>ENA-OWPA01000100-OWPA01000100.1-bioreactor-metagenome-genome-assembly--contig:-NODE-100-length-160684-cov-19.268183_pt1 | contig 160684 bp, 118 predicted proteins | sample MGYA00238139_ERZ651803 | MGnify/ENA primary metagenome ERZ651803 (study PRJEB26909, sample SAMN07631231) | bioreactor metagenome | isolation source: Switchgrass digestor | place: USA: Dartmouth...
TCGGCAGCTATCTCATTCAGCGTCTTTTCTTCCCTTAAGACCTCAATCACTATTTTTGCTTTTTCTTCTGGTGTAAAATTTCTTCTCGTTTTTATAATCCTATTCTAGCTTATTTTAACCGTTTTGTCTGTCTTAATTTATGCTATCATTATAATTTTTTACTTATTAACAAACATTTCACAACTTTAAGATATAAGTTTACATATATCTTAAGTAGACTTTGCTATAATAAGTAACCCTGGACAGCTTTAGATTTGTCTTTATAATAAAACTTTATAATTTTTGTTTATAAAAAACCTCCAAAATAGATTTCAGTTATTCACCTTATCTATTTTGGAGGTATCATATCAAAACTTATTTATTGACATTATTCGCTTACTAATTGATATCAATAATTGAAATTACATCTACAGATAATTCTTTAATATCCACTGGTACTCTAGCAATTTCACTGCCATCACCTTTAAATACATATACCAATTTTGCTAGTTCGAATTCACATGTACCAGTTTTCATAAATCTAATATTAACTTTTAAATCCGGTATTCTTGCATATAACTTTACTGTATCTTCTCCTTTAACTATATCAGGCTCTAATTTAAATCCTTCTTTAAAACTCAATTTGCCAGTACTTTCATCAAACTCAAAATCATCACTACCTATAAATTTAACACCATCCGGCAACTTATTTAAATACTTGAGTTCTCCGCCTTCATTAATACCAAATTCAACCTCAACTTCATATTTACTTATAGGAACTAAAACTTCAAAATCAGGTTCTTTAATAATATCTGTATCGGGTTTAGCTATTTCAGCATTTATTTCTGTTACTACTTTATTGAGATTTTCCAAAAATCCTCCTTCATCATTCGGTTCAGGATTATAGCAATATAACTCTCCAACTTTCTTAGCACCTGCCATTTGCCCAATTTTGCTAAGTTTATCTACATCAGTATTTGACATCCTAACATCTACAAAATAAATTCCCTTATAACCTTTATCTTTCATCATGCCAGCTATTTTTTCGGCATATTCATATGCTTTCTCGGAATTAGTCTTAACATCTTTTTCTATTTCTGTTTCCGTAAGTTGAAGACCATCAGTTCTAAAATTATCGGTACCAGAATTCACAGTATACATGTTTAAAGGATTGTTCGAAAATACAATTAGATATTTCTCCGCCTCTTCTTCGCCTTTTTCAAACAAATTATATGCTAATCTAAGTCCATCTCCAAGATTTGAACCATCTCTATCACTAATTTCTTTTATTTTTTCAATCAGTTCATTTCTTATTTCTGCATTAGAATCTTCTTCTCCAATTGAGTTTATTGTTGAAAAATCAGAATTGATAATCTCTGCATGGTCTGAATATATTATGGTAGCAAATTTTACATTTGATTTTTTATATCCACCCAAACTTTTTATAATTTCAATTACTCTTTCCTTGGTTTCATCCAAAGAAACATTCTCTTTATCGGGTTCCTGGAAATCATCATGAACTTTTGTTTCTTTATAAGTTATAGTTTTATTACCACTCAAACTAAGATTTCTACCAACAATACTTCCGTAAAAATAAAAACTGTCGGATTTAATATCAATTGTTCCAGGAATAATATTTTCAAATCTCTTTTCTCCCTCTTTTGGCTCGCCTGGTGCATAAAGCAATCCAGTAAATACGGACCCATTTGCCATGTCTATACATATTCCGCCATTTATAGAATACATTCCTATTTCACTTTCAGCTGCATTACCAAGTTTGAGGTATATACTACCCGTAGCAACTATAACTCCGTTTCCAACCATTTTATCAATATTAAATGAAACGTTCCCTTCAAAAAAATAGGGAGTTTTCTCGTCTAGATACATCGTATTTCCACTAATTTGCCATGCATTATCCTCTTTATTGTAAGTACACCCTAATTCTTCACCATATATATCAAGGAATCTATCAGTTCCAGGTTTCAAATGATCATAATACAACTCTTTACCTGCATAAATAGTAGACATAGCTTCAGTTGAAAACCTGATGGCATTTGCCGTTTTAAAATGGTTTGCCAAATCCGGCATCTTAATTATCTCATCAACCTTCTTAGTAGGCCAACTAGCAGAAGCATCATTTACTTTCAAATCATTTCCGTAATGATTCAAAGTTCCACCGCTTACCTTCAAATTAGTTCCTCCGAGTCTGAGCTCAATATTACTATTAGAATGGGCTGAACCGTTTATTTCTAATACATTACCAGTCAATAGCAAATAATCCGATTCATTTTCAGAACCTGAAAAAAGTACATAATCAAAAGGATCTCCGCCTTTTTCTCCTGGAGGAATAACAACTTTTGAACTATCCATAACTACAATAACTTCTTTATTTTTTGTAACTTCTGTCTCAGAACCTGGCATAATTGTAGGTTTAACAAGTTCGCTTTCAACTTCCACAGGTACATCCTGTCTAAATATCATTGTTTTAAATTCTCCAAACTGAAGTTTTCCACCAGCAAATCCTTCTATTGACCTTGTAACTTCTGCTTTTGTATCTGCTTCTTCCGCAAATGCTAACTGTAAATTAAACATTAACGCAAACGCAGTTGCAATAGCCACAAGCATTATTCTCTTTTTCATAACATTACCTCCCGAACATGTAATTATATATATCAATACACCTATCTATATCTATATCTATTTGCATCTAACTATCTATATCTATAAATCTTATATCTATAAATCTATACTTGCAACTCTAACCAATTTATTTCCATCTTTATCAGGCGCATATATAATAATACTTTCCGGATTATACTGTGAAGTACCGGTGTTCAATACAGCTTCAAAGCTTCTTAATTTTGGTTCATTACCAAAACTAACAAAATCAGTTACCATAACATTACCTTGAGAATCAAAAACACTTAACACAACTCTCTTACCATTAAAATCTGCTCTACCGTATATATGAAACTTTTTCTCAGAAGAATCAAATTTCACTTTGTCAATAATAATTGTTATATCACCGTCATTAAAAACACCAATTACTCCGCTGCTGCCCGGAATCTCGCCATTACCCGGGTCTTCCACAAGTACTTCCGGCTTATACTCGATGGAAACCGTCCTTGTAGCGCCATCCCATAAAACAGTAGCGCCGAGATTCTCCGAAATAAACCTTAAAGGTACAAAAGTCCTTGAATCGGTAATCTCCGCCGGAACATCAATTATTACTTTTGAGCCGTTTACCAGAGTTTCATTTGAGCCGATTTTCAAGTAAATTTCAGTAGTTTGGTTTTTTGCAGTTACTGATTTTTCTTCCGGATTCCAAATAACTTCTGCTCCCAATGCTTCAAGAATTCCCCTGAAAGGTACCAACGTTCTTCCTTCTTTTATATATGGTTCTACGTCAAAGGAAAGTTTTTCACCGTTGAATAATATTGTGATGGGATCCTGCTGGGACGCAATTATGCTTTGAACATTAGTGAATAGAAAACATGTAAGCAAACTTAGAATAAAAATTGAAATAATCTTTTTCTTTCTAATCATAATATCTTAACTCCCCCTTCTTTAATTAAATTTTATCATATTGGCAAATATTATGCAATAAATCACATTATAATATTTTTTGTTTACATAATATTCATAAAAAAATGACCTTATATTACATAAGGTCATTTTTGCCTTACTTTTCCCTCCTAGGTTCAACAATCAGTTTTATTGCTGTTTTCTCCTCACCGTCTATCACAACTTCAGTAAAAGCCGGAATACATATTAATTCAATACCTAACGGGGCAACAAAACCTCTTGCTATAGCTACTGCTTTGACAGCTTGGTTTAATGCTCCGGCACCTATTGCTTGGATTTCAACAGCACCTTTCTCCTTAATAAAACCTGCGAGTGCTCCGGCAATAGAGTTTGGACTTGACTTTGCAGATACCTTTAATATGTCCATATATTTGCTACCCCCTTTATCTTTATATTATTATATTCTACATAAAGGATACAAAATCCTCCTTTTTTATTGTTCAAGTATTGTATTTATTCTTTCAATCTTTGTTGCCTTTCCTGTAATTTCATCAATTTCAATATATACAGCATTAAATTGTACCGGGCCCTGAGCAATTTCAAATCTGTTGGGCATATGGGTCAAAAACTTATTAATCACTATATCCCGTTTCACTCCAATAATTCCTTCATAAGGGCCAGTCATCCCTGCATCTGAAATAAATGCGGTTCCACAGGGCAGAATTCGTTCATCGGCAGTCTGCACATGAGTATGGGTGCCTATAACACAACTTACTCTGCCGTCCAAATGCCATGCTAAAGCACATTTTTCCGATGTCGCCTCAGCATGCATATCAACTATTATGATCTTTGTTTGAGCTTTAAGTTCAATAAGCTCTCTGTCGGCTGCCTTAAACGGACAATCAATACTATCCATGTATATACGCCCCATAAGGTTTAGAACACCTATTTTACCTTTCTCACCTGATATTACGGTGCTACCTCTTCCCGGCAGTTCCTCCGGGTAATTTGCAGGTCTTACAATACACTTGTCCGAATCAATAAAATTTGTAATCTCCCTTTTTGACCAAGTATGGTTTCCTAAAGTAATTACATCAATTCCTGATTTATATAACTCTTGAGCTACCACATAAGTAATACCGCTTCCTCCTGCAGAATTTTCACCGTTAGCTATACAAAAATCAATATTTCTCTCCTTTTTTAATTTTTGTATCATCTCTTTTGTTGCTTTCCTTCCCGGATTACCTACAATGTCTCCAATAAACAAAATATTCAAAGCTGAAAATCCTCCATTCTAAAAAGTAGACCCAAAAAGTCCTATATAAGCATAAAAAGCGTGTTATCACGCTTTTTATACCAATTATATCAAAATATAATTATTTTGCATACTCAATATATCTTGTTTCTCTTATAACATTTACTTTAATTTGTCCTGGATAATCCAGTTCATTTTCAATTCTCTTAACAATGTCCCTTGCAATCAAAGGAATCTCATTATCCTGTACTTCATCGGCTTTAACCATAATACGTACTTCTCTTCCTGCTTGAATCGCATAACACTTTTCAACACCCTGGAAGGAATTCGCAATTTCTTCCAATTTCTCAAGTCTTTTAATATAAGACTCCAGAGATTCTCTCCTTGCACCCGGTCTTGCAGCTGAAATTGAATCGGCTGCCTGAACTAAAACTGCAATAATGCTTGTAGCTTCAACATCACCGTGATGTGCAGCTATAGCACTCACAACTTCGTTGCTTTCCTTATACTTTTTAGCAAGATCAGCACCAATTGTTACATGAGAACCTTCAACCTCATGGTCAACAGCTTTTCCTATATCATGCAACAAACCTGCTCTCTTTGCTAAAGCCACATCAACTCCAAGCTCCGCAGCCATTATTCCGGCCAGATGCGCAACTTCAATGGAGTGACTGAGAACGTTCTGACCATAACTGGTCCTATACTTCAATTTACCCAGTAATTTTACAAGCTCAGGATGTAAGCCGTGCACACCCGTTTCAAAAGTAGCGTTGTCACCTTCCTGACGAATGGTGTTTTCAACTTCTTTTTTAGCTTTTTCCACCATTTCCTCAATTCTGGCAGGATGGATTCTTCCGTCAAGTATCAGTTTCTCTAAAGTTATTCTGGCAACTTCTCTTCTTATCGGATCAAATCCGGACAATATAACCGCTTCCGGAGTATCATCGATAATCAAATCGATACCTGTTAACGTCTCAAGAGTCCTGATATTTCTTCCTTCACGACCGATAATCCTACCCTTCATTTCATCATTAGGAAGTGGAACAACAGAAACTGTAACTTCTGATACATGGTCGGCTGCACATTTCTGTATTGCAAGTGCAACTATATTCTTTGCTTTTGTATCGGCTTCTTCCTTTGCTTTTTGCTCAATTTCTTTAATGAGCATTGCCATTTCATGCTTAACTTCGTCTTCTACATTCTTTAATAGTACTACTTTTGCTTCTTCAACCGACATTCCCGATATTCTTTCCAATTCTTCGATTTGCTGCTTCTGAACTTCAAGAGTTTTTTCATACAATTCATCGATCTCTTTGCTTTTTTTGTTCAGCATTTCCTCTTTCTGTTCCAATGCTTCAACCTTTTTGTCCAAAGTCTCTTCTTTCTGTACCAATCTTCTTTCTTGTCGCTGAATTTCATTTCTTCTGTCTTTTATCTCCCTATCAAGCTCAACTCTGCTCTTATGGATCTCTTCCTTAGCTTCCAGCAGCACTTCTCTCTTTTTGCTCTCAGCAGCCTTTTGGGCTTCACTTATAATTCTCTTTGCCTCTTGCTCAGCGCTGCCAATTTCAGCTTCGGCTCTTCTCTTTCTTTCTTCGAATCCTTTCTGGAATCCTTTTCGGGAACTTATTCCTGAAGCAACAATTATTCCAACTGCTGCGATTATTAATCCAATTCCTAAACCAATTAATAATTGAATGGCACACACCTCCTAGTATTCAGTTTTCAATGGTCAAATTACACAAATACATAAACTGTAGGCACTTATAATACTTTCTTATTTTAATCTTTTTTAAATTTTATGTCAAGATTTAATCCCAAAGCCCATTTAAGGGGATACACTCAGGTGTATCTATATTTAATTAATACCCTCATCGGTAACAACACTAACACCATCATTCATTTCTATCCTATACCATTTATCTGCCATTTCACTCAAATGCCTGTTATGAGTTACCATTATTACTTGTCGATTAAACATTTTCGTGACTTGTTTCAAAAATTCCGCAACTTGAGTTATATAATCATCACTCACATGCTTTGCAGGTTCATCTAAAATAATGGGTCCTTTATTTTCAAGATTACTGCATTCTAACATGGCAATTCTTATTGCAAGGGATATTATATCAACTACCCCTCCACCTCTGGCATCCTGAGGCTTTGTCTTTATTTCAGTACCGCCGTATTTACTTATTACATAGAACTCAGCCTCAGGTCTCCCTCTAACCTCGTTAATTTCAATCTTAAATTCAAGACTTGAATCGAATATGTATTGAAGGCAATTTGTAACCAGAGCTTCAATCTGGACCCTTGATTGCTCTCTTGCGTATTCCGATACCTTCTGAAGCAATACCTTAACTCTATCAAGTATATCGATATTGTTTAAGATTTTTTGCAATTGCCTTTCCAAATCGGACCTCTGCTCTAAAAGCTGATCCCTCTTTCCCTTTTGATTGTAAAAATGCTTTTTAGCATCTTCATGTCTATTCATTATTTCCATAAGTTTTTCATTATAGTGCTGAATAGTGTTATTTCCCAAGTTTATCCCTTTCTTTCTGCCTGAGCAATAGCAGCTCTGACGGTATTTTTCATAAGCATTGCAATTGTCATTGGTCCAACGCCGCCGGGTACAGGAGTAATGGCAGAAGCTACTTTACTGCAAGATTCATATTCAACATCCCCGACAATCTTCTTGTCTTCAAGGCGGTTTATTCCTACATCAATGACAACAGCTCCAGGTTTTATACTGCTTCCTTTTATCATTTCAGGTTTTCCGACAGCCACCACCAATATATCCGCTCTTTTAACCACTTCTTCAAGATTTTTTGTTCTTGAGTGGCAGATAGTTACTGTACCATGTTCTGCCAAAAGCAGCATAGATTGAGGTTTTCCGACGATATTGCTTCGTCCGACAATTACACATTCCTTGCCTGCAATTTCAATACCCGATTCTTTAATCAATTCCATAACTCCTGCCGGGGTACAGGGAAGAAATTGAGGATTACCGGTCATCAGCCTTCCCACATTTTCGGGATGAAAGCCATCAACATCCTTTGAACTGTCAATAGCAAGAATTATCTTCTCTTCATTAATGTGCTTAGGAAGCGGCAACTGCACAAGTATACCGTTAACCCTATCATCATTGTTCAATTTTTTAATTAGCTTAATTAACTCCTCTTCACTGACACTTTCATCCAAAGCATATTCAAAAGACTCTATTCCTATCTCTTCACAAGCCTTTTTCTTTGAATTCACATATACCCTTGAAGCAGGATCGTTTCCGACTATAATAACAGCTAATCCCGGATAAATACCCTTCTTTTTAATTTCCTCAACCGTTTGTTTTAATTCCCCTTTTATTTTTGTTGCCAATTCTTTTCCGTTTAATACCCTTGCGCTCATTTTTATCTACCTTTCCCTATGTTTTTTCAACAATTACCATTTTATTTTATTACACTTTTCTTGTCAAATTATTATGGAACCTTTTTGATTTTCCTTGTAAAATACGCTTTTGTAATTTGCGTATTTTTGTGCAGTGCGCTTATCCCTTAATATGGGTTGCCAAAAAACATCGTTAATATTAGTGACACATTGTTTATTGGCTTTTATTTACTTCTTTTGTCTTCTCTTTTTGATTTTATTTCTATCCCTTTTGTTTTTAATATTTTCCTTCCTATTTTTGTTTTTATCAATTCTTTCCTTATTACTTTTGCTCTCCTTGGATTTATAATTGCTCTCAGTTGTCTTATAAGCATAACCCACATCATTTCTAAAAGGTTTTATAAGACACTCTTTCCCATATCCGATCAAATCTTCTCTATTCGCCAATTTAAGTGCTTCATATACAAGTTTGTAGTTTTCCTTTTTTCTATACTGCAATAATGCCCTCTGCATTGCCTTTTCTTTCGGTGTTTTCGGAACATAAACCTTTTTCATGGTTCTAGGATCAATTCCAGTATAAAACATACAAGTGGACAAAGTTCCCGGTGTGGGATAAAAATCCTGAACCTGCTGTGGCGTGTAATTTAACTCTTTTAAATACAATGCCAACTCAATGGCAGCATTAAGATCACTTCCGGGATGGCTTGACATCAGATATGGAACTAAATACTGTTCCTTATTAAGCTTCTTATTTATATCATAAAATTTTTTTACAAACTTGTCATATACCTTTCTTTTAGGTTTACCCATTTTTTCCAGAACTCTGTCCGCAACATGCTCCGGTGCAACCTTTAACTGCCCGCTCACATGGTGTTCGCAAAGTTCGTAAAAAAACTCTTCATTTTTGTCCAGAATGAGATAATCGTATCTTATTCCCGATCGAATAAATACTTTTTTTATTTCTGGGATTTCCCGCAGTTTTCTTAAAAGTTCCAAGTATTCACTGTGATCTACAATCAAGTTTTTGCACGGTTCAGGAAAAAGACATTGCCTTTCCTTGCACGCACCTTTTGTCTCTTGCTTTTTACATGCCTTATTCCTAAAGTTAGCTGTCGGTCCCCCCACATCATGTATATATCCCTTAAACCCTGGCTGCCATATAAGTTTTTTGGCCTCATTTATAATCGATCTCTGACTTCTCTTTTGAATAATCCTCCCTTGATGAAAATTTAAAGCACAAAAAGAGCATCCTCCACAGCATCCCCTATGGCTGGTTATACTAAATTCAACTTCAGTAATTGCCGGTACGCCACCTTCACTTTCATACATTGGATGGTAAGTTCTTTCATAGGGCAAAGAATAAACTCTATCCATCTCTTTTTCATTCATGGGCAGAGCCGGAGGATTTTGCACAAGATAACGATCTGCATGTTTTTGAATTAAAGTACGCCCCAAATAAGGATTTTGTTCATTATATTGCATCATAAAAGCTTCGGCATACTTTTTCTTATTTTCCGATACCTCTTCAAAGGACGGAAGAAGAAGGCAATCACTATTATCTGTATTTCCTTCTACAAATCTCCTTATATCTTCAGGTAAATCTTCAAGCCTTGCAAGATATGCAGTTCCTCTTACGTCTTGTATTTTGTCTATCGGTTCACCGTCTTTTAGCCTCCTGGCAATTTCTAATATAGGTTTTTCGCCCATCCCATAGATTAAAAGGTCAGCTTTTGAATCAGCCAAAACAGTTCTTCTGACCTTGTCGTCCCAATAGTCATAATGGGCAAATCTTCTTAAGCTTGCCTCAATTCCTCCTATTATAATGGGTACATCTTTAAATAGCTCCCTGGCTTTGTTAGTATAAACAATTACAGCTCTATCGGGTCGTTTATTGGCCTTTCCTCCAGGTGAATATAAATCCTCACTTCTTTTCTTTTTACTGGCTGTATAATGGTTTACCATGGAATCTATAACACCCGAGGATATCAGCACACCAAGTTTAGGACGTCCTAACATCATAAAGTCATCATTTTTTCTCCAATCGGGCTGTGCAATAATTCCTACCCTATAGCCTTCACTTTCCAATAATCTCGTTATAATAGCATGTCCGAAACTCGGATGATCCACATAAGCATCACCGCTTATATATAAAAAATCCAGCTCGTCCCATCCTCTGTCTTTCATATCTTGCTTTGTAACCGGTAAAAACCCCATTAATTAACACCCAATTTCTAAAAAGTATATTTGATATTATTATACACACTTATGCAAAATTATAAATAGTTTGAAAAGTACAATTTTGTATATTATAATAACTTTGTTACAGTGCACCTTGTACTTCAAAAAAAGTTTTAAAACATCCGCAATATTATTCCATAGCGTTGACTCATTTTTTCATTATGGGAGGTTAATTATGAATAACAGCAATGAAAATTCAGTAAGAAGCAAGAATATGTTTACCAGAATTATAACAGAATTTTCAGAATTTTATAAGGAGTACAAAATCCAAAGACCCTTTACTTCAAAAGCAGTAACACTTATTATTTTAGGTGTTTTGCTTTCAATAATTCTCTTATTTGCTCATAAATCGGTCATCTATTCTGAAGCAATTGCAGCTGATGATTCACAATATGTATTTCAAAATAACCTTGTAAGAAACCCAAGTTGGAACTCAGTCAAGCAATTTTTTTCTGAAGTAACGAATCCATCAACCGTTATGGGATATTATCAACCCCTTGCCATGATATCCCTCATGATTGATGTATCTTTAGGGGGCAGTCAGGACAATATGTATATTTTTCATATAACTAGTCTATGCATTCATATATTAAATTCTTTTTTGGTATTGCTGCTTTTATACCTTATGTTTAAAAAATTCTCGCTTGCCTTTGCAGGTGGAATCTTATTCGGTATTCATCCGGTTTGTATTGAAGAAATTGCTTGGATAAGTGAAAGGAAATCAATATTGGCAACTTTTTTCCTTCTGTCATCATTAATACTTTATATACTTTATGTAAAATATTCAAAAAAGAAATTTCTGGTGGCTTCAATATTTGCTTTTACCCTTGCATTATTATCAAAACCTATAGCAGTATCACTCCCAATTATTCTTGTACTTTTTGACTACTTCTGGTTTAAAAGGTTAAGGATTTTAACTTTAGCTGAAAAAATTCCTTACTTTATTCTTGCTGCTGTTTTTACTTTGATTGCATATATTTCTCAAAAAAACACTGCTGCAATTCAAGTACTTCCGCAAAGTTTAAATATAATTCAACTAATATTGCTCATTTGTTATATTAATATTTTTTATTTATGGAAACTGCTAATACCTACTGACTTATCCCCACATTATGATTTTATATCCCCCATTTCATTAAGTAATTTATCTTTTTTAGTACCTGCTATCTTAACTATAATACTTATTGTTGTTTTCGTTTTAACCTATCGTCATTCAAAAAAACTATTATTCGGATATTTGTTCTATATAGTTTCAATACTTCCAACTTCAGGAATTCTGAGAGTAACCAACTCAATTGCTTGCTATAAATATGCCTACTTTCCATCTGTAGGTATATTAATTTGCTTTATTATACTCATAAAAAAAATAACACAATTTAAACTGTCACACATGCTTAAATATTCTATAGCAATAATTCTTGTTTTGATTATATCATTCGGTGAAATAGTTGCTGTAAATAGTTATTCTTCCAAGTGGAAAAACACTGAAACACTATACAAACATATTACTTCAATCAATCCAAATTCATACGAATACCTGGATTATCTCGGAAGAGAATACTATAGTCAAGGTAAAATTGATAAAGCCATTGAATATTACAATCAAGCTCTTAGCATAGATCCTTCTTCAGCCGAAACTTATATGTCACTAGCGACAGCTCTTTTTGCAAAAGAGCAATATGATAACGCACTTTCCCTCTATGATAAAGCTCTGGATATCGGATTACCTCGAAACTCCCGGGCCTTGGCATATTACAATAAGGGACTTATATATGATGAACAGCAAAATTATGAAAAAGCAATAATTATGTTTGAAGAAAGCATTAAAATAAATCCAAATTTATTATCTGCCAAATTTGATTTGGCAATTGTTTTAAGCAAATTGGATAAATATGAAGAGGCTGTTTCTATTTGCAAAGAAATAATTGATAAATATCCAAATAACGAATTAGGATATGCATATTTAGGAATTTTATATTCTACAGAGGGAAATTACAAAGAAGCAGTAAAACAGCTATCTATATCAATTGACAAAAATCCTAATAATTCATTCTCTTATCACATGTTAGGTAATATTTTGGCAAACGACAATAAATACAATGAAGCTTCCATGTGCTATGAACAAGCAATTAAACTTAATCCAAACAATGTAAGAATTTATAATGATTATAGCAAATTAATGGCACAGCAAGGAAAATTTGAGGAAGGTATAGAAATATTGGAAAAAGCTATCAAAATACTTCCAAATTCTGATACTTACAATCTTTTAGGGATGATGCATGAAGATTTACAAAAATATAACGAGGCTTATAATTATTACCAAAAAGCCTATGAAATAAATCCCGAGAATGAAGAAATCCAATCAAACTTAAATAACATAAAACACAAAATCAATTAATCTACCTAAACTATATTTTTATTGAAAAAGCATACAATATAATTTGTATATAATTATATGTATGCTTTTTTTATCTTCAATTATCAACATCCATCAATTACTATTATCATTACCTTTCATATTAAGTTCATGCCATTGCTGTTTAGTAATCAAAACTTGTCTTGGCTTACTGCCCTCGAATCCACCAACAATACCTCTTGATTCCATCTGATCGATAATTCTTGCAGCTCTTGCATACCCTACTTTAAACTTTCTCTGTATCAATGAAACTGATGCCTGTCCAGTCTCCACAACTAATTCTATCGCTTGCGGTAGCAGCTCGTCATTATCTTCGCAATTAACTTCAGTTTCCTTTTCACTATTTATTTCTTCTATGATATCTTCATTATATTCAGCAGTACCTTGCGCTTTAACGAATTCTACAACCCGCTCAACTTCTTTATCGGATACAAAAGTACCTTTTACACGGATAGGCTTTGGCTCTCCAACAGGATAAAATAACATATCTCCTTTACCAAGAAGTTTTTCTGCACCGGCCATATCCAGTATTGTTCTTGAATCTACCTGTGATGAAACAGCAAAGGCAATTCTTGAAGGAATGTTGGCCTTAATTACTCCGGTTATTACATCAACCGACGGCCTTTGCGTAGCAATAACAAGATGCATACCGGCTGCTCTGGCCATCTGTGCTAAGCGGCATATTGCATCCTCCACGTCATTGGGAGCAACCATCATAAGATCTGCCAGCTCATCAATAATAATAACAATATGAGGTAAAGGTTCTTCACCTTCATCAGTTTTCACTATTGCATTATATCCTTTAATATCCCGAACTCCCTTATCTGCAAAAAGCTTGTACCTGTTTACCATCTCTTGAACTGCCCAGTTCAATGCGCCGGCTGCTTTCTTCGCATCGGTTACCACAGGAATTAAAAGATGCGGTATACCATTATATATTCCAAGTTCAACAACTTTTGGATCTATCATCAACAGCTTTACTTCATTGGGACTTGCTTTATACAAAAGACTTATTATTATACTGTTAATGCATACACTTTTTCCGGAACCAGTCGCTCCAGCAACCAGCAAATGCGGCATCTTTCCGATATCCGCAACCATATTCTGTCCTGAAATATCCTTTCCAAGTGCAAATGCAAGTTTTGACGGTTGTTCCTTAAACTCCTTTGATTCAATAACCTCTCTTAAAAAAACAGCTTCCATTTCTTTATTGGGTACTTCTATACCTATTGCAGCCTTACCCGGAATAGGTGCCTCAATTCTGACACCTGAAGCAGCAAGATTTAAAGATATGTCATCAGCTAAATTTACAATTTTGCTCACCTTCACTCCGGGACTAGGTTGCAGTTCATATCTTGTTACTGCCGGCCCTCTGCTAACATTTACCACTTTTGCTTCAACACCAAAACTATTTAATGTCTCTTCAAGTTTTTTAGCTCCTTTTAAAGCTTCATTTCTAAAATTTGTTGAATTCCCCGAAGTTGCTTTATTATCTTCCAAAAGTTCAATATCAGGATATTTATAATCAATATTTGACTTGGATATATGGCTTATTTCATTATCCAGTGATTCCTCATATTTATCCGATTCAACAGCTTTACTCTGCTTCTTATTTTCATCATCCACAATTTGATCATTTTTTTCTTTCTCATTTCTAAAATCATTTATCTCCAGTTTGATTACTTCACCCTTTTGTTCTTTTAATTTGCTCTTTACTTCTTTAGCTCCAATTTCACTTTTTTTGCGGGTAAAATCTAATATCTTACTTTTTTCAACTTTTTCACCGTTCATCGTTATATCCGGTTCAAATTCATCATTCGACTGATTATCAACCCCAGGAATTCTTATACTTTCCTTAACCTTTTCAAAGGCACTAAAAATCATATTCTTAAGACCTCTAATCAAATCAGCTATTGATATATTGGTTAAGAGCATTATATCAATGATGGCCATCGTACTAAGAATAACAATTGTTCCTAATGTTTGAAAAAGTAAAAGAAAAGGAATACTTACTATTCCGCCAAAGATACCTCCTCCTTGAAGTTCTATGCCGTCCATGTAAAATTTATAAAGATAATTCGTAATGCTCATATTAATATAATCTTCTTCCCTATAAAATCCGGTCTGAATCAAAGCTGCCACCAAGAGCATAAGTATAGATAAAAACATTAGCTTTGAATTTACATTATCAGTGTTTTTTCTAAATATCATCAATATACCGTACACTATTAAAATAAACGGTATAATAAATCCTACAGGTCCTGCACAACCCAAAACAATGCTTTTTATCAACTCACCGAATATACCGGTTGAGCCTTTAAAATAAATACCAAGCAAAACCAGAATACCAAAAGCAAGAGTTATAATACCCAAAATTTCATTATTATATTTAAATATACCGTCCTGTTTTTTTTTATATTTCTTTTGCGCCTTCTTGCTTTTCAACATAACACCCCCGCATAATGCATATCTGCGAAACATTCCCCACCTAATATAACATAATTTCGAGTTTTTTTCTATCTCATTTTCCTTTGTTTGAAAAATAGCCTATTTTAAACTTTCAATAACACTTCCGGGCATTAATTTGGGATTTAAATATGCTTTCGGTTCTGTACTGATAATCCTATTCACTTTATAGGTATTATTTGACATGGGTATTACTTCAACTTTTTCACCCTCATACAAAATTTCCTTTAAACTATATTCATCAGCATTTTTTCCAAAATAATTGCCAAAAACCACATCTGCAGGAATGATAGAATACAAAATCACTTAAACCCCTCCCTTTTCATCAAGGCATATATTAGCATCTTCTCCCTTTTTCAAATCGATCAATTCATATAGCTTGTTCAAAGCTTCGTGCAGTCCACCTGTCTCGTCAATTAACCCATGTTTCACTGCTTCTTCACCAAACAGAATTGTTCCCACATCATTTGCCAATTCCCCCGTTTTTAACATAAGACTTCTGAAAGTTTCGCTGGATATCTTACTGTTTTTTGACACAAATTGTACAACTCTTTCCTGCATTTTATCAAAATATTCAAAAGTCTGCGGAACTCCTATTATCATACCGCTTAATCTGATTGGATGTATTGTCATAGTAGCCGAAGGTGCTATAAAAGAATATTTGGTTGCTACAGCCATGGGAACCCCAATGCTATGTCCTCCTCCCAATACTAGTGATACTGAAGGCTTTGACATGCTTGCAATCATTTCTGCTATTGCAAGCCCAGCCTCCACATCTCCTCCGACTGTATTTAAAATTAGCAACAAACCGTCAATATCCTCGCTTTCTTCTATTGCTACCAATTGAGGAATTACATGTTCATATTTTGTAGTCTTATTTTGAGGAGGAAGTACAATATGGCCTTCTATTTGGCCAATTACCGTTAAACAATGAATATTGCCTCTTTTGCTTTTAACAGTAGACTTTCCAAGTTCTTTTAGTTCCTGTATATCTTCCTTTGAACTTTCTTGTATATTTTCTTCATCAGACGAAAATTTGTTAAGAGTTACTTTATTATTGTCAGTATTCAAATCATCACATCCTTTTTATATGTATCATAATTAGTATTGATTATATTGATAAAATTATTACATTGATAAATATTGTTTATCTAAATTGTTATCTTATATTTTCAAAACAATGAAATTTTTTACTATAAGGTTTATACAATTATTATTCACTCATTGCTTTTATTTTTATTACTAAATATTATTTACTTAATGAATTCATTAATTATAATTAAACGAAAAGGATGAATTATGGCAGAATCCATAACTCATCCTTTATTCCTGTCAATTATTTTTTTCAATTATTCTTAATATCCTTTTCAGGGTATTCTATTTTTTATAGTATTCATTTAATTCAATGCCGTCAACCAATATCTTACCATTATTATTTTTTACAGTAACATAATAATCATAAGCATATACAACTTCTTCGCCAACCATTCCATTAGCCTGAATTACCGATGCTTCCAATGAAACGAAATATCTCTTGTTTTTCTCAGAATAACCGGGATGTATTTTTACATCAATCGTTTTAAATTCATTTATTTTTTCCATGTTCACTTGAAGCGGAAAAGATTCGTAGGTGAATTTTTTCTTATAGTTATCGTCTATTAACATTAAGTCATTACCATCTTTTTTAGACACTCCAATTAAATTAAGAAAGTTTGCAAACTCACCACTATTAACATCATACTTGCCTTTCAAAAGAATCATTCTCTCTCTATCTAAAAGTACAAGATTTTTAAAGAAATTTTCTATAACTTCTTTCTCACTTTCAAAAATCTTCTTTTCTTCTTCAATATTAACATCAAGATAAGTAATTCTTTCAACAAATTCATTGTTCAATTTAAACAACCGGTTTTTCAAGCCAGGCTTGTAATTCGCTTCCTTATGAGTTACAATTTTATAATCATTTTCCTCTTTTGTAACCTCCAAATCATATTTTAACTGAATTTTTATAAAGTCACACAAATTATCATCGATAACTGCATTAGGATTCTTTTCATATAATTTGGTTTGCTGATTTTGTGTATAATATTTTTCAAAATCTGCTTCAGATAAAACTTTTGCTTTTAAATCCAACCTTACATAATACAAGAAATTTTCTCCTGTCTTGCCAATAAAATGGGTATCTATTTTTGTATTGCCGTTTGCATCCTTTAACAGTTCATATTCAATAACATTTAATCCGTTAACCTCTATTATTCTAGGTAAATGAATACCTATCTCGGGATTTCCATTGGCTTCGTCAATGGTTCTTTTCGCAATTAACGGCTTAATATCCTCCGGTATTGTACCATTTACTGTATTTTGATCGTAAGTAGAAACAGGTTTTGAGAACAAAGTAGTAAAATACTTCTCTACCATTTCATGAACTTTTTTATCTTCTTCTATGCTTGTATCAGGAGTCTCAATTTTAGCTACATTTTCTTCAACAGGTTTTTCTTTTTTAAACAATATTGAACAACCTGTACTCACCATCATTGATATAACCAACGTTGCAACTGTAAACAATTTTAATTTTTTATTCATTCGTTCCACCCCATAAATTATAATATGTCGAATAAATCTATATAATTTTCCCTAAACTTCTGCAAGAGGTTTATTCTTGCAGCCTTATTTAAGTAATAGACATCAGGTTCACCATAAGGCACTAAACTTCCGTCCAAAAACTTTGCTTCTGCAATAACATCATCTTCGCTCTTTCCCAGATAAAAATCAATATTAGCTTGCTGACCAGCTGCCTCGGCTTTAAAAATAATTCCAGCTAAATCGCCATTATCCAGCGCTTTAACATCTGTGTCATCTCTAACTTCTATATCCCCAAATTTAAAAACAAAGTCATCACCATTATACGCTCCACCGCCGGCCGATATTATCGCTCCATAAATATCGGCTCCATCTTTTAATATAACACGTCCGGTTGTAAAAATTATTCCGTTAAATGTTCCGGAAACCTCGAGATCCAGATTTGGATTTTTATTAAAAATAAAATAGTAATTTTTTCCTCTATCAGCAGCACTCATACTATATACATCAATCGGATCCAATACTCCGGAAGTACTATAATGATAATTTAAAAAAGCATCATTAATATCAATAGAAGATACACCTAAATCGTTCTTATCAAAATACAGGACATATTGATTAGATTCTGCTCTCGTTTGCCAATTTATTATATTGCTATCAATTTTTTTAAGAATATCCGCAAACTTACCAGTGTCTCTTACGCGCCATTCAGTATCAGCATCCTCATACCATCTTTCTGCAAACTGTTCAACATATTCTTTCAATTGGCTGTTCAAATAATCAAGTCTTGGAGCTGTAGTAGTTGATTCATATTTCTCTAAAAATACTTTTTCATAATCAGGTTCGGTAATACTATCAATACCTGCCCAATAGTCTTCTGTAAACTTAAGCTTATTTCCCTCAAAAATATTATCTATCCAAAAATCCCAACCGGTTTCTTTTCCAGCAATATACAAATCTTGACTATATTCAGAATTTATTGGGTTGTTTATAAACCCATTTATTTTCTTTTGATATATTCTCCCATTTGCAGCAATCTCGTGATTCCAATATCCACTTATCCTACCAGGGTTGGAATTATCAAATGATACAGTTGAATCACCATTTCTTGCTTTATCTATTTCATCAAGCCAATTATTAATATCCATGAAAGTTTTCTTTATATCCCACTTTTGAAATATGTTCATTTTACCTGAAACTTCTGAATATGCACTTCTCAATGCTTCATGATATATCTTTGAGTCACCAGAATTCCACCCTACCATTACACCAAATTCTTTATAAAAAGGATAATTTCCATCTTCATACCAAGCTACGGAAGCATCTTCGATCTGTCCGACAGTTTCACCTACTTCTCCTTCTGCTCCCTGATCTTTGTCTTCCTGAGTTATAACTTTAAAAGTTCCTCCACCCAGAATTACATCACCATTAACAACTATCACCGATTTTTTGGCTTCATTGAATACTTCTTCATTATTAAAATGGTGAACAAGAGCACTATTAACAATAGCACTGGACTCATCGTGAGATTTAGTTCCTATTGACAGTCCTAAAAAGCTACCGTTTATTGCAATTACCGAATTAATTCCATTCATCTCCACATCATCAAAGGTATATGCGTTTCTGTAGACTACAATTCTGTCGTTTGCACCAAAAACCTGCAAACACTGGGCAATCGCATCCTTTGTAATCCTAATTTCACTATTATCTCGAAATTTGGATTCTACATAGGAAAGAATATCATGCCCATATCTACCTGTCCTTATAAAACTTCTGCTGTAAGCATTTCCATCAATATTTAATTTGGCATTTCTAAGTGCATATATTCCACCGTAATAATGCTGCGATGTAGTTTTGTAATCCGGAGCATAGGATCCAAATACATTGACATCTCCTCTTACATTTACAACAGCACTTTTTCCTCCACCATATTCATTGCCTTCACCGCTGACATAAAAATCTCCTAAAGAAAAAATAGCTCCTGTCAAAAAACCTTCTGTAGAAAGAGGTATTAAAATTTCAAAATCACGCTTTGCAAATATCTCTTTATTTCCAGCCTGATACGGAGTAGATGCAGGAAAATAATTGGCTGATGCTTTGAGTTCAACAGTTGCAATTATTGTATCAGTAGAACCAGTTTTTACTTTAACCGCACCTATTCTTATTCCAGTCAAATGAATCTCTGCATATTGATCGCCCGATAATGATGCTACCGGTGATGCTACATTTGCGATATCTATATATAGGGGTGTTGGCAAATGACCTACCAGATATTCTCTCAATATCCAATCGGCATAATTGTCGATTGAGTGCGGCGTACCTACCCCACTAAGAGTAATATCAACAAAACCATTCGGGTAATCTCTTCCAATATCAGGTTTTTTTAAGATCTCTTTTATTTCTGAAAACCAGTTTTCTATTGCTGATTCACCTGCATAATAAGCAAAATCGACATTTTTGCTTCTCTTTGTTATTATCAAGCCTTGTATAGCCATATCAGCCAATGCTACACTCAATAGAGTCAATACAGTTAATAGCATCACAACTGTAACCAGGGAAACACCTTTTCTATTTTTGTAAAATTTTTTCACGTCAATCATCCCCCCCCTTATAAAAACTAATTATATGGCTCAAAAGGCACAACTATTTTTAATTTATTAACTATTTTATGATTTTTGTCATATATTGTTATTAACACATTAGTGACATTTTCAAAGCTAGGATTATAATAATTTGCAGAGTCGTAAAGAACTGTAAATACATAGTCAGGATAATCAGGTACATCTATATCAGGTGTTACGCGATAAAGGCTAGCACTGGCAGTAGCAGGAATTTTACCTGAAACAGTATCAATATAAAGGAAATCATTAAATTGATCAGGAGTCCCGTCTGAATTAAAATCAAATAATGGTTTACCTTTTCCAAACAAATCTTCAGTTACATATTCTTTAACCTTTCGCGTAACTGCATTTATTTCCAGTTGATCTTTTGCCATATGTGATACTTTCAATGAATTCATAAAGGAAATTATCAATGGAACCGAAACAATGCTAAAAAGTGCAAAAGCAATAACCACTTCCAGCATTGTCATTCCTTTTTGTGATTTAAGCAATTTCTTCATAATATCACCTACAAAATAAACACCTTTTCAGTTTCATTTTTATCTGTTATTTTGTTTCCATTTCTATCCATCAAAACGATGCATTTACTTTCGTCTTTAAAAGTCAATTTTATAGATTTACCGGAATTATTGATTATTTGGATATTAGCACCCAAATTTAAATTTTCCTTAATAGCATAAGAAAAATTAGACCTAATATAAAGATTTATATCATTATTTGGCGTCTTTCCGTCAAGTTTGTAAGTATAACCGGCAGAATCAACTACATTCACATTATATGCCTCTTTGTTAAAAGTAATCTTAACATCTGCCTTTTGTTTTGTTTTAAAACCAATAGAGATAGGAAGACCTTTACCATAAACTCTAAAATTAGGCCCTCCTACAAAAAAACTTTCAACCCAAATCTCAATATCTCTATTCGAAGAAAATTTTTTCTCCACATCTTCAGTAATTGAAGTTTTTGTTTTATCTGAAACATTAGTTGTACTTGAAACAAGAGAAATAGGTGCAAAAATTACACCATCTTCATCTCTTGGAGTATGTTTAAGGAAATTATGACGGCTATATTCATAAATTTTGTCTATATTGCTCAAGCTCATAGAATATAGATTTATAGTCATCTCTATAGCATAACTATCATTAGTTGCATTATTCTGTCCACCTGGTAAGTTTGATGTATTAGCATTATTTGCATGTTGCATATTAAACCTAGTAATTTTAACCTTATGATTTCCTCCTTCAAGATAATTAATCAAGTTCATAGTTTGGTCATATGCAAGAATTGCTTTCAAATCAATTTTGAACTCGTAATATTCAGATTTAGTTTTTTCAGAAACATTTTTAGAAGGTTCACTAACATTTGCTTCTGTTATTTTATTATCAAATAGCTTAATAAGTTTGTCAATATAGTCGATATTATCCGAAATATTTGCTTCATTCAATAAATAGTGTTCAAGTCTTTCGTTCTGTACTGTTTTCATCTCCAGACTTCTCTCTAACTGTTCCAGATTTTTTAAGTCATTTTCCAATGCTTGCTTTTTCTTCTCTGCAATCTCTATTTGAGAATTTATATCATTTATTTTTTCAATAGCATCAACTAAAACAAAATTATAATATATTACAGCATACAATATTAAACTAATAATAACCAATATGGCAATATCCCTCTTTGCCTTGGACATCTCTATTTACCTTCCTTTCCGCCCTTAATAGCCCCAACCTCAACAAACAAAGTAAAAGCATTGGATTTATCCATTCTTACACTACCAGTAATATTAAAAAACTCCAGCCTATTTATTCTTGCTACAAATTCTGCTACAACCATTCTATCCCTTGCAATACCGTTTATCTCAAGTCTATTGGATGAATATGTTATCTTGGTAATTTGACATCCTTGAGGAGTAACACTATTTAAAGATACCAAAACTTCATTAACAGGATAAGCCTTCTTGTCAATAGTATCCATAATATCGCCTTTAGAAGCAATCACACCATTGATAGCATCCAATTTTGCTCTGACTTGTCTTACAGGCTCATATTTCTCACTTTCAATTTCTTTATTAATTGAATCAAGTTCCCTTTCCAAAGATTTAATATAAAACTTAGGAGCTGCAATTGTCACTCCTACTACAACTAATATAAAAAATAGAATAACAATAGCTTTAACTACAGATCCTGACTTTGATTCTGCTGGTGAGTAAGTAGTTGTAGATTTAATTTCTTCCGGTAAAAGATTAATATCCTTCATTTAAACTCCCCCTTTCATAATTATGGTAATGCAGGTGTTGGTGCTGCCGTAGGCAACGAAGAAACTTCCACAACTTCTCGGTATTTATTTCTAACAGAAAATTCTGTAATCATTTCCTTATTTATATTCCTACCTCTATATTTAATGTTATTAGCATTTGGTTTTACATATAATTTCAAGCTTTCATCAGAAAAGTAAAATTTACTTGCTGAGGTATCCAGATCATCTACCATTACGTCAAAATACATAGAACTAAAATTATCAACTGGATTCTCATCACCTACGTATAAAGATAATGCGCCACTTCCTTTATAAAAAGTCCAAACCTTATTTTTAGGATCTGGTTGAGGTGTTGCACCAGGAGCAGGAGACGCAAAACTTCCTGGAAATACAAATTTTACCCAAATAACATCTCCTCCATTGGTTCTCCCGACAACAACTTCCTTACACTCTTCATAATCCTGTCTGATATATCTTATTACTTCATTTACTCTGTTTTGTTGGTCAAGATATTTGTCTGTACTATCAAAATCTTGTATGCCAAATATAAATATAGCTAAAAGTATAGGAGAAATTATCCCCACTAATGCAATTGTTACAAGCATTTCAGCCAAAGTAAATCCCTTATTGTCTATTCTATATTTAAACATAAAAATCACCTTTAATATATCCCTGGCCGATGAATCGGCCAGGGCCAATAATTAATTTAATAATTATTTTAATTATCTAATTATTAATCTAACTAATTATTAATTTATAATTTCCAATTCTGTTGTTAAAGTTGAACCTGATTCTACCGGTACAACTTCCGCTTTAGCACGGGATGGATATACTTTAATTGAATAACCGATATGCTTAGACCATCTAACATCGAAATCTTTAGTTGAAGGTATAGTTCCAGTTTTAGGATTCAAATAAGCAATATATGTCTTACCGTCAACTACCTGATCAAATTGTAAAGCTTGAATTACATATTGATAATTAAGATTTGAAGCAGTACCAACTACAGTGTCAACAACATTATCATTATTCGAATCATATTTCATTTGTAGTAACTTTGAATCTCCTGTGTCAACCATGTAAGAAGTAAGGGCTTTTTGTATATTGTTTGCCTGTTCCTCGTCTGCTTTTCTTGTGCTGTTTGCAACAATACCTGAGAACATACTGAATGCAATTACAGCCAGAACCCCCATTATAGCTATAACAATCAAAAGCTCAACAAGTGAAAAACCTTTCTTGTTCTTTAACAACTTTTTCATACTTAACCCTCCTATAATTTTATTTAATTTGTCTTTTATTTGTTAAGTGCTTATACAATACCTTATTCCATAAAAGCTTAAATTAAAATCCCCCCCCAAACCTTTTTTGGAACAAGATATTTATAAGCAATAATTATGCCGACATAGACTGGTAGATTGTAAACATCGGAATCAGAACGCTAAGTATAATAAATCCAACAACAACAGCTAATATAATGGTCATAGCAGGTTCAATATATGAAGTGAGATTATCAAGTGAAGCTTCCACTTCTTGATCAAAAAAATCCGCAGCCTTTTCAAGTGTAAAATCCAAACTTCCGGATTCTTCACCAATTTTTATCATGGATATTGCCAAAGGCGGAAAGTATTTCATGGTGGAAAGCGGTTGCGTTAATCCTTTACCCTTTTTTATTTCATCAATTACAGTTTCTAATTTTTCCTTAATAACAACATTGCCAACTATCTTCTGAACAACTTCCATTGCCTGTATGAGAAGTACACCACTTGACATAAGTGTTCCTAGTGTTCGTGTCAAACGAGATGTAATTATGTTCTTTGTAAGCACTTTAATTACAGGCATTTTAATTGCCAGAGTCGAAAACAGCTTTTTTCCTTCATAAGTTTTTGAATAATAACGAATTATCAAAAGAATTGCTACAATCCCACCTAAAATTGCCCACCAAAAACTTTTAAAGAAATTGCTAATTGCAATCAAAATTTTTGTAAATATTGGTAAAGGAGTATTAAAATCAAGCAATATTTTCGTAAAATTAGGTACTACATAAGCCATCAAAAGAATAATAACACCAACTGCAATAGAACATACGATTTTAGGATATGTAAGCGCCTTTTTTATTTTAGTCTGCATTTTATATGTATTTTCAAAATTGGCGGCAAGCCTCGAACATACCAAATCAAGCTGACCACTTACTTCTCCCGCTTCAATCATACAAATCATAAGTTCGGGAAAAACATCATGCTTTTTCATTGCATTTGATAACGCAATTCCTCTTTGAATGTCGTCATATATACTACTAATGCAATCCCTTAAAGTCTTATTTGTAGTTTGCTGTCTTAAAACATCTAATGCAGCAGCAATTGGAACACCAGCTTGAAGTACTATCGAAAACTGTCTGCAGAATATAGCTAAATCATTGGTTTTTACCTTTTGCTTAAATAAACCTATAGTACTGATATCTGTAAATACGTTTTTCTCTACTATTTCAATAGGAGTATATCCCTTTTCCTCAAGCAGCCTTCGCAGCTCTTCCACACTGTCAATTTTAGTTTCACCTGAATACACTTTTCCAGTTTCAGTTTTTACCTTATAGCTGTATACCGGCATTTTTCAAACCCCCAAGCAATCAACCGCATTTAATTTATCTCATCTTTAATCTGATTGTCACAATTGAACATTAATCTTAAATATGATGTAACTTTGAATATAGCAACGATATGATACACGACATTTACATTATAGATATTGTATTCTTGGAAAATTAATATTTAGGAAGAAATGTCAAGAAGATAACATCAATAAATAGAACCAAATACTATGACATCTATAACCTCCCAAATAATATAAACTCCAAGAAAAACAAACAACACAAATAATTTTGATTCTTCTTTTTATGTACAATAAAACTTAAAATTCTTTAATTAATTATATTTTACAACATATTGGACAAAAATACTAGTACTTTTTTTTACATTGAAATCAATTTTCTTAAATTATCCATATCAACCGAATACTGACATGCACTTTCATAATCAATAAGTTCTTGTTTATAAAGCTCTGACAGGCACATATCCATAGTATACATTCCAAATTGAGACCCGGTTTGTATACATGTATTAATTTGATGAGTTCTGCATTCACGAATCAAATTTGCGATTGCCGGCGTCCAAACCATAGTTTCGGTAGCAAGGACACGACCTTTATTATCAGCACGTCTTATCAACTGCTGTGATATAATTCCTTGCAAAACTGTCGAAAGCTGAGTCCTTATCTGTGCCTGTTGATAAGGTGGGAAAACGTCAATAATTCTGTCTATAGTCTTTGCAGCACCTATCGTATGAAGGGTTGACAGAACAAGGTGACCGGTCTCGGCAGCAGTTAATGCTGTAGCTATAGTTTCCTGGTCACGCATCTCACCTATTAATATAACATCAGGATCTTCTCTCAGCACAGCTCTTAACGAATTGGCATAATTCTTGGTATCGGAACCAATTTCTCTTTGATTTACAACACTTTTATTGTGTCTATGTAGAAACTCTATAGGATCTTCAATTGTCACAATATGACATCTTCTCTTGCTGTTTATGTAATTTATCATAGCAGCAAGAGTTGTAGATTTACCATGTCCTGTTGGTCCTGTTATAAGTATAAGACCTCTTTGCTTCAAAGAAAGATCATAAACTAACCCCGGTAAACCTAAATCCTCAATTTTAGGTATCTCTTGAGGAATTGTTCTAAAAGCGATTGCACACGTACCTCTCTGTTTAAACACGTTTATTCTGAAACGAGCCACTCCGGGAATAGAGTAGGACGAATCCACCTCCCCATCTTCCAAAAAGGTTTCGTACAATCTGCTGTTCAAGCACTGCTTTGCCAATTCTACACAGTCATGGGGTGTAAGTATTGGCTCATCAAGATTAATCAGGTCACCATGCAGTCTGATTACCGGTGGTACACCAGCACAAATATGAAGGTCTGATGCACCCGCATTTACAGCTTTTGTCAGAATCGCATTAAGATCCATACATTACATCCTCTCATCTAATCTTTTGAAAATGCTATTTTAAGCATTTCATCAATCGTAGTTACGCCGTTCTTCACTAATCTCGCACAATTCATTCTTAAGGTTTTCATACCTTTTTTTATTGCAAGTTCTTTTATAGTATCAGAAGTCGCATTTTTAGCAATTAATTGTCTTATATCTTTATCTATTTCCATTATTTCATATACAGCTATTCTGCCTTTATATCCGATGTTATTACATTCAGGACAGCCCTTTGGCTTGTAAATGGTAACTTCTTCACCTTCAGACAGTTCCAGAACATCTCTGGCAAAATCGTCTATCTCCGCAACTTCCTTGCACTTTGGACATAATCTTCGAACAAGCCTTTGAGCTAAGACTCCTACAACCGATGACGATATCAAGAAAGGTTCTATACCCATATCAATCATTCTAGTAATTGAACTCGCTGCATCATTAGTGTGTAATGTACTGAATACAAGGTGACCGGTAATAGCTGACCTTGTAGCTATTTCAGCAGTTTCACCGTCACGGATCTCTCCTACCATTATTATGTCAGGGTCTTGTCTAAGGAACGCCCTTAATGCAGCCGCAAAGGTCATTCCTGCTTTCGTATTAACTTGTACCTGGTTTACGCCTTTAATGGTCATTTCTACCGGATCCTCTACAGTAAGTATATTTACATTTGGTTTGCACAGTTCTCTTAACGCAGTATATAAAGTTGTAGACTTACCGCTTCCTGTAGGACCGGTTACAAGTACAATACCGTGGGGATGAGAAATTATATTGTTAAACTTAACCAAGTCATCTTCAAAGAATCCCAAATCTTCCTTCTTTACATTGAATCCGTCTTTATCTGCAATTCTCATTACTATCTTTTCGCCGAACATTGTAGGCAATACAGATACACGTAGATCGTAAGTTTTACCTTCCACATTAAGGGATATTCTACCGTCCTGTGGTACCCTTTTTTCTGCTATATTTAAACCACTTATAATTTTTACTCTTGCAGCCAGGGAAGGCATAATTTTTATATCATGTCGCATAATTTCAACCAATTGCCCGTCAATTCTAAATCGGATCAAAACGTTATCTTCCTGGGGGTCAATATGAATATCACTTGCTCTGCTTGCTATTGCTTTTTGGAATATAATGTTTACCATTTTTACTATTGGAGCATTTTCAAGATCGGATATATCAATGTTTTCTTCTTCCTCTTCAGCTTCCTTAATCTCTACTGCAATTTTTTCATTAACTTTCTTTATTTCTTCATCCAGCTCTGCAAGTTTCTTTTCAGCAAAAACTCCACTTTTGTTGGATTTGTTATAATAAATATCAAGGTATTTTTCAATCAATTCATCCTCTGCAAGACATGGAACAATCTCCATCCCTGTAGTAAGCCTCAAGTCATCTATTGAAAAAATATTCATTGGGTCACTCATAGCAACTTTAAGTGTTGAATCGGATTTGCTTATTGGAATTACTTTATGCATTCGTGCAATATTATAAGAAACCAGCTTTATTGCTTCTTCATCAAATTCAATACTGTCCAAATCGACATATTGGACACCCATCTGTTTTTCCAAAAATTCATAAAGAGACTTTGTATTAATATAACCTTCTTTGACTAAAATTTTTCCTATTAGTCCTCCACTTTTTGATTGAATAGCCAAAGCCCTTTCCAATTGTTCCTGGGTTATAACTCCGGCTTTAACAAGCAAATTGCCTATTTTATCTTTAAACATGCCATTATTTTCAGGGTAAGATTTACTACTGTAATTATCCACAGGAATATTTGATATATTGTTCAAGCCCAAATCAGGCAGTTCCACTTCCTGCTTAATTGAATTATATGTGCTGTTATCAAGCAACATATTTTCTTTTTCTTTTATTGATTCTTTTATTGGTTCTTGTATTTTATTTCCTTGTACTTCCTCGTCTCTTTCAAATTCAGGTCTGGTATCCCTAACTCTTATTTCTTCTCCATAAAACTGAACAATTAGCTTTTCAAGCTCTTTGCTGTCGGCAAGCACTGGCTTAATTTCAAGACCTGTTGCAAGACGAATATCATCTATTGAAAAAATATCAGTAGGATCTTTCATCGCAACGGTTAAAACATTATTATCTTTTTCGATGGGTAAAACTTTATATCGATGTGCAATGTTCTTTGTTATAAGATTTTGAATAGTTGTATCCTTGACTCCTTCGGTAGACAGATCTATAAATTCTATGCCCATTTTAGTAGCATTTGCTCTCATGATATCTTTTGGAGATGCTAGACCTAATTCCACGATAATATCTTCGATATTTCTTTTACTTTCGCGTTGGATGTCCCAGGCTTTCTTTAAATCAGTGATTTTTATGACACCCATCTCCAAAAGTATTTCATCAATTCCTCTAGTATCTAATCCTACCATTTTGAACCCCCAAATAGTATTAAATTTTCTTACCGAACTTGGTTAAATTGCTCTGGATACTACAATAAGATAATTCAAACAATGATTAGAAGCTTATAGTGCGAATATATACTGCGAATAAATTCTACAAAGAAGTCAAAATAACTTGTAATTTTATTGTATACTAAAGTTTATTCTTTGTGAAGTAAAAAATATTCATTAATTGAAGACGACAATATAACCACGCTACATTTTCATTAAAAAATACAAGATTATATTGATTTATTTAACTAATACTTATTTTAACATGTTTATTTAGGATTCTCAAGCACCCAATTCACAATTTACGATGATTTTATAAACTTTTATAAAATTTCTATTGAATTTTATACATTTCTTATAAAAAAGTAAGTTTTTGATATTAATTGTAATTTTAGTTTTATTTATGTAATATCCAAAATAAAAATCTCTTGTTCGATTATACAAGAGATTTGAATATAAAAACAATATTTATAAAAATATATTTTTCAATTGAAAGAATATAAGATATATATGGATATGCAGAATATAAAAAACATATGATTTTCAAAAATATTTTTAATATTTTAAAAAATCAATATTTAATGAGTATCGGTTGAATCTGCTTTCCTTTAAGGGCATTTTCTATTGTGGGAATAATAAGTTTTTCATCTGCAACTAGTGAATTAGGCTTTGTATCAGGTCCATCCTGTCCAAACGGAACCATATAAACATTTTTTGTATTGAGAAGCAAACCTATATTCTTAGCATTAGCACCCAAACCGTCATTTGTAGATATTGCTATTACCAAAGGTTTTTGATTCCTCAAATGAGCCTTACATGCCATAGTCACCGGTGTATCGGTTATACCCATTGCAATTTTTGCCAAAGTATTTCCCGTACAGGGTGCAACAACAACCAAATCAACTAACGATTTCGGTCCGAACGGTTCTGCATCAACTATCGAATCTATAATCTTTTTCCCTGTAATACCCTCTAATTTTAACCTCAAATCTTTTGCCGTACCAAATCTTGTATCGAATTTGTCAACAGAATTTGAAATTACAGGAATAACTTCAGCTCCGGCACTAATAAGTTTTTCAATTTCCGGAATTACTTTGCCGATAGTACAAAAAGATCCTGTAAGTGCAAATCCGATTTTAACACCATCCAATTTCATTATTTATACCCCCAACTCAGTTATTATATTGTAGATAGTGTCTTTCATAAATTCCGCTGCTGTCACCGGAGCAACTTTTCCAGGCAACGAAAGTGCCCAAATCGTCTTCAATCCCATATCTTTTGCTTTTTCAAAATCCACTCCGCCCGGCTTTGATGCCAAATCAATTATCAGAGTGTCCTTTTTTACTTTTTGAAGCATGTTGATATCAAGAATCACATAGGGAATTGTATTAAAAATAACATCCATGCTTTCCAAGTTATTTCCGATTTCATTTATGTGAACGGCTGTGTAGCCATAACCTTTTATCCAGGCCAAATCCGAATATTTTCTGGCTGCAACATAAACATTACAACCTATCCCCAAAAGCATTTTGGCAAGAATTTTTCCTATTCTTCCAAAACCTAAAACAAGCGCATTTGAGTTATGGAGAGTTATAGGCATTTCTTCCATTGCAATCTGAATAGCACCTTCTGCTGTTGGTATGGCGTTTAATACAGCCATTTCTTCCCTGTCAAGCAAATCAACCGAATATACGCTATATACCGAAGCAGCTTGCTGTATCTTTTCGCTTATTCTTCCTGCAATAAATATTTGGTTTTTAGTCATTGATTTAAATACATCTTTTATGTAAATTTTTTCGGGGCAAAAGGGTGCGTTAATAATCTCATTATCATTAGAGCACGGCAAAGGTCCTATAACAATGTCCGATTCGTTTATTGCCAGTTCAAGGTTTGGACTTTCATCCAATCCCAACTCAAAGCCAGCATTTTTAAAGCCATATATGTTAACCTTGTTGCCATCTGCTGAAATTAGGTTTGCAAGTTTTACACTTCTCAAGTCGCCTCCTAAAACTGTGAACTTCTTATTTGTCATTATCGCTATTCCTCCCTTCCTTCAGAAAATAGTAAAAAGGCATTAACACAATTTCCAAAGTATATAACAATTTATGGTGACTGGTATATCTTATGTTTTTTGTAAATCTAAAGTGCTTGTCTGTTTGTACAAATATGTATAAATGCAGTAATAACCAAGTATAACAATTTCCTGTTCTGATCTATCCGATAATTTACTGGAATATATTCAGTAAAAACTTTACAAAAAATTTCATCGCTTTTTTGCATAAAAAAAGAGCTCTCACTTCTACAGTGCAAAGCTCCTCTTCTTTACAATATTCGTCATTTTTCATATATATTTTGATAGATCAATTTTTTCATTTATATTTCCAACAACTGCAATACTCATCTTTTCCATTTGAAAAACTTTTTCAATAATTTCCCGAACTATTTCATTATTTACTTCATCAATCTTTTTTAAAACTTCCTCCGGTGTATACACCTTACCTAACATTAACTCCGATTTTCCCAGGCTGTTCATTCTGCTGCTCGTACTCTCCAGACCTAAAATATAGCTTCCTTTTAGCTGTTCTTTGGATTTTGCCAATTCTTCTTCGGATATTCCATGTTTTATAAGAATTTTAATTTCTTCCATTACAAGTTTTAAAAAGGTGTCTCTATGCTCGGGATTCATTCCGGCATAAATAGTAAAAAGTCCTGCATTGCAATAGGAAGAAGGGTATGAGTAAATAGAGTAAACCAATCCCCGCTCCTCCCTAATTTTTTGAAATAACCTCGAACTCATACCTCCACCAAAAACATTATTTATAGCAAGCAGCGAGTATAAATCATCATTACCATGTTCAATACCTTCAAAACCTAAGCATATGTGTACTTGCTCAATATCTTTCTGTTTAATCCTGTTGCTTACTTTAAAATTTGCTTTTTCAAATTGCTTTACAGGTTTTCTGTCCGAATACCAACTTCCAAAATTCTTTTTCACTATATCTATCAGCACATTATCATCAAAATTACCAGCCACTGCTATAACAGTATTTTCGGGAAGATAGTGTTCACTTATATAATTTACTATTGTATCCCGTTCAATGTTGTGAAGAGATTCATAAGTACCAAGAATAGGCATTCCTATTGCGTCATTTTCCCATACCGTTTCCGATAAATAATCATGTACCAAATCCTCCGGCGAGTCCTCATACATGCTTATTTCTTCCAAAACCACTTTCCGTTCAATATCAATATCTTTTTCAGAAAAAACAGAATTAAAAAACATGTCTGTCAATACATCTATTGCAATATCAATATGTGTATCCAAAGTTTTAGTATAGTAGCAGGTGCATTCCTTTCCTGTAAAAGCGTTAATTTGTCCTCCTATACTATCAATACTTTCGGCAATTTCCTTTGCGCTTCTTTTTTTTGTACCTTTAAAAAGCATGTGTTCTATAAAGTGAGAAATACCGTTAATTTCCTTCTTCTCATTTCTCGAGCCAGCTCCTACCCATATCCCCACTGACACCGATCTTACATGAGGTATCTTCTCACAAATAATTCTAACGCCATTTTCCAACGTTATACGATTTATCATAAAACCTCCGAATCGAATATAGAGAAATATTGTTAATTACTGTCTTCTGCCGAATCCTCCATTGCATCTTTTCTCGAAAGGTTAATTCTGCCCTGCTTGTCAACATCTATAACCTTTACAAGTATCTCATCTCCGACGTTAACAACATCTTCAACTTTTTCAACTCTCTTTTTGTCAAGCTTTGATATATGAACTAGTCCTTCCTTGCCAGGCAAAAATTCCACAAAAGCTCCAAAGCTGGTAATGCGCATTACTTTGCCCAAATATATCTGTCCAGGTTCAACATCCTTTGCAATTCCTTCAATCATCATCAAAGCCCTTTGAGCCGATTGGGTATCAGAACTAGCAATAAACACTTTTCCGTCATCTTCAATATCAATCTTTACGCCTGTATCCGAAATTATCTTATTTATCATCTTTCCGCCCGGCCCGATAACATCCCTTATCTTCTCCGGATTTATACATGTAGTAATGATTTTAGGTGCATATTTTGACATTTCTTTTCTCGGTTCTGAAATAACTTTTAAAATTACATCATCAATAATTTGCAATCTACCTTTTCTTGTAATTTCAAAGGCCTTTTCAATTATTTCATAAGTAAGTCCGTCAATTTTTATATCTACTTGTATAGCCGTAATACCTTCCTTAGTACCAGCAACTTTAAAGTCCATATCTCCAAAGAAATCCTCTATTCCCTGTATATCGACAAAAGTCACAAAATTGTCAGGATTCTCTTCATCTGTCACCAAACCTGCAGAAATTCCTGCTACCGGCCTTTTAATAGGTACCCCTGCATCCATAAGAGCTAAAGTACTCGCACATACACTTCCCTGTGATGTCGAACCGTTTGACATCAATACCTCTGAAACAAGTCTTATGGTATAGGGGAACTCCTCCTGTGGAGGTATAACCGGTTCTAGAGCTCTTTCTGCCAATGCACCATGGCCAATCTCCCTTCTTCCGGGTCCTCTTGAGGGTTTGGCCTCTCCTACACTATAACCAGGGAAATTGTAATGATGCATATATCTTTTTGTCTCTTCCAGCTCTATTCCATCCAAAATCTGTACATCACCAAGGGCACCAAGGGTAAGTACTGTAAGAATTTGTGTCTGCCCTCTCTGAAACAATCCGGATCCGTGAACTCTGGGCAAAATGCCTACCTCCGCCGAAAGGGGTCTTATCTCATCCAATCTTCTGCCATCGACTCTTTTTCCCTCTTTTAATATATACTCTCTTACAACTTTTTTCTCCAATTTGTATAAAGCTTCGTCAATACGAATTTCTATTTCAGGATAAGTTTCTGCAAGTTCAGGATGATTTTCTGCAAAATACGCTTTTGTTTCCTCAGTAAGTTTTGCTATATTATCATCCCTAATCTGCTTGTCCACCGCCAAAACAGCTTCCCGCATTTTTAAATAGGCATAATCTTTTACAGCCTCAAAAATTTCATTGGGCACTTCAGCCGATTCATACTGAAATTTCGGCTTACCTACTTCTTTTACAATACTATCTATAAAATCACATATTCTCTTTATTTCCTGATGCCCTACTTTAATGGCTTCAAGCATAACTTCATCAGGAACTTCGTTAGCACCGGCTTCAATCATAACAATCTTTTCTCTTGTTGCCGCAAGCGTAACATACATCTGGCTTTTTTCACGCTGTTTTGCATCAGGATTAATTATTACCTGTCCGTCAATAAGTCCCAATATAACTCCGCCAACAGGACCATTAAACGGAATATCGGAAATGGCCAACGCAATGGATGCTCCCAATAACGCAGCAACTTCAGGTGAATTGTCCTGATCCACAGACAAAACAGTACTTACTATAGAAACGTCATTTCTCAAATCTTTTGGAAATAAAGGTCTTAACGGTCTGTCAATTACTCTGGAAGTCAGAATAGCCTTTTCCGATGGTTTACCCTCTCTTTTTATAAAACCACCGGGAATCTTTCCTACCGAATACAATCTCTCCTCGTAGTCAACACTTAACGGGAAAAAGTCTATCCCTTCTCTAGGCTTTTCCGAAGCAGTTGCAGTAGATAATATTACTGTATCACCATATCTTACCAATACTGCTCCGTTAGCCAATTGGGCAAGCTTTCCGGTCTCTATTGTTAAAGTACGTCCAGCTAACTCCATGCTGAAACTCTTTTGCATATTTTTTCCTCCTCTTATCTTGACCACAGACTGTAGGACGTAGATTCTACAGCAAAGGAACATAAATTTATATTTGCTGCACAATCTACCTTCTACCGTCTGCAGTCCTTTTTACATAAGATTTGAATTAATTCTTATTATTCCACGATAAAACACATTGTATTTATTGCAAATATAAATTATGTATTATGTATTTTATCCATATTTTTACTCTAAAAAATAAAGGTAATCGATTACCTTTACATAATAAATTTACATAGCATTACCTTTAGCTTTTATTTCAACACATCACACAAACCATTAAAAGAATGAGCGGACTACTCCGCTCATCTTTATTTTCTTATATTTAATTTCTCGATAATAGCACGATATCTATTGATATCAACTTTTTGAAGATAGTTCAACAAACCTCTTCTCTGACCAACCATCTTGAAAAGTCCTCTTCTTGAGTGATGGTCTTTTTTATGAATTTTAAGATGTTCAGTTAAATGATTAATTCTTTCTGTCAAAAGAGCAATCTGAACTTCAGGTGAACCGGTGTCACCTTCATGCAATTGATAAGCAACAATTATTTCTTGTTTTTTTTCCTTTTGCATTAAAAAAATCCTCCTTTTATTTTAATCCCCATTAGCTAAGTAAAAGGCCGGAGTACCTTGAACTGAGCAAATGGTTTACATTACCTAAAACATTTTAACACAATGATTGACAACTGTAAAGATTGAATTTAAATAATATTTCTTTTCGGTTTATCGGAGTAATTTTGCAATTAGCCTTATAAAAATTAATACAATTATTATTTTTTCCATGTTCTAAAATACTTTAAACATTTATAGTGTATCTTTTTCAGTTTCATAAGCTTTATAAATGTCATCTCTCCTATGCTTTAAAAGCGGCAATTCATTCCTTATTCTATCTATTTCAGACAGGTTCAGGTCAACAAGCAGAATATCCTCCTCCGCTTCCAAATGCCCCAGCACATTACCAAAGGGATCAGCAACCATTGAGTTTCCGTAGGCAACATAATGAGCTTTATCATCCCTTGCCGAAGATACTGCCGCAATAAAAATTTGGTTGTCAACAGCTCTTGCTCTCATTAAAAGTTCCCAATGAAGAGGTCCCGTAGTCATATTGAAATTGGCCGGAATCACTACTATTTGTGCACCCATTAATGCCATTAGTCTAAACATTTCCGGAAATCTCACATCATAGCATATTGCAATCCCTATTTTGCAAATTCCCGGGTCCACAACCGTAATATCCTTTCCGGGACATAGTGTATCCGATTCTCTAAATACTATTTTACCCGGAATATTGACATCAAACAGGTGTACTTTCCTGTGCCTCCCTATAATATTGCCTTTACTGTCAATCACAACACAGGTATTGTATACCTTGCCTTCTGACCTTTCGGGAATTGATCCGGCAATAACGCAAATATTCAAATCCTTTGCCGATTTTCTAATTGCCTGTATTGTTTCTCCGTTTTCCAAATCCTCGGCATAACTATGAAACTTACTGTTATCATACGGGCAGTTGAACATTTCCGGCAGCGCAACCACATCGGCATTATTTTTGGATGATTTATAAATCATTTCAACAGCCTTTGAAATATTGGCATCCTTGTCGTCTACTACTTTCATCTGGCACAGGGACAGTTTCAGCTTTTTCATTTTCTCTCCACCTTTATATAATTATGGATTTTTCATAACAACGAAAATTTAATAATTGCTACTTTTATTATACATATTCAAATTAAATTTTAAATTGCAAATACTTTTAGTTTTACAAGTTAAGAACCTTTGCTGTTTTTTTTGAATATTATGTTATGAATATTATGTTAAGAAACAACTATTTGGAAGGAGTCTTGAGATTATGAATCCAAATTCGCATGACGGTATTAAGGGCAAATCCGATATATGCAAAACAATGCCTGCAGTTATGCCAACACCCAAGCTTGCTCATGCTTACGTTCCATTTCAGCAACTTGTAAGTATTTATCCGCCAATGAAAGGATTAGCCGCAGGTACTATTTTCCCGGAACTTGACAGACCCTACGGTGCAGATCCTGAATATACGGTTGATGCTTAGGAGGTGTAATTATGGATCAAAATCAGGAAAACTTATTAAAAGAAGTAATGGCTGCTGATTTTACAGTTACCGATTTAATGCTTTACCTCGATACACATCCTTGTGACCAAAACGCTATAGCACTATATAACTATAGTGTTCAAAGATCATTAACGTTAAGACAGGAATACGAAAGATTGTATGGACCTATTATCGCTCAACTGACACCAAGCAAATTCCCATGGCAATGGGTGCAAGGTGACTGGCCTTGGGAAAAATAACAAATCAGTATAATTTCAGGAGGTCTTAAAATGTGGGTTTATGAAAAAAAGTTAGAATATCCTGTAAAAATTAAAAACCCCAATCCGAGAATGGCAAAATATATAATAACTCAATATGGAGGACCGGATGGGGAATTGGCTGCATCATTAAGATATTTAAGTCAAAGATTCAGCATGCCTACCAATGAAGCCCGTGCAATACTTAACGATATAGGAACTGAAGAACTGGCTCACCTTGAAATTATAGGTTCTATAGTTCATCAGCTCACAAAAGGTGTTCCTGCCGATATACTTGAAAAAGAGGGACTTGGAGCTTACTACTCCGACCATGACCATGCCGTTTATCCGGTAAGTGCATCCGGAGTTCCCTTTACAGCGGCATATCTGCAATCGAAAGGCGACCCTATTGCCGATTTGTATGAAGACCTGGCTGCAGAACAAAAGGCAAGAGCCACCTACGAAAATCTTATTAACCTTGCCGACGACCCTGATGTCATTGAACCTTTGAAGTTTTTAAGGGCTAGAGAAATTGTACACTTCCAAAGATTTGGGGAAGCTTTGAGGATAGTGGAAGATAAATTGAACGAAAAGAAATTCTATATCACAAAACCAAAAGACAAGGCATAGATACTCTAAAAAAATAGGAGAACTATATAATAAAAAATGGGTTTCTATTGCTTATTGTATAGTTCTCCTATTAACTTTATATTTAATTTATCAAAGAAATCATCACTTTTTTGAAGCAACTGTCCTTATGGATATTTTATTATCCATTAATCTATTTTCATTTTGTCATTTCTTTTTAGATGCATGCCGTTTAACATAAATTTAACACCATGTCCATCTTTCGTTACTTGTATATGCAGATGAGGTTCAAATGACAATCCCGAATCTCCAACTTTTCCAATTAACTGACCTTCTTTAACTGTATCTCCTGGTTTCACTTTAATTGAATCCTTTTGAAAATGTGACATCAACACTTTCAAATCTCCACTTTGAATTACAATATAATTGGGGCGAGCCATACTTTTGTTTAGCATATATACACCTGGAGGATAATCTTCCATCCCGTCAACTGCTTCTATTACCGTACCGCTGCAAGGACTATAGACCTCCTCCTCAAATATATTATACTTTTCAAGTTCTCTCGGAAAAACTCCCTTTGCTCTAAACCCAAATTTATCAAGCTTTACAATATCCAGAGCATACTTCATATAATCTCTTGAATTATGATAATTTAAAATTGTGTTATTCCCTCCATGAGCTATATAATATATACCGTCTTTAAAAGGAAATGAAAGATTTACAATATCCTTTTCTTTATTTCGAAAAGAAAAGATAATACTCACATTTATAAGTAAGAAAATAAATACAATAAATATCTTGCATCCAAAGCTAAATTTAGTCGCAACAGAAGTTGTACATAAAAATTTCAAACGCCTTGCTTTGATGAATGTTAAAAACGATATTACAGCAAATAAAATTATAACCAAATACTTTGCATAGTACCCCGTAATATATGCCCAAAGCCCTGCAAAGTACATATACACAATAAATAAGCCCACCAGCAAAAAATTTATTATCCATTCAATCAGGCATAAAGGCTTGTTTTTCCAAAACCATATCAGCATCACCGGTGTTAACAATAAACCGATAAAAACGGACAAAACGTTGTATACCATACTCTCTCCATTTTCATTTTTCAATTCTTTCTTTTTTACTTATAGTCAAAGTTTTTAATCTATAAATTTTTGTTGATTCGTAAACTTTTTCATTCAATACTCTATTACGGATTATCTAATAGATATCCCACAAGATATTAGCTCTTTTTCAAACTCCTCCCTTATTTCTGAAATCACTCTAAACTCCAGCCATATTCTTCCCTCTTCTTTTATACAAGTCAAAGCACAAAGCTCATCTTTAATTTTAACGCAGCAAGTACAATAATAAGTAAAGTCTATACTATTAAACAACTCAACTTCTGAGATTTTTTTTACAAATTGCTCATATTCCTCCGGAGTATACTCTTGCTTTCCGCCGGAAATATTTTTAATTATCTTGGCTTTCTCACCAATATACTCATTTTGCCACCTGTCAACATCAAATAAGTTATATAACACAAGAGTTGAACACTCTTCATGTTCCCAACCGTATTTTCCTACTCGCCTCATCGGTTTAATCTCAAGTTTTTCAAATATTTGTATTATTGTTTGAGCAAGATTCTCTGTTGTAAGTGTTATCCTTTCGAAATCATATAAATTACATGAATATGTACATCCGTCGATAAAACCTCCGGCGCAATCTATTCCACCATCAATTCCAACTTCGGGAAAACGTTCTGCTATCTTTGACATAATGAAAGCTGCATATTCATATATAAAACCAGGTCCGCATCCCAATTTAATCGTTAAATGTTTGTTTCTCAAATTATCAACAAGTGCCTTTTCATTAAACATCAATCCTTCAGGCTTATAATCTTCCACAGTTTTTTTATGATCATGAAATGAAACATCAATCCATATTTCAAAATTCGGGGCATAGTAAAAAGGACTAATTGTTGGTTTTTTATAGCTATATGCTTTGTTTTCAGCACCAGGGCGAGTTCTCGACAAGCTATATATTTCTTTTCGAATCTGAGGAAAAAGCTTATCGGGATGTACACAATATATATTAATATGGAAATCCAGTATAGATGGATTTCTTATTATCTCCAATATCTTTCCCCATTCTTCAAATTTATAAATATTATCCTTTCTTACTACATTTTTTGATAAATTATCACCAGTTTCTGCGTATGAAATGTTGATATTTTCGTTACGGTCGATAATCTTAAGACTCATTATATATTGCAAAACTTCAACCATTAATTCCCGTTGAGGAATAACAATATTATAAGTTGTAGATGAGCCATCAATTTCATATCCTTTCCAATAAGTAAACAATTAAATCCTCCCCTTCTCAATAAATACAGGGCAGTTATTATCTCCTGCATTTATGTCATTGTATATTTGTTCACAAATTGCCCTGCAACCGCGGCAGGCCATTAAATAGGAGCATTTTTTACAGTCGCCTTGAATAAATTCCTCTCCTTGCCTGAGATTTTCAAGGTCCGGTGAATTTATCCAGTACTTTTGTATATCTTGTTCTTCCGAAAACAAACTCATATGACTGCATGGTTTAAATCTTCCCCAAGGATCTATCATCATAAACCTGCGTCCAGCCCCACATCCACAGTTGACAGAATTAACCTGATTTCCGTAAAGTTGACACAGAATATTGGAGAAGGCAGAATCAATCTTTATTTTTATTCCTTTAACCTTTTTAATGGTAGTCACAAGATAGTTAAAAGCATCTTTGTTCAGTACATTCTTCCAATAATCCTCCCTGACCGATGGTTTATACCGCAAAATATTGATATTATCAGCCTTTAGGCTTTTCACATAAGCAACAACATTTTCAAAATCATATACATTATCCATTCTCGCAACCCAGTTTATTCCGAATGGCACACTACTTTCTGCCAGTATATTCAACGCTGAAATTGCCTCATCAAACCCATCGCGAGAGCGTGAATTAATTTCTTTTGTAGAGCCGTTCAGAGATATCTGTATATGATTAACACCGGACTTTTTCAGTTGCTCAAGCAGTTCCACTGTCAGACCATAACCACTTGATGTTATTGTACATGCCATTCCGCAGGATGTTACCTTTTTTACGAATTTAGCCAATCTTTAACTACTAAAGGTTCACCGCCACCTAAAGCTATTTGAAATACGCCCAAGTTTTTTGCCTGTTCTATTAAACATGAGAACTTTTCAAAAGACATTTCAACATTCTGTGAGTTGCTTTTATAGCATTGCGTGCATTTCAGCGGACAAACTGCAGTTATATCAATATGTATAGATTCCGGAACAGCAAAAGATCTTAAAGGTGCCTTGACTTTTTCTGTCCTATCAATCTCATCAAGCAATTTTTCTGTTTCATATTCCGACATATCAGAAGATATTAATCCAAGGTTAATTAATCTGGATATAAACTCATTTTGAATCCCGGTTTTTAAATATTCTTTTAAGCTATATAGCTCATTGCCGGAAATTGCGGCAGTAATACCATTATCTGCATTAAATATCATCAGCGTGTATGGCTCAGCTCGGTAAATCATAACTACCTCTTCACAAATCAAATTCTATGGAACATTTTTCTTTTATACCAACCTGATCAATTATCCATGACCTGGAATCAATATATTCTAAATATCACCTAAAAGCAAAACTGACAAATAGAATTCTACAATCGTTTCCACCATTCACCGTGTCTTAATAATTTTTATAAAGGATTTAAATTTGTGTAAACATTGAATCGCCAAAACTTACTTCTTATTATATCATACTAATTAGCAATTCAAGGAAATATTATTTATCTTTTATTTACGCCCCAGGTATAAAACAAAAAAGCGCTATACTATAAGTCTTTTACGACTTGTTTCATAATCACAGGATTAGTAAATACAAACTTTCGAAAGCCTCTTTCTTTTAACTGATATCGTCCATTAATTTTTCATTTTTCTATTATGACTAGAATGTTAAAAATAAATTTAGGCAATTCAGTATTGATTCTGCAAGGTAATTCACTATGCTTGCGAAAATCAAGATGTTAACAAATACGTGCATCTTTCTACTATTATTCTCTCATCATCATTATCTGCAAACGAACACATAGTAACTGATGCATCAGCATTTAAACTTAGCAAATTTCCATTTCTACTGCATGGAGTATTTGTAATAATAGTTTTTAAGCATTCATCAACAAAAACTTTACCAGGGAACATCATTTTCATAATCTTTATTATATTAATGGCATCTTCTAGCTCATAAGGTATACAATACTTTTTTGGAATTAAAAAATGAAATTGTTCAAAGCAATCTTGCTGATTTTTAAAGAAGGCAATTATATCCCTTAAGGTTGGTAGTTCATTTAACAAAAAGTTTATCCCTATTTTTATGTTTTTCTTTCTTCTTAATTCATTTGTAATTGATTCTATATCTACTTCATTAAGATTAGAAGTATTTAGTGACAATGCTACATAATCAATATCTTTAATAATACTCTCAAAAACCATAATACAATCTGTCTGCAAAGTAACAGATACCTCAGCCTGTCTATGCGCTCTTTCAAGCAATTTCCCGAACAAATCAGGCGAGAATCCCTTATTATAAGCAAAAGTTACTATGCTTGGCTTATGAATCTCAAGCAACTCAGACATTTTTTGATATAATTGTTCAAAGGATGCCTCTTCTGTCTTCTGAGACAAATAACAATATTCGCAGCGATTTTCCTTATCACATTTATTTGTTGGTGTTACCGATAGTATCATAGCTTTTTCTTCAATCCTTCTTTTTCAGGATTCTCTTTATAATTCATATATATATCCGGACTTCCACCACCAAACGACCTGATTTTAGCATTATAATTTCTCTCAGCCCATTCATAAAAAGGAAAAGTCTTTTGGTCAAAGTCTTCCGCGTCAAAATACCATCCCAATGTATCACCATACCCATTAGAACCATAGCAAAGTGTAGTCACATATTTATCATTTCCAATTATTATACTGAAATCAAAGACTTCATCAAAGTTTATTGTCTCAATAAAATCTTTGGATTGCAAATAACATGGTGCACAGTAAGTATTTCACTTATTAATTTCTTGGCTATGGAACTTGAAGCAACAAATTCTATTTTACCATATCTTTGAATTTGATATTTCCCAATGCTTTCAATTATCTTTCCTAAATTTCCTTTGTCATTACACTTTACAACCCAAATTTCATCATAATGTTCAAAGCTACTTATACTGACATTAAACGTTATATCATCTACTAAAACATTAAAACATCTATTCTCATTAAAGAAAAATCCCTCTTCCCTTAATGCTTCAATTTCAAAATATATTTCAATATCATATTCTGAAACCAACAGATTAAGAATATTTCGTACTTCTTTGTCATCATGAATACCAAAATCTGCAATTAATTCACTGCAATTTACTTGAAAAGGGTTCATCTTTTGACCTCCCTTTAATATAGTCTATTATTATTTCAATTTTCATATCCATTTTGTGCAATTAATCTCTATTTACGGTATCTCTTTAAATTTTATGATATTTTAAGTTTATCAAATACTTCAATAAAAATCTTTACTGTTTTTTCGCTTCGTCAATCTCTTTTTCAAAAAAACTTGCGGAATACTCAATTAACCTATCGAATTCCATACCTCTGTAAAACATATCCATCCGATAATCAAGAGATGAGTTCAGCAATACATCATGCAGCGTGAAAACAGAAAAAACTACAGGGTGTATAATATAAAATAAAGAGGATTTATGTCTTTTTTAGCATTAAAATTTTCTTTAAATCCGGTTTCCGCAAAAAATCAAAAATATTCCTGTTTAACACCACCAATACATCTTAAAATATCAAGCAGTAAAATTATCCATATTTCCCTCAGGATGTTTTTCTATTAATTATAACGCAGGATTGTACAAAAAGGTTACACCAGTATAGAGAATTTTCTATACTGGTGTAATAACAGACCGGTAAAATTAGAATCTCAATTCTTCAAAATAATAGTACGACTTGCAGTGTATTTTATACGGTAGTAAACTTATTCAATCTCTTTTTCCTGCTAAATTGTATAAAGCTTCTTTATAACTTCTTCAATGGGAAGCTCCTGTAAGGTCATATCTTTTATAGTACTGCTACTGTTTATATAATCAATGAACCGGTTGAGTTCCGTTATGCTAGCGTCCAACTCCAATTCCGCATTAAATTCCGATAATTTATTCTTAACCATTACACCCGGCATTTCCAATGCCGGCAATGGCCTTTGGGTAGATATGGATACCAGCTTTTTGCTTCCAAGATGACTCTTTAGCGCCTCAATTGTATCGTCGAAAATCATTTCACCGTGATTTATAACTATCACCCTTTTGGCAAGCTGCTCTATATCTCCAAGGTCATGGGTTGTGAGAATAAAGGTTACTCCCTGTTTGTTCATTTCAAGGATAAACTCCCTGATTTTCTCTTTTGCAATTACATCCAGTCCAATGGTTGGTTCATCAAGGAATACAATCTCAGGATTGTGCAGCATTGCCATTATAAATTCACATTTCATTCTCTCACCCAAAGATAAAAGCCTTGTTGGTTTTTTCACAATATTCTGCACTTCCAATAATTCCACCATAAAGTTTAGTCTTTTATTAAACTCGCTATCCGGTATGGAATAAATAGCCTTATTTAGATTAAAAGCATCCAAGGGTGGTATATCCCATAAAAGCTGCGATTTCTGCCCAAATACCGCACCAATATGGGCCACATATTTCTTTCTGTCCTTCCACGGTGTATATCCCAATATATCAACTTTTCCACTGGTAGGAAAAAGAATTCCGGTCAAGACTTTCAGAGTTGTAGATTTTCCCGCACCATTAGGACCTAAAAATCCCACCAGTTCCCCCTTGTCTATACTGAAAGAAATTCCTTTCACTGCTTCAACCAATTTGGTTTTTCTGATGAAAAGGCTCTTTACTGCCTCCCCAAGGGTGTTTCCCCTTTCGTAAGATTTGTAAGTTTTCTTTAAATCTTCAACCTTAATTATCATAATCAACCACCTGCACTGTTATATCGTCTAAACATTGCTTTCCAGAACAATAAGCTAGCAAATAAAAATATAATACTCACGACCACCGCAATTAAAGTCCCTTCTGCCGGTCTTCCCAATAACTGAGATGCCGGAATGTAACCTAACATTGCAATCGGTATTACAGAGGTTATAAAAGTTACGACAGCTTTTGAAAAAATATTTGCAGGATACATTCCAAAATTGGCTATAGAGTAAAAAATCTCATACACTCTGTAATTGCCAATCCACACTATTCCCAATCCCGAAAGGATGAGACCAAATCCAAACATTACCACTAAAGACACAAAGAACAGTGCAGCAAATTTCAGCCAGAGTAGCAAACCTGGAAAAGGAATATTAGCCAGCGAAACAGAAAATAATACTATTCCTCCTAACAGCTTTCCAAGGTCTTCAGAATCGAATCCCGTTACAATAATCATTTGGAGTACCGACCTTGGCTTAATAAGAAGCAGGTCAAAGGTACCTTCCTGCACCCTTTGGATTGTATTCCATACCATACCGAAAAAAAACGGAAAAGAAATCCCCCTAGACAGCATAAATACTCCCTGAATAAGCAGTGCTTCATACATACTCCATCCCGGCAGTGATGCACCGTTTTTATAAACGAGATAAGTCACTAAAGGACCAAATGCTTCCACAATAAGCATAATTAGAATACTGATAAAAAAATCTGCACGGTATGCCATTCTCACTGCAAGAGCAGACTTAATACCTTGAAGGTGTAATCGAACTGCATCTATCATGCACCCACCCCCGTAAACCTTTTTGTTCCCAAATGCCATAACAGTTTGTATATCAAAAACATTATTACAACATATATTGCCTGCAATCCTACTACTTCAGGAATGGACATACTTATTCCGGCAAGCTCGTAAGAACCCATAAAAACTCTTATAGGAACATAAGCTATAAACTGAAAGGGCATATAAAACAATATTTTTTGAATAAATCCCGGAAAAAGTGTCAGCGGCAGCAGACTCCCTGCACATACATCCCTCAATACCAGAAAGGCTCTTCTTAAGCCTTCTGTTTTAGTAAGCCAGAATCCAGTTATCCCAATACAGAAATTTGTAAGGAAAACAAGTAAGAAACTTAACATTACCGACAGCGAAGTCCAAAAAAAACTAGCAGGCACAAGGTTAATTTTAAAAACAAATAAAAACAAAGCATATACCGGTATAAACTCAACCCATAATGCCAACAGCCTGTGGCCTATTTTCTGACAAATCGCATAATAAAAATAAGAAATAGGTCTTAACATAAACGTTATAAATCCACCTGTTCTAATATGCCATTGAAGATCCATATCACTCGAATCATAGGTAAGATAGTTTATAACATTTACGATACCGTAGTAGGTAAGCATTTGGGTTAAAGTCAATCCTGTGACAGTTTCCCGAGTTGAATATATGGCATTCCAGATAAATACCTGTACAATGAAAAATACAGGTCCCACGAAAACCGATACAGCCATATGGCTCCTATAAGCCACCCACTCTTTGTATGTAGTAAAAACCGTTGCCCTAAATATATCCAGCTGCCTTTTACATATATTCTTCATCACAACACAACCACCTAATATGTTGATAAGCAATTATACTAATTTATAATTTCAATGTCAACGTTAAATTCAACCTGTTATTTTCAACATCCTTGTACTTCTTTCTGTCAATGAAAACAAACACTGAAAATCTCTTCATTTAGTAATACAGTTTATAGATCGATCAAGCATTGAAAAACCAAAAAAAGAGGGATACTACAAACGCTTGTTGCAGCACCCCTTTTCTTCATAAAAGCTATAAATATTATTCGAGCTCTATTTCAGAAATCTCTTTCATATCACTGTATCGTGTTGCCTTAACCTTATCCCCTGAAAAGGTATACAGTGAATCGTTGGCATAAATAATACGGTTAATAAACGATTTATTCTCGTTTATGTATCCACCGTAATACTCATTTTCTTCAAAGTAATCTAAATGAGTAATTCTCCCTCTCAGTTTGAAACCGTCGTTACTATTTACATTATAAACATAGGCACCTTGATATGAGAATGTTCCATAAGCTCCAGCTGAACTTTTTTCATTTTTTTCGTAAAGAGTTACCGGGAATGCCATCAATTCAAGGTTCTTCATATACATCAATGCCTTGTGATTTCTTAATAGTTCCGATTCGGTTCCCCTGTCTCCAATTATCTCAACAAATTTCTCCTTTGGATTATTGACATCCGACACATCAAATATAGCCATTTTTATACCTTGATAAAAGGAAAAATTCTCATTCCCACCGGCAGTATCCTTGCCAAACCCTATAATATGATTTTCATCCAGTGGATGCAAATACTCACTGTAACCTGGAATCTTCAGCTCTCCTAAAACCTTAGGCTTTTTCGGATCCTTCAGACTTATGACAAACAGTGGATCTACAGTCTTGAAGGTCACAAGATAAAGCCGATCTCCCATAAACCTCGATGCATAAATACTTTCCCCCGGCGCAAGCCCTTCCAATGAACCGCACACATTCATATGAGCATCAAGAACATAAACATTACTGGAAGCATATTGCCACTTGCCTTTTTGTGTGGTTATTCTAAAGTACCCATCATACTCATCCATTGAAAACTGATTATGCACCATTCCCGGAACAAAGGCACTGTCAAAGTCACCAATATTTCCATTTTCTATCTTTATACGGTAAATGCTTGTTCCATAGTTTAAGAAATTAAAACCGTCAAAATCATCATCGACAAGGCAATGGAAAAAATCTTCCATCGGTGCTTGGATAAATGTACTTAAATTTGTCTCCACAATATAAATATGTTCCGTAGATACATACACTGTTTCTCCGCCTCCACCTATATAGGCTTTAACCTGAGCTTCACCGTTTGGATTATCAATAGGTAAAGCTGCCACAACATTAATTTTCCTGAAGTTATCACTAAATTTTCCCCGCATAAGGAATAAGTCTTTATAGTTAATTTCCCTTCTTGATTCGCCTAAGGTAGAGTCCGTATAACCGGGTTTGGATTGTCCATAATCGATATATGCCGTTGTAATAATATATAAATGGTTTTCAATAAGTCGGGACGTCAAATACGGGTAATCAAACTTAAGGCTTCTCTCCAAAATAGGATTTGTAGGATCACTTATATTGTAAATTCTCACAAATGTACTGCTAGTATTTTCTTTATACCATTTTTCTAACTGATAATCTATGTAATCATCGGTTAAGACAACAGCAACATGGTCTTTATACAGAAACAATTCCAAAGGATATAAATTTTCCTGTAAAAAATCATATTTATAAACTGTTTTCATCTGTTCCGGTGGATAAGCTCTCAAAATAAACAACTTACTGTCATTCAGATAATACACATAATCCCCGTCAGTCTTTATTACATCAGCTTCATCCACCATTTCAACCTGAGTATTGGTAGTTGAATAATCATCACTCGATTTTGTTAATGTCCCAGCAGCAACATCCTCGATACCTCCATATAAATTACCATCCATGGAATTAACGGCTTGAGCAATATAGTTTCTTGTAAGATCTGCAAATAAGAAATCCAAATCAAGTTTATTGATTATAGCCCCAACAGCCAATTTGTTAAACATAAACAAAGACTCTGTTACATTACTTACATCTGAATATAATCTTTCTGGTATAAAAGGAAGCTTGCGACGTTCAAAAAAATCATCAACTTCATTATTATTTGAAAAAGTCTCCAAAAAAGGTTTCTGATGTATCAATCTCGGGTAAACAACATAAGGAACAAGCAAACAAAGCAGATATATTGAGGCTGCTGCCGATAATCCCAATATAAAAGCACGACGTTTTAATAACATTCTTTTATTTACAGTTTCTACTTCTGATTTCTCTATTTTATTTTCGGATAAAGCTGTTTCAGCCTTTAAATCTACTTGAAGGCAGCATCTTTTCTCCAACTGTACAATAACAGTCATAAAAATATTAAAAGCAAAAAACAGTACAAATCCGTTTAGAATCGAAACAAACCCATTACCGTAAACTCTTTCAACACTAAAACCAATTATCAAAATTAAATAACCGATTATTCCAATGTATTTCAATATTTCTATCCAAAAAGCTTTCATGCTTAGTTTCCATTTATACTTAAATTTATAATTATCGTCAAACCTCAATATTAGCAAGTTTTTCAACTTAACAATAATCATATCCACCACAGAGAAAACTGCTATCAGTAGTATAAGTACGAGCAATATTGAGGATATTTCAAACCTATAGAAAAATGAATGGTTTATTATTTTCTCAAATAATCTACAAAATAATACAAAGATAAAAATTTTACTTGCCCAAGACAATACAAAATAAGCCGCATAACTTAAAGTTGTTTTATTTGTAGGCACAATCTTTGCAATGTTAATTTTTTCACTGTCTGCATAAAACATAACTTTATATACACAAAGGGATAAAACACTCAACATAAAAATATAAAATACGGTTGGAACTATGCCGCCAAAACTTAAGTTGATTCCCGAATCTCCGAGGAATCCGTCCATCCATGCAACAAAAGCCGCTGAAGTAAAAAAGAGTATCTCAATAATACTTAATATCAAAGCAATCAATAAAATCCTCGATTTTTTTGGTATTAATGCTTTTTTGCATTTTGCTTCCGATATTCCTGCTTTATGTAATACCGATGATTTAATCCTGTTGGCGGTATCCTTATCAATTTCTACGTTAAACTCAGAAGCATTAATTGAGCTTAAAAGTTGTTCGGTTTCACTTACATCCAGATTATCCAATTCATTAATTATTCTGTCATCCATCCAATAACACACCTCCTAATGATTCCCTTAATTTCACAAGACCTCTTGATATCTTTTTGTCAACGGTATTGGCTTTTATACCGTAGGCTTGAGCAATTGCCTTTGTACTCTGCCCAAGATAATACTTGCGGATAAATATCTCACTGTCCGGATTACCCAAATTCTTTATAGCTTCAATCAGTACATGTTTTGTTTCTAAATCCGGTAATTCTTCGCCTTCAACAAGTTCAATTGAACTTTCGTTCCCTTGTACAATATTTTTAATAAGTTTCGTATTTTCTCTATATAAGTCAATAGCCTTCCTTTTAGCTATAACACAAAGAAATGACTTTATAGAGCCTTTACTTAAGTCAATATTTTCACGCTGTTTATAAAACTCATAAAACACAGTACTGACGCATTCTTCAATATCTTCTTTACAGCAAACGTCTCCAAGCTTATTCTTAACTATGGTATATATAAGTCCCATATATGTATCCATAAGCTGCATTAATCCTTTCTCAGCGTCAGATTTTAAATCATCCAGTAATATCGAATCCAATGAATCACCTTCTTTCAAGTTTCAATTCATTTCAATTATTATATTCGGTATAATTGGAAGAAATCTGACAGGAAATTTTAAATTTTTAACAAGAAGGGCAAAATTTTAATAGGAGCTCAAAGCTCCTATTAACAGTGTATTTAAAATATTTCTTTTATATTGCAGTAAGAAGTTTTAATTACTTTATTTATAAATTTGAGCTTAATTTCTAAGGCTGTGCAAAGGTGCAGGAATACGTCCTCCCCTGTCTATAAATTCTTTGCTGCTGAATTGGTTTACTCTCATAACAGGTCCGGAACCTAAAAGCCCTCCAAATTCAACCATATCACCGACTTTCTTTCCCGGTGCCGGAATAATTCTGACTGCGGTGGTTTTATTATTTACAACTCCAATGGCAGCTTCGTCGGCAATAATAGCTGAAATGGTTTCACTGCTTGTATCTCCCGGAATCACAATCATATCCAGTCCCACAGAACATACACAAGTCATTGCTTCAAGTTTTTCAATTGAAAGAGCACCGTCAACAACCGCATTAACCATTCCTGCATCTTCACTGACAGGAATAAACGCTCCGCTCAATCCTCCTACAAAGGATGATGCCATTACACCACCTTTTTTAACTGCATCATTCAATAGAGCCAATGCGGCAGTAGTTCCATGCGTTCCGCATTTCTCCAAACCCATTTCTTCAAGAATATGGGCTACACTATCTCCGATGGCTGGAGTGGGCGCCAATGACAGGTCTACAATCCCAAAGGAAACTCCCAAACGTTTTGACGCTTCCATTGCTACCAATTGTCCCATTCTGGTTATTTTAAAAGCCGTTTTCTTGATTGTTTCGGAAACCGTTTCAAAATCTGCACCTTTAACTTTTGCCAAAGCACTTTTTACGACACCCGGTCCGCTTACACCTACGTTAATGACACATTCCGGTTCACCTACTCCATGAAAGGCACCCGCCATAAAAGGATTGTCCTCCGGTGCATTGGCAAATACAACCAGTTTGGCACATCCCAGTCCACCTCTGTCAGCTGTGAGCTCTGCACACTTTTTAATTATCTGCCCCATTTCCTTTACTGCATCCATGTTTATTCCCGTCTTGGTTGTAGCAAGATTAACCGAAGAACATACCTTATTTGTTATACTCAAAGCTTCCGGAATAGACTGTATAAGTTTTCTGTCGCCATTGGTATATCCCTTGTGCACTAAAGCGGAAAAACCACCAATAAAGTTTACTCCCACTTCATCGGCAGCCTTGTCCATAATCTGTGCAAATTTCACATAATCGTCATCATCACAGCTTTCGGCAATTAATGATATCGGGGTTACAGAAATCCTTTTATTAATGATGGGAATACCGTATTCTTTTTCAATATCCTCTCCAACCTTTACAAGATTGGCGGCAAGACGCGTTATTTTATCGTATATTTTTCTTCTTGCAACATTTCCGTCATGACTTGCACAATCTCTAAGAGAGATGCCCATTGTAATGGTTCTTATATCAAGATTATCTTCCTGAATCATTTTTATTGTTTCAATTATCTCAAAAGGTTTTATCACAAAATTCCCCCCTATATCTGGTGCATGGAATTAAAAATATCTTCGTGTTGGATTTTAACCGATAATCCCAATTCAACACCCTTTTTCTCCAGTTGCTCGGATAATTCCGAAAAAGGAACACACATCGCAGAAATATCCGCCAGCATTATCATTGTAAATACATCCTGCATGGTTGTCTGAGAAATATCTAAAATATTTACATTGCAATTTGCCAGTATGTTACTTATTGCAGCAATAATCCCAACTTTGTCCTTCCCAATAACTGTAACAATCGCTCTCATCAGCGATTCCCCCTTTGACAAAAAATTATCATAGTAGTAATTATACTCGTACATATTGATATTAGCAACAATAATTTCTCCATCTTATATCAACCAGTGATTTGAAGTTTTGTAAATACTTTTCACAATTATTCAAATTCAATTAATAGCACTCTGCAAAACTATGCAATATTTACACTCCCCTTGTAATTTGCATCGATTGCAGAAATACAAACATAAAGAATTTCGTGGTATTAAAAATTACCACGAAATTCTTCCAACTCGCTCTTTGCTTTCCTTAACAGTTTTTCAGCTTCATTCGGTGGTACGGGTTTGCTGAGCAAATACCCCTGAACTTTGTCGCACATATGATTTTTCAACAACTCCAGTTGAGCCTTTGTTTCAACTCCTTCAGCCACTACCAAAAGGTTCAGCTTATGTGCAAGACTGATGACGGATTTTGCAATAGCTTCTTCACTCGGACTGTTGGTTAAATCATGTACAAAACTTTTGTCAATTTTCAAAGAATCTATCGGTAACATCTTTAAATAATTCAAAGAAGAATATCCTGTGCCAAAATCATCCAAAGAAATCCGTATTCCTTTTTCTTTTAATTTTTTTAATACTTTAATGGTAAAGTCAATATCCTGCATAGCTGTACTTTCAGTAATTTCAAGTTCCAGAAGTGTGGGGTCCATGCCTGTCTCATCTAATATTCTCTCAATCATTTCAACCAGATTACGCTGCTGAAATTGCTTGGAAGACAGGTTGACAGCCATTAAAACAGGTTTGATACCTGATTTTATCCATTTTACATTCTGCTTACATGCAGTTTTAAGAACCCATTCACCCAAAGGAATTATCAGACTTGATTCCTCAGCTGCCGGTATAAATTCCATTGGCTGAACCAAACCAACACCTTCTCGTTCCCATCTTATCAAAGCCTCTACACCAATAATTTCTCCTGTGGCAAGTGCAATCTGCGGTTGATAAAACAGTACGAATTCTTCTTTTTCTATTGCATGTCTTAAATCACTTTCTAAATCCAATTTGTCTATTATCTTTCTTTTCATTGATTCCATAAACAGCTCATAATTGTTTTTCCCTGTCTCTTTCACTTTAGACATGGCTATATCGGCATTTCTCACTAAAACCTTTTCATCCTGTCCGTCAGTTGGATAAAGGGATATTCCAAGACTTGCCGTTATGTAATACTCCCTTCCTTCCAAAAACCAAGGATTTCTAAAGTTTTCAAGAATGCGTTCCGCAACCTTTGTAACATCAGTTATATCCTTTATCCCCGGTTGCAGAATAACAAACTCATCTCCTCCTAAACGTGCTACAGTATCCGATTCCCGCAAAAGTCCTTTAATTTTTTCTGCCACTTGCAAAAGTACCTTATCTCCGAAATCATGACCTAATGTATCATTAATAGTTTTAAAATTATCAAGATCGATAACAATAACAGCAAGCTTAGTATCACTGCTCTCAGCAGCAGCCAAAGCCGTTTTCAGCTTATCGAAAAACAACATTTTATTAGGCAGTCCGGTAATTCTGTCAAAATATTTCATGTCATATATCTTCTTTTCATTCTTCTTCAATTCTGTAACATCTTTTAAAATTGTTAATGCACCGATTATCTCATTCGATTCATTCATTAACGGTAAAATGCTTCCTGAAACAATTCGTTCCTTATCGTTTTCCATTGATAAAACAGAGACATTTTTTATATCCAGCTTAATTCCATTCGTAACCACTTTTTCCAATAAAATATTACAACTAAAACCATCCTGGTCCTTCAACATACTCAGCAGGTCACTAAAATTTTTATTCACAAACTGGTCTTTAGAAATGGAAAAAAGTTTATGCGCCTCACAATTGGCAAAGGTAACAATTCCCTTTTTGTCTGTTGCAATTATCGCTTCTCCTATACTTCTCATTGCAACTTTTAACAGCTCATCGTTTTTTTTAAGCTCTGTATATGCTTTTGAAAGCTTATCTTTGAAATACTTATTGCAAACTAAAAAAGCAATAATACCTATAATAAGTATAACAATCAAAATAACTATCGGTACAATAAAATTTTTTTCTATCCATAAAAGCATAGCATGCCTCCGATTTTTATATCACTGCGTTTTAAACCATAAGTTATTTAGAAACATTTTTAAGCCAATTTATATGAATTCATTTGTAACAAATCTCTTGATATCATTAACCCTCTTACTATTATTATCGATATTCCACATACAAAACTTAACAGCAGATACTACAAATTTTGCTATTTCGAACATATGTTTGATTTTTGCTATAATATGTGATAAAATTCTCTTAAGACATAGAAAACCAACGACTTCAAACTCACAATATAATTTTGTTTGAATTACAAGAATGGAAATTACTTTAAACGGCATAATAAAGGTTTTCCTGGAGGTAAAAAAATGGAACTTCAAAAGAAACTTGAAATTCTCGCAGCAGCTGCAAAATATGATGTTTCATGTTCCTCAAGCGGCAGCAACAGGAAAAATTCCAAAGGGGGACTAGGTAACAGCAATCCCTTTGGAATTTGTCATAGCTGGTCCGATGACGGAAGATGTATATCTCTGTTAAAAATTCTTTTCACCAATTACTGCGTATATGATTGTGCATACTGTGTTAACAGATTGTCTAATGATATACCCAGAGCAATTTTCACTCCCCATGAAGCAGCTGCACTAACTATAAATTTTTATAGACGCAACTACATAGAAGGTTTGTTTTTAAGCTCATCCATAATTAAAAATCCGAATTATACAATGGAACAGCTTTATGAAACGGTACGGATACTCAGAAAAGAATACAACTTCAATGGTTATATTCACCTTAAAGCAATCCCGGGTGCAGATCTTAGCCTTATTGAAGCCTCCGGCAAGCTGGTGGACCGTATGAGCCTTAATATTGAATTACCTTCCACTCAAGGACTTAAGCTGCTGGCCCCTCAGAAAAAACGTGAAAACATTTTAAAACCCATGAAATTTGTAAACTCAAAAATAGCTGAAGCAAAAGATAACAGAAAATTTTTCAAGTCGGCCTCAAATTTTGTTCCTGCCGGCCAAAGCACTCAACTGATAGTAGGTGCCACTCCCGACCATGACCTCAAAATTCTGCGTCTGTCGGAAGGACTCTATAAAAACTATGGACTTAAAAGGGTTTATTATTCTGCATATGTCCCTGTTTCAACCAATCCCAATCTTCCTGCTATCAGCAAACCTCCTCTTTTAAGAGAGCATCGCTTGTATCAAGCCGACTGGCTTTTAAGATTCTATGGTTTTAAAAGCAGCGAACTTCTGGATGAAGAAAATCCAAATTTCGACACCTCCCTTGATCCGAAATGCTGTTGGGCTTTAAGAAATATGCATCTGTTTCCGGTGGAAATAAATAAAGCCGATTATGAAATGCTCCTTCGCATACCGGGCGTTGGTGTTCGCTCTGTAAAAAAAATTATGGCTGCAAGAAAAGTAAAGCAATTGGATTTCGATGACCTGAAGAAACTGGGCATTGTACTAAAAAGAGCAAGATTTTTTATAACTTGCAAGGGCAAGTACTTCAACAAAATAGGCTTAAACGAAACCCACATCCGCCAGGCACTTGTAGACAAAAGCCATATATCCCAGGATAATTGGGAGCAAATATCCCTATTCTCCGGCATAGGTGAAATACCCACCTTGGAAGACAAATTTATGAGTCTGGCAGGTGAAATATAATGATTAATTATTTGTACGACGGTTCCTTTGAAGGTCTTCTAACCTCTATATATGAAGCTTATTACAGGCATGAGCAACCTGACCACATATATTACTCCGATTACATACAAGTAAATCTTTTAGATACAAATATACAAATAACAACCGACTCTGAAAAAGCCGCCAAAGTATATGACAGCATTGGTCAAAAAATATCGCATCAGGCATTAAAAAATGTATATCATGCCTATTTATCCGAACTTAACGATATTGAAATAAAAATTTTGAATTATGTCAGGTTGGGATTTAAAAAAGGTAAAGAAGTAGACTTGTATCTTTCGGACGATAGAGTTTTGGCAATTCACACTGCTGCCAAAAAAGTTACCCGTGAATGTCATTTAATGGTTGGACTTTTGAGATTTAAACAATTAGAAAATGATATATATTATGCCCAGTATAAACCCGACCATAATATAACACCATTAATATCCGGCCATTTTGTAGATCGTTTTTCAGACCAGAAATGGGTAATTCACGATGTCAAAAGAAAATATGCCGCAGTATATGACCAAAAAAGCTGTATTTTTACGGATATTTCAGACGAAATGGTACCGTTAATTTCATACACCAGTGACAATTATGAAAAACTCTGGAAAAACTATTTCACCAATATCTGCATAAAAGAAAGAATTAATCCCAAACTGCAAAAACATAATATGCCGGTAAGGTATTGGGAATTCTTAACTGAAAAAAATTGTCTGATATAGTTTTTTAATCAAATATGGGCAAAGCTCAAATTTATTTACAGTAATCATTCAAATTTATAAAAAAGTGCCGCTCACTACTTAAAAAAGTAGTTTGCGACACTTTTATTACTTATAAGTACTATTCGTCATCATCCTCATCGTGGTCACAACAATCATCACAATCACAGTCCCACTCAACTACTACATCTTTGCCGCAGTGTGGGCACTCAAAAGATTCTGCATCTTCATCGAGCATATCTTCTTCAAGCTCGATTATCTCTCCGCAATGCGGGCACTCTACTTCTGCAAGTATATCATCATCTTCGTCATCATCTTCACAATCAAAAACAATCTTTTCAACTTCTGCAAGATCTTCATCCAGATCGTCAATCTGTTCGCCAAGCTGCTCTTGAACTTCTTCAATATCATCGATGGCAAGTGCCATGTCATCCAAAACATCAATTATTGAACTCAGCAGTTTGCCCTCGTTGGTTTCAGTATTTATTTTCATACCTTCAGCTAACCCTTTCAGGTAAGCAACTCTTTCTTTAATAAAGCCCATAGATTTCTCTCCTTTACTTTGAATTTAGCAAGTAATAATATTTCAGTATTTCCCAATATTTTTTACATTAATTCTCACTGTTGACATTGATCAAGTGCACTCCTGAGTTATGATTCTTAAATTCTATCAATTCAATTGAAAGATTCACATATAAACACGGTAATACGGATTATCAGAAGAGCTTTGAAACAACGTCACATACTTCCATTTTACTGATATATTATACCCACTAAACCCTTTCTATATACTCACCTGTACGGGTATCTATCTTTATAACATCCCCATTGTCAATAAACAAGGGCACTTTAATTACTGCTCCGGTTTCAACAGTAGCAGGTTTTGTAGCACCGGTAGCTGTATCACCTTTGAAACCAGGTTCCGTTGCAGTTATCTTTAATTCAACAAAAGTAGGTGGCTCAATACCAAATACATTTCCTTTATGAGATAATATTTTTACTACATCATTTTCTTTCACAAACTTAAGAGCATCTCCAACTTTATCTTTTCCTAAGGGTAATTGCTCATAAGTTTCCAAGTCCATAAAATAATACAGGTCGCCATCGTTGTAAAGATACTGCATGTCCTTTCTTTCAATATGAGCTTTAGGCATTTTATCTGTCGGGTTAAATGTTTTTTCAATTGTAGCACCAGTTACAATATTCTTAAGCTTTGTTCTAACAAAAGCTGCTCCTTTTCCTGGTTTAACATGCTGAAATTCAACTATTTGAAAAATTTGTCCGTCAAGCTCAAAAGTTACGCCGTTTCTAAAATCACCAGCAGTTATCATTAAAATATCCCTCCAAAATTAATATATTGAAATCATAAAAGCTATGGGAAATTCCCTTTGCCTTTGTCTCTCAAATTCCATTACCAAGAGACCGATAATTCAATACTTTAATATATATTTTCATCAGGTCGCAATCAAAATAAACCATTCCACTTATATTCTCTGCTATGCCAATCTTCCTAACAGAAATGGCAATGGAAGAGCTTTTTTGAAAGACCTCATTAAATATATATTAAATCCCTAGTTTATATTAAAATAAAATCAAGCCAATTTCAAGAAAAAGTTTCTTTCTGAGAAAAATAATGCTAACCCACTGCATATAAAAAGCTTTTTTTACCTATATTTCATAAATCTTCAGTTCTCATAAAAATTTATGAACTACAATATTATCATATCCTTTGGGGAACTTGTCAATACCATGGGTTTATCATCATTAATTACTATCATGTCTTCAATTCTTACTCCTCCCAAACCGCTTACATATATTCCAGGTTCTACTGTCACCACCATACCGTTTCTCATTTTTATGGTGCCTTGCTGAGATAGTCTTGGATCCTCATGAATTTCAATCCCCACTCCATGTCCAAGACTATGACCGAAATTTTCCCCATATCCTGCATCAGATATTATATCTCTTGCAATCTTATCAATTTCTCTCCCGGTAAGACCGCTTACAGCACCATTGACTCCGGCCTTCTGAGCTTCCAAAACAATGCCGTATATTTTCTTTAGTTCTTCCTTCGGCTGTCCCACAAAAACTGTTCTTGTCATATCGGAACAATACTCATTACAAATTGCTCCAAAATCCATAGTAACTGCGTCCCCATGCTCAATAACCCTGTTTGACGCCACTCCATGGGGAAGACTTGACCGCCATCCCGATGCAACAATAGTATCAAAGGATGGGCCTCTTGCACCGTGTTTCTTCAGATAGTACTCAATCTCTGCAGCAATTTCCGTTTCCGTTACACCGGGTCTTATAAATTTCAACACATGGGAAAAAGCTTCATCTGCCACTCTTACTGCTTCTTTAATCAATTCAATTTCTTCAGAATCCTTGATAAGTCTCAGTAGCTCAATGGTTCTTTCCAAAGGTACAAGTTTATCTATGCTAAGGTTTTTGGAAAGATCATCATAAGCTTTATAAGTTATATATCCATCCTCAAACCCAAGAATTTTAACGTTATTTGCTGTCAGCAAATCGTTCAGAGTGACATTCAAATTACCCTGGTATTGAACAACTTCATATAATTGAGCCTGCTCCTTTGCCTGTTCGGTATATCTGAAGTCAGTAACAAGTATGGCCTTATCATGTGTAATAAGTAAATTGGCAAAAGTTCCTGTAAAGTTGGACATATAGATGTAGTTTTCTCTTTTGGTAATTAAAGCGGCATCTATGCCCTTTTGAGAAAGTATACTGCGAAGTTCCCTAATTCTTCTCTCTATTTGTTTTTTACTTACCATATTTACCACCTTAACTTAAATTAATTACAACTCTTAATGTTGAATAAACAAGAAAAATATACTATAACAGCGCTGCTGCATTCAATCCTAAAATATAGCTGTTACTTCCAAAACCGCATATTTGCCCTACACAAACCGGTGCAATGACAGAGTGACTTCTAAACTCCTCTCTTGCATGTATATTTGACAGATGAATCTCAATTGTGGGTATCTCAACAGCCTTTATGGCATCTCTTATAGCTATGCTGTAATGGGTATAAGCGCCGGGATTTATAATTATAGCGTCAGTATTTCCCCTTGCGGCATGAATCTTATCGATAATATCACCCTCGTGGTTGGATTGGAAAAATTCTATATTCACATTAAGTTTTGCCGCTTCTTCAGCTACCTTTTTAGCTATATCATCCAAAGTTTCGGTTCCGTATACTTCTTTTTCTCTTGTCCCTAAAAGATTTAAATTCGGACCGTTGATTATTAATATTTTTTTCAACCTTTATCCCCCTCCGTTAAAGATTCATATATTTCTTTCATTTTAAGAGCATCCTCTGCCATATTAGCATTCGACTCACATATTATAACCGGTTCCATTCGTTTAATATGTAAAGCCTTTGCTAAATGCTCGAACTCAGGCCCGAACTGCAAATCGTCCAATGTCCAGTGCTTTTTCTCCCCGCCTTTCGTAAACTCAATTCTGCTAAAATGACAGTGCAAGTATTTTAATCTGAAATACCCCAATTCCTTCTCAATCTTTTCCAATATTGTCTGAAAGTCCTCCGTTGAATTCAACGAACCTAAGTTCCTGGCATGAATATGGCCAAAATCCACTGTAGGTAATAGTCTTTCATCAATTTTGCATATTTCGATTATTTCCTCTAAAGATCCCAGTTGATTCTGCTTCCCTAACACTTCAGGGCATATGATTATATCATCAAGGCCTTTTTCCCTTGCCTCTTCCAATACTTCTTTCATAACTTTTTTTGCCATATCGAGTGCCCACTTTTTGTCCACTTTTCTGTAAGAACCGGTATGTACAACCACTCTTTTTGCACCCATCCATTTTGCACAAGTTAAAGATTGTATAATATACTGTTTGGAATTAATCCTTTTCTCTTCCTGCTCACTTGCCAAATTTATATAGTAAGGCGCATGAATACTTAGGTATATATCGTTTTTCGCAGCCTCTTCACCTATACTTCTGGCAGTAGCTTCACCTACATTTACCCCTTTGCTGCATTGATACTCATAAGCGTTAAGTCCCATACTTTTGAGCCATGCAGGCATCTGAACCGATGATTTGTAACCCTGATTATAAAAACTTTCTGAGTTTCCCGAAGGCCCAAATCTTATCATTTACATCCACCTTTTGAAATAATAGCGAAAAATAGCTCGTCTTTTCACATTTACCTCTGTATTTCCTAAAAAAAAGACAATAAAAAATATATAAGCTTATTATATCTAAACTTATATATTTTTAAAACACAATATTTATATTTTTGTTATTTTACACTTCAAAAGGTCATACCTGATCATGCCTCGGATTACGTTTAACAAGTACAGCTGCCTTTGTTATGGCTGAGATAACATCAACTTCAAACTGCTGCCTTAATGAATCAACTTTGGAATACAATTCCCCCTTTTCTGTCACAATATACTTAGGAGGCAATTCATTTAAAGCTATAGCTGCAATATCCAAAATACACTTGTCGCAGGAACAAACTTTTATATCGTCTAATACTTCTTTTATCGAAGAAAATACTATTTCTTCCATATAGTTTTTAATTTGCGCCATATTTTTCCCTCCCGACAATAAAAAATATGCAGTTTCCAATATTTAATATCGAAAAACAGGTAAATAAAATTAAATATTTTTTACAAAACCTCTTCAACTACATCCTTGAAAGCAATGCGTCAATATACATACCTAAAATATCCCAACCGAAGAGATAAGTTATAAATGTACCTGCAACTATAAACGGACCAAAAGGAATAGTACTTCTTCGGTTTTTCATTTTCAAAAGAATGAGAATAAAGCTTGTCACGCCAGCAATAACTATAGATATGAAAAGTGCCAAAAAAGTCATTTTCCATCCTAGAAAAATACCTATCGGCGCAAATATTTTTATATCTCCTCCACCCATTGCATCATCGGTTTTGTAAATCTTTGCCGCTATCAATCCTATAATCAATAGTGTACCTGAACCTGCAATCATTCCAAGTATGGGGTCCCACCATTGTCCTCCTCTGTAGATATCCAACGGAAAAAAAACATTGCAGATTATAATAACTATACCGGCCACAAGTCCTGTTACAACTATTTCATCAGGTATTATCCTGTGGTCCAGATCAATAAAAAATACCGGTATCAAAATAGACATCAGAAAAGCTGAAGCAAAAAAATCCAAAGAAATCCCAAAAGCCTTAAATAATATTGCAAAAACAATTCCTGTCATCAACTCAACCAATGCGTACCTGGGCGATATTTTGCTGCCACAGTACCTGCACTTTCCCTTTAAAAACAACCAGCTAAAAACAGGAACAAGGTCAAAAGCATGAAGTCTATGCCCGCAACTGCCGCAATGGGATGGAGGATATGCAATATTTTCTCCTTTCGGTATACGGTAAATACACACATTCAAAAATGAACCGATAATTAATCCGATAACAGCAAAATAAATGTTTAAAACGATTTCCATTTCCTTTTCCTCTTTTGTATATTATACTTTAATTGATATTATATAAGATAAATGCTTTTATGTAAAAGGTTTAATATATTATATAAATCTATAAAAGTAAGGGGTGTCAATCGAGCCTTATCCAACCTTCTCCGGTACTCCCTATTTCCATTGCTTTAACATTCCCTGTCTCTACAAAATAATAAAAACCAAAACCATTCTGTCGCGGTTTGGGTATGGATCCAAGCTCTTTTTCCACCAATTCTGAAATGGACTCCGGTCCACTATCCAAAGAAATAACTCCCTTTTTAATATTTTTCAATATTATATTTTCAATTTCAATGGCATTAAGATTGTCGATATCTACTTTTTCTTCTTCCAGATAATTAATAATATAAGGCATTGCAGCAGCCAAAATACTAAAAATCATAGATATGACCATTAATTCTATAATAGAAAATCCTTTTTGATTTTTTCTTATACTGTTCTTTCCACAAAACATAATACTTCCTCCTCGTATTTAATTGTGCCGGAATATTTTTGCTTATAAAAACTCAAAGGAATATTTAAAAATAATATAAATTTCATCGCCTTCCGGAGATGAAATTTTTACCGCAATATATACTATCGACATCAATCGATTTTTACTTTATATTCATTCATTTACAATATGTACTCATAATTACAAATTAATGTTTGATTTCTTTTTGAATATGGAATATAGAAAAAGGATCATAAAAAGAAAAAAGATTAAATCAATAATCTTTTTGGTTTTATCATTTAATCAGCATTTTCAATGAAATTTAATTATAATGAAATTTATTTATTTAGAATTGTTATAAAAGAATTGTATAAATCTCTTAATATTTCTTCTGAAATTTTGACGCCTGTCCAAATTTCATAGGCATTTATTCCTTGATAAAAAAGCATTCCCAAACCGTTAATTATCTTACATCCTCTACTTTCCGCATCAGCTAAAAACTTTGTTTTAACGGGGTTGTAAATGATATCGTACACAATCTGTCCATTAAAATAACTGGTATCGCTTATAAGCGAATTGTCAATATCCGGACTCATTCCCACCGATGTTGTATTAATTATTATGTCACTTTCCTCAAAGGCCAATTTTAGGGTCTTATCCTCAAAATTATATACTTGGACAATTTCGGCGATATTTTCGTTAACAACTTCGGCCAATTCCACCGATTTTTGAGTTGTCCGGTTGACCAGGCTGATTTTTTCTGCCCCCTCCAGTGCAATTTTTACTGCAATGGGTCTGGCAGCACCTCCGGCACCTAGCATTACAACCTTTTTACCTTTAAAATCTGTCCCCGCAGCTTCCTTAAAAGCTCTCAAGAACCCTTCACCGTCAGTATTATAGCCATATAATCGTCCGTCAATTTTTTTTACCGTATTCACAGAACCCATCAATATAGCTTCCTTTGTATTGCCATCAAGAAATTTCATAATTTCCCGTTTATACGGTACAGTCACATTGAAACCCACAAATTCGGTAGCTTTAAGAGCCTTAACCAAAGTCTCAAGATCTTCTTTGTCCACTCTTAACGGTACATATATTAAATCCAACCCTAAAATTTTACTTAGCGAATTGTGAAGCTGCGGTGAAATAGAATGTTCTACGGGATTTCCGATTAATCCTAACAGTTTGGTTTTTCCGGTAACACTATAATCAATAACCATAATACCTCCTTTTGTTAAGCATAATAATATAAATATAATGAAGTTAAGCAAAAACTTAAATTTTATTTTTCTGTTCCATTAAATATTTCTCGTACTTTGAAAGTACGTACTTTTCTGCAATCCTTTTGATTTTGACATAAAAAACTTCTTTCTTATCAATTGGAGTAACAAGAATTGTAAACATATTTAATCTGTTGCCACCAAATATATCGGTAAAAATTTGATCACCAATAACTGCTGTTTCTTCTGCTTCTATACCCATAAGCTCTGCTGCCTTTAAAAAAGCTTTTTTGCTGGGCTTTGAAGCTTTGTGGATAGCATGAACCTTTAACTTTTCATTAAATTTTATTACTCTTTTTTGGGAAGCATTAGAAACAATACATACTTTAAATCCTGCTTCATTAACCCTCTCAATCCATTTTATCACATTTTCGTCAGGTTCTGCTACATGTTCCGGTACAAGAGTATTATCAATGTCCAGAATAAGCCCTTTTATTCCTTTATTTTTAAGCATGCTAAGCTCAATATCCTGAACCTTGTCAACTTTATGCTTTGGATAAAATATTTCTATCATAAATTCCTCCCAATTTTTCAAGACATAACATTTCTGTACCAAGTGTCTCTATTTTGAAATACAGAAAACTTCATTATATAAAATTATTACATCTATAATAGCAAATAATGTAACTCCATAGCAATACAACTAAAACGTATTTATATCAATAATATATGAATTTTAAATTTTCTTTGCCTATTTTTATAAAAGTCTGGATTTTTAAAATAAAAAGTAGCATAATAATATATAAGATTTTCCTAGCCCTCATCGGCTTGGCAATAAAGGAGTTCAAATTCTATACTATATTTTTCGTTTATTTTTTGAAAGGGGTTAATCGATATGTCTTATCAAATCACAATTGAAAAAACAAAAAATCCAAAGCAAAAGCCTGATGAACACAACCTGGGCTTTGGTATTCACTTTACTGACCACATGTTCACAATGGATTATACAGAAGGCAAAGGATGGCATGATCCAAAAATTATACCTTATTCTCCATTAAGCCTTGATCCTTCATGTATGGTATTTCACTACGGACAAGCAATTTTTGAAGGGCTGAAGGCATATAAAAGCGTTAATGGAGATATACTTCTTTTCAGACCCAGAAAAAATATGGAAAGAGTAAACATCTCCAACGAGAGATTATGTATTCCTCCAATTGACGTTGACTTCGCTGTTGAAGCAATAAAAACCATAGTAAGGGTTGACCAGGACTGGATACCCAAATCGGAAGGTACTTCTCTCTACATACGCCCGTTTATTATATCAACTGATCCTTACCTTGGAGTCAGACCTTCCAATACATACAAATTTTTGATAATCCTCTCCCCTGTTGGAGCTTATTATAAAGAAGGTATCAATCCTGTAAAAATATACGTAGAGAATAAATACGTTCGAACAGTAAAAGGCGGAATCGGTTACGCCAAAACACCGGGCAACTACGCTGCAAGTTTGAAAGCTCAGATGGAAGCTAAAGAAAAGGGCTATACTCAAGTTCTTTGGCTTGACGGAATCGAAAGGAAATATGTTGAAGAAGTAGGTACGATGAATGTATTTTTCAAAATAAACGGAGAAGTTATTACCCCGTCATTAGAAGGTACCATTTTAGCCGGAATCACAAGAGACTCCACAATTGAACTTCTCAAGTCCATGGGTGTTAAAGTTACCGAACGCAGAATTTCCATAGAGGAAATATATGAAGCCCACGAAAAGGGTACTCTTGAAGAAGCCTTCGGAACAGGAACAGCAGCAGTTATATCCCCTATCGGCGAACTCAATTGGAATGGAAAAATAATTCAGATAAATGACGGCAAGATCGGTGAGATATCTTCAAAAGTTTACGAAACTATTACCGGTATTCAAAGCGGTAAAATTGAAGATACTTTTGGCTGGATTGTTAAAGTTTAATTTTCTAATTTTTATATATTGCAGTATCAAAAACGAAGGGTTATCCCCTTCGTTTTTATTCCTTCCATCCCCTGCTTTTATATAATATATAATGTTTTTTATTCATAGCTTTTGTAATATTTTCATAAATACATTATAATATAAAGTGCAAAATATTTGATTTAATCAACCAACTACGACGGAGAACTAAAAAATATGGGAAAAAAACTCAATATTAACAAAACCATAATTTCCATAATTATTTTAAATATAATACATTTAGCTGTGCTCATAGGTGCATTGATATACAACGCTATATATAACAAATTGAATAAAATAGGATCAAATTCCTTAACTTATTTATTTTTTTTCGCAATGATATTTATTACCATGTTTATAAATAGTTATATTACCATAAAGAACGCCGTCACAATATCCGACTCCGAATCACAGTATGAAGTACTTAAGAGCACTTTGAACCAACTTGAAAGCCTTAATAAGACTCTAAGAGCCCAAAGACATGATTTCATGAATCATTTGCAAGTAGTTTACAGCTTAATAGAGATGCATGAATACAAAGATGCTGAGGATTATATTGAGCAAGTATATAATGATATACAAAAGGTCAGCAGAGTTCTAAAAACCAGTAATGCGGCGATTAATGCCCTTCTTCAGGCCAAAATATTGGACTGCGAAAAAAAGAATATAAAAATAGAATTGAAAGTGACATCAAGATTGGAGAATTTTCACGTACCTTCCTGGGAAATGTGCCGAATTTTAGGCAATATTATCGATAACTCGATTTATGCTTTAGAGGAAATTGAGGAAAATAAGCTTCTGACAATTAATATTTTTGAAAATTTAAAAGTATTCGGCTTTTCCATCACAAACAATGGCCCTAAAATACCGGAAAATATAATGGATAAAATATTCGAAGCCGGCTTTACGTCAAAGGGCAGCAAAGGTGAAGGAATGGGACTCTTTACCGTAAAAAACACAGTAGAAAGATACAACGGTAAAATAAAAGTATCCAGCGGAGATTACACCACCTTTGAAATTACTTTTCCCAAAAACATAGATGCTTGATTTATATTCATCAAAAATGACAGTTTGGACTTAAAGATGTATAATATAGAGAATTGCTATTCAATTTTTTTTTATCTCGTATATACTTAATTCCGTAAGTTGTTATATAAATCTAAAATCTGAATAAACAAATAAATCCAGATAAGAAGAGCGTAAATATTTTTATCTTCATTAAAAGGAGGTGTTTATATGCCGGATTTGGTAGGTCTTTTCAGCAATATTGATTTCCTTTCGGCAGTATTTTTTATACTTGGTTTTATTCTGATAATTATCGAAATGTTTCACCCTGGTTTCGGTGCCCCTGGTATAAGTGGGATAATTCTGCTCATATTAGGAATAGTATCGGTAGCACGAAATCTATATGATGTAATTATCCTAATAATCATTATATTGATTGTTTTAGGTATTGCTCTTACCTTCGTACTCTATTCTGCTACAAAAGGTAAACTGCCAAAAAATCTGGTGCTGACCGATTCGCTGAACAAAGAGGAAGGATTTGAAGGAACAGAAGACTTAAAGTTTTTCGTTGGAAAAGAAGGCAAAGCATTAACTGTACTTCGACCCTCGGGAACTGCAGACTTTGACGGCGTAAAGCTGGATGTTGTCTCAGAAGCCGAATTTATTCAAAAAGATGCCAAAATAAAAATAATAAAAGTGGAAGGCAGAAGAATAGTAGTCAGGGAAATTAAATGAATGTAATTTTTTGATACAAAAATAATAAACAAGAAAGGGGTATTAAACATGGAAAATGCATTATTATTTATTATTGGTCTGGGTGTTATAATTCTTTTTATTGCATTCTTTTTCTCCTTTATTCCTGTAGGACTATGGATATCTGCTTTTGCAGCAAATGTACGTATAGGAATCTTCACCCTTATAGGTATGAGACTTAGAAGAGTAGTTCCTTCAAGAATTGTAAATCCGTTAATCAAGGCTACTAAAGCTGGTATTAACGTATCAATAAACAAACTGGAAGCTCACTACCTAGCGGGTGGTAATGTTGACAGAGTTGTAAATGCATTGATAGCTGCTCAAAGAGCAAACATTCCGCTGGAATTTGAAAGGGCCGCTGCTATAGATCTGGCCGGCAGGGACGTTTTGGAAGCTGTTCAGATGAGCGTTAACCCAAAAGTAATCGAAACACCGGTTATTTCTGCTATTGCTAAAGACGGTATTGAACTTATGGCAAAAGCAAGGGTTACAGTTAGAGCAAATATAGACCGTTTGGTGGGCGGTGCCGGAGAACAGACAATCATTGCCCGTGTTGGTGAAGGTGTAGTTACAACCGTTGGCTCAGCCGAGGAACATAAACAAGTTTTGGAGAATCCTGACGCTATATCAAAAACCGTTTTAAGTAAAGGTCTTGACGCCGGAACAGCCTTTGAAATACTGTCCATTGATATAGCTGATATAGATGTGGGCAGAAATATTGGTGCTCAACTTCAAACAGACCAGGCTGAGGCTGATAAGAAAATAGCACAGGCTAAAGCTGAAGAAAGAAGAGCTATGGCTATTGCAAGGGAACAGGAAATGAAAGCTATGGTTCAGGAAATGAGAGCAAAAGTTGTTGAAGCTGAATCAGAAATTCCTAAAGCTATAGCAGCAGCCTTACGTGAAGGTAAAATCGGTGTTATGGACTATTACAATATGCAGAACATAATTGCAGATACACAGATGAGGGATTCCATTGCCAATGCCGGTAAATCGGATGGTGCAACTAAAGAAGTTAAATCATAAGGAGTTGTAAATTATGGTTGATAATAAATACAATGCTAATAAAATTATTGATCTTCTTAAACAGATGCAAGGACCAGGTTCCCCGTTTAGTCAACCTGGTCTGGACCAGATTTTTCCTCTTGGCGTTCCGACCAACCAAACAGCTCCAAACAGGGCTTCTGGCAACAGAACTCTGCAAAGCAGTACTCCTGTAAACAGGCCAAACCAAAGTTCAAACAGACAGGTTCAAAATACTTTAAATCCAAACAGGCCTAGAAGAAAACCAAATAAAACTTTAGAAAATATCCATAATTCAAAAAGCAATGCTGCTCCTTCTGCAGCTCGAAAAAATGAAAACAATATAAATACAAAAAGCACTAATGACACGAAAAATCCTAAATACCAGGAAGAAGCAAATGTTGCATCACAAACCAATATCCTGAATGATTTGCTGAACTTTTCAAATATGAACAGCGAGGATATACTTAAAGGTTTTATTTTCTCTGAAATTATCGGTAAGCCCAAAGCTCTTAGAAGGGGGCGCTGGTGAACTTGAATTTCAAAGTACTGATTGCTGACGACGATCAAGGAATGAGACTGGTTTTAAAAAAAGCTTTGTCAAAAGTTGAAGGTTTTGAGATTATAGGAGAAGCAGAAGACGGCAATGCCGCCCTCTGCTTTTCCGAGTCTTTAAAACCGGATGTCATTTTTATGGATGTGGAAATGCCCCTTTTAAACGGTGTTGAATGTGCAAAGAAAATATTAGATATAAATCCAAAAACTATTATTATATTTGCAACAGCCCATGAAGAGTATATGCCAGCTGCCTTTGAATTGTATGCCTTTGATTATTTGGTAAAACCCTTTAAGCTTGATAGAATTTATCAAACTTTAGAAAGAATAAAAAGTCTGGCAGCTTATCTCAATGAACCCACGGCAAAGCAAGTCGGCGAACCTAATAAAGTTTTAGACAAGCTGATTGTTAAAACCAAAGAGAGCATCAATTTCATTAACATGGATGAAATTATCCTTATTCAGCGTGAGAACCGAAGTACAGCTATATATACAGCTGATGAAAAGTATATAACCTCCGACAGCTTAAGTGATTTGGAAGAACGGTTGGATAAATCAATCTTTTTCAGAAGTCATAAATCGTATATTATAAATCTTCATATGATCCATAAAATATACCCCTACGGTCGCTGGACCTATGTGGTGAAACTGAAAAATACCGATCAAGATGCTCTGCTTACCTACGAACGTTATGAAGAACTGCAGAAATTATTTAACAGGTAAAAAATTTCTCTATTTCTATAAAAGTTAAATGACATTTCACATAAGTCTATAGGCTGTTTTTTTTATAAAACAGCCTGAAATTACCATTATATTTCTTTAAACAACATGTCGAAATATAAGTGTAATGTATTTTTGATCATAGCATGAAGATTAAATTTTTCTTAAATTTTGTTTTTTTTGCCCGAAATGCATAGAACATATGTTAGAATATAATTAACATGCTTTAAGCTTTAAGGAATGTAAAGGGAGAAAAAAATGAGGAAAAAAAGAAATTCCAAAAATAAAATTAAAAAAAGTATTATATTATGGTTAAGCTCCTTTGTCATAATAGCTATATCTGTTTTTGTTCTTGGAAAATTAGGACTTCTGGGAAATGATAAATCTGCTGCAATAGAGCCCACTCCCGAAGTTCAACCTACCATTGACCCTATTGATATTACCAAAAAAAATGTTGATAAATACATACCTACTCCAACCGCTTTACCCACTCCCAGCGAAATAGACTACGACTCAATCCCCGGACTTACAAACGAAAAAACTTATTCAAAGGAGCTTGTTTCAAAGAATAGCAAAAACATCTTATTTCTCGGTTCTGATAAAGTAAGCGGGCTTTACGATACCATCGGCATTTTAAGTATTGACAAGGAAAATGAGAAGCTTAAACTGATTATGATACCAAGAGACCTCTATATTAACTACAATGAAAAAGTAAGGCATTACCTTTCAATCTACGGAAAAGCAAACAATCCTGGATTTTATAAAATCAACGCTGCCCATAATATCGGGCCATATTTGAAATACGAAGGTAAATTTGAATCATATTCAATGAACTTTCTGGCCGATGTAATAAAGGAAAAATTCGGAATAGAAATAGACGACTATGTCAGAGTAAATACTACAGGTTTTGTGGAACTTGTCGATCTGTTTGGCGGAGTTGAAATTGATGTCCCTTATGATATGCATTATGAAGACCCGTTTCAGGATCTTTACATTCATATAGACAAAGGCAGGCAAAGGCTTAACGGCAAACAAGCGGAAGGTTTTGTACGTTTCCGGCAGGGATATAACGAAAATGGTGAGCTTTTTCAAATAGGTGATATTGAAAGAAAAAACAATCAAATCAAATTTATCAAGGCTTTTATCAACCAGCATGGAACAATTTCCAACATAGACAAAATTCCTGAACTTACAAAAACCCTTAGCAAAAATTTGAAACATAGTGTTGGTGTCGGAGATATTTTCACTTCCTATTTGGGATTGGCAAAAGAAGTAGTAACAAAAAAATACGAAATTGAAAGTATAACCTTGACAGGTCAAAGCAAAATGCTAAATGGAACTTATTACATATTCATAGAATAGCTTAAAACCTGAAACTGGATTAGCTGCTGCTGTTGCAGCTTTTTTTTGTTTATGTTAAAATAATAATACAATAATTGGATAAATAAAAAAAACCTTTTTGTGCAGATTAATAAATATCTTGCATAACTTTACTTATTAGAGGAGGTTTTTTATGCATTCGCATATTCATAAATATAAATTTGAATGCAATACTTCCAACGGGCATATTCACAGAATGTATGGAATTTCGGATAATATGATAGGTATTGAAAGTTTTCATATTCATACTTTTTTTGGTGTATCCTCTTATAATGGGCATTCCCATTACTATACAGGCTATACGGGATTACCGATAAAGACAGAAAACGGACATATTCATAAAATAGAAGGTGAACTTGAAATTAGTTCTGACCATACCCATACCTATAAAAATTATACCGATGAAGAAATTGAGTATATTGGTACTAAAAGACTCTATAAACTGCATGTATAAATCGGTAAATACGAGACAAACTCATTATATTGCTCGTTGCAAGCACTGGCTGTGGCAATAAAATATTATAACCTAATTTATTGATAAAAATTTTGTATTTTATAAAATTGTATCTTGCTTTTTTTTATAAAACCCATTATTATATTATAAGAAATACGCTAACAACTTTATAAACTTTTCAATAACGATATTTATAAAGTTTATAAGCATTATTCGACAAGTAAGGGCGTTTCAGATTTTATGACACGCTCTTTTATTTCGTTCTTTTTAGGATAAACAAAATTAATAAACTTTATAAAGTGCATACTATTGAAATAATTTTTACTGGATTATGTATATAAAACATAAAGCTATAAACGACAAATAAGACTGTACCGATTTATTATACATTTTTTAGTAAACTATTCGAAATTTATATTTTTGAAAGGGGATTTCAAAATGTCGAAGGTGGAATCACGACCGTATTCTCTCACAGAAGAATTCGGCTCTAGCGTTTTTAACGATGCAACCATGCGGGAACGTCTGCCTAAAGAAACTTACAAGGCTTTAAAGAAAACTATAGATGAAGGTACTCCACTCCTTCCTCATATCGCAGAAATTGTTGCAAATGCCATGAAAGATTGGGCTATAGAAAAAGGTGCAACACACTACACTCACTGGTTTCAGCCAATGACAGGCATCACTGCCGAAAAACACGATTCATTCATCTCACCCACAGTGGATGGAAAAGTTATAATGGAGTTTTCAGGTAAAGAACTTATAAAAGGCGAACCTGACGCTTCGTCCTTCCCATCGGGAGGCCTTAGGGCAACCTTCGAGGCAAGAGGTTATACCACTTGGGATTGTACTTCTCCAGCTTTTATCAGAGATACTACCTTATACATTCCTACCGCTTTCTGTTCCTATACAGGAGAAGTATTGGATAAAAAGACACCTCTCTTACGATCCATGGAAGCGCTAAACAAACAAGCACTCCGTATTTTACGGCTTTTTGGAAATACTACTACTACAAGAGTTATTACAACCGTTGGTGCCGAGCAGGAATACTTTCTTATTGACAAAGAACTTTTCGATCAGCGCAAAGACTTGATTTTTACAGGAAGGACCTTATTCGGTGCAAAACCGCCTAAAGGACAGGAAATGGAAGATCATTATTATGGTACACTTAAAGAGAGAATTTCAGCCTTCATGAAAGAACTGGATCAGGAACTGTGGAGGTTGGGGGTTTATTCCAAAACAAAACATAATGAAGTTGCTCCTGCTCAGCATGAAATAGCCCCAATTTTCGGAACAACAAATGTTGCAACCGATCATAACCAGTTAATTATGGATACGCTAAAAAAGGTTGCATTAAGACATGGACTCGTATGTCTTTTGCATGAAAAACCTTTTGCAGGAGTTAACGGTTCGGGAAAACACAACAACTGGTCAATGAGCACAAATGATGGACAAAACCTTCTCGATCCCGGAAATACTCCCCATGAAAATGCACAGTTCTTAGTATTCCTGTGTGCTGTAATAAAGGCAGTGGATGAATATGCCGACCTGCTTAGAGCTTCTGCTGCCAACGCTGGTAATGACCTAAGACTGGGTGCAAATGAGGCACCACCAGCTATTATCTCAATATTCCTTGGCGACCAGCTCACAGATATCCTCGAGCAAATAGAAAACGGCGGTGCAAGAACATCAATAAATAATGGCGAACTTAAAATAGGAGTCAGTACACTGCCGGCATTACCGAAAGATGCGACGGACAGGAACAGAACTTCCCCCTTTGCCTTCACCGGAAACAAATTTGAATTCAGAATGGTTCCGTCTTCAGCCTCAATTTCAGGTCCAAACTTCGTGCTAAATACAATAGTTGCCGAAGTTTTAAGTAAGATGGCAGATCGCCTTGAAAAAGCAACAGATTTCAATGCAGAACTGCAGTCATTGCTTAAAGAAATTGTAACCAATCACAAGAGAATTATATTTAACGGAAACAATTACTGTGAAGAATGGATTAAAGAAGCCGAAAGAAGAGGTCTTCACAATATAGACAATACAGTCGATGCGATTATGGCATTGACTGATGAAAAAAATATAAGAGTATTTGAAAAACATGGAGTTCTGAATAAAACAGAATTACTCTCACGATGTGAAATACTCCTTGAAACATATATTAAAACAATAAATATTGAAGCGCTTACAATGCTTGATATGGCAAAACGCCAAATATTACCTGCTGTCATTCGCTTTACAGGGGATATTGCTTCCACCATAACATCTATAAAAGCTACAGGCCTTAATGTGGATATAAGCGCCCAATCCGAGCTTTTAGAAGAAACTTCAACGCTTTTAGCCCAATTAAAAAAGAGAATAGCTGACCTTGAAAAGGCCGCTTCCGATGCAGCCAACTTCAACGGTGACACTTATGAACATGCTGTAATATACAGGGATGTTGTATTGGCTAAGATGTCCGAATTAAGAGCTGTGGCTGACAAACTTGAAACAATAGTAGATGAAAAACTATGGCCATTCCCGACTTACGGCCAGTTATTATTTAATATTTAACAGCGGTAGAAAAGCATAAATATTCGTTTATATTTTCAAAAAGCTGCAAAAAAGGTTGTAACATATAGTTGCAACCTTTTTTCAATAATAATTAATAATTATCTGGATTTATCAAATATTAAAACTCCATTCCATATTCTAAAGCTTTTATTTCATCGGGAATCATGTAATGTTTCTTCTCCGGAAGAGTCTTTTTCAAAGCCTCTATAAACGATTCTTTAGAAACAATATTTGTGGCAGCAATTAACTTGCCCAGCAGAATTATAGTAGCAAAAGTACCGCTGCCCATATCCAAAGCAGTCTTTGTTGCAGGTATTCTATAAACACTTACATCATCTCTTTCAGGTGCTCTTTCAACCAACGAACTGTCTGCAATAATTATTCCACCGCTGGCAACCATCTTTTCAAATTTGTCAAGGGAAGGTCCGTTCATGACTATAAGTGAAGTAGCAACATTTATAATCGGTGATCCTACTGCTTCTTCCGATATAATTACATTGCAGTTTGCAGTACCGCCTCTCATCTCTGGGCCATAGGATGGGAACCATGATACGTTTTTGTTCTCCAGCATACCTGCCTGGGCAAGAATCCTTCCTGCTGAAAGTATTCCCTGGCCGCCAAACCCAGCTATAATAACATCTTGATGCTTCATTATTACATTACACCTCCAAATCCTTGCCTTTAAAATTACCTAAAGGATAAAAAGGTACCATTTTATCCTTTATCCATCCTAAAGCATCTACCGGGGTCATTCCCCAGTTAGTCGGACAGGAGGACAATACTTCAACTATAGAAAAGCCCAGGTTGGCCATCTGCACTTGAAATGCTTTCTTAATAGCTTTTTTTGCATTCATTATGTTTTTAACATCATGCACCGACACTCTTTCAAGATATACAGCTCCTTCCAAGGTAGACAGCATCTCACAAACCTTTATAGGGAAACCATGAGTTTCAGGCTTTCTTCCAAAAGGTGAAGTTGTAGTAACCTGACCGATAAGAGTTGTAGGAGCCATCTGGCCCGAAGTCATTCCATAAATAGCATTGTTTACAAAGATAGTAGTTATCTTTTCACCTCTTGCAGCCGCATGAACTATTTCAGCAGTACCGATAGCTGCCAAATCACCGTCACCCTGATAAGTAAAAACAATGTTATCAGGAAGAGCTCGCTTGATACCGGTAGCAACTGCCGGTGCTCTACCATGGGCTGCTTGTACCATGTCACAATTGAAATATTCATAATTGTTATAGGTGCATCCTACCGATGACACACCTACTGTCTTTCCCTCTATTTCCAATTCATCCAATACCTCTGCAATAAGCCTGTGAATAATGCCGTGGGTACATCCCGGGCAATAGTGCATTGATTTATCAATCAAAGCATGTGGTCTCTTAAAAACAGTAGCCATTTTAATTCCCCTCTTACTTATTTAATATTTGCTTTATCTGATCCAAAATTTCCTTTTGAGTCGGAATCATTCCACCCATTCTACCATAGAAATAAACCGGTCTTTTACCGTTTACAGCAAGCTTTACATCTTCAACCATCTGACCGGCATTCAATTCCACCGACAGAAATGCTTTAGGCACCTCTGCATACTTTTCAAATTCCTTTACAGGGAACGGCCAAAGTGTAATAGGTCTTATCAAACCAACCTTTATTCCTTCCTTCTCAGCCATTTTTATAACATTATTGACTATTCTTGCAGTTGTACCAAACGCTGCAACAATAATTTCCGCATCTTCACAATTATAAGTTTCAACTCTTACTTCATTTTCTTCAATAAGCCTGTACTTCTTTTGGAGCTTTCTATTGTGTTCTTCCAGTACTTCAGGCTGAATATATATGGACTGTATTGTATTGTGTTCCCTCTTTAAACCTGTTCCTGTAGTAGCCCACGGCTTGTCAACTTTAACAATGTTCTCCTCATCTCTGAATTCAACGGCTTCCATCATTTGGCCCAGTATACCGTCGCCCATAATCATAGTTAATTGTCTGTATTTATCGGCAATATTAAAGGCTTCAACCGTTAACTCATACAGTTCCTGGACACTGGAAGGCGCCAAAACCACCATTTTGTAATCTCCGTGACCTCCGCCTTTTACAGCCTGGAAATAATCACATTGTGCCGGTAAAATACCTCCAAGACCCGGACCGCATCTTACAATATTGACAATAACAGCCGGCAGCTCTGCCCCTGCGGCATAGGAAATTCCTTCCTGCTTCAAACTAATACCGGGACTCGAAGAAGAAGTCATAACCCTAACTCCGGCACTTGCCGCACCGTAAACCATGTTTATTGCTGCTATTTCACTTTCTGCCTGCACAAAGGTACCTCCAACCTCAGGCATTTTCTTTGCCATGTAATGCGCAATTTCGGTCTGCGGTGTAATAGGATATCCGAAATAATGCCTACAACCGGCTCTAATAGCAGCTTCTGCAATTGCTTCATTACCTTTCATTAACAACTTTTCACCCATTTTAAATACGTCACCCTACCTTATCCGTTTCATATAAATGAATTTATTTTTCAACTTCAATTACGCAATCAGGACATATAGTGGCACAAAATGCACATCCGATACATTTGTCCATATCAGATACACCAGCCGGATGGAAGCCTTTTTGATTTATCTTATCTTCCAGCATAATAACAATTTTTTTCGGACATACAGTCGTACATAACTTACATCCCTTGCAGCGTTCTTCATGAAATGTTACTTTAGCCATTTCTATCCCCCATTACTTAGTGGTCAAAAATAAAATTATTTATTTTCGCCACCTAATTTGTACTTACTATTTTTCGACCAAAAACCACTTCGTTTATTATAGAACTCTTTATCTTTATTTGCAAGTTTTTCAAGAAATTCTACCAAGACTTTTTCATTTTCAATATCAATATCGGTGATTCTCACACCGTATTCCTTCCCCTTTTCGTTATCACATTTTCTCTTTAATGTGCCTTCAAAGGTTATTTGCTTCTCAGGTGATATATATATCACAAAAATGAAGGTACGTTCATTGTCTTCCGGAAAAGTTATACCCAATTCTTTTTCCAAATCCTCTTTCACAGTAAAAGCCGCACCGGTATGACTAATATTAGTTAATATAGCAAAAATGCCTTTTTCATCACTATTTTTTAATTTTATAACGGAGGCAAGATAAACATCAAATCTATAGCTGTCACGCTTATTCACAAATCTTTCAATATCATGTATTTTAATTGTGATACTCTGCGGTATATCAAGGTTTATTCTTGTTACCCAACCTCTCAATGTAAATTCATAATCGTCGGAAGTATATTTACATTTTATTGTGTCCCCAATCATGATTATATTCTGTATATAGTCCCTTTCCAGACCTATATCAATTTCAATATAATCGTCATTGATTGAATAGACAACGTTTGTTACCCATGATGAACTGTTGCAGTGCTTTGTTCTGATTATTGCTCCTTCGTGAAGAAATTCCCTTAGCTTAATCCCTTCCATAAATATTACCTCCATTAATTCCAAGGCAGTTTTATCAACTTTTTCAACGGAAACAATTCAACGTCAATTTCCTTTTCAATACCTCCCATCAAATCAGTAAAACCACTGACAAATCCAATCGGTATACCGAGTTTGTCAGATACTCTTTCTATAATCCTATGTCCCTCAACTACAACATCTACATCGGTATTGTCCAATAGATTTGTATTATTGATAAGTTTTGTAACTTTCAGTCCACATGAGCTTTCTATTTCATAAATCATTTGCTCTATTTTAGCTTCGGTATCAGTCATAGGGCGTTTTGTATTGACAACAAAATACAAGCAGTATCCTTCATTTAAGAACTCGTCCTTAAATCTTGCAAGTACTTTAGCCCCAAGGTCATCTCCGCCCACGTCGATAATAACATCATACTCTTTTTTTTCAAATAAAGAGTTCATTTCCGGTGGAAGAGCCGGAACATCCACATTGGTGTTGGCATATACCGGCGTAATTACCCAAATGCCCATTTTCTCCAATTCAATCTTTGCATCTGCAGTACGGAAATATGGATTTACTATATCCAAATCAACAATTGCAACCTTTTTCGATTTACTTGCAGTATTTAATGCAAAGTTCACAGCCACTTCAGTTTTTCCGCTTCCAAAGTGCCCTGCAAATATACTTATTCTTTCCTTTGACATTTGCTTCTCCTTCTTATTCATTATATATAAACCAAATTAATCCTTGTAAATACGAGCTTAACCGACAGAAATAACTTTATCTTTTGATTTATCCAATCATTCTGCAAAAATGTTAAATTCCGTAATTTAAATTCTTATAATGTTGAAAAGCACATTACATTGTAAGTATTAATTTTAATTATATCACTTTCAAAATAAAAAAATATAGTTACAGTAATTTTTTTATTTTTCCAGCCGGCTATATAATATACAGTCACATAAAAAAACTGCCCAAAAAAATTTAATTTTATGGCCGGTAAACCATAAAATTAAATTTCTAATTTTTGATTTAATTGTTGAAATAATCATTTGGAATTAACCTTACAGGCATCAAAAATTCGCTTAGCCAAAATTAAAGCACGTTTCTGTGCAAACTCATCATTTTCAGCCGGCCTTTCAGCAGATACACCATGATGACCGCAATCGTCTTCAATATATCCGTCACCAACAATGGTCATTCCATGAACCAGCATAATATCGTGAAGAGCTTTCAGAGTAGTTTCTTGTCCTCCATACTTTGATGCACCCACAGTAACACCAGCTGCAATTTTGTTGTAAAAAGCTTTTTCTCCTCTAAGTTTTCTGGTTTTATCAAAGAAAGCTTTCATTTGACCCGTTATTGTTCCAAAATAGGATGGACTGCCAAATATCAATCCGTCAGCTTTCCTCATAAGTTCATAAGCTTCTTCAAGAGCTGTGTCCTTATAGCATACACCGGAACATGGATTGCTGCAAACAACACAAAAACTGTGCTTTGCTGATTTTAAAACTTCCGGTATTTCAATTACAGCCGTTTCGGCTCCCATATCTTTAAGTTTATCGAGAACAAGGTTTAGCAAAAATTTTGTATTTCCATTTTTATTTGGACTGCCGTTTAAGGCTACTATTAACATTTTAATCACCCCAGAATATAATATTATCACATAAGCTAAAAGTAAACAATTGATCCGAATTATTTTAACTAAACTATAATCCGATGCAATCGGCACTCACCGGTTTTTGACTTAAAACTTACATGTTAATTCTTTACCAGTTCCATTCCCTTTTAAATATATACTTTGCAACACCGTCGGAATTATTGTCATCAATTACGCCATTAGCCTTTTCCTTAAGTTCATCCACGGCATTTGCTACGGCATAAAACTCATCACATGCTCTAAGCAGCGGCAAATCGTTCAAGTTATCGCCAAAACCGATAACCTTATCGTAACCCAATTGCTCACGTAGAAATTTTACTGAATTATACTTTGAAGCATATTTGCTGTGTATCTCCAAAAACCATACGTTCTCATTATAAACATCTTTATACAAAACCACTTCTATTTCGGGATTCTTTTTCAGTTCTTCAAACATCAAATATAATTTTTCATGTAGATCCATAAAGGAAAAATATATAATATTGTTGTCGCAGGCTTTATCATGAAAGCTTGATACTTTTTCAAAAGGCTTTCCATATTTTAATACACGTTCGTCATGAAAATTTTTTAAGTATTTTGTACATAAATCTTCATAATAGGTTATCTGTTCATTATTGCAAATGGCATACATAAAACCGGTAATATTATGTTTTTTCGTTATATCTATTATCTCTTTGACTGCTTCGGTAGGAATAGTCTCTAATTTTACATATTTTCTTTCGGCAATATCATATATTACAACGCCATTCATTAATACTACAGGAACCTTAATGTTAAGATCTTCTATAATTTTTACAGCGGTAGCCAAAGACCTTGCCGTGGCAACGGAAAAATTCACACCTTTGTCCATTAATTTATTTAGAGTTTCTTTTGAATAATTGCTTAATTCCCTGTTGCTCATAAGCAATGTACCATCAAGGTCTGAAATATATAAAACTTTATTTTTCAATGTTAATCCTCCTAGAGTATATTTCTCTTTTTGTGTTATATCAAAAGCTTAGCATATTTTGTGCTTTTATAGAACTATTTTTTAAAGAAGTATTTTTACAATTAAACTTGGTTTAAAGGGAGTAGATTTTGAAGTGGATTTGGAGGATGGGGATCTGCCGTTTTAGTTGTCAAAGGACTCCATTACAAGATCTGAACATTTCCGCCCTTTGACACTAAAACAGATGTTGTGGGTATAGAGTATAATTATGTTAAATTTTTATTATTTGGATTTGATACAATCGCTTAGTATCAACTTAATCAACAGGAATACTTATTGTTTCATCAGTATATATATAATTAACCATACCTTTAAATTGCAATTTAATCTCTTTTTGTTTACCGGCTAAACGAAACGTTCTTTCAACAGGTTCTTCATTTTCAACATCATTTTTATATTGATCGTAGTTCAATATTCCTGTATCATCACCGACATTCACTTGCATAATAGGTATATCTCTGCTGGAAACAACAATACAAGTCTCATCACCTTCATAGTAAATTTCCTTTACAATAACCTCATCATCTACTTTGAGATTTTTTGTTTCAACCGATACATCAAAAGATTTATCTATAATCTTATAATTCTCAAATCTTATATTCTTAATCTCCAATGTATTGAATTCCTTTGGTAAAGCGTCTCCGCTTTTGACAAATGTTATTTCATTCCCTGAATTTTCCGTACTTCTATTGTTAAGGTTAACTTTTTCTCCCTTGTCGGTTACAATATCAAAATCAATAAATTGTAAACCTTGTTCATACTCAGATATAATATTTCTTCCAAGAGTACTCTTTGCATTATCAGCCGAAACTTTTACTTTCCCTTTTATATAAGTACTCAATGAAGATGCTGTTAATTTGTCAAAATGAACCTCATAATCGCCTAGCTTAACCTTAGCGTCAAGCTTTTTCTCAACTGTCTTTTTCATAGCTTTATTCCTGTCCAAAGTAAATTTAATCGTTCTCTCTTCCACTGTGTCATCTATACGCAGCGAAATATTCAGCTTCATCCATTTTTCATAAAAAGCAGGTGCCTCAAACCAAGCAACACATATATTATTGTAATCATCCCTAAATTCCCTCTGTCCGCTTTTTGCGTGATATCCCATAAGATTGATTCCATATAGTTGCATGGAAATATCATATTTTAAAGGATCTAACTTTTCTTTTGTACTTTTTATTTTGTAAAACGCTACCAATTCATTATCGTCAAATATTATCCCATCTAATGTTACCTCAATCCCATTACTAAAAACACATGATTTGTTAATTTCCTGTCCTTTTCCTTCCTCATTTAGCTCTTTTAAACTTCCATAAGTAACATTGTCATACCCAATAAATTTTCTGCCATAATAGGCAAGACTATCAAAACTATAGGCAAATAGTAAAACTGCAATAAGAGCTGCTGCAATAGCACTTTTAGGTATATGTTTTTTTCTTTTATTAAGGGCATTTCTCAAGCAATCTTCCATCTCTTCCGGGACTTCGATATTAAGTAGTTCTTCTCTCTTATAAGTTAATAATTTTTCCAAATCATTCATCAGTATTCACCTCCAATTAATCCTTTCAATTTAGCCAAGCCATTAAAAATCCTGGATTTTACTGTCCCTTCAGAAGCACCGGTCATTTTTGCTATAGTGGCATAGTCCATATCCAAAAAATATCTGAGTTTAATTGCTTCCTGCTGATAGCTATTGAGCTTTTTCAGACATGCAGATATATCATAGCTAATTTCTTTCCCATGATAGTTTTCGATATAACTATCTTCTCCTTTTTCCTCCACAGGTACTTCCCTTTTCCTTTTCCTAAGGATTCTTTTGCACTCATTAACCAAAATCGTCTTGCTCCAACTGTAAAAGGCATCAGCATCTCTTAGCTTCTTTATATTATCGAACAAAATGACTATCATCTCTTGCAAAGCATCGAGAGAATCTTCCTTATTTCCGGTATATACATAAGCTAATCGGTAATATTCTTCTTTCTTTTGCATAATAAGCTGTATTAGCGCTTCTTTATCACCTTTTTTAGCTCTTTCCACTAAGTCGACAATATCCATCCTCTTTCCTCCTTTCATAAGTATGAGTAACAAAGGATGAGAAAAGTTCATTTTATTTTAATAATAACAAAACATTCTATATCATTTAGGTGTGTCTATAATTTTCAATAGATAAATTCAGGTGAAAATAAACGATAGATAAGAACACCGGAACTGTTACAGCTATTATTGATTTACAGAAAAAATTTACAATATATCCAGATTGCACAGAGTCATTTAATTTCTAATATAAAATGCTAATTTAAACTTATACTATTCTACATCCTTTTCCATTCCAAATATCTATTTTATATAAAGAACCATCTTTCGTAATAAAAAATATATAATGACCAATAACTTTAATTTTAAAATATTCATTGTTTTACTAAATCTAACAATTTCATTTCCGTCAAAATCCATTCTATATAAACTATAAGAATCGGAAGCATTTATATAGAAAATATATTTTTATCCAAAGTCTATAGCTGCTGCATCATAGTATAGTTTTTTCATCTTTTTGCTTTCCAAATGTTCCAAAAGAAACTCTATTATTATACCTAATAATAGACCTTATTTATTTTACCATAGTAAAGCCCTATATGAATACTAACTAAAAAATAATTAATTCGACTACACTTCTCACCTGTTTTAGTGTCAAAGGATGGAAATGCTTGACCTGAGCATTTAATAGCAGTGACCGAAATGCAGGATAATTTGAAGCAAAAATGCCATGGATGGCTTTTTTAGCGTCTTGGGACAGGAGGTCCCATAGACGCGGCGAAAATTATCCTGCTCAAGGTCTACTGCTTTTATGCGAAGGTCATGTAATTGAAGTCCTTTGACTACTAAAACTAATTGGCACATCCTCCAAATCAGGTCAAAAAAACTGCATTCACTAATATGAACACTAATACCTATTTAATAAAAATATGCTAAACTGTAGCAGCAAGCGTAGCGCCTATAAAAAAGGCTGCTGCACAAAAGTACAACAGCCCTTTTTCTACCCTACTGTATCATTGGAATTCTAAAATAGATTTAGCTATTGAAATAGCCTCTTCTTTCGATTCGAAACAGCCATCTAGAATACTCAACAAATAGTTTACACCATCAATTTTGAATTCAAAAAAGTTATCACTTTTGCCTTCCAACTCAGAAGCATTTTGCTCGTACCAATAACATTCCACATCCCCTATATTTAACACTTCAGTGGAAGGAAGATTTTTAAGGACACTATAATTTTCATCTATTTTTACCATAGTTATTTTTAAGTGCCTGTTATCTTTTTTATAATATCCACATACTTCATAACCGGTTTGACCATTCTCCATAATTGTTGAAACCGTTTTATATTCCAAGGAAAATCCCTCGCTTAATTCATCAGGTATTCTTACAGGGTGCCCAACCATATTCATTACATCATTATTAGATATATCGTTTTTGCCATATAATACTCCTGTATGTTTGAACTTAGTATTCTCCGGGCATTTATTATTGATTATTTCTTCAACCAGTTTTAGTCCTTTGTCAACGGATATATCATTGTTTGCAGACCATAGTCTATAATATACCCCATTGTTTTCCCACAATAGAACATGTGATATATCCAAATCTATTGGCATTTGACGAGGGTCATTATTAGGAAATATAAGGTGTGGACATTCGCCCCAGATTACTTCTTTATTTCCAACCTTATAACTCTTGGTATTATATATATTACCAAAAAAGTAATTTTCTTTGTCTTTAGACGTTTCCAAAACAATTATATTACTACCTGTATTATTGCTGTATATTGTACTTACCATATAAACCTTATTTTTATTTTGGTCTTCAACAGCATATATATTTCTTCCGTAAAAAGCATTGCAGCCATCTGAAAGTGCTTCCGGAAAACAAACGGGAAACCCGACAATCTGTTCAATATATTTATCTGCATAAAATACAGAGTCACGGTAAAACCACTCAGGTTCTTCCAGAGGTACTTTATCGACTTTGTATTCACCATTTTCATAGCCTACTATCCGATATACCAATGTTAAAGCATTATTAATACTGTCCAATGCAAATACTCTGGCATTTTCAGAGAATATCAAAAATTGTACTGCAAGAAAAGTAACACATACAACAGCTGTTAGAATAACTCTTAGTGTGTTTAATTGAAAAGGGCAAAAAAACTCCTTAATATTATTCATGAAAGTACTATTGATATTTTTTTCATTTCTCATCTCAGATTTTATTTTATCTAATAAATCCTCAGGTACATCAATTTTCTGTACCTCTCTCTTAAGAGCCGACTCCCATATATCGTCAATTCGATTTTTGCAATCCATTAATTTTACACTCCTCTCCATATTCACTTAAAGATTTATATTGCTTAAGTTCCTTGCCAAGTATTTTTCTCGCATTATAAAGTCTGGACTTTACAGTACCTTGCATACAGTTCAATGTTTTTGAAATTTCTTTCGTTGAAAGGCCATTGAAATAATATAGTATCACAACGGTTTTCAGAGGAAGAGTAAGTTTGTCTAAAGCCCTGTGTACAGCTTTACGAATTTCTAACGACTCAATGGTATTAAAAACTTCGTCAGGTGCAGAACATATATTAGCATCATCTTCTATATCTATATCCTTGTTCTTTTCTTTCGAGATAGCCTTCCAACTGTACCTTACAATAATCCTGTAAAACCAGGACCTAAATTTTTGTGGATCATTAAGCTTATTGATATTTTTAAAGCATTGAATAAAAGATTCCTGTACTATTTCTTCTGCTAAATGCCTGCTGCCGGAAATAAGATATGCCGTATGTAAAGCTTTTTTACTATATAATTTGAATAAATTATCAAAGGCCTCGGAATCCCCTTTCTGACAAAGCCTTATAAGGTTTATTTCATCCAATTTATCATCTCCTTATATTTATTGGGTTAACCCTTTCATAATATAAGTTACAAGAATTGCTTATTCGGTTCATTTTTTTTATTATATAAAACTACATACAAGCACAACAGATGCTTTCATATGTATATCGCTTATTTTTCCAATTATCGAAATACATTTTGATTAATAGAATTCACTAAAAAAATAAACAGGTTATAAATAATTTTTATAACCCGTTTACAACCGAAAGATTAAAAAACTCTGCCAATACTAAACTTAAGCAAGATTAGAAAATAACTTCCGTCATAATTTTATTTCAATAGGAATACTTCACATAAAATCCTATAAAAAATGAAATAACTTTTCATTAACGCTTTAGCATAAAGTAACTTCTCACTTTCTCAATAAAGCATCTTATTTTTTCCTCATCTTTAACCCCATCGGTTTCAACATTGCTGCTCACATCCACACCATATGGCAGTACCAATTCAATTGCATCGGAAACATTATCACTGCTTAAGCCGCCTGCAACAATTATTTTCCCAAAGGACTTTGCAAGCTTTGCCAATTTCCAGTCAAAAACCTTGCCTGCTCCTCCATAGGTTCCTTCCACAAAAGTATCCAGCACAAAGGTGTCAACTTCATATTCATCCAGTATAAATAATGACTTTTCATCCTTAATCCTTATGGCCTTCCATATTTCAATATCACTCTGGGATTTTAGCAAGTCTCTCAAATCTTCAACATATTGCCCGTTCTCATCGCCATGAAGCTGTATGCAGTCCAAACGGCATTTTAGAGCAGTTTCCGCCACTTTATCCATATCCTCGTTCACAAATACCCCAACTGCCTTTATCCTTGGATCAAGCTCATTTCTCAATTTCACTGCCTGCAACATCGAAACTTTCCGTTTGCTTTCCGCAAAAACAAAACCTATGTAGTCGGGCAAATATTTATTGACATATTGAACATCTTCCGATCTCTTTATACCGCAAATCTTTATTTTTGTCATATCAACACCGCTTTACCCCTCAGTTCATTTATTTTATCCTTGATGGAAGGTGCCCTCATAAAGGTTTCTCCGATCAGCACAGCATCCACACCAAGCTCTTTAAGATACTTTATATCGTTATAATCCTTTATGCCGCTTTCACTTACCACAGCTCTGTCATTGGGAATATAATTCATAAGCTTCTCTGTCGTCCTGATATCCACCTCAAAAGTTTTAAGGTCCCTATTGTTTATCCCTATTATCTTTGCTCCCGACTCCAATGCCCTATCCAGTTCCTCTTTATTATGAACTTCCACAAGACATTGCATACCCAGTATCTCTGCTACCACCTGGAATTTTTTCAATTCCTCATCCGAAAGTATTGATACAATAAGGAGTATGGCATCAGCTCCAAGGCATCTTGATTGGTATACCTGCCATAAATCAATTATAAAGTCCTTTCTTAAAAGGGGTATGGGACATGTCTGACGTATCCTGACAAGATAATCGTCATCTCCTAAAAAGAAGTTTTTCTCAGTCAAAACCGAAATAGCCTGCACATCGGATTCAGTATATTCCTTAGCAATTGAAAGCGGATCAAAATCCTCTTTTATTATTCCCTTTGAAGGTGAAGCTTTTTTTACTTCAGCAATTATGGATATATCATCGTTTTTCTTCAGAGCATCGTAAAAGTTTATGGCACTGTGCATTCCTGGCCTTTTTATACGCTGTTTCCAGCCTTCTATTGATATTTTATTCATTTCTTCTTTAAGTTGTATCTTTTTTTGCTCTACAATTTTATCTAAAATCATATTTACCTCCAATTACTGGTTAACCCGTATTGTGCCTGATGTATTACTTTCCATGGTGTGTAATTTTCCACTAATATAAAACAGGAATCATGGAATTGGAATATTCCTTTAACTCATTTAATTTTTCCAAAGCCTTTCCGCTGTCTATCAATTCTTCAGCCAATGCAATTCCGTCTCGGATATTCTCTACCGCTTTTCCGACATATAATGCCGCTGCAGCATTTAAGACCACAATGTCTCTCTTCGGCCCTCTTTCTCCATTCAAAATAGACAAAATTATTTTTGCATTTTCCTTAGAATCGCCGCCTACAAGTTCCTCTTTGCTTACCAGTTTCATTCCATAATCTTCAGGATTTAAATAATAGGTAGTAACTTTTCCATCTTTCAATTCTGAAACCTTAGTATGAGCAGACAAGGATATTTCATCCATGCCGTCCATTCCGTAAACTACCATGGCTTTTTCAACTCCAAGGTTGTGAAGTACATGGGCTAAAGGTTCGGTCAATTTATCACTGAATACACCAAGCAACTGCCCTTTTGCCGATGCCGGATTTGTAAGAGGCCCCAAAATATTGAATATAGTCCTGATTCCCAGCTCTCTTCTAGGTCCTGCCGCATGTTTCATAGATTTGTGGAAAGTCTGGGCAAACATAAATCCTATGCCAATTCTATCAATACATTCTTTTACCTTTTGAGGCTCTAAGGCAATATTAACTCCAAGACTCTCCAATACATCGGCACTGCCGCTTTTACTGGACACCGATCTGTTGCCGTGTTTTGCAACTGTAACCCCTCCAGCCGCTGTCACAAAAGCCGCAGCTGTGGAAATATTAAAGGTATATGAACAATCTCCACCTGTTCCGACAATATCTATAAAGTAGTCCTTTTCCAGTGTTATTCTGTCTGCTTTTTCCCTCATAACTTTTGCGCATCCGGTTATTTCCTCAATGGTCTCTCCCTTAATTCTAAGTGCTGTTATAAAACTTCCTATCTGTGCCGGTGTTGCATTGCCTTCCATAATACAGTTCAATGCCGCTATTATTTCGTCCTCACATAAATTTTTGCCCTCAACCAATTTTTGAATTGCCTCTTTTAACATATTAATTCTCCTCTCTTCTCATCTCTTCTCAAACATTTTAACCCTATTTATTTTAAGCAGTTTTAACCCGCTTAAATTTTTATGGCAAGAAAATTACTCAATATTTCCTTTCCATCGGGGGTAAGAATTGACTCAGGATGGAACTGTATGCCAAAAATCGGATAGTCCTCATGCATTAATCCCATTATTTCTCCATTTTCAGATCTGGCTGTAACCTTTAAGCATGAAGGTAGAGATTTGTTTTCCACTATAAGTGAGTGATATCTTCCGGCCATTATTTTTTCCTTAATCAAGGTCCTAAACAACGGGCATTCCCTGTTCACAAAGACTTCCGAAGCTTTACCATGCATTAATTCTTTTGCGTGGACGATTTTTCCCCCAAAGGCCTCACCTATTGCCTGATGACCTAGACATACTCCCAGAACAGGTATGTGCTTCCCCAAAACTCTTATGACTTCGATACTTATCCCGGCGTCTTTAGGAAAACCTGGCCCGGGTGAAATTATTATATGGGATGGATTCCTTTCCCTAATGCCGTCTATAGTGATTTTGTCGTTTCTGTATACCTCTATATCGGGATTTATTTCTCCAACGTATTGATAGAGATTGTAAGTAAAAGAATCGTAATTATCTATAATCAGTATTTTCCCGCTCATCTTATCTCACCAACTTCCTCTAAAGCTCTAAGCAATGCCTTTGCCTTATTCAGACACTCTTCATATTCTTTTTCCGGTACCGAATCGGCGACTATTCCCGCTCCCGACTGAACATATGCCTTATTGTCCTTAAAAATCATCGTTCTTATTGTTATACAACTGTCCAGGTTTCCGTTAAAACTAAGGTATCCAATGGCACCGCCATAGGGTCCTCTCTTGACATTTTCCAGTTCATCGATTATTTCCATTGCCCGAACTTTTGGTGCACCGGACAATGTCCCGGCAGGCATAATGGACATTAAAGCATCGAAAGCTGTTTTGTCTTCCCGGATTTCTCCCTGTATATTTGTAACAATATGCATTACATGGGAGTATCTTTCTATATGCATTAAGTCTTTAACTTTGACTGTTCCGTAACGTGCCACCCTTCCAATATCGTTTCTTCCCAAATCAACAAGCATTGTGTGCTCTGCCAGTTCTTTCTCATCGGCTAAAAGCTCTTTTTCAAGATTTTCATCCTCTTCCTTTGTCTGTCCCCTCTTTCTGGTACCAGCAATGGGGCAAGTCTCAACTATGCCATTTTCAACCCTTGCAAGCATTTCCGGAGATGAACCTACAATATTGTAATCGTCAAACTTCAAATAGTACATATAAGGGGATGGATTTATCAAACGTAAAACCCTGTAGACATTGAAAGGATTCTGGTCTGTTTCAACGCATAAACGCTGGGATAAAACTACCTGAAAAATATCTCCGTCTCTAATATATTCCTTTGCCTTTAAAACATTTTCACAATATTTCTCTTTCGATACATTACTTATATATTTGAATTCCGTATTTTTCTTACTGAAATCCGGTTTAAAATTGTCATTTATTTTCCAGCGGGTATCCAAAATTTCGTTATAGATTGACTTGATCCTATCTATAACGCTATTGTAACCCCTTTCTATATTTCCGTTAACATGAAGATTTACAATTATATGAATCTTTTGCTTCAGATGGTCAAACACCAATAGCTCATCGGTGAATAAAAAATGGCTTTCCGGCAGTTTCAAATCATCTTCCGGTACATTGGGTAGGTTTTCATAATACCTTATCAAATCATAGCCGAAAAAGCCTACCGCTCCGCCGGTAAATCTCGGCATTGACGCCAAATTAGCCCCTTTGAATTTTTCCATTAATGATCTTATTACATCAACAGGGTTGCCTTCCACCTCAGATACTGTACCGTTTTTTTCTTCGATAAAAGTCTTGTTTTTAAAACTTTTTACCACAAGAAAAGGATTTCTTCCAATAATGGAATATCTGCCCCACTTCTCGCCGCCTTCAACACTCTCAAGCAGAAAGCAATATTTACTTTGTTCAAATCGCTTAAAAATGCTAATGGGCGTCTCCATATCGGCATATACTTCCATGGAAACCGGAATGATATTATAGTCTTTGGCTAAATTCCTCACTTCATCAAGACTTGGATAAAACATTTTGATGCCTCCTTTAGATTTTTTAAAGAAGACATGAGAATTGAGCCAACTAAAAAAGCCAGGACGAGAAATCCTGGCATAGATAACGACTTAAAATATCGTACTAGCCTCGTCTCTTCTCATCTCTTCTCAACTCGTCTCTTCTCATCTCAAAAATTAAAATTTCAATTATACAAAAACTCATCTATCTTAGTTGTTATTATAGCATAGGTATTTGTATAATTGCAATATTTTTCATCCAAATTATACTCAAATGCGATTTATTAATTTTTTGTCCGATATATACCTCTAAATGCCACTCTTTTATTTATCTCCACAAAATAATAGAACAAATCAAAAATTAGTGGTATAATTTAAAATAATTCACTAATCACGAAAGAGGATAATAATGAGAAACAGTTTTGACGCTTTAGGCATTTCGCCTCCAATTTTAAAAGCCTTAGAAAAAATGGGTTTTGAAAAACCTACAGAAGTTCAAAGCAGGGCAATTCCCCATATTTTAAACCAGGAAGATTTAATTGTAATGTCAAAAACAGGCAGCGGTAAAACTGCTGTTTTTGGAGTATCAATGCTTCAACTTATTGATCCCGGTGAACCGGGACCGCAAGGTCTGATCCTTACTCCAACAAGGGAACTGGCAGTTCAGATAAACAATGAACTGAGAAAAATGTCAAGATATACACGCCATAGAACAACTGCTGTATATGGTCAGCATAGCATGGATGCGGAAATTCAGGCATTAAAAAGAGGCGTTTCCATTGTTACCGGAACTCCCGGCCGGGTTAATGATCATATACAGAATCAAAACTTGGAAACAAGCAACCTCCGTTTTTTGGTACTGGACGAAGCCGACAGGATGCTTGACATGGGTTTCCTTGATCAGGTAGTCAATATTATTCAGGCCCTGCCTAGAAATCGCATAACTCTGCTTTTATCTGCCACCATTCCCCACGAAATTCGCAGAATAAGCAGAAAATATATGAGAAAGCCGCTAACTATTGAAATCAAGTCGGAAACAAAAACTGTTGACAGTATTGAACAAATATACTATCCCGTTGAAAGTCATAAAAAGAACACTGTATTAAACCATCTGATACTCAATGAGCGTCCGGAAAGCTGCATGATTTTCTGCAACACCCGGGCTACCGTAAATAAACTCCAAAGCTTTTTGTACCGAAAGGGTTACAAATGTCAGGCATTACATGGCAATATTCCTCAGCACAAGCGTTTGAAGACCATTCAACAGTTCAAACAGGGTGAGTTTAATTTACTTGTTGCTACCGATGTTGCTGCACGGGGTATACACATTGACAATCTATCCCTTGTTATAAATTACGATGTACCGTTGGATAAGGACAATTATATCCACAGAATTGGACGTACCGGCAGAGCCGGAAACAGCGGCCGTGCAATTACTTTAGTTACCGGTGAGGATATTAAAGCTCTGCATGCCATAGAAGAACATATTGGTACAAAAATTGCCAAAGGCGAATTGCCCACAATGAAAATGTACAATAATCAAAACACACGAAAGCCTTACTTTGATACAAATGCAAAAAGGTCTTTCGGCAGCCAGAATACCAAAAAGTACTCTCAAAATTACAAAAAGCAAAACGGAAGAGTATATGAAAATCAAGTAAATCATAGAACAGCAAATAAGACGGATAGGCTGCACAACAAGACTTCTCAGCTGAAAGCCGCCCAAACAAATATAAAAACTGGCCCAAAGCCTTTAAAAGAAAGTGCTGCAGTTAATATAGGCCAAACCCCTCATGTTCAGCAAAATGAAACTGTTAAGGTCAAGAGTTCATTTATTAGGAGAATACTGAAAAAAATACTGCACACTTAATATCTCTTATATATTCACCATAAAGCAATTCACAGGTTATTGATATATAACATCAATAACCTGTCTTTAATTTCAGCTTAAATGACAACCTTGACATAAACAGATGAAGAAAAGTAAAATGTTCTATATGACTACATCATATAACTACACTATAAGGAGTCGCTATGTTACAGAAAATAATTAATTTCACCAAAAAATACCATTACATTTTAATAATACTTTTAGGAGTAATATTAAGGCTTGCCTGGATAATAATTATGCCTACGTATCCTGAGACAGACTTTATGTGGTACCATGTTAAGGGTGTAGAGCTTTCACAAGGCATGGGTTTTCTTAACGGCATTTATCCGTATTACAGAGGAACCCCTGGAATCTATACAGCTTTCAGGCCCATAGGCTATCCGGGAACTCTTGCCGTATTGTATTTCATTTTTGGTACCGGATTTAACGACTTTCTTGTCGGAAAGCTGTTTAATGTGGTATTGTCCACATTAATAATGTTTTTAACCTATAAACTTGCCAAACAGTTTTTTAATGAAAAAATAGCTTTGATTACCCTTGCATTATATGCCTTTTCACCTTTGGCAATTGCATATAACAGCATTCACTGTTCCGAGATATTGTTCTCCGCAGTTTTAATGCTTTCAGTGTATTTGTTCTTTAACAAAAACAATCCCGTAATTATTGGACTGTTAATCGGATATCTTACTCTTATAAGGCCTATTGGCATGTTCATACCTTTGATTTTCGCCTTCTTCATGTTTATAAAAAAGGATTTGAAATTAAAAAACAAAATAGTATACATAGTATCCTTTGCCGTAGCTGTGGGAGCAGTTGTAGCTCCCTGGCTGATCAGAAATTACATTCGTTTTGGAGAGCCGGTATTCTCCACCAATGGAGGCTATGTCATTTATGTAAACAACAATGACTATGCTACCGGTTCTTGGAGTGACCCATATAAGTATCCCAACAGTCCCTTTTTAAAGTATAAATGGGATACCGGATTTGATGAAATGGCCATTCACAAACTTGGTAAAGAACTTGCCTACAAATGGATTAAAGAAAATCCCGGCAGATTTATAAAACTTGCCTTTAAACGCATTGCTAACTCATATTTTTTAAAAATTGACGATATAATGTGGTCAATGACAATTGATGTAAATACATGGCATCCTCTTACCTATAAGGCAGTTTTTCTTGAAAAAATTTTGTACATACCTTTTTATATAATAGTATTTACTTTTATAATCTATGCATTATACAGGTTCATACGCCATAAGAAAACAGATTTTATAACTTTCATCCTGTTTATATTTGCCTATTTTAATGCAATGATGTTTGTACTTGAAGGTAATTCGAGATATGTATTTCCCCTGCACCCTATCTATACAATAGGCGTTGCATTTATAATATTTGAAGTGTTGAAAAAACTGTTTCCCGATAGGTTGACACACTCATAGGAACAGAAAATCTATTCTATAAAATGTAATTTTATTTTACATAATCTATAAGTAAGTATGTTTTTGGACTGGTTACGGTAAAACTTGCTGAAATGGCTCAAATTGAAAAGGTAGTTGTTGCATTGAAAAATTTTATAATATATAATTTAGTTTGGTTTATAAAAAAGGCAAGCTTAAAGTTCAGTTTAATAACTTTAAGCTTTATATGTTGAATGTAAAACATATTTTGAAATCCAATTAAAATATGTTTTATCAAAAATAAGGATAATAATAATCAGTATAAGTACTCTGTACTGTATTAGAAAGGATAGATGTTATTAATGAAATTAGGAATAGTCGGTTTGCCAAATGTAGGAAAAAGCACATTGTTTAACGCTATTACAAAAGCAGGTGCCGAAGCTGCCAATTATCCGTTTTGCACTATTGAGCCAAATGTCGGAATAGTTGCAGTTCCGGATGAAAGGCTTGATAAACTTGCTGAAATGTACAGCCCGGAAAAAGTAACTCCTACAGTAATAGAGTTCGTTGACATTGCCGGTCTTGTTAAAGGTGCAAGCAAGGGTGAAGGTCTTGGCAATAAGTTTTTGTCCCATATACGTGAAGTGGATGCCATTGTTCATGTTGTAAGGTGCTTTGAGGACAGCAATATTGTACATGTCAGCGGTTCCATCGGTCCTGTGAGGGACGTTGAAACCATTGAAATGGAACTGATTTTAGCCGATATTGAAGTTATGGATAAAAGAATTGACAAGACCAAAAAAATGCTTAAATCCGGCGACAAAAAGTACCAAATCGAACTCGAACTGTATGAAAGAATACAAAAAACCCTCTCGGAAGGTAAACCTGCCCGTTCGATGAAATTTGATCCGGAAGAACAAAAAATGGTTGATCAGTTGTTTCTGCTTACTTCAAAACCTGTGCTTTATGCTGCTAATGTAGATGAAGACGGATTGCGAGATCCTTCCAACAATCCTTTAGTGCAGGAAATTACGGAACATGCTAAAAAGGAAGGCTCGGAAGTAATGGTTATTTGCGCAAAAATAGAAGAAGAAATCGCACAGCTTGACGATGACGAAAAAGCAGAATTTTTAAAAGAACTCGGATTAACTGAATCCGGTTTGGACAGGCTTGTAAAAGCAAGTTATAAATTATTGGGACTTATAAGCTTCCTTACTGCAGGTCCCCAAGAAGTAAGAGCCTGGACAATAGTTAAAGGCACAAAAGCACCTCAAGCTGCTGGAAAAATACACAGTGATTTTGAAAGAGGATTTATAAGAGCCGAAATTGTATCCTTCGATGACCTTATGGCATGCGGCTCGTATAATGCTGCCAAAGAAAAAGGTTTAGTACGTTCTGAAGGTAAGGAATACGTTATGCAGGACGGAGATGTCACTTTGTTCAGATTTAATGTATAATTCCTAAAAAAGCGGCAAGCTTTTGAATTATGTTAAGTAATAAAATTTAGGATTTAAGTTTTATTCTTCAGAAAATCGATATATTTATATAAATAACCTAAAAAAAGCAGTTGCGCTCTTTTTAGGTTATTTTTTATAAGCAATCTATTAATTTTTTACATCGAGACTTTTTATCTCGGTATCGGTAAGTATTGCACTTAGATCCAGTATAGAAATTAATTGGTCACCTTTTTTACCTACGTTTTTTAAATAGGCATTGTGTGTGCCTTTAATTAAATCAGGAGTGTTTTCAATATCCTCAGCCGGAATCTTAATTATTTCCGAAACATCGTTTACTATAAATCCAATCAGCTTACCTTCTATATCATTAATAATTATCTTTGTTTTTTTAGTTATTTCCGTCTCTCCCAAACCAAACCTTTTATTGAGGTTAACTACCGGTACAACTGTACCTCTAAGACTTATTACCCCATCAATAAACTTGGGCATATCAGGCATTTTTGTGATTGACTCGTACTTGACAATTTCTTTGACCTGAGTAGTCTCTACACCACACATTTCATCATTTAGAGTAAATACAACGATTTGAATCCCTTCCATTTGAACTGCCCTCCTTAGTATTTTTAAAAGACCGTTTAAAGAGTGAATTGCTGTGAGAATAATTTCGAAAAGAAATTATACCTGATATATAAATAATATCATATAATATCAAAGAAATGCAAATTTTGTTTGCTAATAAAAAATGCTAATTCCTATAATAATCAATATTATATTCAAATTTTCTATTGACCTGGAAATATTTTAGTGTTAAAATGTATAATAATATTTAAATAGTTAAAAGCGATGATAAGGGAAAGTAGATTATAGTGGCTTTTTTTAGCGAGTCAGGGATGGTGCAAGCCTGATAAAAGTGCTTTAATTGAAGTTCCCCTTAGAGCTGTATGCTGAAAAGTATTTTTACTAAAGTAGGCAATACCGGAGCTTTCACCGTTAAAAGAAAGGGTGTATCGGAATAGAATTAATTCCCGTACATTTATGAGTGGGCTTTTCAGCCAATTTGGGTGGTACCGCGTGGAAAATATACTCCTCGTCCCTTAACGGATGAGGAGTTTTTTATTTACTCCTGTTCCCAGGAAAAGTGAAAATTAGAAAATACGTTGTATAAAACAATTTTCAATAATTTCAATTATAGGAGGTATAATGCTATGATTATCGTTATGAAGCCAAACGCTACAAAAGAAGAAATTGAAAATGTAGAAAAACAGTTATGCGAACTTGGATTCAAAACTCACCCAATATTCGGAGAAGTAAAAACGGTAATAGGTGCCATAGGCGACAAAAGGCATCTAAACACCAATATTATATCAACAATGCCCGGTGTTGAAAGCATTGTCCCCATAATGAAACCTTACAAACTTGCAAGCCGTGAATTAAAACAATCTCCTACAATAGTAGAAGTCGGTGATGTAAAAATCGGCGGTGACGAAATAGTTGTCATGGCCGGACCTTGTGCCATTGAAAATGAAGAAAGTTATATTACCACAGCATTAAAAGTTAAAGAAGCCGGTGCTAAAATTCTCCGCGGCGGAGCCTTTAAGCCGCGTTCCTCGCCCTATTCTTTCCAAGGTCTTGAAGAAGACGGGTTAAAGATTATGGCTGCAGGTCGTGAAGCTACCGGTCTGAAACTAGTCACTGAAGTAGTTGATACCAGAGATGTTGAGCTTGTTTCCTCCTATACCGATATTATACAAATCGGCGCAAGAAATATGCAAAACTTCAGACTGCTAAAAGAAGTTGGTATGGCAAAAAACCCCGTACTACTAAAAAGAGGCCTTTCGGCTACAATAGAAGAATGGCTTATGGCTGCGGAATATATTATGGACAGCGGAAATCCCAACGTAATACTATGCGAAAGAGGTATACGAACTTTTGAAACTTCAACCCGCAACACCATTGACCTCAGTGCAATACCTGTGGTTAAAGAATTTTCCCACCTCCCAATAGTAGTCGATCCGAGCCATGCTTCCGGAACGTGGAAATATGTTAATGCCCTTTCCAAAGGTGCAATTGCCACAGGCGCTGATGGGTTAATAATTGAAGTTCACCTTGAACCAAGCAGAGCTCTTTGCGATGGTGATCAATCACTCAAGCCTTCAAAATTTGCCGAACTCATGAAAGAGCTAAAACCAGTAGCTAACGCTGTAGGTAAAAAACTTTAATCCTGATATAGCGTTAAGGGGCACCAAGCCCCTTAACTTTTCAATGCTATAGACCTCTCTCAATAAATTAAGCAATAATAAAGAATGGTATGCAAAACCAAAGTTAACAAATACTGTAGAATATAAATTTCAAGATTTTAGAACTTGGCTGTCGCAAGAACTTTGACCGCTCTTATCCATTTTGTAAACGGAATATTTCATTTCGATTTTCTTTTGATACATACGCCAGTCTGCAATTTTACTGGCCCCTCGAACCGAATCCACACCTTCTTCATCCGCAAAGCAAAAACCATAGGCAGCACTCATATTCCAGGTAGGATTCTCTTCATTAACTTTTTCCAAAAGCTCATACATCTTTGAAATCAATCGGTCAATATTAAGGTTTTTGGCGTTTTTTATAATAACCAGAAATTCGTCTCCTCCGGTTCTTCCAACAATCCCAATATCTTGGAAAGTTTTCTTTAACACCTGTGAAAATTCCTTAATATAGCGATCACCCTCGTTATGTCCGAGTGTATCGTTTACTTCCTTCAGATCATTTAAATCAAAAACACCAACAGCATAAGATGTAGGATTTCTATCGATTTCATCAAATAATTCCTCAAGCTTCCTCCGATTGATGAGTCCTGTGAGATAATCTGTATACGCCATTTTTTCAAGAGTTGCACTTTCAACATTTTTATAGAACGATATGATGGTATTGGAGCAAAAATCAATGATCAATGAAAAGCAAAAGATAAACATGCCTATGTAAATCTTGCTGGTGTAATGGTCATCTAGTATTATATTCGTATATTTTTGTAAATTGAATCGGATAAGATCTATCATGAAAAAAATAATGGCAGTCGAAAAGCCAAAAAATAACGCCGGGCTCATTGCCACCTTTTTACTTCGAATATCATGAATGAAAATACTGAGAATATAAATTATCATTACTGCCATCAATACATGGCTGACAGTTAAAAAAGCCGGTAAATGTACAATGTTTAAAATCTGAAATACTATTGCAATAGTTATAAATGCCGCCTGTGCAATTAAAATTGTCAGATACGTATATTTTCGAAGTTTGCCGCCTCCAAAAAGGGCTTCCTGGGCAAAATATCCAAACACAAAAATAGGTGCAATATATAATGAAATAAACTCCAAATAAGATTTTACAAGGGGATTATACGAAAATAAAACGGTTAAATCGTGAGAACAAAAAGACCACAAACCTATGCAAATAGAAAACATAGAAATACAAAGCAATTTATAGAATATACTGCTTTTCATCGAATAAACCGTTGCTACAACCAGTAATATCAGAGCAAATATAATTAAAAAAATTAAAACGCATATTACCAGACGGTTTTTTATACAAAAGTCGCGAAAATAATATACGGAATTACTTATTTGCGGTATTACAAAAGAGGAAAATGCAGAATTTTCCGATATTCTAAGCGTAACCCTCAAGGATTGTCCTGCCATTTCCGGTGATAAAGGTATTAAATGATATCCGTAGCTATTCAGCTTGTCCTCTTGATATAGATCTTGCCCGAATTGATATATGGTATTGCCATCGACATCTACCCTGATATCCGAATGAACTGTATAAAAGCTCAGCAATGGGTTATCGGGAAGATATTTCGGTAAAGTAGAGAATAATATAAAAACGTCTCCTTTATTGGCAGGCTTGAATGAAAATTCAGAAAGGTCCACGTCTTTATAAAGCTCATCGTTTATTTTAACTGTCCAATTCTTCTCAAGAGTCATAACTTCATGTTCCAAATTAGTCTTGTCAAAGAAGAAATTTATGGTCATAAATACAATAAAAAATATTATCAAAAACTTAATCTCTAAATTTTGCTTGGTACAATTGCGCATCAAAAGCCTCCAAAACGAAGTTCTAGGATTGACTCTTCCCTGGTATCAAAAAAATAAATCAAAAATTGATCCCGTGCTTTTGCGCAAGAAATGCTACGTCTTTTTTATTATAACAAGAATTAATAATATTTTCAATTATAGGCTTATGATGTAAAATAAATCATTTATAAACACCTGTCAAAAGAAACTGTGCGAAAATGCCAACACAGCTTCTTCACCGGCTTCTAAAGAAATCTTAATCCTTTTTTGCTTATAAACAACATCAGTTTGAATTTTATGTTTGGCCTTAATAATACACTTTGTCAATTCACAGTCCTGCCAATGAAGAGATATCTCTGCACCACCGCGAACACATAAGCCCTTTATACTTCCATTCTTCCATACTTTGGGCAAAGCAGGCAGCAAAACAATTCGCTGTTCGGTACTCTGTACCAGCATTTCTGCTATAGCAGCCGTACCGCCAAAGTTACCGTCTATTTGAAAAGGAGGATGATTGCAGAACATATTCGGTAATGTTGATTTTGAGATTAACTGTTCCAAATTTTTATAAGCCTCCTCACCATCCCATAGTTTGGCATAAAGATTAATAATCCAGGCTCGACTCCAGCCTGTATGCCCCCCTCCATGTGCTAGTCTTAGTTCAAGGGTTCGTCTTGCTGCCTCTGCCAATTCAGGAGTGCCATCCACTGTTATCTGAGTCGATGGATGAAGTCCATATAAATGGGATATATGCCTGTGTCCCGGCTCAGCTTCATCATAATCTTCTGTCCATTCCATAATATTTCCCCGTGATCCGATCCGTGTCGGTTCCAATTTCTTCAATGTCTCTTCAATATCCCGATTCATTTGATCACAAACTCTCAATATTTCTGCTGCCTTTATACATTGACTGAATAAATCTCTGAGTATTTGGTTGTCCATGGTAGCACCTATGGTAACTGACCCCTGTACTCCATTCGGAAGAATATAAGTGTTTTCCGGCGATACCGAAGGACAAGTCTTTAGATAACCTTTATCTTCAATTAAAAAATCAAGGAAAAACAAGACCGCTTCTCGCATAATCGGAAATGCCTCTTTTAAGAAATCCTTATCCTGAGTGTACTCATAATGCATCCATAGATGGGTACATAGCCAGGCCGCACCCATAACCCAGTAAGAGGCCGGAATCCAATGGTCCTGAACCGCTGTATCTCCCCATATATCGGTATTGTGATGGGCAACAAATCCGCGGCAATTATACATAGTCCTTGCTGTTTTTTGCCCGTTTGGCACCATCCTTTTAATCAAATCAAACAGAGGTTTATGGCACTCCGACAGGTTACACACTTCTGCCGGCCAATAATTCATCTGAGTATTTATATTAATGGTATATTTTGAATCCCAGGCCGGATTCATGTCTTTATTCCACACACCCTGTAAATTGGCAGGAAGACTTCCCTCTCTGCTGCATGAAATAAGAAGATAGCGTCCGAAATCAAAGTATAATTTTGCCAAACCTTTATCAACTTCTCCTTCTTTCGCTTTCTTCAACCGTTCTTCAGTGGTAAGCTCCTCATATTTTTCTGTTCCGTTAAGTTCAAAACTTACTCTGTTATATAAGCTCATGTAATCTTCTACATGACGTTTTCTCAGGTCATCATAGGATCGATTTGCTGCATCATTTAAAATCTTTTTCAATTGCTCTTTTAGATTTTGAAAACGGAAAGTAGTCCCTGCCGTAAACAATAAAGTAACTGCGTCTGCATCATTAACGATAAGGTGCTCCCCAACCACATCGCAGCTTCCTCCCTCTGCCACAGCCTTTAGCATCATGACAAAATCAAGTCCTCCCTTGCCTAAGTTACCGTCTAGCATAACGGCATCTTGTCCGACTTTTATAACCCTATCATAAAATCTTTCCCTTGTAAGCAGAGCAGAAAAGGAAATCTTTTTATCTCCATCAGATGTAATGCGCATAACCAAAACATCATCTGCTGCCGATAAAAACGTTTCTCTTTTATAAGTATTTTCCGCTACTTTTACTTTCACAGTATGAATTGCATCATCAAGAGACAAGCATCGTATATAGCCGCTTTTATCTCCTTCCATACCTTTGAATCTTATCGTCAGGTCTCCTAGAGATTGATACGGCCTCTGGCTCTGAGGAATTCCCGATAAAGCATATACCATAAGCTCCTCTGCTTCAGGAATCTGTCCTTTTATAATTAATTCCCTTATCTTAGGCAGATTTTTTAAAGCATCGGGATTGTTTCTATCGACAAAAGCCCCATACCAGACACTATCTTCGTTTAGTTGAATGTGCTCAGTTTCTATTGAGCCAAATATCATGGCACCCATGCGCCCGTTCCCGATAGGCAGTGCCTCTTCCCAACAGCCTGCCGGCTTAGTATACCATAACTTGCTCATAGACCTCTTCCCTTCCACTCATAGTCAAATAAGAGAAAAAGCAAATCATCTACGTATAAACTATGTAAATTCTTGCTTATTCTTTAAATATATTTTCACATATAGGTCATAACTTTCTATACGATAAACAAAGGGATGAAATACCCAACTCATCCCTTTTTCTTCTATAAACCATCTATTTACCCATCATCTGTATTCTTTCATATATTCACCATGAGCTAAAATCATCTCATCACACATTTTAACAATATCATCAATGGACAATTCAGCTGCCGTATGAGGATCCAAAATAGCTGCCTGATATATAGCCTCCCTTCTCTTTGTACAAGCTGCTTCTATGGTCAGCAGATGAACATTTATATTTGTCATATTCATGGCCGCCAGTTGAACGGGTAACTTTCCTACATGGCACGGCGAAATCCCATTGCCGTCTACCAGACAGGGAACTTCAACACAAGCATCATAGGGCAGATTTTCAATCAATCCGGTATTTAAAACATTTCCGCCAATTTTAAAAGGCTTATTGGTAATTATGGCTTCCATAATATATGATGCATATTCATTGGTTCTTTCATGGGTTATTTTCCCATCCCGCAGAATATTGTTTTTCTCGTTCTCCCATCCTTCAATCTGGCTGATACATCTTCTGGGATACTCATCTAACGGAATATTGTATTTTTCAATTAATTCCGGGTACTTTGATTTTATAAAAAACGGATTGTATTCGGCATTATGCTCACTGGATTCGGTGCAGTAATAACCGAAATACTTGATGTATTCATATCGAACCATATCATTATGCTTTTCGTTGCTGTTCTTTAAGAGGGCACGTCTTCTAATCTCAGGATATAAATCGTTTCCCTCTTTATCCCTTATATCTAAGAGCCATGCCATATGATTAATACCGGCAATAAAATCACTGCGTCCATCCAGTTTGTCCTCCATACCAAGGTCTTTAAGCAGATAGTATGAACAGATTTGAACGCTGTGGCATAAACCGACGGTACGTATTTTTGTATACCTTTGCATATAACCGGTCAAGATGGACATGGGATTAGTGTAGTTAAGAAAAAGAGCCTTGGGACAAACCTCTTCCATATCTCTTGCAATATCTCTCATAACAGGGATTGTTCTAAGGCCGCGCATAATTCCCCCGATTCCCAAAGTATCGCCTATGGTCTGTCTCAAACCGTATTTCTTTGGAATTTCAAAGTCTATAATAGTACAGGGATCATATCCGCCAACCTGAATTGCATTGATTACAAAATCCGAATCTCTTAAAGCATCTTTTCTTTGTTTTTCACCTAAATATGTATAAATCTTGGCTCTGGAGGAATTAACGTTTTTGTTGATAGCCTTGAGAATAATTTCCGACTCCTCAAGTCGCTTAGGGTCTATATCATATAGGGCAATTTCTGCATCTTTAAGACATGGCGTACACATACAGTCACCAAGCACATTTCTTGCAAACACCGTACTCCCAGCACCTAAAAACGCTATTTTAACCATTATATTCCATCTCCTTATTTAATATAACGCAGGACTATATTGCTCTCAAATTACCGTCAGTTCCGATAGATCCCTGCGAAAACCATGTTCATTATTTTTCTACCCTTGCTGTTTTATTCAATGCTGATAATTTCTCAATATAAATTTATTAATTACCCATTATCATTATTATATTTTAATATTGGGCATGAAACAATGATAAAAATGGTATATTAATTTATCTCTATCGCAATTCAGTTTTTATATCATATTGAAAGGACAAAAGAATTTTGAAACTTGAAAAATATCAGAATTTTCGAACACAGGCAACCTAAGGTCACCGTGTTCTTGCCGAAAGACATGAAAATATCGCTGATTGGATTCTTTCCCTAAAATTATAGAATATCCGAACAATTAAAAGTATTATAAACTTTAATTGCTTAAGTATGTATCTATATCTATCTGAACAGTTTCTCTAAGCTTTCCTATCTCATCATAAGTAACTACTATATTCTTTCCGATTTCCTTTGCATAATACAATGCTTTATCGGCACAATTTATAGCCTCTTTTATATCTTTAGAATGAGTCGGATACTGGGCTATCCCACAACTTACAGTAACCTTGCACTTTGTATTTTCATCTCCTATATTAAAGTTTTGCTTCTCAAGCTGGCTTCTGATTCTATCCCCTATCCCCTTTACAGTTGATATATCCAAATCACTGATAAGCAATATAAACTCCTCTCCTCCGTAACGGAAGGGAATATCAGTTTTTCGAATATTTTGCATGACTATTTCACCAAATATGGATAGAAGTTTATCTCCCCACATATGGCCGTATGTATCGTTGAACTTCTTAAAATTATCAATGTCAAACATCAAAATGTTGAGAGGCTTTCCGGTATAGTCGGAATAAAGTGCTTCTTCTTCAAGCTTTTGATCAAAGTAATGCCTGTTTGCCAGGCCGGTAAGTTTATCGGTTCTTGCTAGCTTAAACTCCCTTTTGTGCATTTCATCATACTTTTTGACTTCGGTAATGAGCAATGAAATTCCATAGGCAGTAATAAGCATGAATAAATTTCTGCTTATCAGTTTCCAATAGTGGAATTCATTTAATCTGCTCCTTTCAGCCCCTAAGGTAAATAAGGAATACATGGAAATGGTGAAGATGGTTATATTTACGATACTTGCTATATCCCTGCTCATACCGTAATAGGCAATTATAAAAAACAGCACTATGAAAATATCCGACTCAATTCCTCCAAGGATATATGAAATAAAGCAAACCAACAGAACATCCGTATAGAAAACAAAACCAACATCTTTTTTAATTTTTTCGGGTTTTTTAAAGGCAATTAGAAGAGATATAATCGAATTGTACAATATGGTCAGCAATAATGTCAGATACACAAAATTTTTGGAAACAGGAAATTCTGAATCAAATAAAAATGCAGGAATAGTAAATACAAGTATAGTCCATCTGAAATACAGCATATTTCGCTTAAACTTAAGCAACTTCTGCTTCTTTTCCTTTATAGACTCATTTATGATTTCATTAACCATAGCTCCCATATTCCTTTTTCATTATTTTTTATTGCTTTTTTCCTTGCACATGTTTTTACTATATTTCTTACCTTTACAGCCCAATCCAGGAAATAATCAAACTATTGTTTTGCTTTTTTTTATTTATCGGTATATTAATAGAAATTAATAAGACATTTTTACACCTCCCACTACAAAAAAATATTATACTAAAAAAAGCGCAGGTGTATTTTTACATATTTAATTTACAATATTTCCCGGAAATTGCAAAAGTTTTTATTGAAGATTTTTACTGTTTTTAGGTGTTTCTTTGTTCCAATAAAGTACCAGGGTTATGCCGAAAATAATTAGTATTGTACCCATAACAAAACCGGAAGTTATCCTTTCACCTAAAATAACCATCGAAAATATTGACGCCAAAACTGGCTTTAAGAAAAATACAAGGGAACCTTTACCGGCACCGGTTTGTGCCAATCCCATAAAATATGTGAGATATGCAATACCTGTTACAAACAAAGACAAATATAATATCTGAAAAGATACTGAATAGTCAAACTTTATAACCGGAACTTTAAATATTATCAAAAACGGCAGCAATGTTAAACTTCCGAGCAAAAAGGAATAGGAATTCATTTTAAGACTGCCTATTTTCTTAGACACTTTTCCACCCAAAACGGTATACAAGCCATATAGCAATGCTGACAATAAAGCCAGCACCGGGCTTTTTAAGTTGACATGGTCAATTTTAATTCCATCGAGCGATATCAAAATCACACCCAAAACCCCAAACAACAGTCCAAAAATCTTGTTTAAATTGATTTTTTCGCCAGTAATAAATGCTGCAAAAAATGTTACAAAAATAGGATTGCTGCTAAATATCACTGCTGCAATTGAGGCTTTAGAATCCGGCATATTCAGACTAAGCTGAAGCAGATTCATACTTAAAACTACATTAATTATTCCCACTATCATTACTTTTCCAAGATCTTTGGATTCTATCGAGATATCGCCTTTGGCTAATAGTACAATAAAAAGTAAAATACCGCCGATAAAAAATCTTAAGAAATTGACTTGAAATGGGTTAACTCTATTTACTAAAGTCTTGCTTACAACTTCATAGGTACTGAAAAAAATGATAGTAATTAAAATATATAAATAACCTAATTTGCCTGGCTTCAAAATGCTTATCCTTTCCAGTTTTTACTTACAACAATATTATATTGTATTGTTTTAAATTTTACATAGGCCTATTTTCCTATGTTCGATCCTATTAAATTAAGCCTACAAATTTAAGTCTCCGTATTCATTAACATAAAACTACAAAAATTGTATAATAATATTGTACAATAATATTATAGTAATCCATTGGTCAAATGTCAAAGGCAAGGTGGTATTTTTATGGATGTTATTTGTTGCGAACAATGCGGTAAACTATTTAATTCAATGGGTTTCTTCAGACTATGTCCCGTTTGCACCGAAAGAGATGAAAAAGATTTTTCCATGATAAAAGAATACCTTTCGGAACATCCCCTTGCAAAGATTTTCGATGTTGCTAATGACTTAAGCATTCCTATAAAACAGATTAAACGCTATCTTAAAGAAAGCAGACTTGAAATAATTGAGCAAAATAATAGATTTCTTTTATGCGAAGATTGCGGCAAACCTATCAGAACAGGAAGATACTGTGATGAATGCTATAGAAAACATCATCGATATTTAAATACATATTATGTTGGCAATACAAGCAAAAAATATCCTTCCAGAATAAACTTTACTTCAAATAACAAAGAAACAATAGCTTCCCCCCGATAAAATACCCCGATAACATAGATAACCTGCATTAAAGCTATAAAAGAATAGCTTTAATACAGGTTATCTATGTTTATGACTCTTTTTATAAAAATAAAATATTGTTACTTCATAAATTGATTTAAAATGCTATATTTCCTTTCGATACAGTTTTTCATAAATTTTGCGATAATTATTAACTTTTTTTACGTAATTTTCAGTTTCCTTAAAAGGTATCCTTTCCAACGATTTTCCAGAGCTGCTATATTGTTTGTCTTTCAGCCATTTTTGTACATTACCTATTCCTCCGTTATAAGCGGCTAAAACAAGATCATTGTTGATTTCTCCACTGCATTTATAAATTTCATTTCTCAGGTTTCTTAAATACCAGCATCCTATTTTAATGTTTATTTCAGGGTCATACAAAGATTCTACTTTAAATCCCTCAATGCCCATCTTTTCAGCTGCCCAAATGCCCGTATCGTCAATTATCTGCATCAAGCCCCTCGCATTTTTATGAGATGTTGCATTCGGATTAAAATTACTCTCGGCCTTTATTACCGAAAACACCAAAAGCGGGTCTAAATCGTTTTCTCTTGCATATTTTATAACCAAATCTTTATATCTTAAAGGAAACATGCTTTTCCCGATACTGTCGAGCAAAAATAAAATTGCTGCAAAAGCAATAATAACTACTATTACATTCTTTAAACTTCTTATTCTCAGCATTCCTAATACCTGCCTCATCAATGTTGCTATAGTTTTTTACACTACTTATTTTCAGTCTTTTAAAATTTACACACATCAGCTCTTATTAACACAAATTATATTATATGGAACTAATAAAAAAATATTTTTCAACCTGCAGTCTCAATTCCTCAATAGAACCATTATTGACTATTACTCTGTCAGAAATACTCAAGTAAAATTCATCACTTAACTGGGAATTAATTCTGTCCTCTACTTCATTGTATGTCAGACCGCTTCGTTCCATAACTCTTTTTATTCTAACTTCTTTGTCCGCAATAACAGTCCAAATCTCATCTACTACATCAATAAATCCATGCTCTATGGGAATTGGTGCATCAACAACGACTGTTTCGTCTTCTTTTATTTTTTTTATCTCTTCAATAATCTTTTCTGCAATATAATTATGAGTTATCCTGTTTAACGCTTCCAGCTTCTTTTTATCTTTAAACACTATGCCGGAAAGCTTCTTTCTGTCTAAATTTCCTTCCGAATCCAAAACAGCCTCACCGAAATAGTTTACTATTTCCTCCAGTGCTTTCTGTCCCTTTTGCACTATTTGCCTTGCCAACACATCGGCATCAATAACCTGTGCTCCAAAAGAGGCAAGGATTTTAGATACCGTACTTTTACCGCTTCCAATTCCTCCGGTTACTCCAATTATTCTCATTATAACTCCATCCTATTCCTATCACTTAGTGATATATCATTTATGATAGTTACAAGAGGTATACATCAAAATACGCATTTAATTACATTAAAATTCAAAACAGCTTGAGAATCTTAACTAAATTTAAGCTATTTTGTCTCATACCAATTAGAACCTGATTTTACTTCCACACTTAAAGGAACACTCAATTTAACTGCATTTTCCATGCTCTCTTTCAAAATGGTTGTCACTTCTTCCACTTCACTAACATGCGCTTCAATAATGAGTTCGTCGTGAACCTGCAGAATCAGCCTTGATTTAAGTTTTCTTGCCTTTAGCTCTTTATATACTTTAACCATTGCAATTTTGATAATATCGGCAGCACTTCCTTGAATAGGTGTATTCATAGCTATTCTTTCGCCAAAAGACCTGATATTGAAATTGCTGGATTTAAGCTCGGGCAAATATCTTCTCCTGCCAAACAATGTAGTGACAAAGCCAAATTCCTTTCCCTGAACTACAATGTCATGCATATACTTTTTTACATTGGCATACTTCTCAAGATACCCGTCAATATACGCCCTAGCCTCTTTTCTTGTTATGCCAAGGTCTTTTGAAAGACTGAAATCTCCAATTCCATATACTATTCCAAAGTTTACCGCCTTTGCTTTGGATCTCAAAAGAGGAGTCACTTCGTTAATTGGCACTCCAAATACCTTTGAAGCCGTTGAAGCATGAATATCTTCATTTTTATTGAAGGCTTCAATCATGTTGACATCGCCGGTTATATGCGCCAATACTCTGAGCTCTATCTGGGAGTAGTCGGCATCCACCAACCTGTAATTTTCATCACTTGATACAAAAGCCTTCCTTATATTCCTTCCCATTTCAAGTTTAATGGGAATATTCTGAAGATTAGGCTCTGTACTGCTTATTCTGCCTGTTACGGTAACAGTCTGGTTAAAACTGGAATGTATTTTCCCGGTAACAGGATTTATAACCGACATCAAGCCATCGATATAAGTAGACTTCAGTTTTATCAACTGACGATACTCAAGGATTTTAGGTATAATTTCATGTTTGTCAGCAAGCTCTTCCAAAACTTCCGCATCGGTGGAATATCCTGTCTTAGTCTTTTTTATAACAGGCAGTTCCATCTTTTCAAACAGTATTACACCCAATTGCTTGGTAGAGTTAATATTAAACTCTTCCCCCGCAAGTTCGTATATTTTCACGGTAAGTTCCTGGATTTTTTCATCCAACTGCCTTGAAATGGACATAAGTTCATTAACATTGACCTTAAACCCGTAATATTCCATATCTGCAAGAACCTCAACCAATGGGAGCTCAATTTCATAGTAAAGTTTTATCTGATCGTTTTCTCCAAGTTTTTCTTCAATTTTGCTCTTGCATTTAAATATTACTTCCGGATACAGGCCTGCAACATTTTTAAGTTCTTCCTCATCCATAGCATCAAAAGGTACAAAATTCCTTCCCTTGCCCGCCATCTCTTCTACCGACTTTACACTTAAGCCCAGATAATCGTTTGCCAATTCCGAGATGGTATAAGTATCGCGGGAAGGATTTATGATATATGCCCCTATCATGGTATCAAAGGCAATTCCGTTTAACTCAATCCCTCTGTTCTTTAAATATACAATAAAATTCTTTAGATCATGTCCGTATTTCTTGATTTCGGAATCTTCAAAAATACTTTTGAATTCTTCCAAAAATTCCTTCTCATTATAATCTTCATTAAATGCCAGATAATACGAGCTTCCCTCTTTAGCCGATATGGAAATACCCGAAAGTTTGTTTGTAAACTTATCAATTTTTTCTATCAAATAATAAAAGGACATCTCTTTTTCTTCGAAAATCTCGTTTTTTAAATCCAAAATTCCTTGTTTTTCTTTAATTCTCTTTATATTAACTATAAAAGATTCCTGATTCTGACTGTCTTTCAATCCGAACTTTTCAATAAAACTCTTAAACTCCAAACGCTTAAAAAGTTCATAGAGTCTTGGTTTATCAAACTCAACTCTTGCAAGTTCTTCAATATTGCACAAAAAGGGCATATTCCTTTCAATTCTGGCCAGTTCCTTGCTCATAAAAGCCTGTTCCTTATAGGTTATAAGCTTCTCTTTAAGCGCTTTTTTTGTAATATTGTCAACATTCTCATACAAATTTTCGATGGTGCCGTAATTTTGAATAAGATCTAAAGCAGTCTTTTCACCTATTCCCGGAACACCGGGTATATTGTCGGATGTATCTCCCATCAGAGCTTTGACATCAATAAACTGAACAGGCTCAATTTTATATTTTCCATGTATTGTCTCAAGATTATACTCTTCTGTCTCGGTTTTACCACCCTTAGTTTTAGGTATCTTAATCCTTATATCCTTGTCTGCAAGCTGTAGTGCATCTCTGTCACCGGTAATGATTATTACCTCCATACCTTTTTGCTGTGCACACAAGGATATGGACCCAAGTATGTCGTCAGCTTCATAGCCTTCCATCTCAAGTCTTTTTATACGCATTGCATCAAGTACTTCCTTGATAACCGGCACCTGAACCCTCAATTCATCAGGCATTCCCTTTCTATTTGCCTTGTAACCGTCAAATTGCTTATGTCTGAATGTAGGTGCCTTCAAATCGAAAGCAACACAGATGTACTGTGGATTCTCCTCTTCAATATACTTATTCATTATGTTTATAAATCCATAAACAGCATTAGTATACAATCCATCCGATGTTGCCAAAAGATTAGGGCCTTGCAGACCATAAAAAGCCCTGTTCAATATACTATTTCCATCAATAACCATTAATTTTTTCTTATTCATTGGCATCCTCTCATATCACAAGTTCATTACTAATATTTCTCAATATCCGATTTTTATCCATTATTTTCAACGTTTCCGTTAAGTAACAAAGTTATATTTTCACCTTCAAAATATCTATTATCAGAATCATCGGCGGGAATACAAATTTCCATTTCATAGTCCTCAGATTTTAAAATGGCATAGCCGTTCTCGATTCTGTCAACAACCGCTTTGATTTCCATCAGTACCATCACCTTTTTATGTATAATTATTATTCAGTGCATACAAAACCATTTTACACAAAAACAAAACAGCAGTAAACTGCTGTTTTGGATATTTTTTAATATATTTCTGTAGCTAACTCCAACAATAAAAGATTAATACCGTACCTGTTCAAAAAAACATAATTTCAAATTCTTTTACAGTGCAATTTATATGTTTTCCATCTATCAATTATCCACTATAGTGATATTGACTCTTATTTTACTGCTTGAGTTTATACTATTCAACTGATTAAGTATATTTTCTTTTTCCTGCATAAGAGATTTATATTCATCGGTATTGGTCTTCTTACTGTTTTCAAGCTCGATAATCCGGCCTTCCACATCTTTGAGTCTTTTGTTTAATTCCTCTTCATTATTGACAATATAATACTTGCCTTTATATTTATCCTTAATCTCTTTTATAAATTTGTCATAATTTAATTTATCCATACTATAGCTTACAACATAATCTGCCTTATTAGTCAAGGTAAACTCCGGATTTCCTCCAACTAATAAATCTTTTGCCATATTTGAACCAGAGGCATTGGTATCATCCTCTTTAATTTTTGTACCGAATTTACCGGCAATCTCATTTATCTTCAATATATCCGTTTCAAAATCACTGGAATATGCAGTCAAACCAATAACAGGCACCTCCAGTTCTTCCCCGAATTGCATAGCCAGCGAGTAAGTGCCGTCACTGGTTTCAGTACCATCACTAAACTTAAACATAACCGTTTCATCCGGTGCATTTTTCTGGTCAGCAGTTGATGTCGCACCTGAAGCAGCCGAAACATTTTTATCAGATTCTACATTAAATTTATTCTCATTACTATTATTTTGAGAATCTGTCTCATCGGAATTATATAATTCCGCGCTACGTACTATCTCTTCACTCATTTCATACGTATACATCTGGGTCTCATCTGCGGCTTCAATACTTAAAACATCATCCTTTTCTTTATCAAATGCTTTTATGTCAGTATTATAAACCACATCACCGGTAGGTTCGATTTCTGTTCCCGATGAATTGGTATTTTTAGTAGTTATTCCTTTATACATAAATCCACGTACTGCAAATATTAATATAAAAATTGCAGCAACGGAAGCTACCGTTCTCATTAAACTGTTTCTCATATATATAATTTTCTTGTTTTCATTCATATTCTTTTGTTCTAACTTTAACTTTTCATGCAAAACTTCATTAAAATCTTCCGGCAATTCAACTTCATCCAGTTCATTGCACATTTTTATTATTTCACGCAGCTGTTCAAGCTCTGTTTTACATGAACTGCACAATTCAATATGTTTTTCGACAGCTTTAGCTGTTGCATCGTCCAACTCATTGTCAATATATAATGATAATAATTCTAAAATTTCTTCGCAATTTTTCACTTTTATCCCCTCCTTTCTATATCATTTGACGAATTCATCATCAAAAAGTTCCTTCTTTGCCTGAAGAATTTTTTTTAGTGCCTGCCTGGCTCTATTTATCCTTGATTTTACCGTACCTTCGGGACAATTAACAATTTTTGAAATTTCATCATAGCTAAATCCCTGAATATCCCTGAGTATAATCATACTTTTATAATCGTCGGGCAATTGCTGAATGGATTCATTAACAATGCTCTTGACTTCGTTACTCTCGGCTTCCATATCCGGGGTGGGAGCATTATCAGGCATTTGCCGCTTTACATCCCCATCATTCAATTCAATATCCTGATCCAAAGATACTATCGTTCTATTTTTTCTCTTACGCAATTCATCGAGACAGACGTTTGCTGTAATTCTGTAAATCCATGTTGAAAACGATGAATCGCCCTTGAAATTTTTTATAGACCTGAAAGCTTTGATAAAAACCTCTTGAGCTAATTCATTTGCATCATCATAGTTACCTACCATTCTGAAGGCTATATTAAATACTTTTTTCTGACAGCCAATTATAAGTTGTTCAAAAGCTTCCAGATCTCCCGATTTTGCCCTTTCTACCAAATCCTTTTCATTGCTGATACTCATGCCGGCAGTCTCACCCCCTGCGCTTTTATATGTAAATTTTCATCTTTAAATTTTTTATCTAAAAAAACTCTTAGTCAAATTCCTTTTAACTATTACTTTTCCGTTTGAAAAAGCTGAATATTCCCCTTTGAAGGATGCATTTTACAAATATAGGCTTGAAGTCTTTGCACAGCGGAGCAACCAGCCTTAAGCACCCTCTTCAAATTAGAAAAAAACTCCCTTTTCCTTCCTCAATACAGAAATTATCACAAATGAGTCAAGTCTCCCTATATTACAATAATTTCAATGCCAAAATTAATTTTTTCCGGGACTTTAACCAAACCAGATTTGCACATTATGTATTCAAATGATATTATACCTTTTTTTCGTTCTCTTTGAAACTGCTAATGAAAATAAGTCATAAAATTTTAACATTCAGTCAAAAGTAAATTTACAATTTTATGACTTTTATAGAAATCTGAAAAGTCATCCCGTTATTTTATTAAATGAGAGGTAAATCCAAATTCGACCAGTTTATCAAAAGCCCTCCACACGTCCTGCGGAATATCCTGATATACCTGAAATCCTTTTTCTGCGTATATTTTTATGCGCTGTAAATCTCCGACCATTATACTTATTACTTCCTCACGGGTAATCTCACCGTCACAATAGGTATTCAAATACTCTTCAAAACCAATTTGAGGAGAAGTTACCATTATCTTTTTTACATCCCATAGTTTTTTGATGGTGGCATAACTTCTTCTTTCCATATAAGGTTTATGAACTGCAATAATAGAATTGACTTCTAATCCCCTATTATTTATCAAATCCCTTGAAAAAATTACATTTTCACCGGTATTTGAAGCCTTTGTTTCCAGTAGCACCTTATCCTCGGGTACACCCATACTTAATACAATCTCTGCAAACTTCTCAGCTTCTGTCTTGTTCCAGAGTTTTTTGGTAATTTTCCCAAATCCCCCGGATATAACCATAAAAGGAGCCAAACCCATAAGACAAAGCTCAGCTCCTCTTTTGGCAACACGAGTGTCATGGCTTCCCAAAACCAATATACAGTCAGCATAAGCCAACTCATGATTCATATGATGATAGTCCCAAATAATTTTTGCATAGTGTTCTACTTCTTTGTTCATATATTCTCCCTATGAAAATAACGCTTCAACAAACTCATCGGCGTTAAATCTCTGCAAGTCATCAATCTTTTCCCCGACTCCAATCAGCTTAACAGGGATATTAAGCTCTGAAGAAATGGCAATTACAATACCGCCTTTAGCTGTACCGTCCAGTTTTGTCAGAACAATACCCGACACCGGAGATACTTCTTTAAAAGTTTTAGCCTGAACAATGGCGTTTTGCCCTGTAGTTGCATCTAAGACCAAAAGCACTTCTTTCGATGCTTCCGGCAACTCTCTGTCAATTATACGGAATATCTTTTTCAATTCATCCATTAAATTCTTTTTATTATGAAGTCTTCCCGCTGTGTCACATATCAATACATCGCTTTTTCTTGCTTTTACTGCCTGTATAGCATCAAATACAACGGCAGCAGGGTCTGAGCCTTCAGAATGCTTTATCAGCTCTACCCCAACTCTATTAGCCCATATTTCCAATTGATCTATAGCGGCTGCTCTAAAAGTATCGGCTGCAGCCATTACAACTTTTTTACCCTTTTGCTTAAGCTGGTTCGCAATTTTTCCAATGGAAGTAGTCTTTCCGACACCATTGACCCCTACTACAACAATAACGCTGGGTGAAGCTTCCACATTTAATTCGGTACTGCCTATTGAAAGCAGTTCCTTTAATTCATCCTTAAGTAATTCCTTGACTTTTAAAGGATCGGTAATCTTGTTCTCTTTCACCTTTTTCTTAAGATCTTCAATAATCCTAAGAGTTGCTTCAGTACCTACATCCGAGGTGATAAGAATTTCTTCCAGTTCGTCAAACAACTCTTCGTCAATTTTCCCGAAGGAAACCAAAACCTGGTCTATTCTCTCGGTTATCGCATTTTTAGTTTTCTTAAGTCCCTCTTTCAGCTTATCAAAAAAACCCATAATTTATATCCTCCATTCAAAATTTCAACTAAAATGATTTTATATAAAATTTCTCATTTATCTTTTTCAACGGCAAATTCCATTAATAAGCCAGTGCCAAAGGCAATTTTTCTTTAACTTTCTAGCTAACCTTTTCGCCCAATTTCAATGACACTACCTTTGAAACACCATGTTCCTGCATGGTAACCCCATAAAGCGTATCACACACTTCCATTGTACCCTTTCTATGGGTAATAACCGCAAATTGCGTCAAGTGCGAATGCTTTTTCAGATACTGTGCAAACTTGTTAACATTGGCATCATCCAATGCTGCTTCAATCTCATCAAGCACACAGAAAGGAGTCGGGTTAAGTCTTAATATAGCAAATAAAAGAGCAATAGCGGTAAATGCCTTTTCTCCTCCAGAAAGCAGCATGAGATTCTGAAGCTTTTTGCCCGGAGGCTGTACTTCAATTTCAATTCCACTCTCTAATACATTTTCCTTGTCCAAAAGAATCAGTTCGGCATGACCTCCGTCAAAAAGCTCTCGAAATACCATATTGAAATTGTCATTTATAAGTTTAAACTGTTCTAAAAATTGGCGTTTCATAATTGATGTCATTTCGTCTATAACCTTTCGGAGCTTTTCCTCAGCCTGTTCCATATCGTTTCTCTGAGCTGTCATAAACTCAAACCGCTCTTTTGTCTTTATATAGTCATCAATTGCTGCTACGTTTACAGGTCCTAACTCCTTTATTTCGTTCCTTATCTCGTTAATCTGTTTTTGAGCCTGAGCAATGCTTCCAATATCCTTTTTAAAGACTAAAGCATTTGTATAGGTGAGTTCGTACTCATCCCACATCCTGTTTTGAATTGCTTCCATCTCTGACTCTATCTTTGCTTTTTTTACTTCTATGCGGTTGTGTTCTTCCTGAAGCAAAAGTATATTTTTGTTAATTTCAGCTATTTTATTCAATATATCTTGCGTTTCTTTTTCGAGTTCTTTCCTCTCTTCAACTGTCCTATCTATTTCAAGAGTCTTACCCAGTTTTTCTTCTTCATAACCTTTTATCAAAAGCTTCAAGCCTTCATTTTTTTCATTTAACGATTTGACCTCTTCGAAATTTTTATTCTTTTCCAATCGTTTTCTTTCAATGCTTTTTGTAAGACTTTCCCGCTCAGAAGCAATCCTTTCAATTGCTTCATTGACTCCGGCAATACTGTCCAATATTGAATTGACCGAAATCTTGTAATCGGTAATATCTCTATGCAAAGCATCACGTGCAGACTGGCCTTCTTTATGTTTTTCCTGATATTCGGCCACAATCCTCTTAGCTTCTGCAATTTCATTCTCAATCTGATTCAACTCTTCCAAATATTTCGAAAGCTCCTGCTCGGTATTTTGTACCTGTCTTGACAGCTGTTCCTTCTCCTGCCTGAGCATCTCTATTCTAGCAATAATCCTCTTGATATTATCCTCAATCTGAGCCAAATGACTTTCATCCCTGATTACAATAAGTTCATTGTTTTTTAAACTGTCTTCTTCTATTGAAATATCGTTTATAACTGTTCCGAGTTCCCGGTTCAGTTCATTTATGCTCTCTTCCAAAGCTGTTTCTTCAGCTTTAAGCCGCACCAAGGCTTCTTCCAGTTCTTGTACTTCCCTGTTTCTGCTTAATATCCCCGATTCTCTATGCTCTTTGCTACCTCCTGACATAGATCCGGTAGTACTTAGGATATCCCCTTCAAGGGTAACGATTCTAAAGCTGTACCCGAACTTGCGAGCCATTTTAATACCCGAATCGAGATTGTCAACAATAACAACTTTACCTAAAAAACTCAGTATTATACCTTTATATTCGGGATTATAGGAAATCAAGTCGGAAGCAACACCGATAAAACCTTCCTGATTCCTTATATCTCTTAAAATATTGTCATCAAATGTCTTTCCGTTCACTGAAGAAATAGGCAGGAAAGTTGCTCTTCCCAGTCGGTTGTTTTTCAAATATTCAATTGCCCTTTTGGCATCTTCCTCCGTTGAAGTAACAATGTTTTGCAGTGCCCCTCCAAGAGTCATTTCTATTGCAGTCTCATATTTGCTTTCAACCTTGATCAGCTGTGCCAAAGCCCCATGAATGCCTTTCCCCAATTGCGGTGAATTCTGGCATGCCTGTAAAAGCAGTTTAACGCTCTTACTATATCCCTCAAGGTTTCTTTCCATATCTTTAAGCATTTTTTGTCTTGAGGTCTTAAACTGTATGTCCGATTTTACAGCATTCTGCTTCTTCCTCTCTGCCTCAAGGGCTTGTGCCAACTCCGCCTTTTTCCTGTTTAAAGTTTCCAATTTATCTTTTATACCTTTGATCAAATTTTTAGTCTTTGAAATGCTGTCACAAAGGTCTTCTTTTTTCATCGTCTCTCTGTCTTTTTCCAAAGCCAGTTGCCTAACTTCTTCATCAATACTCAGTTTTCTCTTATTTATAACCTCAATATGGTTTTTAACATTGTTAATCTGGGTCTTTTTATCCGACTGTAAATCCAATTTATCCATTATGTCGGACTTCAAATTTTCAATGTGTCGTTCATGTTCATCTAATGTAGATAATAAAGCCTGAAGATTTTTTTCGGCTTCCTCTAACTTACCGTTGTATTCGGCAAGTCTTTCATTCAAATACTTTATTTTTTCGTTCTTAGCAGTTTCTTCCTCAGAAATATTTGAAAGCTTCTTTTCTATCTCTTCTATTTCGCTGTCAAGCCTTGAAATATTAGAGGAAAGATTGTTCCTTCTCTCGTCATTAAGCTTGATTTCCGAATTGCATTTTTCCAGACTGTTTTCAATATTGTAAAACTCCTGTTTTGAGTTATCAAGCTTTATCTCCAGTTCTTTCAGCATTGAAAGTTTCTTTTGATTAAGCAAAGTAATATCTTCAAGCTTTTTATTCTCATTGTCAATATCTTCTTTGATAGAAATATAACTTTCCTCAAATTCCTTTATTTTCTCTTTGTATTTAGAAATATTTTCTATATAAACATTTATCTCCAGCTCTTTTAAGGTATCCCTAAGATTAAGATATCTTTTGGCAACATCCGATTGTTGTTTCAGCGGTTCTAGCTGTGTTTCCAACTCATTAATAATATCATTGATTCTGAGAAGATTCTGCTTTGTAAGCTCAAGTTTTTTTTCTGCTTCTATCTTTCTAACCTTATACTTCATAATTCCTGAAGCTTCTTCAAAAAGAGCTCTTCTCTCTTCCGATTTTGAACTTAATATTTCGTCAACTCTTCCCTGTCCTATGATAGAGTATCCGTCCTTACCTATACCCGTATCCAATAAAAGCTCATTGACATCTTTTAAGCGGCAGGGGCTTTTATTAATGAAATACTCACTCTCTCCGGAACGGTATACTCTTCTGGTTATAGTAACCTCACTGTAATCAATAGGTAAAGCGTGATCTTCGTTGTCAATTGTAAGGGATACTTCCGCAAACCCCAGCTGTTTCCTGTGTTCGGTACCGGCAAAGATAACATCCTCCATCTTGCCTCCTCTTAAAGTTTTAGCACTCTGCTCGCCTAAAACCCATCGGATGGCATCGGATATATTACTCTTACCGCTTCCGTTTGGACCTACAACGGCTGTAATTCCCGAATTGAACTCTATAGTTATTCTGTCGGCAAACGACTTAAATCCCTGCATCTCAAGCCTTTTTAAGTACATCGGAACACCCCGGAATCTATAATTATTCAAACAAATTTCTTATTAATTTTAACATATTTAATTAATTTATCAATAGTATGAAAAGTCAAAGAAGCCATATTAGGCCCATCCCAATAATTATAAAAATGCCTAATCTTGAGATGGGATTATTAGCTTCAAAGTGTCTTTATCTGTTTTTATAGTTATTGGAATATTTTGCGGCAGTCAGAATTGCCTCTAACATGCTTATATGACTTGCTCTTCCTGTTCCGGCAATATCAAAGGCCGTTCCGTGGTCAACCGATGTTCTTAAAAAAGGAAGTCCTATAGTTATAGATATTGTCCTTTCAAAATCCAGAGTTTTGGTGGCAATATGTCCCTGGTCATGATAAAGGGACAATACGGCATCATACTTTCCTTTATAGGCCAGATAAAATACAGAATCAGCACCAATGGGTCCTTCAACCTTATAGCCCATTTTAGTTGCTTCCTCAACTGCTTTCTCAATTTCTCTTTCTTCGTCTCCGAACAGGCCATTTTCACCGCAATGGGGATTAAGGCCTGCCACCGCAACGGTACCATCGGTTAAACCTAACATTCTCAATGCTTTTGACGACCTTATGATATAGTCTAAAACTCTTTCTTTTGTAACCATATCACAAGCTTTTCGCAGTGATACATGCCGGCTCAAAAAGAAAACCCTTAAATTCCCCACCTCAAACATGGTCAGGGGGTCATAGGTCCCTGTAAGACCTGCGAAAATCTCTGTATGCCCGACATAATCAACTCCTGCAGCTTTCAGCGACTCCTTGTTAATGGGAGTAGTAGCAACAGCATTAATTTTCCCCACCAAAGCCAAATCAATTGATTTTTTTATATAACTGTATGCCGCTTTTCCGGCCAAAGCTTGAACTTTACCGTATTCAATCTCACCGGTATTCACTGTTTCATCATCTATCAGATATAAGGTATCCGGACTTGGATTTCCATCAAATATATCACTCAATATAGTTAGTTCCGTTTTCAATCCGCACACGGACAAAGCTTTTAAAATTGAATCTTTACTTCCTATAACCACAGGATTGCATACCTCATATATCTTTTTTTCCTTTAAGGCTTTAACTACAATTTCAGGGCCTATCCCTGCAGGATCTCCCATGGGTATTCCAATAATTGGTTTACTCACCTATATTTCCTCCTATGGCTCTCTTTATATCTTTCTTTTTAACTTTCGCAGCAATAGTTCATCCTAAAACCAATCAATTTGAATTTGCCGATAGTATCGTTATAAAATATTTTTATCAATAATAATCCCTTATTAATAATTTTTCATCCTAAAGTTACTGTAAAAATTCAACTGTTTATTTAAATTCGACTTAGTCTATACTTATCTCCAAATTCACATTAAAATTAGGTTTTAAAAAACCATCATTGTCATCAATGTTGATTTCTACAAGGATTGTAGTCTCTCCATTTTTTTCTTTAGCTATATTTGAAATATATGTAACTTTACCGCTATATTCTTTAGACTTATCTGCCTGAGGAACTATTTTAACTTTTGAGTCAATTTTTACATCTTTTATAAACTCCTCAGGAACATCGGCTTCTACTATTACTGAGTCCAAATCAACTATACTTAACACCTTTTTTGTCGTATTTATATTTTCGCCCTTAACATAATTTATATCATAAACTATAGCCTTCTCGATATCGGATATTATCGTATTGTCCTTTATGTAGCTTTTGTCGATCTTTCTCTTCATTAACTCAATTTTACTCTCAAGGCTTTTAATCTTATCTTGGCAAGTGGCTTTTGCATTCTCGTAACCATCCATTTTTACGGAATTTTGATTAATTGTGAGTTCCAAATTCTCAATTTCCTTCTGAAGATTATATTTAGTCTTCTCAATCGCTGTCTCTATATCATTTACAGACTTTCTGCTCTTCTCAGCATTTCTCTCGTACATCTCCAACTGCTCTTTTGACACTGTTCCCGCTTTAAAAAGTTCCTGCTGAGTCTTCAGATCTTTTAAAGAATCGTCATATGCTTTCCTGGCATTTTCCAAATCACTCATCAATAGTTTCAAATCCGGATGATTGTTATTTTTTAAGTAGTCCTGCAATTCCTTTAAATCCTTTTTTAATTTTTCCAATATCAGTTGACTGTTTTTCATCTCCAATTGATTGTTCTCAATCTCAAGTTTTAATGAATTTATTTCTGCTTCAGTTGAATTCATTTGACTTTTAAATTCGTCGTAATTCATTACCAAAAGCACATCACCTTTATTGACCTTCTGTCCGTCTTTAACCGGTATATCTTCAACAAAAGCGGGAAAATCCAGATAAATATCCTTTACATCCTTAGCTTTTACAATTCCAAAAGTATCTACTGTTACAGGTCTTTCAACAACATCCCCGGATGATACAGTGGAGTTTTCCTTTTTTTCACTGCAACCGGATATGAAAAGCAATGATGCAATCAATATCAATCCCATTATCTTTCTCATATTTCCTCAACTCTCCCATCTCTTACATGTATTATTCTGTTGCCGTATTCTGCTGCTTCCTTAGAATGAGTAACTTGTATTATTGTCTTTCCCTTTTCCTCGTTTATCCTCTTTAAAAGCAGCATGATTTCCGTTCCCGATTTACTGTCCAGGTTACCGATAGGTTCATCGGCCAAAATAACATCCGGCTCGTTTATTAACGCTCTGGCAATAGCTACCCTTTGCTGCTGTCCACCGGATAATTCTCTGGGCGTATGGTGGCGTCTATCGGACAGGCCGACAATCTCAAGAAGCCCATCCAATTTTTTTCTGTAATCTTTAATTCTTTTACCGTCTAAAAGAACAGGAAGCATAATATTTTCCTCTACATTTAAATTCGGTATAAGATTATAAAACTGGAATACAAATCCAATTTCTCTTCTTCTCATAATACTTTCTTCTTTGTCTTTCATGACAGCCAATTCTTTTCCTTTAATTTTTACACTGCCGGAAGTGGGCTTATCCAATCCTCCAATTAAATATAAAAGCGTACTTTTACCCGAACCGGACGGCCCCATAATGGAGACAAATTCACCACTCTGAATGGATAGATTAATGCCTTTCAGCACTTCAACATCTACAGTTCCAAGTTTATATGTTTTATAAAGATTTGTTATCTCAACTACTGCATTCAAAATCGATTATCCCCCCCGTACCAAAATTTATAAAGGATTACTCATATTTTATAGCCTCAATGATATTCAGTTTTGATGTCTTCATCGCTGGTGCAACAGACGCCAAAACAGTAATTATTATACCTACAATAAAATAAATGAATAAATAATATCCGTTAATTTTTATTTCTATCGGCTGATTAATGGATTTCATTACATAGGGCATATCGGTTACCATTATAATTCCCGTAGCAACACCCATAATTCCTCCAATAATTCCGCCGCATAGAGATTCTAAAAACAACATCTTCAATATCTGTGACTTGCTCATGCCAATAGAGCGAAACATAGCAAAAGATCTCTTTCTCTCCAAAAAGCTCACAATAAGATTGTTAAATATACCCAGTACACCAATAAATAATGTAAATATTGAGAACATGTCCAAAATGGAAAATAATCTCCGATTACCGGATATTTCGGATTCTTTCAGAGCTTCAATTCTGCTGATTGTGGTTTTACGACTTATTAATTTTTCCCTTAAAGTTTTTTCAACCTCAACAGGATCTTTATAGGTTTTAATATATATTCTGCTGTAATACCTTGCCTGAAGGTCTGATTTAAGATATCTTTCGGATACCAATGCACAATTTCCGCTAAATATCCTTGTGTTATAGAACCCGATGATTTTAAATGTTCTGCTTACATTTCCCAGTTTTAAAGTTATTTCATCACCCTTTTTTACCCCCAAAGCATCTTTTAGCAAATTTGTAATCAGTATATTTCTTCCCTCATCAAGCCTGTCGATTTGTTTTTGCCTATCCCCTTCAATATCCATATCCCAATAATCAAGGTACTTGTTTTTATCAACTCCCTGAACGGCTCTGATTTTATAATTTAATCCTTCAACATCAACACTATAAGTCTCATATATACTGTACACATCTTTAACACCGTCAACTCGGCGAAGCAATTGTTCAAAATTTTTATCCGCTCTATTATCTTCCAACATAATATCGTAAAGCCTTGTCTTATAGTGGTCGACTATCTCTCGCACAACATCATGACTTACCGTATTCATGGTAAGTAAACTTGAAAGACCTATTGCCAGCAATGAAATATTGTTTAAAACACTTTTGTTGTCTTTTAAGTTTTTAGCTGCCAGTATACCTATATTTCCGAAAAGGACAACAAACAGTCTTTCAAAAATTTTAACAAACAATGAAACTACATAAGGAATAATCAACACCACTGCCAAAACGAGAATAATTGCAAGAATTATGTTAGTAATAAGAGCCAAATTTTTCGGAGTAATACGCGGCCCAACAACGGTAAGAATCAACATAGGAATAGCTATAAATAAATACCACTTCCTCGATCTGGGTTTTTTCTCAATATCATTTAAAACAATAGCCCTCAAAGGTATTTTTGAAACTCTGATTATAGGCAAAAGTGTACTTAGTAAAGTAATTAAGATTGCAAAAATAAATGCACTTATAATATGCTGCAGGGTAAACGGTAAAACAACAGTAGAATTGGGCAATAATATTAACTTCATCAGGTATAAAACGCCTATCCCCAGTATTATGCCGGTTATTCCACCTATTGTTCCGTACACTAAGCTTTCGGCAATAAGAATAAAATCGGTGGCTTTTCTTGTAGCCCCAATACTTCTAAAAGTTCCTATTACCTGCAGCCGCTCTAAGGTAATAACTTTAAAGGATGAATATATAATAAACATGGTGGTACACATTATTATTACAACTATCAGTGTAAAAGGTGTACTTATTGCATCTAAAGCCTGTTTTATCTCTTGCTCGGTAAAGGGTTCACTTACATAATATTGCTTATATGCCTTTGACAATTCTTTTATCAAGGCATTCTTTTTTGATATATCCTTAAGTTTTAAATAAATGGCAGAAACTCTCAGGTCTGCGTTAAAAAAGGAGGCTAACGTACTTTTTGGAACAATGGCGCTAATTATTTCCCTCTGCTGAAAAAAACCTTCATTTTCCGCAATACCGGATATAATAAAATTCCGCTTAATTCCGTCTATCTCAAGCTCAATACTGTCTCCTAAATTTAAGTTAAACCTTTGCGCTGTATCTGAATTTACTATAATCTTTTTTCCGCTGAACGGATAAAGGTTGCGTGTTTGGACATATGTAATCGGATTGAGTTTATCCTGATCCTCCAAATTTATTCCTCTTAAGTCAAACCTGACAAACTCATCCTCTTTAGACTTAAATACCGCATTTGTCCCAAGGGTGCCAACAATATGTTCAAACTCGTCCTTATACTCTTCTGTCCCTTTAGTATAAAGCAGCCATGAAGGCGAATCCTCATCAGCACTGATAATTATATCACAATCTCCATAATAGCTTTTCATGCTGTTTATGGATTCATTCAGCATTGTATCCATCAATGCTCTTGATGAAAGGAATAAAGCAGTGGAAATAGTTATTGAAAATACTATAAGGAAAGTTCTGAATTTTTTCTCTTTTATATTGGTAATTATAAATTTTACAATGATGCCCAATATTACACCCCCTGATGAACGCAAACAAATTTAATTATAAAATAATTAAAATAGTTCTATAAATTTGCTGATTCTGTATTCACACTTATTTTTTTATTTTCCGTAATCATAAAATTCAATAACAATTTGATTATCATACCGATACAGCCAATCAATACCGGATAAAACGCAAAGTCTATATCAAAAATAAATCCGTACAATTTGCTTCCAATTACTCCTCCTATTGCAATTAGCATCTCAAGCAAAGCATAAAACCTTCCTAAATATTCCGACATGACTTTTTTTTGAACAAAAGAAGTATAAAATACCCCATACGTGGCAAAGGAAAAGTAAAACAAAAATCCTATTATTGATAAATATATAATCATTCCTAAAGTGCTTGTAGTTATAAAGTTAAAAAATCCTATAATATTTAAAGCAAAAAGTATTGATATTGATCCTAACATACCATACATTGTAATATTTAATGCTTTTAAGTCATTAAATCTTTTATTTAAGATTGGAACAGAAATAAAAGTAAGAAATGTTCCTATAGTACATATTGTTTGAATGGTACCAAAATTTATATCATTTCCTTTAAATATAGTTTTTACCAGATAAGGAAATCCTATACTAAATATTGGTATTATCAACATATGTGTCAGCATTGCATTTAAACTGATACTGAGTACCTCTTTGTCTTTATATAACCTGAATCCATCTGCAATACTGGTAAATATTTTCCTTTCATTTTTATCCTGTTTAGGTTTTATTTTAATAGATAAAATTATAAGTCCCATAACAATAAAACTTATTCCATCTACTAAACAAATTGCCTTAAGTCCAAAAAAAGTATATACATACGCTGCTGCAATCGGAGCCATAACATTACAAATCTGATCAAATATAGAATTCATCAAGTTTCCATGCACCAAATCTTTTTCTTCCAATATTGACGGTATTACAGTCATAGCAGCAGGTTGATAAAAACTAGTACATATTCCAAAAATAAAAGATACTATATATATTTCCACTAAATTTGCTTTATTGAATAATAAATAAATAAAAGCAGCAATCATTATTGCCCCACGGAGCATATTATTGAGTATTAAGATAAATTTCCTATTAATTCTATCAATAATTGGTCCTGTTATTGGCGATAAAAATATAGTAGGAAGCATTGATATTGCCAAAACGGTTGCAAATTGACTGGCTGACCCTGTTAAACTAAGAACATACAGTGAAAGCCCTACCGCCAAGAAATCATCGCCAATTAATGAAATACCATTACCCAATATAAAAAATAAGAAGTTTCTATTTTTTAACAACCCCAAATTCAATTTAAATCCCCCTTAAAACAATTGTATTATTAATTAAATAATGACTCGTAAAATTAAACCTGCTATGAATATAAATAAACTTAAAACATACTTTTCTTTCTTTATATAAAGTTAACTTTTTTACAGTAGTCAATCATAATTTTTATATGTTCGTCATTTATCTCAGGCCACTCAAATCCCAATTTACTCAGTATTAAGCTGGTTTTATCACATCTTAAAATAATTTCCGTTCTACTCAATTCCTCATCGAAAATTCCCAAGTGCAGAAACATAACTTCAACCATTTTCTTTAAAGTTTTATTTTCATTATTTCTATAAACATCATATAGATAATCCAAATAATCAACCAATTGCATACTTTTTTTGTTATAACCCAGATGTGAAAATACTTCACTAAGGTTGTTAATATTCACCAAATTAGGATTATAAATATGATGTGTATGATTCATAATTCCTAACCTGTTAAATAATAACACAATCGCCTTACTTATGTAATCAATGAAAGAAATCTCCATATTATTATAATGCCAATTTGGTACATAATCTAATTTAATCAGCGAGCGTAATAAGGAATAAACTGCATTTTCCTCTATATTTAATTGAAATACTCCAGTTTTTGAATCACCAACAATATTTCCAATTCTAAATATATTTGCATTTAACCCATTTTCCCTTGCTTTGTAAACCATTTCTTCAGCAAGAAATTTAGTTTGAGCATATACATTGGTTAATTTCTGTCCAAAATCAAAGTCATATTCAGTAAAAAGTACACGTTCCCTTCCTTCAATATTGGCAAATGCAATACCTGTTGTAGATATATGATTAAAATCTTTATCCCGACCTGTTTGGGAAAATTTTAATAATCTTTCTGTACCTTTAACATTTATTTCATAAAATTCACTGTAGATACCATAATGTTTTACTATAGCAGCAGAATGAATTATGCAATCAATTTTTCTTGACAACTTATCATATAATTCTATATCAAGACCAAAACGGTCATATCTCAAGTCTCCGTTTACAATAACTACTCTTTCATTATATTTAGCAATTAAATCTTCATCAAAATAGTAACTAAATTTGCTTTCACATTTCCTTTTTGCTTCTTCATAATCCTTACCCCGTATCAATATATAAATTACTGAATCCGTATTTATCAGCAAATCACGAAGCAAGTAGGAACCGAGGAAGCCTGTTGCACCTGTCAATAAAATATTCTCGTATTTTTTCTTCTTATCTAAATCAATTTCATTGCATTTTGCTAATCTTTGATTATAGTCTTCCGTTTCCGGCAGTTCTTCATTCCTTTGATTCAAGTTATTTAAAAGTAATTCCTTTATTTGCTCAATTCTGAGTTTTACACTGTCATTTTTTAAAGATATATTTTGAGCAAGGCTATATATAGTAGGATGTTCAAAAATATTATTCATACTGACATCGTATTTATCTCTGAGCTTTGCCAATACTTCTATAGCATTTATAGAATTACCACCCAATTCAAAAAACGACTCATTTATATTTATCTCTTCCAAACCTAAAACTTCAGCCCAGACACAAGCAATATTTTTTTCAATTTCGCTATATTCTCCACCCTCTTTTCCTTTAAGGATTATTTTCTGCTTCCCTACATTCAAACTAACTTTGTCAAGCCAACATCTGATTCTTTCAAAAGGATAAGTAGGCAGGCTTACTTTAATAATCTTTTCATTTCTGTATAGTTCATCAAAATCTATGTTTGCTCCCTTTACATACAATTTGCATATATCATATAGCAATTCTATATTACTTTCTCCACTTTCTATATACTCTCTAATTTTCGATGATGCCTCCATATTCAATTTCTTTATTCTTTCTATTTCTCCTATATTTTCAACAATGTTTTCACTGTTACTCCTCTCAGTTTCACCAATATAAACTCCCTCAGTGATTTTTACATCTGCATTTAAACTAACATCTAAATTTAATAAATTTTCCAGCTTTTTCTTCAAATCATCAAAATTCTTTATAACCATTGCCAATCTGCAATTATAATGCTCTCTCCCTGTATTTGCAGTATAACAGATTCGCTTTATATCACCCTTCTCGCCCAAATAATCTCTATATTTTTTCACAATATTTTTAAGAACGTTCATATTTTTTGCTGACAACACTAATACCTGCATCTTATCATCTTGCTGCTCCTGCACATAAAGTCTTTGAGGTGCTTCCTCCAAAATCAAATGGCAGTTCGTACCGCTCAAACCGAAAGAACTAACCCCACATCTTCTAACCTTTCCCTCTTCTCTTTTCCATTCCAAAATTTTATCTATTACAAAAACAGGAGAATTTACAAAATCTATATTTCTATTAGGTCTTGAGAAATTTATTGTTGGTGGTATTTCCTCATTCTTTAAAGAAAGAACTGATTTAATTACTCCTGCCAAACCTGCCATATTGTCAAGATGGCCAATATTACTTTTTACAGATCCTATAGCACAAAATTGTTTTGCCGTTGAATATTTACTAAATGCTTTTGAGATACCTTCAATTTCAATCGGGTCTCCAAGTTTTGTCCCAGTTCCGTGAGCTTCTATATAAGAAATTGATTCCGGCTCTATCCCTGCATCTTTCCATGCTCTTATTATTACGTCCATCTGTGCATTGGGATTTGGTGCCGTTATACCAATAGAGCTCCCATCTTGGTTTATTGCACTTCCTTTTATTACAGCATATATATTGTCACCATCATCAATTGCTTTACTTAAACTTTTCAGCATTATTGCCGCAACACCTTCTCCCCAGCCTGTTCCGTCCGAGTTATCGTCAAAGGTATGCGTTCTATTGTCTGAAGATCTTATTCCAATATCTTTAATATTTTTAAACACAACAGGCAGCAGGTTTATTTTTACTCCACCTGCAATAGCCATATCACATTCACCATTTCTAATTGCTTGACATGCTAAATGAATTGCAACCAGCGATGATGAACAAGTCGTATTTATCAACATGGACGGTCCTTTAAGGTCCAATAGATACGAAACCCTACTCGCGATTATTGCAGATATATTTCCCGGTATAGACATAGAATATAGGGAAGGAGCGATATACGAAATTGCCTGTTTGTATGTAAAGTCATCATCATAATATCCTAAATATACACCAGTACGACTTCCTCTAATCCTCTTTCCGCCGTAACCTGCATCCTCTATAGCAGCATATATTGTTTCCAGAAAAAGTCTTTGATGAGGGTCCATAAGACTTGCTTCGTTTGGTGACAATTGAAAGAAATTATAATCAAACTTGTCAATTGATTCTAGATAACCACCTTCTATATAACTTATGTTACTTTCATCCATACCAACAAACTTAATAAAAGAATCAGTATCTCTTTTTCTGCTTTCCGGGAATTCAGTAATGCAGTCTTTTCCGTTCCTAATATTCGTCCAAAACTCATCAAGGCCATTTTCTGCCATCGGAAACTTTCCAGCCATACCTATTATTGCAATTTCCTTTGTTGAAACTTCCTTTATATTCACTTTTTGTTCAGAACAAGCATTAGTTTTACCGCTATTTACGTTTAAAAGCTTTATCGCCATTATATTTCCCCCTAAATGTAATTTTGCAACTCAAATAAAACTAATCAAATTAATAAGAATCTGTAATAATTTCCATCAATTGCAAATACATATTGGTTAATTCCAGTATTTTCTCATTATCCAGCATACTTTCATCAAACTCACAGCGCATATTAACTCTAGTATCAATTTCTTCAATAGCAAATATAATATCATATGCTTCCAACAAATTTACATTTTCAGTAAATAGTTCTCTACAATATATAAAAGTACTAATATACCCAGGCTTTTTGGCTGGAGCTGATTCAATTAGTTCTTTCAACCTATATATTTTTTTACTACTTAAATTCTTTCTTTCAACTACTAATTTAATGAGCTGTTGAAAGTCAGATACTTCATTTAGATCAATATCTAACTGTATAACTTCATTTGCATTGTCAAACATCACATAGAATGACATTTGAGAGTTTTCTGTTATTTCATAGAATAATTGTATATAGACTGCCAAAATTACATTTCTATAATTAATATTTTCTTTTATGGATATATTCTTTATCTTCTCGAAACTTACTCCATCAATATCAAACTCATATATCAACTTTTTACTTTTCTCATTCTCTTCCTTAAAATATATCTCAGGGAACTCAATAAAATTAAACTGAACATTTTTACTTATTGCTGATTTTTTATCTTTTATAAAATCTGCAAGTTTTGAAATTGTTGGATACGTAAAAAGATCAACAACCGTAACAACCCCAGGATATAATTCCTCAATTTGCGAGTATATTCGTACTAATGAAATCGAATTACCACCTAAATCAAACAAGTTATCATTAATACCTACTTGTTTAACTCCAAGTACTTCACACCATATATTAGCCAATTTTTCTTCAATATCATCCCTTGGAGCTACATATTTGCTTCCCGTATTTATTATGTCCTGTGGTAACGGCAATAAATTTCTATCTACTTTTCCATTAGCATTTAACGGAAATTGTTCAACCATGATAAAATATGACGGGATCATATAATCAGGAAGTATCCTAGATAAAAATTCTCGCATTTCAGATGTTGTCAATTCTTTATCAGATGTATAATATGCGCATAGATAATTGTTATTTTCATCAAGTTTATTTGCGGTAACCACAACATCCTTTATCAAATCATATTTTGCCATTTGAATTTCTATTTCCTCAAGTTCTATCCTGTATCCCCTTATTTTTACTTGATGATCGGCTCTTCCCAAAAATTCTATTTCTCCATTAGGGAGCCATTTGGCAATATCCCCTGTTTTGTACATTAACTCACCATGTACGAAAGGATTGGGGATAAATCTCTCCTTTGTAAGTTCTGGCATATTTAAATATCCCCTTGCCAAACCATCTCCCGATATAAATATTTCTCCTGGTATTCCAATCGGCTGAACACATTTATCTTTGTTTAGTATATAAATCTTACTATTGGCAATTGGTTTACCAATATTAACTGATTCTGGCCCAGAAAGTTCTTTTATAGTTGTCCCAACCGTAGTCTCAGTTGGTCCATAGGAATTATAAATCTTTGCATTTGAATACTTGCAAATTACTTCTAATAGTTCCGGAGGAAATGCTTCACCACCTACAATAAATTCATCCACTACACCCAAAAAGTCCAGTTCTTTCAGTTCTGTAAGAATCTTTAGTCTCGATGGTGTTGTTTGCAGAATATTGATCTTATTTTTTAATATTAATTCTGCCAACAACTTAGGATCCTTTCTTTGCTGTTCATCTGCAATCACTACTTTAAGACCTTTTGACAACGGTAATAATGTTTCATCCACAAAGGCATCAAAGCACATAGTAGTAACTGCCAGTATAGATTTTCCAACGCTAAAATCTATATGTTCCGACATTCCTCTAATATAGTTAACTACACCTCTATGTTCAATCATTACACCTTTAGGCATGCCTGTTGAACCTGATGTATATATTATATAAGCTAAATCCTCAGGTCTGTTAACATTTGCGAGATTTGAGCAATCACCATTATACAGTTCATTATCAGTAATATCAATGACTTCTCCTTCAAATTCAATATCAGCAACAAGCTCGGGCTGTGTTATAAGCAGACTGGTTCCACTATCCTCCAGCATATATTTTATTCTTTCAGAAGGATACTGTGGGTCAAGAGGAACATATGCTCCTCCAGCCTTTAGAATACCAAATACACCAATTAACATTTCCATTGAAGGGTTTAGCATAAGTCCAACCAAACTGTTAGGCTTGACTCCAATTTCCCTCAATTTCCTTGCTAGTTGGTTGGATCTTTCATTTAACTGACTATATGTAAGTGTAGAATTACCAAATACCAGTGCTATATTTTCCAGACTTTTCACCACCTGATTTTCAAACAAGCCATGTATAGTTTCACTTGGATAATCACGCGAGGTGTCATTAAAATCAAATAATATCTTTCTCTTTTCTTCATCAGATATCAAATCCAAATTCCCAATTGTCACTTCAGAGCCTTTTGCTATATTTATTGTCAAGTTCATAAAATGCTCTTTTATGTTTTCAACATCCTTTATATCATATACAGCTGCATTATAAACAAACTTAATTATAAAATCTGTTCCAGGTAAAAAGACTACATTGAAATCATAATTTGTTTGTTCAAAGAATTCAAAATTCTTTATCACGAAACTTTTTGTTCCACTATTGTCCGCATCAAATATAGCTCTTTCCACCGGATAATTCTCAAAAATAAGTATATGATTTATTAAATTGTTCTTTAGAGAAGACTCCGACTGTATTTGAGCAAGTGAATAGTAACTATATTCATCAGCTTTCAAAGCTGATTTCTGCATCTCTACTATCAACTCACTAAAAAGCCTATTTCCATCACACATCACTCTGACAGGAATAGTATTTATAAAAAGCCCTAAAGTGTTCTCGATCCCCCTAATCTCTGATGGGCGTCCCGATACAACTGCACCAAATACAACATCCCCTGTATTATTATATCTCTGGAGCAATATACCCCAAATTGCCTGAAATATAGTATTTATTGTAACTTTACATCTTAATGCAATATCTTTTAGATTTGCTATAATATTTTCATTAATGCTAAATTCTATCTCCTCTTGTTTATATAAAGTCTTTCCAACTGAAATTTTCTTACCGGGAAGTACTGCTGCTTGCTCATACCCATACAAGTAATTTTTCCAAAAAATACGAGCTGCCTCTTTATCCTGCCTTTCTAGCCAATAGATATATTCACTATAGGGATAAACTTTCTTGTTATATGGTAATTTACCTTCTTTAATATCATTATATAGCTCTAAAAATTCTTTTAAAATGACACTAAGACACCAACCATCCATTAATATGTGGTGAAAACTCCAAATAATTTTGTATGACCTATCATTAATTTTTATTAAAGATATTCTAATAAGCCTATCATTTTTGAAGTCAAAACCTTTTGACCTGTCCTTCTGCTTAAATTCCTCTATATACTCTTCTTTTTCTTCTTCAGATAAATTCGTTATTTCCTCAAATGATATTGAAACTGGATACTCTTTTAAAACTACCTGTCTTGGCCTTTTTATCCCATCATATACAATTGTAGTTCTCAAAATGTCATATCTATCAACTAATAAATTGAAACTTTTTTCAAATATATTCTTGTCAAATTCCCCATCAATAGAAAGTACTGCTTGCTCAAAATATACTTGGGAATCCACATCTAAAAGGCTATGAAATAATATACCTTCCTGCATAGGCGAAAGTGGATATATTTTTTGTATTTCACTATTGACTACCTTTTTAATTTGCTCAAGTTCCCCAATCGATAATAGTACATCACCATAATCACTAGGTGTAAATTCCGGATGTTCTTTCTTAATACAATGGTCAATAATCACAGAAATTGCTTGTTTGTAATATTCCGCCATATTGGAAATAGTTTCTTCCCTATACTCGTCACTGTTATATGTAAATTCTACAAATAACTTTCCATTACTTATAAAACAGTTTACATCAATAGCATGTTTTCTATTATAATCGCCACCAATAGTTTTTCCTACCGATAAATGCGATACCTCAAATTGTCTACCCTCTAAAACATTACTAAATTCACCCAAGTAATTAAAACTAATCTCAGGTTTCAGTTTAAATTTTATTGCGGCTTTATTCTCTTCTTTAGTAAGATATTTGATGATGCCATATCCTATACCTTTATTTGGTATTTTTCTAATTGTGTCCTTTACATACCTAATTATATAAGAAAGGTTGTCCGATTCATGCAAATCTAATACAATAGGATAAAGTGATGTAAACCATCCTACAGTCCTGCTTATATTAGTATCCTCAATAATTTCTTCTCTTCCATGTCCCTCAATATTAATAGCCACTTTATTTATGCCAGTCCATTTTTTTACTGCAAGTCCCAGTGCTGCAATAAGAATATCATTTACTTCAGTATTATACGCTTTATTAACATTTTTCAGTATATTTGCTGTTTCTTCTTCATCAAGAATTAGTCGGATAATATTACTATTCTTAAACCTTCTTTCCTCTATATGGTTATCTTTCGGCAATGGTATAATATCATCCAAATTTTCGAACCTTGACCAGAATTCAATTTCGTTTAAAAGCTTTTTACTGTTTGAATATTCAGAAATTTTTTCGGACCAATTTTTGAATGAATCAGTTTTAAGACCAAGTTTAATTTCCTGTCCCTTAACAGCTTGTTCATAAGCAATCGCTAAATCCTCCAATATTATTCTCCAAGAAACGGCGTCTACCACAAGATGGTGAATTGCTATCAGTAAATGATCCCCATCATATGTTTTAAACAAACATGCACTTACCAATGGGCCATTCCATATGTCAATTCCCGCTTGTACCCTGTTTGCCTCTTCCTCAATTAAATCTTCATATTTATCTCTGCCAATCAAATCTATCTCTTTTAACAAGAATGTTCTTTCAGCCATTCCCCTATTATATTGCTTTATTTGATCCTTTTCTTTTCTAAATATAATCCTCAAAGCATCGTGTTGCTCCACAAGTTTCACAAAAGCCTTTTCAAGTGCATTAAAATCAAACCCGTCTTTTTTGAAAAGCATGAGCGATTGGTTAAAATATGATTCTCCCGTCAACTCATTTTCCAAAAACCACTTTTGAATTGGTGTTAGATTTATATAGCCTTCAACTGTTCCCTGATATATTTCCTTTGTAACTATTTTCACAAGTGGACTTAACTCCTCAATAGTAGGGTAGTTGAACAAATCCTTCATACTCAACTTTAGGTTATCTGCATATAAACGTGAAAGTATTTGCAACCCTTTAATTGAATCGCCACCTAAAGCAAAGAAATTATCCCTAATACCTATTTCTTTTATTTCAAGAACATCTTTCCATATTTTTGCAAGTTTTTCTTCTATTTCATTACGCGGAGCAACAAACTCTACACCGGTATTTATATTTGAATCAGGTCCGGGTAATGCTTTTCTATCAATTTTTCCATTTAGTGTCAAAGGTATTTCCTCAATTTTCACAAAATATGAAGGTACCATATATTCCGGCAAATAATTCAGTAAATATTCTCTTAACTCTATTACTGATGGATTTGAATCCGAAATAATATATGCACAAAGATATTTGTTTCCTGATTTATCTTCTTTGAGCACTACTACAGCATTTTTTATATCATTATAATCTTTCAGTTTTGCTTCAATCTCACCAAGCTCAACCCTGTTACCTCGTATCTTTACCTGGAAATCCTTACGTCCAAGATATTCTATATTTCCATCGGGCATCCACCTTGCAATATCTCCTGTTTTGTATACTCTTTTATTATTTGCAAATGGACAAATTACAAACTTCTCTTCTGTCAAAGAAGGTCTGTTAAGATAACCTCTCGCCAGTCCATCTCCCGCAATAATCAATTCTCCTTCAACACCTACAGGCTGAAGTTTCAAATTATTATCTACTATATATAAATTTATATTATCTATCGGCTTTCCTATAAGAACTTTATTTATATCTGAGTCATTCGAACAATCAAAATATGAAACATCTACTGTGGCTTCAGTGGGACCGTAAAGGTTTGCAAGTTTTGTACCGTTTTGATTATAAAGTAACCTGTTAAATTTTCTTACCTGATGCAAACTCAAAGCCTCTCCGCTTGCAAAAACCTGTCTAAGAGTTTTGATTTCTTCTATACAATTTTTCATTTCAATATATTCTAAAAACATGTCCAACATTGAAGGAACAAAATGTATTATAGTTATTTTATTTTCTCTTATAGCATCAACTATAGTTTCCGGCTCTTTTTCACCACCGGGGATAAGAAAGCAAACACTTGCACCGTTAAACCCCCACCAAAATAATTCCCATACTGAAACATCAAAAGTAAATGGAGTTTTCTGAAGTATTACATCATTTTCACCAATTGGATATTTTTTTTGCATCCAGTTAAGTCTATTTATCACTGAATAATGCTCAATCATTACCCCTTTCGGTTTTCCGGTAGAACCTGAGGTGTACATTACATACGCTAAGTTTTTAGAATCGCTGTAGTCTCCCAGATTATTATTATCCCTGCTATATAACTCTTCATTGTCTAAAACAATAACATTATTTACAAAACTGCATTTATCTATAAAACGCTCCTGCGTAAGTACTATCTCTGTTTTACTGTCTTCAAGCATAAAACGTATTCTATCCAAAGGATAGTCAGGGCTAATTGGCATATAGGCACCGCCTGCTTTTAATATTGCCAAAATACCAATTATCATTTCCACTGAACGCTCAACCATTATCCCTACTATACTTTCAGTAGTCACGCCCTTTTCTCTCAAAACTCTTGCCAAACTATTGGCTCGACCATTGAGCTCTCTATACGTTAATTTATTACTTCCAAATATCACAGCAATTCTGTCAGGTGATTTTATAACCTGTTCTTCAAACTTCCTGTGAATAGTAATGTCCCGCTGATACTCAGACACGGTATTATTAAAATCAATTAAAATTTCTTTCTTTTCAATATCTGTAATAACATCTACTTCTGATAAAGTTATATTAACATTATCTGTAACTTTATCGAGGAAATTAAGCATATGGAGAAATATTTTTTCTACCTGCATTTTATTGTAATATATGATATTATATCTAATAATAAGATCAATGCCTTCTTCCTTCAATTTAAAGCAGAAAGCCATATCACTTTTTACCTCATTCAGATACTCTACATCATGAATATTATCCATAAATACTAATGTATCTATTTTATATCCGTCATCAACCATTTCAATACCCATTAATTCCGCAACTTTAGTAAATGGATAATTTTGATGTTTGTCTGCACCAATAACAGTTTCTTTAATAGAAGTCAATAACATTTTGTAATTATATTCCGACTTCAAACAAGACCTTAACACTAACAAGTTTTTTAAATATTTGCCATTACCTTTTTGCTTAAATGCAGGCATTACCACAGTTATATCATCATTTCCGGTATATTTATACAGCAAATACTTGATACTTGAAAGTAGAACCATGAAGACTCCAAATTCTGATTTATTACTTAATGAAATAATTTTGTTAAAGACATTTCCTGATATATTAAAACTTAAAGTATTATATCCCTGTTCTTCTGTCTCACTTTCATACTTTGGAAAAGAGGTAATGGAAATCCCCTTTTCCAGTTTGCTTTGCCAATAATCTCTTTCAATTTGCATATCCTTTGATGAAACAAGTATGTTCTCTGTATATTTATCCAATATCATAGTATTTCCCCCGTAAAATCAATTAATTTCAGAAACTAAAATTAACTTCTGAATCTATTACACTTTCGAGTTTATTAAAATCTTCTATAAGCGATATATCTCCAATCTTTATATTACTATTGTCTGCTATTTTATTTAAAATCTTTATATAATCTGTAGAAAATCTATTTATTGTCTCTTTTTTAAATAGTTTTGTACAGTATTCTATGTTAAAGAATATTTTTTCCTGAGTCTCGTATGCTTCAATAGAAAGGTCAAATTTTGAAGTATTATTCTTTAGTTCTAAGTTTGTAAGCTTTATATTATCAATATACACTTCCGGTTCACCCACATTTTGCAATACAAATAGAGTATCAAACAATGGATTTCTGCCCGGGTCTCTTTCAATACCTAATTTTTCAACCAGTTCATCAAATTGGTATTCTTGATTATCCATAGCTCTTAAAGTATTTATTTTTACTTCTCGCAAGAATTCTTCAAATGTTTTGTCATACGATGGATAACTCCTTAAAGCCACTGTATTTACAAGCATACCCATCATATTTTCCAAATCCGGGTGTTCTCTTCCTGCCATAGGTGTACCTACAATTATATCTTCGCTTCCTGAATATTTTGATAATAATATATTATAAGCAGAAATCAAAATCATGAAGAGAGTTGTCTCTGTTTTTGCAGCAAGTTCGTCCAGCGAATTTTTTAGCTTTTCATCCACAGTAAAATAAAATTTATCACCTTCAAAGCTTTGAATTTTAGGTCTTTCAAAATCAGTAGGAATATTTAGTACAGGTAATTTACCTTTAAAAACATCTAACCAATATTCTTCCTGTTTCTTTATGATACCTTTATTTCTCAATTCATTTTGCCAAATTGAATAATCCCTATATTGAAGCTTTGGCTCAGGCAAATTTTCTCCAATATACAGCTTCACAAATTCCTCTTTAAACACCCTTCTTGAAACAGCATCAGAAATAATGTGATGTCTGTCAATAATAACCAGGTATTTACCATCACCCAATTTTGCAACTCCCACCCTAAGTAAAGGTGCAGAACTTAAATTGAATGGTCTTACAAAGCTTTTTCTAATATGTTCAGCTATATCTTCTAGTGGCTTTTCATTTACTTCTCTTTCATTTATAGTCAAATGCTCTACATAAAACTCCACATCATTATGTATTTTTTGAACAGGTTCGCCATCCACCAATTCATAAGTAGTTCTAAATATTTCGTGTCTTTTGATCAATTTTTTAATTGTATCTTCAAAACGCTCGATGTCTAAATCTCCTTCGAATAACATTACCTCCGTCAAATTATAATTGGTACTTGTCTCATCAAGCTGGTTCAACAAATACATGCGTTTTTGTGCAGCCGATAATGGATAATACTCTCTCTCTTCACTTTTGCCAATAAAGGCATATTTATTATTACATTCGATTTCTTCCGAATTGCCTTTTAAATATTTTTCATCCATATATTTTGCTAATTCGTAGATAGTCATATAACTTAGTACCTCTGAAATATTAAGCTTCACTCCGGTAGCTTTTGCTATCTGAGTTACTAAATTCATTGCCATTATGGAATCTCCGCCTAGTTCAATAAAGTTATCATTGATATCTATTTGTGTATAACCAAGAGCTTCACTCCATATTTGACCAATCAACTTTTCAGTTTCAGTGTAATCATTGTCACTTCTTCCTCTTAATTCAACGACAGCAGCATCCTTTTTCTTGTTAACTTTATTATCCTTTTCTTTTGAACTCTGAATTCCAATCGCACTCTTAATACGTTCTGAAATTTTAAGCGGGTATTTTTGAAGTAAATAAATCATTTTATCATCATAATTCAGTTCGCCTATGAGAACCCTCTGTACACCTTTATTTAAGACGGTAAACAAAGCATCAATAGCTTTATCAGTATATAAAGCTTTAAAGGCAGTATCGATATTAGTACCGGTGTCATAAGCCATTCCTGTTTCCTTCCATGCAACCCAGTTCACCACCAGGGTTCTTTTTCCTAAGTTCTCTCTATACGCAGCAAAAGAGTCCAAATAAGCGTTCGCAGCTGCATAATCACCTTGTCCCGGAGCAGGTAAAACTGATGCAACTGAAGAGAATAATATCAAGAAGTCCAAATCATCTTTTTCAGTAAGTTTATCTAAAATCCATGTTCCATGTATTTTAGGTGAAAGGACCTCTCTAAATGCCTTTTCTTCTTTTTGCACAACAAAATTATCACCCGGAATACCAGCACTGTGGATTATTCCATTTATTTTTCCAAAATCTTGTCGTAATTTTTCGACAATCACACTAACCTTATCAATATCTTTTACATCAGCACTAAAACAAGTAACTTTTGAGCCTAATTCCTCTATTTCCTTAATAGCAATAATTCTGTTGCACAACTTTTTATCAGTACCGTCATTTAAAATCTCATCCCATTTCTCTCGTTCAGGAATCTTCGAACGACTTATTAATGCAATATTAACCTTGTTTTTTAAAGCAAGGGACTTTGCGACGGCAAGAGCTATACCTCCTAAACCTCCGGTTATTATGTATACTCCTTCACTCTTAATTTCCACTCTTTTATCAGGACAATCTTTAATATCTAAACTATCAAATTTCTGTACATATCTTTTGCCATTACGATATGCAGTCTCATAAAAATCTCCGTTAATTATTAAATCCATAGCAATATTAAAGAGTTCTGTTTGCTCGTCGATATCTATACATCTGCACTTTATCAAAGAAATCTCATTTCTGATAGCTCTGCCCAAACCAAACAGTGCAGCATTCTCAGGTACTATTGTTTCATGGCTGCCTGTTACATCACTAACACAATTGGAAATTAGTGATAGTTCAACTTCTTTTGAAATATTACTTTTCATAATTGCCCTAGTCAAATAATATAAGCTTATTACACCACTTTCAATTTTTTTATCAACACCCTCTATTCCATTTTCACAATTAACTCCTAATGAAAGCATATGCACTATTTGAATTCTACCGTTCCATTCTACATCATTGAGAACCGTAACAAAGTCATCCTCTTTATTTCTTGCAATGTAATTATCATCATCTAATTTTTTATATTCCTCACCTATTGAAACAGTTTTAACCTTTCTGCCATATTCTTTTAATATTTGAGCTAAAATTTCCCCTTTTCCATTTTCATCTTTTAATATAAGTACTGTATCCTGTTCGGGAGTAATCTCTTTTTTCTGTAATTCATCTTCTTCCCAATAAAAGCCGAAGTATAAGTGGTCTTTATCTATCTTTTTTTCATATTCCGGAATTTCAGGCAAATCCAACCAACATCTGGTTCTTTCAAACTGATAAGTAGGCAAGCTTACCTTTCTTACATCTTCATCTTTATAAAGATCATCCCAAACTATATCAGCACCTTCAACATACAACTTGCAAATCTCTTCAAGGATTGATCTGTCAACTTTTCCTTTCTCAATATACTCATTTATTAATTCTTTTGCTTTATCATCGTAAATTTTCTTTTCCTCTTCCGTAAGTTCAAAAGCCTCTCCTACCTGTTGTTTACTTTGAGAAATCTTATGTTCTCCAAAAAACACTTTTCCTCTTTCTAGTTTTTCGATTCCTTCAAGAACTGCGGTCTCTAAACATTCCTTTAATTCATTCACACTTCCCACAACAAAAGCTAAGCGAAAATTATAATGTCCTCTTCCTGTACTTGCTGTGTAACAAATATCACCAATTCTATAGTCAACTCCTGAATTTAAATATTCATAGTATTTTTTTATCTGCTCATTCAATAAATTTTTCCCTTTTGCTGAAAGCGTAAATATAAAAGAACCTGAGTTCACTAAATTCTCTGTGCATATAACCTCCGGAGCTTCTTCCAATACTATATGAGCATTGGTTCCGCTAAAACCGAAAGCACTTATACCTGCCCTTCTTGGATAGTCTTCTTTATCCCATTTTGTCAATTTATCAACTATATAAACAGGTGATTCCTCAAAATTAATCCTGCTATTGGGAAATTCAAAATTTATTGTTGGTGGTATTTGCTTATTTTTCATAGCCAACACTACTTTTATTATTCCTGCTAAACCGGCACATTCAAATAAATGGCCGATGTTTGTTTTTACAGAGCCTATAGCACAAAACTGCTTTTTATCAGTATACTTTCTGAATGCTTTCTGAATACCTTCAATCTCAATGGGATCTCCTATCCTTGTTCCTGTCCCATGAGCTTCAATATATGATATTGTCTTAGGATCAATACCTCCATCTCTCCATGCCTTAACGATTACATCACCCTGGGCAGCAGAATTTGGCGCAGTAATACCCGCTGAAGTTCCATCTTGGTTAACGGCACTACTTTTTATAACAGCATATATATTATCCCTATCTTCTAATGCTTTACTTAATGGTTTAAGTATTATTGCAGCTACACCTTCCCCTAAACCTGCACCATCCGCTCTTTCATCAAAGGCCATTGTCCTCCCTGTGGAAGATTCTATCCCAAGTTTTCTGTTCTCATCATCTATAGGTATAATAACCAATCTTACACCAGCGACAATAGCCATGTCACAATCTCCATTTGACAATCCTTGGCATGCCAAATGTATAGCAGTAAGAGCAGATGAACAAGCTGTATCAATTAAATACGTCGGTCCTTTCAAATCCAAAAGATAAGATATTCTGCTTGGTAAAATAGCCGGCAAAATTCCTGTCATTGATACCTGAATGGATTCCGGCTCCAGTTCATATATCTGTCTTCCATAAGACTCAACATCATTATTAGCATGGCCTACATATACACCGGTCTTGCTGCCAACAAGTTTGCTTCCGCCATATCCTGCATCCTCTATCGCTTTGTATATAATTTCAAGTAGCAAACGCTGATTAGGATCCATCAATGCCGCTTGTTTTGGAGTCATTCGGAAAAATTTATAGTCAAACTTGTCTATTTCATTAAGAAATCCTGCATCATAATATTTTGCATCATTTATTGCCGACTCTCTATGATACAAATATTTTTCTGCATCTTCTCTTCTATTAGTAGGAAATTGGGTTATGCAATCTTTTCCGTTTTTTATGTTCTCCCAATACTCTTCCAAGGTATCTGCCATTGGCATCTTAAGCGCCATGCCAATAATAGCTATATCTTCATTAATTTTTATACTTTCTTTTTTTAGCAAAGTTAATAATTCTATTCCTATTTGCTTATTGATATTTCCTGTATTTATATTCTCAATAATAAATTTTAAAGTCTTTTCCATACTATATATCCCCCTTAAACCTTTTTTAATATCTCCACTACATTATCAACTGACAATTCACCACTTTCCATTTTAGAAAGGGCAGCACTTATTTCTGCTTCAATATCTTTTTCTTTTGGAGCTGCTTCATTTTTTGGATTAAGGCTCTCATTAATATAAGCAGCCAGTTTTGAAATTGTATAGTTTTCGAAAATGTCTGTTATATTTATACTTCCTGAATATATTTTTTTCAGCTCGTTATATACCTGGCTTAAAAGTATAGAATCTGCACCCAATTCGAAAAAGTTATCATTAACATTAATATCCTCGAACCCCAAAACATCCATAAATACCTGCTTAATTATTTTTTCTGTTTCTTTATAGTCTCTTCCGGCATTTAATACTTCTTTAGCTTCTACAGTCAAATTAGTATTATTGCTTTTTATTTTTTTACCGGCATCAATTCTTAGTTTTATTTGCTCGGATATCTTTAAAAAATGTCCGTCAATAAAATTAAGCATCTTACTTCCATAATTCATTTCTCCCACAATTACTCTTTCTATATCCTTATGTAATATACAATCAAACGCTTTTATTGCTGTTTCAGTTTTTATCGCTTTAAACATGGTATCAATATTAACTTTGTTTTTTGCAGCCATTCCGGTATCTTTCCATGCAACCCAGTCAATAACACATGTTTTTTTACCTCGTCTGTTTCTGTTTACTGCGAAGGAATCCATATAGCAATTTGCTGCTGCGTAATCTGCTTGTCCAGGCGCAGTAAACACAGTTGCTATTGATGAAAATAGCACGAAAAAGTCCATATTACACTCTTCAGTAACTTTATCAAGCACCCAAGTTCCATAAATTTTGGAATCAAATATTGTATTTATCTCTTCTTCCTTCTTTTCCAATATGAATCCTTGTCCTGAAACACCTGCACTATGTATTATTCCATTGATTCCACCATACTTGTCTTTTATCTCACTAACAATACTCGTCATAGAATCCATATCAGATACATCCGCGCTATATATTATAACTTCCGATCCATTTGACTCTATAGCTTCAATTGCCTTAATGACTTTATACAACTTTTCATCTTTGCTTTCATTTATATGACTCCACAATTTTCTATCAGGTAACTTTGATCTATTGATCAAAACAAGTTTTACATTATTTTTTGAAGCAATAAATTTTGCAATTTCAAGACCGATTCCACCCAAACCTCCCGTAATAACATAAACACCTTCATTTTTTATTTGGACATTATTTCCTTTTTCTTTTTCAATATCAATAGCTACAAATTCTTGAACATATCTTTTATTTTGACGATAAGCAACATTATACAACTGATTTTTTGCATTAAATTCTTTAATCAAATCATCGTTCTCCAAGCTAGACTCATCAACATCAATATATCTAAACTTTAACAATGGATACTCTCTCGATATCCCTTTAATAAGCCCATACATAACAGCATTTTCAGATATAACATTTTCATCCTCGATTACTGAGTCAGCACATAGAGTTACCAGTACAAAATCTATTGGTTCAGCTATAGTGTTACTGTTTTTTATTGTCTTACACAAATAAAACAAATTATAAAAGTTCCTATTTACTTTTTGCTTTAAATCTTCAACATCATCAATTATAGATTTATCATCCACCGATAACAAATGAATTATCTGATGTATTCTTTCCTTTCCAATATCATCGAACAAGTGCTTAAAATCTGTTTCGCTATTCCTTATAACATATTTTTTTTCTTCAACTTTACTAAACATTTCACCAAATTCTACTTCAATAACATTACTTCGTTCACTTCTCAAAATACTACAAATCCTATCTCCATAACCTTGTTTAGCCTTAAAAATAACGGTTACTTTATCCACTAAATCCAATGAAGTTTGATCCAGAAGTTCTTCCTTCCATTTTAAACCAAAATATATCTCATTTTCCAGGACTTCTTCAATATTATTCTTTTTAGAATTTGCTACCCAGTATCTTTTTTTGCTGAATGGATAAAATGGCAGACTTATCTTTTTCACAGACATATCTTTGAATAATAATTCCCATTCCACATCAGCACCGTCAACATATAGACTGCACACTTCTTCTAAAAGCATCAGATTAGTTCTTCCTGTCTGGACAAATTCCGAAAGTTTTTTATTTGCCATATTGCTAAATCTTTTTATCTCTTCCGATGTCATTCCTTTATCGATAGAATTAGCTTTATGCTCCATCAGAATTTTATGTGCATTATAATAAAAACCTTCATGATTGCCACTTTTTAATTCTAAGTCTTTTAATATTTTTATTTTATTCAGAAAATCACTCTTGCTCCTGACAACAAACGCTAGTCTGTGTTCAAAATGACTCCTGCCTGTGTTTACGGTATAGCAAATATTTCGAACATTTATGTTTATGTTTTCTGTAATAAACAAATTATATCTTTTAATCATCTCATAAAGCGCTTCCTGATTTTTAGCCGCTAGTGTAAAAACCAAAGGAAAATCGTTTTCGCAATCATCTCGCACATTTTCATCTAAATATTCTTCAACTACTACATGACAATTGGTTCCACTCAAACCAAAAGAACTCACTCCGGCTCTTCTGGGATATTCACTCCTCTCCCATTTTCTCAAAGTGTCATTTATATAGACCGGCGAGTCAATAAAATTAATAAATGAATTAGGCATATCAAAATTTATTGTAGGAGGAATAACCTGATGTTTTAAGCACAATACCACTTTTATCAGTGAGGCTATTCCCGAAGCTCCAATTAAATGTCCAATATTTGCTTTAACAGAACCAATTCCACAAAACTGTTTTTTGCTTGTAGTTCTTTTAAAAGCATTAGAAATTCCTTTGATCTCTATTGGATCCCCTAGTGAAGTTCCTGTACCATGAGTCTCTATATATTGGATTGTCTCAGGAGTTACTCCGGCTCTTTCCCACGCAGTTATAAGGAGATTTTCCTGTGCAATTGCATTTGGCGCGGTCATTCCATTAGAAGTTCCGTCACTATTGCTTGCACTGCCTTTAATAACTGCATAAATATTATCTTTGTCTTCAATTGCTTTCTTTATGGGTTTGAGAATGAGAACTCCAATACCTTCTCCCCAAACAGTGCCGTTAGCTTCTTTATCAAAAGGCTTTAATTTATAGTCAGGAGATTCCATCATTTCAATTCTATTATCTTCTGACGGAAAGAGACTTAAACTCACGCCTCCGACTATTGCCATTTTGCATTCCTTGTTTTGCAAAGCCTTACAAGCATTATGAACTGCAACTAGAGACGATGAACATGCCGTATCAATAACCATATTAATACTTTTTAAATCAAAAAGATAAGATATTCTACCGGATATTGTCGACGATATCATTCCGGTAAAAGCTACAGGATCAAGTTCATTCATAAAATCTTTATACAAAGGTTCACCCAAATGTGCTTTGCCAATGAAAACTCCTGTATCAGAACCAATTATGTTTTTCCCTGCAATCCCTGCATCTTCCAAAGCCTCCCAAACTGTTTCAAGCATAATCCTATGCGCAGGGTCCATTAGAGTTGCTTCCTTTGGCGTAATATTAAAAAACGCAGCATCAAACTCATCTATCCTGTTCAAATACCCTTGATGTTGATATGGGTCATCATGTTCTTCGGCATTTTTTTTCAGCCTACAGTCTGTGTCTTTACGTCTAATGTCAGGGAAAGCTCGTATGCTTTCCACCCCATTCACCAGATTATTCCAAAACTCTTTTGTATTATCAGCCATCGGAAACCTACAAGCCATACCTATAATAGCAATATCTTCTGTTACGTTATCCGAGTACTTTTGTATATCCATCAACATTGATTTAGCATCACTAACAGACAATTTTTTTTCTGCAACCTGTTGATATATATATCTTTTTACTTTTTCCACTGCTGCTACCCCCAATAATTTCAAGTAATTATAATTCAACCTTCCTATTTGGATATCAAACATATAAATTTTTATCTATTTTCAGTAATTCCTTTAATGTTGATAATTGAATTAATTCAAAAGACTTAAGCTTCCTACAGCAAATATTACTGCACTTAAAGAAGCAGACACCACCGGTAATACCCATAATTTCCGTTTAAAAACTATATAAATATATGGCATTATAATTCCCAACCCCAATACAAACATCCACATATATATACCTGAAAGACGCAAAGTCTGATCTACATAATACGTATAAATAGCTGGCGTAAATAATACAAAATACGGTACTGCGGTAAGTAAAAATGCTATATAGAAACTCCTTATTTTCACTGTTTTCTCCTTATACAGGACAACTACACTTATACCTATAAGACCTAATAATATTGGCCAAGTATATAGATAGCTTGTTCCAAATTCAAAAACAGAATAATATAATGACATACCGATCCAATAAGCAAAAGAACCAAACAACAGCTCGAGCGTACTTATCCTTTTACCCAAAAAATTGTATATTAAGGAAACAATTGCAATTGTCAAAAATGCAAATGATGCTAAAAATATATCCCCAAAATCATTAAATAGAATCTTTTCCAAGTGATTTTTAAATACTCTCTCAGTACTGGATTCTATTATTGTTATAATTTCGAAAGTAAATATAAGACTTATAACAAAACATATTAAACCTTGAACTATGCCTTTTATTGTAAACATATTATTTTTTAAGCCAATCCACACTAGCAAACCAAATAAACCAACTGTCAGTATTGCTAATGGAATAGCCCAGATCTTTGGATAAACAACAATTAATGATCTCATAATATTAAAATATATGGCATCACCCTCATTTCTCATTTCAGCTTCAAGATCCATATTTCCAAAATGCTTTAAAAGACTTACTGCATTCGTGCCGTGATGTTGTATTACTCTTTCATCCAAATTAGTGATAGTATCTTTTTTTGAATGATAGGCATAGAGACCTTTATTGAAAATAAAATTCAATCCCTGCTTATTTATTTCTTTAAAACCATCAAAATCATTCAATCCAAAAGCATCATCCGCTGCCTTAATGGAAGAAGAAAAAGCAATAGGATATGGTGCTGCCTTTGCAAACTCCTTTACTATCCATCTATTATTCTTGCCTGTATTAAACATTAATGAATAACCAGAGCAACCTTTACCATCAAAATTCAAAACAATTTTTATATCATCTATATATGGATATTCCCTTATAAAAGCCTTTGAACCATACAATCCAGTTTCCTCACCATCAGTAAATAGAAAAATTATATTATTTCTAAGCTTCTCAGATGCTTTCAATACTCTTAAACTTTCAAGAAGCACTGCTACTCCCGAACCATTATCGCCTGCTCCCGGAGCACCTGGGACCGTATCATAGTGAGCTGAAATAAGTATGGTATCTTTGCTTTTTCCCTTTCCATCTACTTTAACAAAAATATTTTCCACACTCGGATTTGAACTATGAATTTCCGCTTTAAAACCGAATTCTTTTACTTTTTCTGTGATATAATCCCTAACCCTCGAGTGTTCTTCAGAACCAACAGGATGGGGTTTCACTGCAATATTTTCTAAGTACTCCATTGCTCTTCCGGAAGAAAACTGTGTAAGAGAAATATCAGCTGGTTCCGGGTCTGGGGGTTTTAGTTGATAAAAACCTACAAAAACCGAAAACGAAATAATGCATATAATTATAAAAATATGTACTAATCTTGGTATTTTATGAATTATCAAAACATCGTTCTCCATCAAAGCTTATCAACCCTCTTTAATCAATAATTAAGCCCCATCTTTTTTCATCATTTAATCAAACCTTCAACTTCATCAACGGAAATATCTCCATTAGCTAACTTTTGTAAGATATCTTCTATATTATCTGATCCACTTTCTATAACAGCCGCAACTTCTTTTTCAGATGAAATCTCACTTTTTATTTTGCTTTCAATATATTCTGCCATTTTTGAAATAGAAGAATATGAGAAAATATCTGTAATATCAAGTATTCCTGGATACTCTTTTTCTACTTCCTGTAGTAATCTAGTGGCCAAAATTGAGTCACCACCAAGTTCATAAAAACTATCATAAATATTTATCTCATCAAGACCTAATACTTCTGCCCATATTTTCGACAAATTAACCTCTATCTGGCTATACGATTCTTCACCTTTTCCTTTCAAATTGATTTCAACACTTTTATAAGCTTTAGTATCATCTGAACGCTCCAATCTCAATCTATCGATTTTATTTTCAATGGCTTCACTAAACCGAATCGGCTTTTCTTTTAGTAAACCGATGAAATTAAAATCCAATTCTCCTATGATTACTCTGTCAATATCCTTATTTAAACTATATTCAAAAGCATCTATTGCATGATTCGTATGAATTGCTTTAAAGACTGTATCCGTATTCGTATTAGTATTAAATGCCATACCGGTCTCTTTCCATGCAGGCCAATTAATAGTCAATGTTTTTATTCCTTTTCTTTTACCATATGAACAAAATGAATCAAGGAAAGAGTTCGCTGCTATGTAATCCCCTTGGCCTGGTAAATCAAATAATGAAGCTACAGAGGAAAACATTATAAAGAAGTCCAAGTTATCTTCTTTTGTCAAATCAAATAATACTCTAGTTCCGTGAATTTTTGGTAAAATAACCTCACTAAACTTTTTAACATCTTTATTATATAGAAATCCTTCTCCAGCAACTCCGGCTCCGTGAATAACACCATTGATACGTCCGTAGCGTTGTCGTAGATCATCAGTTAATTCCTTCATGGCGTTGTAATCTGATACATCAACTGCAAAAATCATGACCTTTGACCCTTGTGCTTCTATATCCATAATTGATTTAATTATGTTGATTTGCTTTGTTTCTTTTCCTTCATCAACAATTTTGGTCCATTGGTCTCTGTCGGGGAAATTTGAACGATTAATCAAAGCCAGATTAACTTTTGATTTTGTGCTTAAATACTTGCACACTTCAAGTCCAATCCCCCCTGTGCCACCAGTCACAAGATACACACCCTGCTGTTTAAAATCAACTTTATTTTCCCCAATCTCATCCATATTGATTTGATTAAGCTGTGGAACATATTTTATCCCTTTTCTATAAGCAGCCTTTTCATTTCTATCCCCTGAATAAAGTTCATAAATTATATCCTCATAAGTAATTTCATTATCAACATCAATGCGTTTACAATTCAACTTAAAATATTCATTCTTTATAGCATTAGACAGTCCAAGTAAAGCAGCATTATGAGGTATTATTACTTTTTCTTCACCGGTTATCTCATTTGCAAAACTCGATAGAACTATAATATCTATATCATTTCTCAACTTACCATTAACAAATCCCTTAATCATATAAAACAAACTGTATATACCTTTCTCTATAGCTCTATCCGAACTGGAGAACTCATCATAATCTTCTCCGTTATTAACAGTAAACATATGTAATATTTTCACTAGTTTCCTACAGCTAATCTCGGACACTAGCTTCTGATAACTTTCATAACTATTGTCAACAGTATAACTGTTATCGTTTATTTTCTGAAAACAGTTACCATAATTGACTTCAATAACATCCATTCCTTGCTCTCTCAACTTATAAGCAAGTTTTTCGCCCAATCCCAACTCATCTTTAAAGATTAAGACACTTCCTTCTATCAATTTATGCTCATCATACTTAACCCTTTGTGGTACCCATTCATACTTATAAAAACAATTTTTCAACTTAAACATCTTACCAAAATCATTAGCCCTTTTTATGCTATAACCTTCTATTTCAGCAAAAACTTCGCCATTTTCGTTCATTAGCGTAATATCAAAAGATAATGTTTCGTTCAATCTATCAGATTCATTGTATTTTTTCACCAAATAACTATATATTCTTTTTGGTGTAGGTCCATAAAGTTTAAAATTTTTATAGGCCAAAGGAAGATATTTTTCGCCAAGAGTAAGACTCACAGCATTCACTGCCATATCCAGTAATGCTGGATGAATATAAAATGAATTTAAGTCCTCACTAAACTTATCAGGTAAACTCAGTTCTGCAAGAGCCATATCCTGACTGCTGCATAATTTGTGATAATTCAACCATCTTGGCCCAAATTCAATAAAACCTTTTGTCAATTCATTCTGGTTAATCTCTTGTATATGTTCTGAACAAGATTGCTTAATCTCTTCAAGATTCCTTTTAAGCACTGTTTTATTTAGTTTGTACACTTTCCCTTGGGCATGTATCTGCCATTCCTCATCTGTATCAATAGCACTTTCATTAATTCGACTTGCTATTGTGAACTCAAGATAGTCGTTTTGACTCTTAATAATGGTATGGACTTTTTTTACTTCTCCTCTTTCCATAACAATCGGATGCACAAAAATTATTTCTTTTATTTCTAAACAACTATTCCGATAGAAACTACTTGCTGCAGCCCGGACTATCTCAATATACGCAGTTCCGGGAAGTACGTGCTTTTCCATAATTCTGTGATCCTGTAACACCCAGTTATCATCAACACTAAGCTCAGTCAGATATATTTTCTGCCCTATAGACTCAATTGCAAGTTCTTTAATTAATGGGTGAATTCCAGAACTCTTCTTATTCACTGACTGATACTTATCAATATTTATCCAACACCTCTTTTTCTCAAAAGGATAAGCAGGCAAGCTAATTCTTCTTAATTCTTTGTCTTTGTAAAAAGCTTTCCAGTCAATGTCAGCTCCCAGAACATATAATCTACATATCTCCTCAAGGTGACTTCTGCTTGTTTTAAAGTCAGCCTCCGCTTCCTGCATAAGTCTCTGAGCTTCAAGAGTATAACTTCTTTTTTGCTCCTCAGTAATCTCATTTGGTTCAAATAAATTCAAATTCTTATTATCAGCTACCACCTTATGGCTACCAAAATAAACATCGTCTAATTTTTCTTTTAATCCGTTCTTTACTAAAGCATCCAGCTTACAAACCAAATCTTCTATATTGTCAACTAATATAGCAAGTCTGAAATTGTTATGATCTCTTCCTATATTTAATGTATAACATACCTCTTCAATATTTACCTTATCATTAGCATTAAGAAACTTTTTAAACTGTAATACCATATTACTTAATACATTCTCACTTTTAGCTGATAGGGTAAATATGTTTAATTTGCTATTTTCTTGATTTCTCTTGATTTCATCTGATTTATACTCTTCTAAAACAACATGACAGTTTGTACCGCTAAAGCCAAAAGAGCTAACGCCACATCTCAAAGGAACATTGCCATTTTCCCAGTCCATTAGCTTATCATTTACAAATACGGGGGATTGAGTGAAATCTATGTTTCTATTTGGCAAATTAAAATTAATACTTGGCGGTATCTGCTTATTTTTAAGAGCTAATACCGACTTAATCAATCCTGCTATGCCAGCCGCCGTATCCATATGACCAATATTTGATTTTACCGAACCGATAGCACAAAACTGCTTTTTATCGGTAAATCTGCTAAAAGCCTTTTGAATACCATCTATCTCTACCGGATCTCCAAGTTTTGTTCCTGTTCCATGTGCTTCAATATAAGTAATGGTCTCAGGGTCTACTCCTGCATCTTCCCACGCATTTACAATCACCTCTGCCTGAGCAAGAGAATTAGGAGCAGTTATACCAGCCGAGCTGCCATCCTGATTAATTGCACTACCTTTAATAATTGCATATATGTTATCTCTGTCTTCTAATGCTTTTTCCAACGGTTTTAAGATAACTGCTGCCACACCTTCTCCCCAACCGGTTCCGTCAGAATTATCATCAAAAGGTCTTGCTCTGCAATCAGTTGACTCAATACCTATTCCGCCTTGTCCTTTCTTTTGCAGTGGTAGGAGATTAATTTTAACTCCTCCGGCTATTGCCATATCACACTCGCCATTTTTGATGGCCTGACATGCCATATGGACAGCCACAAGCGAAGAAGAACATGCTGTATCGACAGTTACAGTAGGCCCTTTCAAATCAAGCAAATATGCTATCCTCCCAGGTATAATTGAAGGCAAGTTTCCAACTATAAAATTAGATACTAGAATAGGATCACTTTCAGATATAATCCGGTCATAATCAAAAGTTCCCTTTGAAAAACCTACAAATACGCCGGTTTTACTTCCCGATAATCCTCCGTTTCCATAACCGGAATCCTCTATTGCATTCCATACGGTTTGCAAAAACATTCTCTGATTTGGATCCATATAACTTGCTTCTTTTGGTGAAAGCCTGAAGAAGGAATAATCAAACTTGTCTACTTCATCAAGATATCCACCCTCAGCAAAAGACATATTTTTCTCTAAGCCAAGCAACTTTACATATGCTAGTGCATCAGCCTTTCTATTATCAGGATATTCCCTTATACAATCCTTTCCCGATTTTATATTGTTCCAAAATTCATCTACCGACTTTGCCATCGGAAAATTTAATGCCATGCCTATAATTGCAATATCTTTTCCCTTTTCCGAAGTCTTTTGATTATTATTTGACATAGACCCCGAATTTTTTTCTGAGCCTGCAATAAATTTAGCCAATTGTGCAATGCTCGGATAAGCAAAAAAGTCAGCAACTGTTAACTTTACAGGTAAAATTCCATCCAATTTTTCATGAACTTTAGTCAATAATATAGAATCCGCTCCAAGCTCAAAAAAGTTATCATATATATTTATTTCTTTAAATCCCAAAACATCTTTGAATACCTGTCCAATAATCTGCTCTATTTCCGAATAATCATGGCATTCTCTTCCTTTCAATGCCACTTTGTTTTTGCTTTTCGTAAAATCTGTATCTCCTGCAAATTTCACTCCTTTATCAGCTAAAAGCATGTTTTTAACTTTATTTGATAACTTTAATGGCATATTTACAATTTGATCCGGTATCAAAGAATTGCACTTCAATTCTCCAATAAGTACTCTTGGTATATCTTTTTTTAATATTTTGTTGAATGCTTCAACTGCTTTATCAATTGTCAAAAATTCAAAAAACTTATTCTCTTCAAGTCTATTTTCATGTGCCATCCCGGTTTCTTTCCATGCTACCCAATTTATTGTCAGCGCTTTTTTTCCGTTCTTATTTCTATAGTATGAAAAAGAGTCCAAATAAGAGTTTGCTGCAACATAATCGCATTGCCCCTGTTCACCGGCCAGCGACAAAGCAGACGAAAACATCACAAAGAAATCCAAAGAATCTTTCTCAGTCAATTTATCCAAATTCCATGTTCCCTTAACTTTTGGATCTAGAACTTCTTTAAAATCATATATATTTTTCCTGATAATCAATCCCTTTCCTGCAACACCAGCGCAGTGTATAACTCCATTTATTCTATTATGCTTTCTTCTCAGTTCATCTAAGACCTCTTTAGTAGCATTGTAATTTGAAATATCGGCACTATAGTATTCTACTTCTGCACTTTTCGATTCTAAATCAATTAATGACTCTAACTTTTTTGCAATAAGGCTATTTTTATCATTATCAATAATGCTTCTCCACAGATGACGTTCAGGTAATGCCGAACGACCTATTAATGCAATTTTCACTTTTGCTTTTGAAGCTAAATTTAATGCAATCTGAAGTCCTAGCCCTCCCGTTCCTCCTGTTATTACATATACTCCATCTTCCTTTAGCCTAATCTCATTTTCATTAATGGATTCTATATCAATCACATCAAAAACCTGTGTATATCTTTTTCCTTCACGATATGCAATATGGTATGGAACATTGTCCCTAACCAGCTCTTTAAAAAGGTCTTCAATTCCAAAATACGAATCCACATCCAGGCAACTACATTTTATATTACGGTGCTCTGCATTTATTACTTTACCAAGCCCCATAAAAGCACTATTATGGGGGATAATCTTCTCCTCATAACCTGTCACTTCATCTATATACTCTGACACCAGCAACATTTTAATTTCTTTTGATAATCCATTATTAATAAGAGCTCTTGTAATATAAAAGAGACTGTATACTCCTAAATTCAGGCTTTCATCAAGCTCAGAATTGCCATTGATAATAACCTTATCATTTATTGTTGAAAGATGAATAATATAAGTTAAATTATCAATTCCAATTGTTTTAAACAATCGTTCATGATCTTCTTCGTTAATGCCAACGACATATTTATAGTTATTTACATACTCAAACTCTCTTCCATATTCTACTTCAATAACCTCTGCCCCTAAATTCCAAAGTTTATCCGATAAATCTTTACTTATTCCCTTTGAATCCTTAAAAATTATTACTTTACCATTTACTGCTCTAATTTCATTATCTTCAAGCAAGTCTTCTTCCCAGACTACAGAATAAAATAAGTCATTATTTGACTGAACATTTTGTAATTCATCTGAATACTCAAACCAACATCTGCTCTTTTCAAACGGATACACAGGAATACTAACCTTTTTTACTTTCAGCTTTTTATACAGTTCTTCCCAATCGACGTCAGCACCTTTCACATATAACCTGCAAAGCTCGTCCACAGCACTCTCACTTTTATAATCTGAAACTATATACTCCTTTAATTTCTCATTTGCAGTTTTACTTATATATATCTTTTCAGCTTCTGTTATTATATTTTCTTTTTGCACTTCTTCATTGCTCGAAGCAACTCTGTGAACTCCATAAAATATATCTTCAAAATTGCTTGAATCTTTTAAACCATATTGGCATATTTTCTCAATCTTATTCCTGTAATCATTTACATCCTTAAGTTTTAAAATCAACCTGTAATTATAATGCCCTCTTCCTGTGTTAGCTGTATAACATATATTCTGAAGATTTACCCTATCGTTTTTCTTTATGTAATTTCTATGAAGCTGAACTAACCTCATCAAAGCCGCTTCACTTTTTGCAGATAAAGTTAAAACCTGACTAGAAAAATTGTCACAATCATTTAAACTTTCACAATCATAATACCTATCTGCCTCTTCCAAAACTACATGACAATTGGTACCACTAAATCCAAAGGAACTCACTCCTGCTCGTCGTGGCAGTTTATCACATTCCCAATTAGTTAATCTGTCATTAATATATACCGGTGTTTGTTCAAAATTTATTTTCCTATTAGGAAAACAAAAGTTTGCCAGTGGAGGAATTTGTTTATTCTTTAACGCTAACACAACTTTTAGTAAGCCAACGATACCTGCCGCTTGATATAAATGACCAATATTAGCTTTTACAGAGCCAATGGCACAAAACTGCTTTTTATCTGTGTAGCGCGAAAAAGCTTTATTAATACCTTCTATCTCAATAGGATCACCTAACTTTGTTCCTGTTCCATGTGTTTCTATATAACTTATGGTCTCAGGATCAATATTTGCTTCATTCCAAGCTTTAACTATAACATCAGCTTGAGCATCAACATTAGGAGCTGTAATACCTATAGAAGTTCCATCCTGATTAATCGAACTTCCTTTGATAACAGCATATATATTATCCTTATCCTCCAAAGCTTTGTGCAAAGGTTTAAGTAGTATAGCAATTACTCCTTCACCAATACCCGTGCCATCACTTCTATCATCAAAACTCCTAGTCTTGCCATCCGATGATTCCATTCCCAGCTTTTCCTTTTTTACAATGGGAACTAAATTTAATCTTATACCACCGGCAATGGCCATATCACAATCTCCGTTTTTTATCCCTTGACACGCTAAATGAACAGCAAGAAGTGAAGATGAACACGATGTATCTACAATCATACTTGGACCTTTTAAATCCAGTAAATATGAAATTCTACTCGGAATAATAGACGATAGATTTCCCGGCACTGAAGCAGCGTTAAATGAGTTTGAATCATCTGAACAGAGCTGTTTATACTTATATTCTTCCACTGCGCCAATATATCCCACATACACACCGGTATTAGTACCGATTATTTTCTTCCCGCCATATCCTGAATCCTCAATGGCTTCCCATGCTGTTTGCAGAAACAGCCTCTGATTTGGATCCATCAGCCTTGCTTCAATTGGTGTCAATCGGAAAAACTCATAATCAAATTTATCAATCTCGTCAAGGTAAGCTCCGTTAATATATTGTATATTCTCATCGGACTGTCCTATATGAGCAAAGAAATTGTCAATATCTCTTTTTCTTGTGTCCGGAAACTCTCTTATACAATCTTTTCCTTTAATAATATTCTCCCAAAACTCATCAATGTTGTCTGCTAACGGCAGCTTTGCACCTATACCTATTATAGCAATATCATTAATGTTATGATTTTTTACTTCACTGGATATTCTTATATTGTCATTATTCTCTTCAAATAAATCCAACTCATTTAACAGTAATTTATTTTTCATTTCCTCCACCACATAAGCAGAATTTTTATTTTCAATTACTTCGTTTCAAAATTTAACAATTAGTTAAATTAAAACTTGAAATCAGGAAATAATCCCCTTGTGTTTGTCTCATCAAACACCTCATTAAAGCGCTCAACCTGTTCCTCATAAAGTACCTTTTTAGTAATAAACACACTTTTAAGCATTTCCAAAGCTTCCAGCATTTGTTCATACGATGGTTCTTTCCCCTGATTCTCCAACTCAAGCTGCATTTGCTGTATTTTTCTATAAGGCTCAACAACACCTTTTTGGTACTCTTCATTATTCCAATTACGGTTGCGAGTACAAACGGCAATTGCCAAGCATTTAGTAAGTACTGTATGTTTAAACTCTTTCTTTTTAGAACTTGACTCAACTTCACTAACCGATTTTTTTGATAATAATAAATCCCTTAACTTTTCTATATCCTCTTCTTTGTCATAGGAAAAAGCAGCTACTCCTGGTGCATTTTTTCTCATTAATCCCTTCAATACAGTTTTAGGTCCTAACTCAATAAACATATCTATTCCGTTAGACTTCATATACTCTATTGATTGCTGCCACTTAACAGCTTTTGTCATATGAATGGTAAGATTTTCAACAATTTTTTCATTTCCTTGATAAGGAATTGCTTCTACATTTGACACCACTGGCCATTTAAAACTTCCATAATTGTATTTTAAAAGCTCTTCTCTTAATTTCTCGGCAGCTGCTTTCATAAGTGGACTATGAAATGGAGCACTTACGTTCAGAGGTACGACATTTGCGCCAATATCTTTAAACCTTTCTGAAAGTTTTGATACGGCATCACAATGTCCTGATATAACAATTTGATCAGGTGAATTGTAATTAGAAATAACCACAATATTATTTTCAGAAGAAATCTCTTCACATTCTTTTTCTATAATCTCTTTATCAATTCCACTTACTGCAGCCATTGCACCTGTTCCCAAAGCTGCAGATTCTTGCATAAATTTACCTCTATTACGTACTATTTTTATAGCATCTGAAAAGCTAATTACTCCACTGCAAGTCAGAGCTGAATATTCTCCCAAACTATGGCCAGCTAAATACCGAGGTTCAAATCCGAATTCCTGCATATATACTTTAAACATTGCTACACTGGTAGTTAAAATCGCCGGTTGCGTATTCTCTGTCTTAGTAAGTTCTTGCAAATCTCCTTCAAAACACAACTTTTTCAAATCAAAACCTAAAACTTCATTTGCCTCTTCAAAAACCTCATTTGCAACTGTGTATTTTTTACACAACTCCTTCCCCATTCCAACATACTGTGAACCTTGTCCTGGAAATAACAATGCTATCTTATTCATATTTAGCTCCCCCATTGTTAAATTTCATATTTTTCTACTATAAATTTGATAATATTTACATAACTATTAATTAAAACTTTAGCTTTTTCCCCTTTTATACGTCTGTAATTATATTCAAATTCAAGTATAATACTGCTATCAATCTCATTTATTAAGAGAATAACATCGTAATAATTGATTAATTCCATGCCTTTAGGTAAGGCATCTCTATTTATAATTAACGGTAAAACATTCCCTGTCTCTTTTTTGATAAATATATTTTTAATATTCTTGACAGAATACCCCTCATTCTCTTCCTTTTGATCTCTTTTAGCCTTGACAAATTTTATTAAGCTATTAAAATCATCTATTTCAGTAATATCCAAGTTAATAGGTACAACTTTCTCTTTACTGTCTAAAAGAGTTTGAATTTCAATATTTTTTTCATTGTTCAGCCGCGAAAACATAAAAATATAAGCGGCTACAAATATATCTGCAATACTTACATTTTCAGAGTTTGCTATCTTTATAAGCTTATCAAGCATAAACTTGTCAATCTCAGCCTTAAAAATTTGTTTGTTTTCTGTTTCATTAAAATTGTTGATAAAATATTCATTTGGCAGTTTGACAAATTTAATTGAATAGCTTTCTTTACTGTCTATATACTCTGCCAGCTTTGCGATTGTAGGATAGGTAAAAAAATCAGTTTCCTGTACTCTGCCTGGATACATTTGATCTAAACGGCTTACTACCTGACTTAGCAGTAAGGAATTAAAACCAACTTCAAAAAAGTTATCATCTACACCTATATTTTTCAAACCTAATACTTCTTCACATATATTCAATAGCTCCTGCTGTGTTCTACTTATACAAATATTGTTCTTATGGGTCTTTCTGGATATTATAGTTTCTAACATAGCTACAGTATTAGAAAACTCCCCATCTTCATATCTATTACTTAATTTATACCTCTGAATTTTTCCGCTTGTAGTTTTAGGTATCTTCCTAATGGGTATAACATGTCTAACTTCCAAGCCCATCTGCTTATTTATATGTTTTTTTATTGATATTGCAAAATCAGCAAATTCCTCCAACTCTTTTTTATATAAAACAAATAATAAGAGTTCTTCCTTTTGAAGTTCTTTGTTGTAGACACATGCTGCTGCTATTTCACCAAGCTCTACTCCTTCAACCCCTTCTGCAACTCTTTCAATGTCATGAAGATAAAAGTTCTGCCCATTTACAAAATGAACATCTTTAGCTCTACCAGTTACCAAAAGACGGCCGTTTCTAATTATGCCTAAATCCCCTGTATTTAACCATCCGTCACTGGTGATTATGTTTTTTGTTGTCTCAGGGTCATTATAATAAAGCTTTGTTACATTTTCACCTTTTATGAATATATGTCCAACAATATTTTCATCCAGCTCTCTTATGTCTTCATCACAAATCTTCAAATAAACATCCTTAACCGGATATCCTAAATCAACAAATTCAGCAGCATTATCATCATCAGAATTTACATATTTGACTTCCTGTCCTACGTTAAGAAACCTACGATCAACATAAACACATTTCAAATCTTCATATATTGGCGGAAATGTAACAGCAAGACATGCCTCAGCCATCCCATAAACTGTAAACATAGTATTACTTTTTAATCTCAATTCTGCCATTACATTTAAAAATTCTTTACATAATTTATATGAAATGGGCTCTGCACCATTGACAATTAAACGTATGCATGACAAATCCCATCCAGTACATTTCTCTGGTTTAAAGAATTTTAAAAAATATTTATAACCAAAATTAGGAGAAGCCAAAACGGTAGCTCTATGCTCATTAGCTTTCTTGAACCAAAGTATCGGATGTCTTATGAAAAGTGAAGTTGGCATAATATAATGATTCATGTCGATACAAGTTGGTGTGAGGTGAAAACCAATAAAGCCTAAATCGTGAGTTAATGGCATCCAACTTAGAAAAATATCATCAGATACTAATCTGGCACCCTCTATCATCGCATTTATATTTGTAATCAAATTCTTATGAGTTAGAGTTACACCCTTTGGATTACCCGTTGAACCTGATGAAAATTGAATAAAAGCTATATCATCAGGCGAAGATTGTTTTATTATACCTTTTTGATCCACATCACAAAAGTCAATATCAAATATGATACGATCCTGAAAACGTTCCAATATGTAACTTTGATTCTTTTTTGCAAGAAAATCTTTTAACATTTTATAGATTTTCAGATCAGTAACTATATAAGGGCTGTCGAGAATCTCCATAATATTAAACAGCTTAAAAATATTTTCGTCATTGTTGCCAACAGCTACTGGTACAGGTATTATTCTACCTAATATACATGCCCAAAAATAGTAAATATGACTTTCATTATCATTTACATAAATTATTAATTGTTCTCCTGGTTTTATATTCTTAGATTGGAGTACATACAAAATTTTCAGAGATTTGTCGAAAATTTCCTTATAAGACACAAACTTTTCTTCATTCTCCCCTGAAATAAAGATAACTCCCCTTTTGCTCTCTGAACGAGAACAAATAACCTCAGACAATGTATTCAAAATTTCTCCCTCCGAAATTAAGCAAAATGAAAATAAATTAATATCTATAAATCCGATATTCCAATTTGTATATTATTTATGTTTATATAACATTTTTTATATGTTTTATATTTTTATCTATATTATAACATTTTTTCTCCACACAACAACTTAATTATATTAAAATGTTTTATATTATTCAACATTTTTTGTATTTTTATTAACTAAATGTAGGCTCATTGTAAAATTAAAGTGAAAATCATTTTTTCAACCTTTGCACATTCATCAGAAGGAACTACCTGATGACTTCCTATTCCATATCTTATATAAATTGTTCTTCAACTCCTTTTCAAATTCTTCAAAGTTAACACCATCAACTCCACTTGCACCATGATTCGCTTTTACACGTTTGTATGCTTC
>ENA-OWPA01000103-OWPA01000103.1-bioreactor-metagenome-genome-assembly--contig:-NODE-103-length-158785-cov-6.667263_pt1 | contig 158785 bp, 150 predicted proteins | sample MGYA00238139_ERZ651803 | MGnify/ENA primary metagenome ERZ651803 (study PRJEB26909, sample SAMN07631231) | bioreactor metagenome | isolation source: Switchgrass digestor | place: USA: Dartmouth...
CCTGCAGTTGTCTCTCTGATGTTGAAATCTTTCGTCAATACCGTTGGCAAAAAAGTCGGGTCATGCTGGGCTCTTTCAACATTTGCCGCCAGCTCGGCAAAGTCTTTAATTGTCCCAAGCCCAGGATTAGCCTTCTCCCACATGCGAAAATCGGTCCATTCGTTGCGGTCATCAAGCTCATATATGAAGGCAAGAAATCTCTCGTCCTCAATGATGCCGTCAAGCACCTTGCAGGCATAATTGTATATATCATCAAAGATGCACTCGCGGACAAAGCCCGCGGTTGTAATCATATCAAGCAAAGGCTGTTCCCTGGCTGTCATTGACTGCTTCATTACGTCATACAAGTTGCGGTCTTTAATAGCGTGCAATTCATCCATGATGCAATAGTGTGTATTGAGACCATCCAGGCTGTTGGAATCCGATGCCAACGGCTCAAACTTCGAGAAGGCCACGGGAAAATAAAGGTCGCTCTTGCGCTTCTTCACATACTTTGATAGCGCGGGAGATTGTGAAATCATGTTCACGGCCTCGGTGAACACGATCCTAGCCTGGTCCTTTTTAGTGGCTACAGAATATACTTCCGCGCCGCCTTCTCCGTCACCCACGAGCATATAATTTCCTGTAGCAGCCTTCTCCGTTGACTTCCCATTTTTCCGGCCCACCATGGTAAAAACTTCACGGCAGCGCCTCAAGCCAGTTTCTTTATGCACAAAGCCATAAACGGCCTGGATTTTGGCCTTCTGGAAAAGCTCCAGTCTCACAGGCTTCCCGATCCATTTGCCTTTACTATGTCGGCAAAACCGCTCGATAAACTCAATTGGCCTTGTTGCTTTTTCAATGTCAAACACCCACGGATCTCGCGGGTGTTTGAGCTCGTCAATTATTTTTTTGTACTGCTGATATAGTCGTTTGCAAACAACAATCTCACCATATTCTGTCCTGTCCCAATATTCCTGGATGTAATTGGGTAAACTCATTTCCTCACCCTCGATTTTACGAAGGCCATGAGCTCATCCTCGGCTTGCTTGCCGGCGTCAGGGTCGGGTATCATATCAAATAGTTGCTTGCAGACAGTAGCATAACGCTGAATCATGGTATTGTAAACCTTTGTGGCCGGGTGTTCGCGCAGAAACTTCTGCACACCCTGCTCGAATTTTTCCAGGATGCCTTCTTGGTCTATCACATGCCTTGTCTCCTCAAGGGTGACCTTCATAAAAGCGGCTTCCTGAATCAGCCCATCGGCAGCCTTCATTTTATCTTTTGGCAAATTCTTGAATAATCGCCGAAGTTTATGAATTTCTTTCTTAATCTGCTTTTCTTTCTCTATCTCATTGTAAAGTCGCATATTTTCACCACCTTTATTAACCCCCCTCGTGTATTATTCTGTTCCGAGGTTTTCGAAGGGGGCCGCCTCCGGTCCTTGGGCCCTTCGATTATTGATTTAATGGGGGGTATTATTTTTGTATAAGATTTCCGTCTTCATCAAACGTCAATCCATCAGCAGTTGCATCTGTCCCATGATGTTCTTCGTTGTGGCAGTCTTGGCATAAAACTTCAAGATTTTTCCAACTCAAAGTAATGTTAGGGTCGTTTATATTCTCTGGTGTAAGGTAGATCTTGTGATGTGCTATTGTGCCTGCTTTACAATTACAACGCTCGCACAACCCATGTTTGGATATAATAAAAGATGCTCTACATTTTTTCCATGCAGAACTTCTGTAAAAATTTTTTGCAAAATCCTTTGCCATACGTTCACCTCTTGGCCCTCCCCTGCCATACCGCACAGAGTGTTGCACCCGCCTGCTTAGTTTTGTCCTCGCCGCCCACGATTTACCGCCGCCGCGCGCGCCGCCATACGCTACATATTTGGTACGCGCCCTAAAAAACTCTTTTTGGCGCTCATTGGGCGCATCAATAACCAATGTCGGCATTATCACCACTCCATAGCGGTCAGTATGCCCTTACGGTTGCTATGCAAGACCGCCCACTGAGATACATTGGTTGCGGCAGGAGTCAACATCTTTTGGAGTGCGTATCCTCCATACTCCAGCCAAGACTTACAGACAATCATCGAGCTTGTCCGCTTTGTGACTTTGTTGTTATGCTTATCTATGACTATCCTTGTTGGTAGTGTAATCAACGGTTTATGCGAGTGAGCAAACACATATAAGTCCACGCCCGGCTTTTATAGAATTCTTTCTGTGTCATGGTTCTTATGTAATGGCTTATTACCTCACCTTCAGCTTGTGGAATTCAATATATCCTAAAAAAGAAACCGCCCTTTCGGACGGCTTCACAATATTTTACGATGCTATTATAACATATATTTTACGAAAAATCTTCCCAAGATTTTCCCATGATTTAATAGTCGATTATCCCGTACATCGCAGTTGTAAACTTATATAAAGCAGCGTCTTTTATACGGTAAATCTGTGATTTCTCATATTGAAGCTTTGACATTAGTTGCTCTACATGGTCCTTTGTAGGGTTAATGAAGAAACGATATAAAACCTCGTATTCGTTTTTATCTAAAGCCCTAAGACCTCTCTCAATCATATTTACAAGGCACTTAGTTGCTTTGTATGTAACCTTCAGCCTGTCACGCTCAACAATATTATCAAGAAGCTTGTCCTCAATCTTTGTACCGCCGCCATGAACGGGAACAGGTGACAACATTGAACCTTTTATTGCTGTATAATTTTCATTAAGCACCTGAATTCTCTCAGCCATATTTGTAAGGCTCATTTTTTGCGCTTCATACTTTCTTAAATCTTCAATCGCTACTTTTTTCCAGTCCATTGATTAACCTCCGTTCTTAATTTTCTCAATTCTTGCTTTTAGACTCTCAATAAGCTTGTCCTGGGTCGCTCCTTTATCGTGTAAGGCTTCAGCAACGTCCTCGTCTCTGCCGCCTTCCACTACAAGGTGGTGGACTATAACCTTCTGCTTCTGCCCCTGGCGGTGAAGTCTTTTATTCGCTTGTTGATACAGTTCCAAAGACCAGTTAAGCCCGAACCAGATAACATGATTTCCGCCGTCCTGCAGATTTAGACCGTATGCACATGAAGCAGGATGCGCTAAAAGCACATCAATCTGTCGGTGGTTCCAATCGATTTCATCTGCCGGACCGTTTAGCCGGCGAACCCGTAGCCCTGTTTTGCTTAATGCTTTTTCCAGCCTCGTAAGGTCATGCTGGAAGTTATAAAATACAAGTGCCGGCTGTCCGTTAAGCTGCTCTATCAACTCAAGAAAAGCTTCGATTTTGCAGTCGTGTATTTCAACAACATTGTGATTTTCATCGTAAACAGCTCCGTTACAAAGCTGAAGAAGTTTGTTTGATAGAACCGCGGCCGATCCGGCGTCAATTGTGTTTTCGTCAACCTGAAGCAGCATCTCTCGTTCCAGTTTTTCGTACAGCTTTTTCGCCTTTTCATCCAGTACAACCGGTATGTCATTTACAATTAATTCCGGCAGAGTTAAATAATCATCCGCTTTCATGCTCACACAGATATCGCCAATCAAACGGTGGATCGCTTCATCAGCTCCCAATTTTGGCGTGTATGTAAATATCTGCTGCGCATTTCGTTTGTCAGGCTCGAAAAACCTTTCGCGAAAACCGCCTATCGTTTTTCCTAATCTTTGACCACCGTCTAAAAGGTAAACCTGCGCCCATAAATCTATTAGCCCATTCGGCGCGGGTGTTCCGGTCAGCTCTACAATCCGTTTAATGTGCGGCCGAATCCATTTTAAGGACTTGAATCGCTTTGCCTGGTGGCTCTTAAAGCTGCTGCTCTCATCGATAATCACCATATCAAAAGGCCATGCATTGCGATAATACTCAACAAGCCAAGAAACGTTTTCCCGATTAATCACCCAAATATCGCCCGGTGTGTTTAATGCCTTTATGCGTTTTGTCTCACTTCCAAGCACCGGAATCACTCTCAGGTTTTTCAGATGGTCCCATTTTGCGGCTTCCTTGCTCCAGGTTGCTTCCGCAACTTTCTTCGGCGCTATGACTAAAGTTTTATTTATCTCAAAGCGGTCATATTTCAGGTTTTTTACTGCAGTCAGCGCTATAACAGTTTTGCCGAGTCCCATGTCCAGAAATAAGCCTAAAGCCGGATCCGACTCAATGCGGTTGATACAGTATGTTTGATACGGATGCGGGTTAAATACCAACTAAGTCACCTGCTTCTTTTTTCGGCTTGCAGAAAAAGCTCATAATGCTTATAAAGCTGTTCACGCCTTCCAAGCTGTCAATTATCCATACCTCATGACCTAACTTTTCTAAATCGCTATGCTGCTTTAGTTGTATCATCGAAGGTTTTTTGCCTGGTGCTTTTAGTTCCACAAATTTAACCACTCCGCCGGGAAAGCAAACCAATCTGTCAGGAACTCCATCATTACCGGGCGAAACGAATTTATATGCTTTGCCGCCGAGTTCTTTAACTTTTTTTACAAGGTATTGCTCTATTTGTTTTTCACACATTTTTCAACCCTCCGATAATCCTCGCGCGCGCGTGCGCGCGTATATATTTATTTAAATTAGGCGCGTTAGGCGGTATACATACTCTCTATTTCTTTATTTTTTCTTTCTATATATAAAAGTGTAGAAAGTGTAGTAATATAAAAATTTCCCTTTATTTTCAGTGCTTTTTGCGCCTACACATTTAACTACACTTGCTGGTTAAACTGTAGCAACTGTAGTAAAGCGTTTACTACAGATTTTAAACTGTAGTATTCAAAGTGTAGTAACTGTAGTTAGAACTCGTCCGTAATCTCATATCCTCTTTGATTTCCGTAGAACGCAAATTTGATAGGGTAGTCTAGTCTTTTTAACCCTTTAATTGTTGATAGAATTCCGTTAATTTCTCGAGTGTCTGTTTGACGCATTAAACTTATGTCTTTATTAAAGCATTCGCACCAGATCTCTGCGGCACAAACCTTCGTCCGCGTCTTGGTTTCAATGATTTCATGCCTGAACTCGCCGCTCCAGTACATGCGCCTTTGCTGCAGATTCCGCTTTTCCCAGTCAATTGGTATCGGCTTTTTAAGGAATTCGATTATAATGCCTTCTTTGGTATTGCTTACTTTGTGGGATTCCTGTTCAGCTCGTGATATTTCTTCGGCTTCGCCGGTGAGGTAAAGAATCTCTCCTAATTGCCAGGATACATAAGCTTCCGCCCATATCTGGTCTACTTCGCTTTCAAGTTCGGTAAATACGTTCTTTTTAGGCTTATTTATACCTACATCCACCGGCCAAAAGCGTCTGTTGCCTGTTTGATCGCGAAGGAACTCGCTGTCGTTTGTTGAACCGAAGAATATACAGCACCGAGGAAAAGCCACTGTACGCCGTCCGTAAGGCTCTCTGTATATATCATCCGTCCGGCTAAGGAACTGCTTTACGGCGTTGATTTCAGAACGGTTAAGGCCGTTTAATTCGCCTATTTCGTTTATCCATATACCCTGTATCATTTCGCAGGCTTCTTTTCCCTCAAATGTCTGCAGATTATCGCTGTACCATTTCAGCCCGAGAAGCCTTATAAATGTACTTTTTCCAATGCCTTGAGGCCCTGCTAAAATCGGCATAAAATCGAATTTCGTACCGGGGACCATTGCTCTTGCGACTGCAGCAGTCAAACTTTTTCTTATGACTGCTCTTGTATAGGCGTTATCTTTTGCGCCAAGATAATCAATCAAGAGGGTATCAAGCCGTTTAATGCCATCCCATTTTAAGGACGTGAGATAATCTTGAACATCGTTTATCCGGTGTTTAAAAGCACATAGAGCGGTTGCGTCATAAATGCGGTCTTTGCCGGTTATACCGTATACTTTTTCTATGTAGTGTCTTAACCCGGCATCGTCCGTGTCTCCCCATTGCCTGCGCTTATCACGAGAATCCCAGGGCAGCGCTCCGAGTGCTAAGCCCCTGTTTGCAAACTCGTCATAAGCAATTTTGCCTTTTAAAAGCGGGTCGTTCTCTAAGATAATTAGCACGTTATCCGTTGTTTTTGCCGGGGCTCCGGTTGACGGTGAAACTGTCAGCTTATTAATCCAATCAAGAGAATCACCGCTGTCTATTGGTGTTTCGGCAAACGCTTCCGTAGCTTTGTCATACCGTTCCTTATTGAGCAGCGCGGCAACGCCGGCATCCTCAATGGCAAACTTGCACATTGCCGTATAACTTGGCAGTCTGTTTGTAGGCGTTCCAGGCTCGGCTTTGTCGTCCAGGTCCCCGAATTTATGAATACGTACGAGGTCAAACGCGTTTACAAGCTTACCGGAACAGGGGTCTGTTGCGTGGTGGGAATAGAGGAACTTGCCGTTGTCATAGACTATCGCTCCGCCTGTCGTAGAACCTCCGGTGTAGGTGTATCTGTCATGTCCTGTGTCGCATCGCTCGTATACCCCGGGTATCAACTCGTCTATTGCTCTGTAAATGTCATAGGTTTTGCAAAACGCGCCTACTACGCCTTGTTTTTCGAGAGGGTCGCCTTGCTTTTTTGCAAGCTTGACGTAGCTGTCCTGTGTTCCAGGTACCTGCGGCCACTCCTCTACATTATGCCAATCGTTATACATGGCGAGCATGCCGTCAGCGGAGAGAAAAGGCTTGTCCCCAAAGTAATGTATGTAAATGCTGTCAGCGGAGCATGACGGCCAGTACATGAGTCTGGAAGCTTCAAAGGTTGACGGGTCACAAAGTTCAATACCTATAAAGCTGGCCAGTTTACGGGCAATAGGCTCGTATTCATCTGCTGTCATTGTTCTATCGGTTGGAATAAGCACACGAAGACGGGGAGCTGCTTCACAATGCTTGCGTGTTGAATAAATGCAGTATCCGCAACCCAATCCATCGATTCGGCGTATAACGTCTTGCGTGCCGCCGGCTTTGATGTTGTCGAGGTCGAGTGTGATTATATCCCTGCCGGTTACAGCCGACGCTTTACGGCGGTTTCCTTCCAGTGTGCCGGCTACAAAACCGCCAACGTCTTTTAAGTCATCCTGTTGACTTTTAGGGTATGTCATATATTCCGCAAGCGTCTCTTTGCTTCTGACCGGCGTTTTCAGCTTTTCAACAAGCTCAGACCATAAAAGCGTGGACGGCGGCCAGGTAGTAGCTTTTCTGTTTCCTGCGGTGGATATTGTAATTTGTCTGTCATTTATAAACATGAGGACATAACCCCTTTACAATTTGTAAATATTGGGATATAATAAAGAAAAATTTAAGTTTAATAGTTGATAAGTTTTCATCATGCTTAATTAATCCTTCTTATAAAACTCCGTAATAAACCCTTCGGCACGAAGCAGTAAACCCGGAGCCCATGGAATAGGTCGCCCCATAATTTCACATACTTGTCTCAACCTATCCTCAATATCAGCTCCATTCGGAACATCAAGCACGACTTCGTCGTGTATGTGCATTACGATTCTGTAACCTGCTTCTTCAAGCCGTAGCATTGAGATTGCCAGACAGTCCCTTGCTATGGCTTGTACTATGTTTTCAACGAGCTTCCCACCCCAGGTATCGAGCACAAGCCACTTCTTCGATTTCTGGTCCATTCCGCAGTAATGAATACTTTCGTTACCGAATTGATTCTGCGAGAGGAAAGGCTTTGTGTAATAAAGTTTTCTGCCGCTTGGTAGCGTGATTGTTAAAAAATCTTGACCGTTTAGAATGTCTCCTTCGCGGGAAAAAATAATACCTCTTACACCTGTTTGCCGTGCCGTTCTCATACATTCGAGAGCGGCGTTTTCTATACCGTACCAAAGGTCAACAATCCGCTTGTTGGCGGCACGCCATCTACGGACAATATCCGGCAGTTCTTCCTCTGTAAGCCCCTGTTCAAGCGCTCCCATACTGATAAGTGCTCCGGTTCCTCCGCCATAACCTAAAGCAAGGGTTGCAATTTTCCCTTTTTGCCTGAGTGCGTATTCAGGATTTCCTTTGACTATCCGCTCTATCGGGACGCCAAACATCTGTGATGCCGTTGCCTCATATATCTTTCCATGGCTCGCAAATACATCCATTACCCATTGTTCGCCGGCAAGCCAAGCGACGATTCTTGCTTCTATGGCGTTGAAGTCCGCAACGATTAGCATGTTGCCTTCTGATGGAATAAACGCGGTGCGTATAAGCTGGGATAAGGTGTCAGGAACATTACCATAGAGAAGCTTTAAAGCGGTTACATTTTTCTGTTTTACGTACTTTCTTGCCAGCGACAGCGTAGCGAGATAATTCCGAGGAAGGTTCTGCAGCTGTACAAAGCGGCCGGCCCAGCGCCCCGTACGGTTCGCGCCGTAGAATTGGAATGCCCCGCGGATTCTTTGGTCCTTACAAACGCCTGTCTGCATCGCGTTGTACTTTTTAATGCTTGTTTTCGCCATCTCCTGGCGGATCTCAAGCATGCGTTTTGCTGTCTCGCTACTTAATTTTTTGCCTTTCAGGAGAGCCTTTACGGTGTCTTTGCGTAAGTTCTCAACATCCTGTCCTGTTTCATCAGAAAGCCATTGCAGCAGTTGAGAAACGCTGTTTGGATTCTCAAGTCCTGTTAAAGCGGTTGCTTCTGACATTAGCTCGTTTGTTATGGTATCGTGTACTGATAATGCGCCGTCGATAAGGTCGATGTCGACTTTTATGCCGCGCGCGTTGATGCGCTGGTCGAGTTCCCATTCTTTTTGTATCGCGTCGGGAACGGGGAAGGAAAAAAGCCTTTTCTCAATCTCCATCTCGGTTACAACATCCTGGCAACAATACTCCTTAAACAGCTTCCATTTCTCCGGCTCATGGTGCGGCAGTGTTCGGGTTCGGTAACCGTTCGATTTAGAGGGCGTGCAGGGAACGCAGAATGTTCTTATAAGCGCTTTTCCTATCGACAGCTTTTGCTTTTCCTGCGGCAGTCCTAACGCCGCGCCGGTTGCTTCCAGTCCGGCGGTATATCCGCAGTAAAGACCATGCAGCATAACACAGCGCCATTGTGAAAGCCAAGCTGTATTCGCTTGATTATAAAAGTATTTGCACAAGCAATACCACTCGAAGGCGGCGTTATATGCGTGTTTAAGTACATTCGGATCGAAAAGAGCGTTTAAAACAGCGTACGGAATGCTTTCTCCTTGTGCCAGGTCTATAATTTGAACCGGCGCATAATCGAAGCTATATGCGAATAAAAGTATTTGGAAATCGGGGGACTCCACATATTTGTAGAGCCCCGATTTCTTTATATCTATCGACGAGAAGGTTTCTAAATCGATAAACAGGTTTCTCATGGTTTACATCGGCATTCCGGTCAAGGGGTTTATCTGCGAAGCTTGATAAGCTGAAGCCGGTTGCTGATTAAACGCAGTTTGCGGTTGAGGTTGATAATAACCCGGCTGTTGTGATGTTTGGTGGGTTCCGGCCTGTGGATATGTAGGCTGTTGTTGCGTAGCCGGAGCACCTCCGAAAGCTTCAGCAGCGGTTATACGACCTCCGAGCGGTTCACCGTCTCGAGTTTTCTGAACAGGTCCGAGACCGCATCCGATTCCTTTTTTTCCAGCGGCGTTATAAGCAAAGAAGTTTATAGAAACACGCGCATACATTCCGCTGTAAATCTCTGTTGGATTAATAATCGGATTGAGGTTTGTGTCCACAACTTCCGGTTGCTGCTTGCTTGACGCAGTCATAACCCAGTGTCCCTTGCACTCTTCGCCGAACGGTTCTCCATTCGGTCTTAAGCCGTCTCCGTCATAAATGGGGATGGCGGGTTGCGCCGGACGCGTTCCGTTCCACTTGCTGTTAATTCCGTCCTGAATGGCGGCTTGAATAGCTGCGTCAATACGCTGCTTTGTAGCAACGTCGGATTTCGGTATTAAAAGCGTTACGCTGTATTTTGGTTCAGCGCCAGGTTGATTAGCATGAGGTTTTAAAAGATGCTCATAGCTGATGCGTACTTCGTTTGTGATAACTTGTGTTGGTTTTAAGTTTGACATTTACAATTCCTCCGTTTTTCGTTTAGTCTTTAAACACTTCTGCTGCTTTTGGTTGTGCGGTTATCGCTTCGCGTTTGTCGCTTTCTGGAACAAGTGTCGGTTTTCCAGGGGGTTTGATAACATAGCTGTCGAGCAATTCGCTGAATTTTTTCTTGCCTAAAAGACTTTCGACCGCTGTAAGTGTAATAGGTTTACGCTCGTAAAGTACTGCTTCATCGTAGCCTGCTGATTTGAGTACCTCAAAAGCTTTATCAACATCTTCAAACTGTCTGTTGCTTCTACCTTCAACTGCTTTCCAACCCGGAATTTCTTCGCCTGAAAGCAGGGCAGAGAGCGCATATTCTTCAAGGTCTGTAACCCATTCTTTTAAATGCCGGGCTTTTACAAGTATTTCTCCGACCTCCGCGTTGCTGATCAACGGTGGCTTCATATAGCCGAAGCCTTCCAGCGCAGTCATAGTTTCGCAGCGAGCTCGGCATTGCGATTTTGCTCGGCAAAAGTTGCACCATTCGCCAGGGCGATAATCGCCCTCACCTTTAAAGGCTCTTTCTGCGATTGGTTTTATCTGTTCAGCCCATTGGAATAATGTTTCTGTTGTGGTTTCCCATTCGCTGATATTGTTTAACCGAGGTTGAACAATTGCTAGCTTCACGTTGATAATTTCGTACAGCATAGAATACTTATGCAAAGCTCCTAAAGCATACAGCTTCATCTGAGGGTTGTCCACCGCATCCACAGGAACGCCCTTGCCATATTTAAAATCAATAACATGCAAGGTGTTTCCACCGATGATAATGCAGTCGCCGGTGCCGAAGCCTTCTGGAACTATGTGCGAATAATCAAGCGTGGTTTCGATAACTATATGAGGTCTGCTTGCGTAAGAGTGAACAACACTTTGAACATATTCGAGATATGTATCTGTGTGTTCCTGCATTTCTTCCTGGTAAAGCTCTTCTTTTTTAAACTTATTCATCCTCGCGGCGAATGTTTTTGGGCCCATCGGTTCGATGAAATGTTTGCAGAGCTTTAATTCGGCTATCTCATGCGCGAGGGTTCCCTCTTTTGCGTATTCGCTCGTGGTATCCGGGAACTGTTCTTCAAGTCTTGCTGACGGCGTACAGTTTAACCATCTGTGGGCACTTGAGGCGGAAAGGAGAGCATGTTTATTCGTCATCATCTTCCTCCAACCTCTCCAGCGCAAAACTTACGCACTGTTCAACAATGCGGCAAATACTTACTCCGGTTTTATTGCTTAACTCAACTAAGCGGTCATAACAATTTGGGGGAACCCTTATTACACCGCGATTATTGCTATCTTTGGTACCAGGAGCAATAATTCTGAAAACATCCATTGTTAACCCTCCTTAAATTTGAGCTCCCAATCCGCGCAAGGCTGTCGCAAATTCTCCATAGCGTTCTTTGGGCAGTAGCGTTAATGCAGGTACGCCGAAGCTCTTAAGAAGGTTTATAAGGTCCTGCTGCCTGCCGGCATCCATCAAAGGCGCACAAGCGTTTTGCAGATCGGCGATAGTATAGTTAGGTGCGGGGGCTGTTGGAATAGTCGACGCAGGGTTGGGTTGCTGGGGCGGTGTGACCGAAGCGGCCGGTGCTGGCGGCGTGTATGGTACAGTAAACGGAGCAGCTGAGCTAATCGGTACGGCAGAAGTCGGTGCCGTAAACGGTGTCATTGCCGGAGCCGGAGAAACTGCTGCAGGGGCGGCTGGCTGCTGTGTTGAGGGGAATGCTGGGGTTGTTTGGTTTGCCGGAGCAGGTGTATGTTCGGTTTCAGGTGCCACAGAATTTCCGGCAGCTATATCAATTAGCTTCTTTGCTAATTCAGGCGAATTTACGGTAAGCGTTAATGTAATACTGTTCATATTAAACCTCCTAATTTAAGTAGTTTATTTTGTACTTTCTTCGGCAGTTTTTCGAAGGCTTCTGTATCAATTACGGCGAATCCAGTCGGCCAGCGAAAAACCATCCAGTTAATGTTAAAACTTTCTATGGGCGGCGCGGCGTCAATATCAGGTACTTCTCTACAAAGTCCGTAAGGTCCTTGAATGGTTTTATATTTTCTGTTTTTTATAGCCCATTCTCTGCGTTTTTCCTTTATAACTTCCCTCTTTGCTTGCTCGATTTGTTCTTCTGTGGTAACAATTTCGGCTATATAAGGGGCCCTGATTTTAACCATCTCGGCCACCTCTTGACAGCTTTTCATTTTGGTGATAGACTTTAGTTGTATTGATATACTTTTGTTTTTGAACGCTTTCGGTTTTGGTGGAACCGGGGCGTTCTTTTTCTTTAAAAGCTTTGTCGGCAAGATAACTCGACAGCAACAGTGACAAACCTGAGAAAACAATTGTAGGCATTTCCTGCGGGATTGTGTAAGACATTAGCAAAACCACTATGCCCATTCTGCGAAATATGGATCCGAGGTTTTTAAACATAATCATAAGCTGCATCCCTGCTTGGCAATCTTATATTTTTTTCTTCTGCCCAAGTAAAAAAGAGTTCGGGCAAATAAAAGGATTTTTCTTTTCTCCTTCGCAGTAAAGCCTTTACAGCGTAGCACTAACATCATTAGTCACACCTCCTTGTTTTCCTCAACCGTTACCACGATTCCTTTTTGCGGATTGATTCCTGCCGCGGCTACATCGGACTTCTTGAGGTACAAGGTGATAAGCGTGTTATCATCTTTGTTACCGGTCTCAAACCTGTAGCATGTTTTGGTTTCGTTGCGTAGTTTTAAATACAGTTTCATAGTTTTTACCTCCTATAATTTTTACATGGTATTTTTGTTTGTACGTCGATGCAGGGTCCGTTGCATCCCAAAGGACATTCATGTTTTCGACAGGCGAAATATTTAATTATTTCGGTGTCTAAATAGAAGTCAAATTTGCTTTCGGGTATGCTCTTGCACGGTATAAAACATTCATTGTCTTTCAGCTCCTCGTCGACTTCGGCTCGGGTTAGAATCACGCATTTTCCGAAAATGGAGCTGTCGACACAGGGGTCTCCTCTTTTGCTGGTGTATTCGTGTTCAGTGTAGCTTGACATTCTTTCAACCTCTCTTTTCTTGCTTCTTCCATAGCTACTCGAGTGAAGTACCGAACATAAATATCCGCGACATTTTTGAGTATCCTATCAATTTCTTCTTGTGTTTTTACACAACAAGAATCATCGAAGTATGCCGTACAATTTCCGCTTTTATATACCGCAACAATGGCCATTAATAATCACCTCGTTTCCGTATATGCTGAAAATCATAAGTTAGTTCCGAATTGTCGAAACATTATTACAGTTATTATGTTTTTCTTCCAATTCCCGAAGAATCTGGTCCGCCATATCAACGATTTTTACATACTTAGGCTTAATGAAATTGCCGTTAATCGCGTTCGAAAAATCTGAAGGGTAGCAAGATTCACCTCTGCGCTCGATTTCTTTTATAATGTCTATGTTCCTCAAACCAAGAGCGACAATGCGTTCTTTTATACTGCGAGCCATAAACTTCACCTCCTTTTAATTGACGATATTTGTTAATGATTAGTTATTGACAAATGTCGAAAAACGTGTTATTGTGTTTTTGTGGCTATAACAATATTTGTTTTCTCGACATTGTCGAGGTTTTTTGCTTTGCGCTTTGTGTCTAATAATTTGTTAGCGTAAAGTGGATAATACAAACCCAACGCTTTTTTTGAAGGAATGCCGGTTGGGTTTGTTTGTGTATGTAAAAGTTAGAATTTTTCTATCCAACTCCGATTATAGTAAGAAATACTCTTTTTGTCAATAGCAAAATTAGATTTTTTATATTTTTTATTTTACTAAATAAGAATTTCTCTATCTTTAGAATCTGAGGTGTTTAAATGAACATTACAATTGAGCGAATTATTAGCTTATTAAAAGAAAAAGGAATTACATTTAAAACTTTTGCTGAAGACTTAGGATATAACAAAGTAACCATCTCAGATTGGAAATCAGGTAAAAGTAACTCATATATGAGGAACATAAATAAAATCGCTGACTATTTAGATGTTTCTGTTGATTATCTACTTGGAAATACAGACATAAAAAATAAGCCCGTCATCAATAAAAACGACGAGCAATTTGCTGAATTATATGAAATTATAAAAGATTATTCACCTGAGAAGCTGGCTCAGATTCTCGATTACGCGCGTTATTTAAGTTCAAAAAATTCGAGCCAAGAAAAATAGCGAATGTTTTTAACTCTTCTCTCTGTTCATTCGTTAGCATCTCATATTCTTGTTTAATCTCTTTAATTAATTCCACCATTTTCATTGCCCTCTCTTTCTACGCAGAACATATGTTCGCTATTAATCATAACACTTTACATTTGATTTGTAAATATAGCAAACTGCACGAAAAAAAAGTAAATATTTTTATATAAATAAAGGGAAGAGTGGATAATATGGAATATTTAATATTGGGTGTTATTTTTTATATAATTTCAAAATATATTTTCAAAAAATGCAAGCAATGTAAAAAGTATGTATTAGCAAGAAAAATTAATAAAAATGGCTTATGCCAGTTATGCGAACAAGATAGAATAGAAAAAGAAAATAAGAAAATCGAGGAAGCGAAACGAGCAGAACAAGAACGTCAACAAAGATTAGAAAAGCAGAGAATTGAACGTGAAAATAGGATAAACGAGTTTAAGCAAATATTATCATCTCTTAAGCCGGCAAGAATAGACTTGGCGACCGAAAAAGTTAAAGCGGACTCGGAACGTGAACCATTCGAGATTAAGTATTCAAACATTACTTCAAAGACTAACACCCAAAATATTAAGGATTTTATCGTTATAGATACCGAAACAACAGGGTTAAATTGTCGCATACATAAAATTATTGAAATAACAGCAATAAAATTTATAGATTTTATTCCCGTTGAGATATTTACAACACGTATTAATCCTAAGAAACCTATACCGCCCGAAGCTACCGCAGTAAATAACATTAGAGATGAAGATGTAAAAGACGCTCCTTATTTTTGGCAAATTATACCCTCTTTGAATGAATTTATCGGTAAGCTCCCTATAGTAGGGCATAATTTGCCATTTGATATGAAATTCTTATTACACGAGGGATTATCACTGAACCTTATCAAAAGAAAATATTTCGACACATTAAGTTTAGCACAAAGCTGTTTAAAAACACCTAAACGAAAATGGGATAGAGAACTTGAAAGTTATAAAATCGATTATTTCTCTGATTATGATGTTGAAAATTATAAACTAACTACATTGTGTGAATATTTTAAAATCGGAATAGATAATGCTCATTCTTCTGCTTCCGATTGCCTTGCGACAGGATATCTATTTAAACATCTTATTTATTGTAAAGGTGCTGCCATTGAATCCGAAGTCTTAGTGTAAATGGGAAGGTTGTATATGGAACAATACTGTATATATTTACGCAAATCAAGAGCTGACGTTGAAGCAGAGAACATGGGCGAAGAAGATACTTTTACACGTCATGAAAGAACTTTGCTCGAACTTGCTAAAAAGCTCAGACTTCCAATAACAAAAATATATAAAGAATTGGTTTCCGGCGAAACCATTGCTGCGCGCCCGGTTATGCAACAGCTTTTAAACGAAGTTGACCAGGGTCTCTGGGCTGGCGTTTTGGTAATGGAAGTAGAGCGTTTAGCGAGAGGAGATACAATAGACCAAGGTATAGTCTCACAAACATTTAAAGCGAGCGGCACGAAAATTATTACTCCCTTGAAGACCTATGACCCGAACAACGAATTCGATGAGGAATATTTCGAGTTTGGGCTGTTTATGAGCCGTCGGGAGTATAAGACAATTAATCGCCGCTTACAACGCGGAAGGCTCGCTTCTGTAAATGAAGGAAAAATCATATCATCCACCGCACCATATGGGTATGACAGAATAAAAATAAAAGACGCAAAAGGATATACTTTAACGCCTAACCCGGATGAGGCTCCCGTCGTCAAACTCATATTTGACTTATATACTAATACCCCCGGAGGAATACAAAAAGTCGCCGACAAGTTAAATGCGATGCAAATTAAACCTCGTCATAAGGATTTCTGGACCCGTTCAACCGTAACCGATATATTGGACAATCCGGTATATATAGGGAAAGTAAGGTGGGGATATCGTTTATACAAAAAATATATCGTTAACGGAAAGCTTAAATCAAAAAGGTTAGTAAACCCAAATTGTTATTTTATTGACGGAATACATCCGCCGTTGGTCTCAGAAGAAGTATTTTTTAAAGCACAAACCAAGATGAAAAATAACAGGACTATAAAGGTTAAAATAGATAACACTTTAAAAAACCCGCTATCAGGCTTGGTATACTGTAAAATGTGCGGAAGCTTAATGACAAGGGAAGGTCCTGGCAAGCGTCATAAAATCGAAACCTTAGCTTGTCATAATAGTAACTGTGATAATGTGTCTGCCCCTTTAGTCCTCATTGAATCAAAGATTATTGAATATTTAAATGAGTGGGTTATTAACTATAAGCTTAAAACGCGTCATGAAGATGTTAACAACACTGAAGACAGCGTTTTGGTTATGAAAAAGAAAAAGCTTAAAGAGCTTCAGCGAGAAGTAGAAAAAATTGATAAACAGATAGACCAAACCTATGATTTACTGGAAAGAGAGGTTTATACCGTCGAAGTTTTTACCCAGCGCCATCAAAAGTTAAACGAGAGAAAAGCGGACACACTTAAAGCGATCGCCGAGCTTGAGAGCGATATTGCGTCAGAAAGTGGTAATGCAAAAATTAAAAACATGATTCCAATTTTTGAGAATGTTCTTGAATGTTATAATAAGGTTGAATCCGCTGAAGAAAAAAACATGCTACTAAAACAGATTGTTTCTCGTGTTGAATATATAAAAACTGTTCGCAATAAACGAGGTAAAGCGTTTAATGATAATTTTGAGGTAACCGTATATCCTTTGCTTCCAAAATAGAGGATTACCTATATGATGCATGTTCGTATACATACGGTCCGCCGATGGCCGTGTCGCCCATTCAGCCGGTTGAGAATGTCATTGAGTTTGCGGTAACGCAGATTGACAGCCGCAAGATTTTTCTCGGCATTTCCAATTACGGCTATGATTTCGTGCTGCCCTATGTGCCCGGCGAGTCAAAAGCCGCCTCGATTTCGACGGTGCAGGCGAATGAACTTGCGGTCAGAACCGGTTCGACCATACAATATGACGAGAAGGCGCAGGCGCCGTTCTTCCGCTATTTTGAAAACGGCACGCAGCACGAAGTGTGGTTCGAGGACGCAAGAAGCCTGCAGGCGCGGCTGCAGCTTTTAAAACAATACAATTTAAGAGGCGCTTTATACTGGAACCTCAACCGCCCGAATCCGCAAAACCTTGTCGTCATCAACTCCCTGATAAACCTGCAGCCGTTCAATCTTTTTTAATAAAAAACAAAGACTTGCGCGCGCCGGCGCAGGTCTTTTCTTTTTTAACAAAAGCCGCCGGCAGGCAGCCTGCCGGCGGGAAAAGGTCTTTTTGGATTATGCTATGAGAGCAGTTTGTCGAAATTATAGAATATTGTCGCGATCTGCGCTCTGGTCGCATTGTCTGCGGGGAACAGGTAGTTGCCGTTGCCGGAAATGATTCCTTTATCGACCGCCCAGGTCATCGCGATAACCGCATAGCTTGCGATGCTGGAATAATCGGCGTATCCGGTCAGCGTGAATCCGGACGTAATGCTCATATCGCAGCCGATCATGCTTGCATACCGATACAAGAACATAACCGCCTGCTGTCTTTGCACGTTATCGTCCGGACCGAAGGTCGTAGCGTTGTAGCCGCTCGCGATACCGTTCTGGGTTGCCCAAAGGATGGCGTTGTAGTAATAAGAACCGAGCGCAACGTCCGTAAAGGGAAGCGTGCCGGAAACCGGCGGCTGACCGGCATGGCGGTACAACACCGTAACCATCATGCCTCTTGTCATGGTCAGTTCGGGGCTGAAGGTTGTGCTGGAGGTTCCGCTGAAAAGCCCCGCGTTGTAAACATACTTAACCGGTTCGTAATACCATGCCGTCGTCGGGACATCGACAAACGGAAGCTCGGAGCCTTTGATATACTTGATCGCCCATACGGTTGTCGTCGGATAAACCACCGCGACCGCGACTTTGATATACTTACCGTCCATCATGCTGGACGCGGGAATGGTGACGCTGGTCGCGCGCGTGTTCTCCACATAGGCAAGTTCAACCGCGTTTTGCGATTCGTTGCTGTTTCCGGGGTCCGGCTCTCCGGCAAGCTCTATTACTTTATAGATATATCCCGCCGCTCCCGGAACGCTGTTCCACGAAATGGTCAGGGACGCGCCCGCTGGACGCTCGTCAACGCTCGAAATCACCGCCGGGTCGTTCGAAAGGTTGCCGATTCTTGTGCAGCTCGGGATATAAATCCACCCGTTGTAAGACAGATATTTCGTGTATCCGTAATCGCCCGAAACACTGGTTACGGAAAGACTGGTGTTTGCCGGAATGGTGGTGACAGTGCTTGCGCCCGAGGAAGGAGCGGACCGCATAACCAGCGAGGAAGACGACTGGTATATGCCGGTTTTATATCCGGTAATCACGACGTTGGCAATTGCTTCCTGCAGACGCATAATCGCCTTCGTGTAATCGCCCGGCATGGAGGTGGACACGTTGTAAACGCCGGTTCCGTAGTTTAAGGCGGCCTCCATTTGCGCCTGGGACTGGCTGGACAGCGTGTAATTGGAAAGATACGTGTTGGCGGAAGCGATCAGCGAGGAAAGCGTGTTTTTTGTCGCGGTCGGTATGGTCGGCCGCTGGGTAATCAAAAGGCTGTTCGCAACTCTGCGGGTGCTGGAGTAAACCGCTTCCAGCGTGCCGGACGAGTTTTCGACCGTCATCTGCGTCGATCCGCCGCCGTCCAGCAGAACCGCGGTCTGGCAGCCGAGTCCGATGAGCATATCGGCAAGCTCATAAACCGTAAGTCCCGGATAAGTGCTGGTTCTGCCGTCCGTTGCGACAATGATCAGTTCGCCGTTCGATTTCACGCCGATCGCGGAGCGCTGCGCGCTGGCGTTGTTGAAATCGCTGCCCAATCCGTTGCTGGAGGTTACGTTTACGCCGTTCAAAACGATATGATAGCCGTAGGTTACAAGCGCGCTCGAGGCGTTTTCCATTTTGGTCTTTGCAGCCGCGATGGTTTCGGTAACCGTTATTTCAGCCGTATCGCCGATCGAAAGCGCGCGCAGGCTGGCTGCCCACGGGCTGGAGTTGCTCGCATAAAGCACAAACTGATTTCTTCCGATCGAACCGCCGCTGCTGACATTGTTTCTTTTCTCAGCGACGGTGCCTTTGAGCGTGCCGCCGACCGTAAGCTCGGTGTTGTTGACCTTATTGAATACAATTTCGACGCCCGGCGAATTCGTGTCCGTATTGTTTCCGCAGCTTGTGTCATAATAATATATGCCGGTTCCGAGCGTGTAGGGGTACATGTTGATATACTCCAGCGCGCCGGACCAGGGGCTGCCGTTTACTTTCAACGCATAGCTGACTTTGGAGTAAACAAGATCGGTATTGCCTGCGCTGTCAAATACAAGCATATAAGTCGGTCCAAAGCTGTTTTGTCCCTGAATAACCTTGCCGTCTGAAATATTGACGCCGCCGTAGGTGTTGCAGCAGGTGCCGACGAACGAGAAGAACGAACCGTTGATGCCGCCGACGATATTCAGTCCGTACTTCGATTCGGCGTCGGTCGCAGAGTTGATGGTCGTCGCGCCATAACCGGAGTATTTGGAATATACAAAGGGCATATAATTGCTTGTCTTGGGGTTAAAGGATAGCGCGAAAACCCTTTGCAGGTCGTTGCTGCTGTCCCGGTAAACAGCAGTGGAATAGGTTACGCCTGGTGCAACCGTTCTGTTGGACGCGGAAGAAATGATGCCGCTTCCCAGAGGCGCGCCGACAGAAAAGGTAATTGCCCATGCGCTCAGCGAACAGGCTGAGAGGATAATGAGAACACTTAAGCAAACTGCAAAGATCTTTTTCAATTTCATTCCCCTTTCTTATTGATTTCATTTCAGTATATCTGCGCAGAAGCAAAATGTTACAAAATGAACAGGCGTTTCAAGCGTTCAGCGTTTTAGACATTTTTCGACAATTACGTTTTAAAAGAAAACCCTTCAAACAGATTCACTGGTTGCAGGGTTTTACTTTCTATATCGCTTGTTTATGTAAAGATTGTTCCTTTTTGCCGGTGAGGAAGCGGTTGTACTGGACGGCCGCTTTTTCCTGCGCTTCGATGCGTACTTTGTTGATATCGTGATAGTTCTCTATCAGGATTTTTACAATATCTCCGTCCAAAGAACCGTCGTCGACCATGCTCATCAACAGCTTGACGGCGTTTTCGTACCGCATGCCGACGCGGTAGGGGCGGTCTTCCGTAATCGCGGTAAACACATCCGCGACCGCCATAACGCGGGAGCCGAGCGGCAGTTCGTCGCCTTTCAGATGGAACGGATACCCGTTTCCGTTGATTTTTTCATGATGGTACGCAGCCCATTTTTTAATTTCATCGAACTGCGGGACTCTGTTCAATAGCTGATAGGTATAATAGGTGTGCGAGCGCATCTTGCTGACTTCGAACTCGTTTAATCCGTTCGGCTTGTCGATGATGTTCGGGTCGATCACCAGTTTGCCCAGGTCGTGCAGATACCCGGCGACAAGCATCATTTTACATTCATACGGCGTCATGCCGGCAAGTTCAGCCAACTTGCTCGCCGTCTGCGCGACGCCGGCAGTATGCCGCGCGGTGAACTTGCTTCTAAAATCGACGATTTGCGCGATGACGGACGACAGGCTGATGATATCGTCGATATTCAGCATGGGCGTCGGAATGTCTTTCGGCAGATTTTTAATCGGAAATTGGGAAGCCAAATCCAGCCAGATATATTCTTTCTGACTGAGCGCCAACAGTGCGTCGACAATGTTCGGCTCAAACAGCTTGTCTTTGTTTTTCTGCACATATTTCCGAATATCGCGCAGCTGGAACAAAACGTTGTTTACGTCAATGCGCGCGCTCACCCGGTCCGCCAGATGGATGATGTGACATTCAAACGAAACTTCCTCTCCGTCAAACGTTTTGCCCTCGCCGTAATTCCACGGCAGATGATGATATTTGATGATCTTCGCCTCGTTCTCGAAAAACGAAAACTCTCGAAACAGCCGATATCCGTTAAAAGCGTGAATGTTGATGTAATCCGGCTCGCGCTCAATGATTTCCAGTCTTTCCTGGATAGAAAGCGATCCGACGTCATGCAAAAGGGCCGCTATAAAGACGCTGAATTTGCGGTCCTCCGGAATATTCAGCTGTTCCGCCAAACGATAGGATAGATAGGCAACCTTTTGATGGTGGTTTGACAGTATCGGCGAAACCAGGTCGACCGCATCCGAAATGCAGTTTAAAAAATCATATAATTTAATGTTAATTTCTTTCATTTTTTATCACGCATTAAAAATATAGATATACTTATACAATATATATATCGCAGATTATTAACCAAAATAAATCAATTCGTTAAACTTTATGTTATATTTTTGTTTCTCATGGGCAAATTAATAATAGAATTTTGTTGGAGGATTATGATATGCAGATAAAAGACGTAATGACAAAAAACGTGGCCTATGTCGCGCCGCAGGACCCGATTGAGAAAGCCGCGAAACTGATGGACGAATACGACGTCGGCTCGGTCCCGGTATGCGACGGCGAAAAAGTCGTCGGCATTGTCACCGACCGAGATATTGTTTTACGCTGTGTCTCGCAGAAAAAAGATTTTGCCCGTCCGGTCCGCGAGGTGATGACCGCGAATCCGGTTACGGCGGCGCCGAACATGGACGTCAAAGACGCCGCAAAGCTGATGAGCGAGAAGAAGGTGCGCCGTCTGCCGATTGTCGAGAACAATTCGCTTGTCGGAATGGTGTCGTTGGGCGATATCGCCGTTGAGCCGAAAACTTCCGATAAAGCAGGCGAAGCGCTCAAAGACATTTCCTATCCGAGCGGCTCGTATTTCTAAATAAAAGAGTCCCTGTGCGGGACTTTTTATTTTTTAGTTTTTCAGATGCGCCGGATTTACTTTTATATAGATGGACAATTCAAAATTGTCGTTCGCTTTTGCGCCTTTTCGGCCGGGCTTATGTTTTTGATATTCAACTTTTGCGATTATGCACTTTAAAATTCTGTTTTTTTCTTCGGCGGACAAAGAACCGTAATGTTCAAACATGCCGGCCTGAATCGGACCGCGCCGGCAGGAATCAAGATTCTTCAGTTCTTGTTCTTCCGTTTCCATCGCTTGATACAAAATCTTCTTGCGTTCCGCCAGCGCTTCCTTGCGACGCAGGAATTCCTCTTTCGTATAAACACCGCTTTCGACCAGTTCGTAGGTCGTCTGCAGCTGCTTTTCGCATTTATTCAGTTCCGACCTTAACTGTTCGACGACCTGTTTCTTTAGCTGCAGCGCGTTTTCCTGCAAGTTTTCCGGTTCTGTTTGCAGGGCGGCGCCGCAAAACAGTTTTTCCAGCGCGCTTGTAATTTTTTTCTCGACAATCAAAAGCGGCGCGGAAACGGTTGCGCAGTTTTTGCTCGGGCAATACAGAATGTCATAGGCGGTATGCTTGTTCGCGCCCAGCCGGCGCATGACGGCGCCGCAGTTTTTACAGAATACGATGCCGGACAGCGGATTTTTTAAAGAAAGGTCCTTTTTGGTCCGGCTTGCCGTATTCGCGGCTCGGATTCTCTGCGCTTCGTCGAATATTTCCTGAGAAATAATCGCCGGATGCAGCCCTTTTGCGAGAATACAGTTTTGGTTTTTGACCCGTTTTCGTCTGACGCCGCCGTTTTCCCTGAACTTCTTTTCGGTTCTGTACGCCCAGCGGATCTTTCCGGTATAAACCGGGTTTTTTAATATATCATTGATGGTCGCGCGCGACCATCGGCCGCCTTTTCTTGGTTTCATCTGCAATTCGTCCAGTTTTTCCGCAATCCTGGTCATGCCCAAACCTTCCGTATAGAGCGCGTATATCAGGCGAACCGTTTTCGCTTCGCTTTCGTTGGGGACGAGCGTAAACCCTTTTCCGCCGACGATTTTGACTTTATCATAACCGTAGGGCGGCGTCGAAACAACCGCTTTTCCCTCCTTTGCCGACGCGATTCTGCCGCGCTGGATACGGCGGTTGATGGCTTTATACTCTCTGCGGCTCATAAAGAGGCCGAATTCAAAATATTCTTCGTCGAACTCGTCGTTCGGGTCGTATGTTTTCAGCGGGGTGATGATTTTGGTTCCGCTTGCTTTGAACGCCTGCGCGACGATGCCCTGGTCGATCGTGTCTCCTCTTGCGAGACGTTCGATTTCCATAACAAAAACGCCGCTCCAGACACCCTGTTCCACTTCGGCAAGAAGCTTTTGAACCTGGGGACGGGCGGCGATGGTTTCGCCGGAAACCACTTCCCGATAAATCCGCGCAATCGTTACGTTCATTTTTTGCGCCAGTTCGGTCAGTATTTTCTCGTGGCGGGCAAGCGTTTCCGTTTCTCCTCTGTTTTCCGCTTCGATGTCGGCGCGCGATTTGCGCAGATACATGCAATACCGCGTACGCATTCCCCCTACTTTATCCCTTTGAAAGAAACCGGTTCCTCCCACCAGCCGAACCCGACGCTGCCGCGGATGCGTTTTTCGGTTTCGTCCGGCGCGGAAAGAAAAATCAGAAAAGAACCGCCCGGCGGGAAAATCAGCTTTCCGTTTTCGTTGGCGGTCAGCGTTGTTCCGGAAAGTCCCGCGCGCTCGAACGCTTTGATGCCGCTTTCCGGCTCGCTTACTACGTCGGAGCAAAACTGCAGCCTGACCTGAGGTTTCGGATTCGGCAAAACGGCGGTGTTCGTGCAGATTACCTGCGGCGAGAAGATTGCGATTCCGGGCGGTTCGGCGTTAAACCAGAACTGCGCGCGGAACGAAGATTCCAAAACGTCGGAGACGGTCCAGACGTGAACATGCAGATTCACGCCGGAATGAAAGGGATTGTAAAGTCTCGCCCATGCGTATCTTCCTTTGCCGAAGGTCAGGTCGCTCGCATAGCCAATAAAATACTCGCCCCGCAGCGATTTGTACAGTTCGACCGGGATGACGACGTTTTTGCTCATTTTATGTTTATGGTATCTAAAATCGGAAGCGCCGTTCATAAAATCACCCGTTTCCGGTTTTACTATAAACAGTTTATGCCTGACAAACGAAAAAAAGCCACTTTTTTAAAAAAAGCGGCGTTTTTTCTTCCCATGACGAAGAAAAAAAGAGCCTGTTTTTTAAAACAGGCTCTTTTATGACTACTTCTTGTTTTTTCCTTCGGGCGCTATGACGATTTTTCTGTCCGCGCCGTCGCCGATCGAATATGTTGTCACGCCCGCGATGTTCTGGCATTCCGTATGAATGATTCTTCTCTCATAAGCGTTCATAGGTTCAAGCGCAAAGCTTCTTTTGTACTTTAAAACCTTCTCGGACATTCTTCTTGCCAGCGCTCTGAGCGTTTCGGCGCGTTTCTCGCGGTAATTTTCAATATCGATCGTAATCCGGTAAAAAGTCGATCTGTCCTTGTTTGCGGCGAGGGTTGCCAAATACTGTACCGCATCCAGTACGTCGCCGTGCCTGCCGATCAGCAGCCCTAAATTCTCGCCGTTTACAGAAATCAGAGCGCCTTCCTCGTCTTCGCTTTCGATGTTCACCTGCGCTTGAATGTCCATGTTCTTCAGCAGGGTCTCAAGAAAGTCAACCGCAATATTCGCCGGGGTGTTCTCAATATAAACCCGCACCTTCGCGTCGCAGGCGCCGATGCCTAAAATACCCTTTCTTCCTTCTTCAAGAACCTCAAACTTAACTTTATCAACAGGCTTGCCAAGCGCCGCGGCGCCCGCTAAGACAGCGTCGTCCACTGTCTTTCCCGTAGCAACAATTTCTTTTGTCATTTTTATTTACTTTCCTTTCAAGAATACGGAAAATATTAATTCGCTGTTCTGTGTCAGTTCCTCATTCAGCGTCGCTTTCGGAATCTTCTTCGTCTTCATCGTCGGCAGAAAGCATTTCGATTTTGTTTTTACCGACCACTCGCTTGCCGGAAACCGGTCCTTTTACCTCCAGGTCCTTAAAGCTGTCGTCGTCTTCGTCTACCTCGATCATAATGACTTTTTTCTTCTTCTTATTTTTCTTATTATACTCTTTCACAGCCGCTTCCAGCTCTTCTTTCGTATATGTCGGCAGCGGATAGAAACGATTCAGTATAATCGGCTGAACGGCGCCGGTGACCGTTCTCCAAATCCAGTACACGGCAACCGCGGCGGGGAACTGGAACGAGAAATAAGCGCTGACCACAGGCAATCCCCACTTCATGAACCAGCCGTTTACCATCGGATTGTTTTCCATTCCCGGCGTCGTCGGGGTGTATTTGCGCGTAATGTAACCGCTTCCAACGCTGGTCAGGAAAATCAGCAACGGGAAGATTAACAAAAGGTTGAATTTTTTATAGGACGGGGTGTCCAGCAGCGAAATGCCCGCGAAATTAAAGTTCGGAAGCGCGTCCTTTTCTTCCTTGGAAAAATGCAATTCGTACCTGTTGTAATCCGCGAGTTTGATATTGTATTCTTCCGCGATGCTGGCGATATAATCGTAATCCTGCTGGATGAGCTTTGTCAGCAAAAGCTCGTTCTTATTGGACCCGCTTTTGACCAGCTGTCCGTTTTCTTCTTTATATCCGAAGTTCAGCTGAATGTTTTTTAAAGTCTCGACAAACTTGTCAAAGTTTGCGTTTTCTTCTTTTTGAACCAACGATTCGTCTTTGTACTGCTCGACCGTTCTAAAAGCGATATCGTATAAAGAGTTTTCCTGCGCGTCCAGTTTTGCCGTGAGCTCCTGGGACGTTGAGGAATAGGTGATCGGCTGTCTGATAATCGCGTACAGGACAAACAGAAGCACGAGCGGAATCAGCATCGGAAGGCATCCGGACAACTGATTGTAGCCCTCGCTCTTTTGCATTTCCTGTATTTCGAGCATCATTTTCTGCTGCGTAACACGGTCGTTTCTGCCCGCGTATTTCTTTCGGATTGCCATTTCCTTCGGCAACAGTTTGCGCTGCATAATCAAGTTTTTCTGCTGCTTGATCGCAAGCGGCAGCATGAGCAGCTGCGTTATAATGGTAAAGAATAATAACGCCAATACATAATAGTTGCCCGAGAGGTATAGGCATATCTTCATCAAATACCCGAACGGGATGTAGATAAGACTTAAGAAATTCATATTTTTTCCATTTCCCCGCCAGTTATATAATAAATATTCGCTTCTTTTAAAATTGATTCGTTTCAGATTCGCCGCTGTCGGTGCCGGCGTCCGTTTGTTTTTTGACTTTTATTTTTCTTTTCGGCTCCGGCACAGGGTCGTATCCGCCTTTGCAGAGCGGATTGCATCTTAACAGCCGGTATGCCGTCAGAAGCATTCCCATCAATACGCCTCTTTTTTCAAACGCCTCGATCGCGTACTGAGAACAGGTAGGCTGAAACCTGCAGCTCGGACCCTTGAACGGAGATATATATTTTTGATACGCCCTTATCAGAAAAATAAAAATCTTTTTCATGCTAAAAGCTGCCATTCATTCGCTTTTCAAAAGGTCCGCTTTTTTCAGCAGCGTATAAATTTCTTCCTGAATTACGGAAAAATGCGCGTCGTAGCTGGCCTTTTTCGCGACGAAAACGAGAATAAAACCGTCCTTGACAAAAGGGTGAAGATGTCTGTATGCTTCCTTGATTTTTCGCTTCATTCTGTTTCGTTTTACGGCTTTTCCAAGACTTTTCGATACCGTAAAGCCGACGAGCGTCGTCTTGTTGTCGTAGTTTTTCATCACATATAGAACGACAGTGCTCGCGGCCGCGCTTTTCCCTTTTTTATAAGCTTTTTGAAACAGATGGTTTTCCTTTAAGGAACGGATTTTTCTTCTTTTTTCCATTAAAAAATCCTTTTTAGCGCTTAAAACCAGTATTATTAAGCTAAAGAAGGCATAATGCACTATGGGATTAATGCATTATGCGCTTTCTTAAAAACACATGTTTGCATATCAGCAAATATTTATTCTGAAGCTTAATAAGTAAGTCTGGCTCTGCCCTTTGCCCTTCTTCTCTTAAGCACCTTTCTGCCATTTGCTGTTGCCATTCTCTTTCTGAATCCATGCTCTCTTTTTCTGTGCAGCTTTTTCGGCTGATATGTTCTAAGCATTCTACAATGCACCTCCCCGACAAAAAACTGATATCTTTCTATGCGCAGTTTTTTGTAACAAAACCGGCAGGATATCAAAAGTCAACATTTATTATATACATAAATTTTTGCTAATGTCAAGAGTTTTATTCCTCATTTTCTGTGTTTTGACCCGAAAAAGGCTGATTTTTTTTATAAAACCCTTTCTTTTTGCCCGTTTTTGTGCTATAATAAGATAGATATTTCGGTAGAAGTGAAGTGAGTAAATGGCGGAATTAGAGTTTGCGTCTATCATGGACGGTTTAAAAGAAGAGCTGTCGAAAATATATTCCAGCACGACGATGAGTTTGTGGTTTGATCAGCTCGCCCTGTTGTCTTTGGATGATAAACAGGCTGTCCTGGTAGCTCCTACTGAATTTAAAAAAGATATATTGGAAAAGAAATATTTAGATGTCCTTACCGAAAAGCTTTGCGGAATACTTGGTTTTGAGGTCGAAATCAAAATCATTTCTGCCGAAAGCGGCCCTATGGCAAAAGTTCCGCCGTTGGAAAAAGAGGAGGAACCGGACGAGGATATCAGCGCGTACAAAATGCGCTTTAATCCCAACTATACTTTTGAAAACTTTGTCGTCGGAAAATCCAACGAGCTTGCTCAGTCCGCGAGTCTTGCTGTCGCACGGCATCCCGCAGAGCTGAACAACCCGTTGTTTTTATATGGCCCGTCCGGACTCGGCAAAACTCACTTGCTTTTTGCTATTGTAAATGAGATTCGGAAAAATTTCAAGAACTATCATATATTATACGTCACTGGCGAAGAGTTCACAAACGAGCTGATCGACGCGCTCGCGCAAAAAAAACCGGTCGCTTTCAGAGAAAAATACAGAAACCTGGACGTACTTCTGGTTGACGACATTCAGTTTTTGGCAAACAAGCTCGGTATTCAGGAAGAGTTCTTCCATACCTTTGACACGCTATATAAGCAGAACAAACAGATTATTTTAGCTTCGGACTGCCATCCGCGGGAGATTAACAACTTAGAGGAAAGACTGAAATCCCGTTTCGAGTCCGGTCTTGTCGCGGACATTCAGCCGCCCGATCTTGAGCTGAGAGTCGCCATCTTCAAGCGAAAATCGGTCGATATGGGTATTGATATACCAAACGACGTACTTTTATACCTCGCGGAGAATATTAAAATCAACATCCGCCAGATCGAAGGTTCGTTAAAGAAGCTGAAAGCGAACAGCTTTATCAGCGGCGAACCGATTACGCTGGAAATGGCGCAAAAGGTATTGGGCGACTTTCTCAAAAGCGCCGAGAGCGAGGACAACATCATCGACAAAATCTTTACATACGTCTCCAAACGCTACGGCGTATCCAAAGACGCGCTCAAAAGCCAGAAGCGGAACGCGGACATCGCGTATCCAAGACATATCGCGATCTATCTTACCCGCGAGCTTACCTCCCTTTCTCAAAAGAGCATCGCAAAGATTTTTGCGAGAAAGGACCACACCACCGTTTACAACTCGATTATGGTGGTTGAGAAGAAAATCAAGTCGGACGTTCAGTTCGAACGCGAAATCAACCAGATTATCAACGAGCTGAAAGGGCAATAAACCGCCATTGTGGACAAACAGAAGTTGTCCACAGCGTTTCTCCGTAGATAACCCACAGTTTAAAATCGCCTTTTCTTTGCAATATAACGCATTTTTTGACTTTTCCACAAATTCACAGCGGCTACTAATAATAGGAATACTAATTCCTTTTTGTTATCTTTGTTCCTTTTTTTCTGTTTTTTTGTTAAAGTTCAAAAATTCGGTATGTTTTTTTTAATAAAACCTTTTCGGAAAGGATAAATTCTTTATGGCTATAAAATTTACAACCAACAGAGCGGTTATGCTCTCGCTGATAACGCCGGCGCTGGCCGCGACTTCCAACAAAAACACACTGCCCGCGCTCGAAGGTTTACTTTTTTCGCTCGAAGATAATATTCTGACCGTTTGCGGCTACGACCTTGAAAAGGGCGTCAAAACCAGCGCGCAGGTGTATCCGCAGGAAGAGGGCGCGGTTATTCTGAACGCGCAGAAAATCAGCGCGATTATACGCAATCTGCCCGAATGCGAGATTCACTTTGAAGCCAATGAGAAAAACATGGTGCGCATAACCGGCGCGATGAGCGAGTTCACCATCCACGGACTTTCCGCAGAAGCGTTTCCGAACCTTCCCGAACTGGGCGGCGACAGGAGCTTCTCGATCAGCCAGGGCGTGCTGAAGGACTTAATCGAAGGCACGCATTTCGCCGTCGCGCAAACCGACGCGCGGCCGATTCTGACCGGCGAGTATTTTAAAATCGAAGGAAAAAAGATAACCGTCGTCGCGCTGGACAACTACCGGCTCGCGCTAAAAGAAGAAGAAAACGCCGTTTTCGGGAACGAGAACAATTATTCCTTTATCGTTCCGGGAAAAACGCTGTTTGAGTTCTCAAAACTGCTTTCCGACAGCGACGAGCTGATTACGGCTGAATTTACCAATAAATATATTATCTTTAAAATGAAAGACATTGTCTTCTTCTCTCGTCTGCTGGAAGGCGAATACATCGATTACAACCGCGTCATTCCGAAACAGAATAAGATATTTGTCAAAGTCAAAACCGCCGATTTCATCGAGAGCGCGTCCAGAGCATCCCTGCTCGTCGACGAGAAGCTGAAGACCCCGTTGAAATGCAGCTTTACCGACGATAACCTTCAAATATCCTGTACGACCCAGTACGGAAACGTCATCGACAATATCAAAATTGAAAAGACCGGCGAAGACATTGAAATCGGATTCAACAGCCGCTACCTGCTCGACGCGCTGCGCGCCTGCCCGGATGAAACCATCCGCATCGAAATGTCGACACCGCTGATGTCGATGGTGATTACGCCGGCCGAGGAAAAGGAAAACAGCAGTTATACCTATCTGATTCTTCCGTACAGACTAAAATAATATGAAGCTGAACACGCTGAGCGTTAGGGATTTTAAAAACGCGGAAAACGAACGGATCGCCTTTACGGACGGCGTTAACATTATCTACGGCGACAACGCCGCCGGAAAAACCAACCTGCTTGAAGCGATCTTTCTTTTTGCGACTGGAAAGAGTTTTCGCGGCGGCAAGGACAAGGATTTTATCCGCTTCGGACAGGACACTGCTTATATCGAAATCGAGTTCGAGGAAAAAAGCGGGCCGCAGAAAATGGGCATCCGGTTGTTCAAAAACCAGAAAAAGCAGATTTTCCGCGGCGGCGTGCAGGTTACCAAATTGTCGGAGTATCTGGGGCTTTTCCGCGCGGTCATTTTTACGCCCGACCATTTAAATCTTGTGAAGGGCTCGCCGGAATTCCGGCGCCGCTTTATCGATATCGCGATCTGCCAGTCCTTTCCGCGGTATGTTGCCTCTATCAGTGAGTATAACCGGATTTTAGCGCAGAAAAACGCGTTTTTGAAAAATAAAATAGATTCGGACGAACTGCTGGAAGTCTATAACGAGCGTTTGGCGCAGTTGGCATCCGTCATCACGCAGAACCGGTATAAATATATCTGCCGGCTTGAAAAAGAAGCCGAAGCGTTTCAGCGCGATATGACGGACGGCGCGGAAAAACTGACGCTTGCGTACAACTCACAGGCCGGAGAGGGCTTTGAATCGATTGAAGAGATAAGAAAACGATACGCCGAGCTTTTCCGGCAGAAAAGAGAACAGGAAAAACAGAAAGGCATATCGCTGTACGGCCCGCACAAAGACGATTTTTTAATTTATATCAACGGAAAAAACGCCCGCCAGTTCGCTTCGCAGGGGCAGCAGCGCTCCGCGGTGCTGTCGCTGAAGCTGGCGGAAGGCGAATTGTCCAAAAAGCTGACCGGCGAGTATCCGGTTTTCCTGCTGGACGACATTTTAAGCGAGCTGGACGCAAGGCGGAAACGATATATCTTAGAAAAAACCCAGGAAAAACAGGTCATCATCACCGGCTGCGAAAAGGAATTTTTCGCGGGCCTCGAGCAGATCGCGAGCAGAAACAAAATTTACGTGGAGAACGGAAAATGTTTTTACACTTAGGAAAAGGCGAAAGCGTTCCGGAAAAGGAAATCGTCGGAATCTTCGATATAGAAGCGGCGACGGTTTCCGCGGACACAAAAGCGTTTTTAAAAAGTCTGCAGGAAGCGAAAAGAGTTGTGAATCTATGCGACGATTTGCCGAAAAGCTTTGTTCTGACCGATAACGAGCTTTGCGAAAGCGTTTATATCACGCAAAACTCCGCTCTGTCGCTGAAAAAGCGAGCGGAAAACAACGAATTAGAATAGAATCCTTGAAAGGAAAATCAAAGAAATATGGATGAGAAGAACACACAAGCTTACGAGGACAGTCAAATACAGGTTCTCAAAGGGCTTGAGGCTGTAAGGTTAAGACCCGGTATGTATATCGGTTCGACCTCCTCGAAGGGGTTGCACCATCTTATATATGAAATCGTTGACAACTCAATCGACGAAGCGCTGGCAGGATTCTGCAAGCAGATTAACGTCATTTTAAACGAGAACGGAAGCGTCACGGTCGAGGACGACGGTCGAGGCGTTCCCGCCGGAATTCACCCGGATATGGGACTGCCGACGCTCGAGGTCATTTTTACGGTCCTGCATGCCGGCGGAAAGTTCGGCGGCGGCGGATACCGGATCGCCGGCGGTCTGCACGGCGTCGGCGCTTCTGTCGTCAACGCGCTGTCTAAGCGGATGGAAGTGAGAAACTTCCGCGACGGACACGAGTATTCGATCGCTTTTGAGTTTGGAAACGTGGTCGAGCCTTTCAAGGTCGTTGGCCCTACGGATAAGCATGGTTTGACTGTCACTTTCTTCCCGGACGACAAGATTTTTGAAACCGTCGAGTTTGACAAGGAAATCATTCGTACGCGTCTGCGCGAGCAGGCGTTCCTGAACGCCGGCGTATGCCTTACGCTATTGGATAAAAGAGCCGGCGCGGAGAGCGCGGAACCGGAAGTCTTTTGCTATGAAGGCGGCATTAAGAGCTTTGTAGAGTATATCAACTCGAAAAAGGCCGCCGAGCTTCTGCACAACGACGTTATTTATTTTAACGGCTCAAAGGGCACGTCTTTCGCGGAAATCGCGATGCAGTATAACGACACCTATAACGAGACCATTCTGTCGTTTGCGAACAACATGCATACGGTGGACGGCGGAACCCACGAGGTCGGCTTTAAAACGGCGCTGACCAAAGTGTTCAACGATTACGCAAAGAAATATAATATCTTAAAAGGCGACGAAAAACTAACCGGCGAGGATGTCCGCGAAGGGTTGACCGCCATCATCAGCGTCAAGCTGGAGGACGCCCAGTTTGAGTCGCAGACCAAAGCGAAGCTGGGAAACAGCGATATCCGCGTTTTGGTTGAGAATATCGTAAGCGAAAAATTAGAAATTTATTTGGAGGAAAACCCCGCTACCGCCAAGGTTATCCTCGAAAAAGCGCTGCAGGCGGCAAGAGCGAGAGAAGCGGCGAAAAAAGCGCGCGAGCTTACCAGACGCAAAGGACTGCTGGAGAGCGCCGCGTTGCCGAGCAAGCTCGCGGACTGCAACGAGCGCAGAGTTGAATTTACCGAGCTGTATATGGTAGAGGGAGACTCCGCAGGCGGCACCGCGAAGGACGGGCGCGACAGCCAGTTCCAGGCCGTGCTTCCGCTGCGCGGAAAAATTCTCAACGTAGAGAAGAGCAGACTGGACAAAATTTACGCGTCGTCGCAGATTACGCCGATTATTCTCGCGCTGGGCACCGGCATCGGGGACGAGTTTGACATTACCAAGCTCAGATACGGAAAAATCATCATTATGGCGGACGCCGACGTTGACGGCGAGCATATCAAGACGTTGCTGTTGACCTTCTTCTTCCGTCATATGCGGCCGCTGATTGAAAACGGCCATGTGTACGCCGCGATGCCCCCGCTGTATAAAATCACGAAAGGAAAGCAGGAAAGATATGCTTTCTCGGACGAGGAGCGCGACAAATATATTCAGGAACTCGGCGGCAACGTTACGGTCAGCCGCTACAAAGGTCTTGGCGAAATGACCAAGGATCAGCTCTGGGAAACCACGATGGACCCCGCGAGACGGGTTCTGAAGCGGATCACGATTACGGACGCGCTCGAGGCGGAAGCCATGTTTACGATTCTGATGGGCGACAAGGTCGAGCCGAGACGCGAGTTTATCCAGGAAAACGCGAAGTATGTAACGGATATTGATGTATAAATTTTAAAGAAGCAATCTTTTTTGCGGTAAAAACCACAGAAAGTATGGTCTAAAATATGGCATATCAAAACGATCACGAGAACGAATACGATTACAGTGCGCATCAATCGCAGATAATACAGGAAGTCGGAATAGAAAAAGAAGTAAAAACAGCGTTTATTAAATATGCGATGTCGGTTATCGTGGACCGGGCGCTGCCGGATGTCCGCGACGGCTTAAAACCCGTACACCGCCGTATCCTGTACTCGATGTACGAGGATAATCTTACCAGCGACAAACCCTTCCGCAAGTCGGCGACCACCGTCGGTAACGTGCTGGGCCGCTACCATCCGCACGGCGACAGCGCGGTTTACGATTCGATGGTCCGCATGGCGCAGGACTTCTCTCTTCGGTATCCGCTGATAGAGGGACAGGGCAACTTCGGCAACATCGACGGCGACGGCGCGGCTGCGTACCGTTATACCGAAGCGCGAATGTCCAAAATTGCCGAAGAGATGCTTTCGGACATTGAAAAGAACGTCGTCGATTTCGTTCCCAACTTTGACAACGTCCGGAAAGAGCCGGTCGTTCTGCCGTCGCGCTTTCCGAACCTGCTTGTCAACGGTTCCATCGGCATCGCGGTCGGTATGGCGACCAATATTCCGCCGCATAACCTGAGAGAGGTTATCGACGCGACGGTCTATATGATTGACAACCCCGACTGCTCGGTTATGGACTTGTGCCAGTATATCAAAGGTCCCGATTTTCCGACCTACGGCACTATTTACGGAACCGCCGGCATTTACGAAGCGTACATGACCGGCAGAGGCAGAATCAAGGTGCGCGCAAAAACGCATTTTGAGGAAAAAAACAACAGAACCAGCATTATTATTACCGAGCTTCCCTATCAGGTAAACCGTTCGCAGCTGCTCGACAGCATGGTGGACCTGGTGCGGGAAAAGAGAATAGAGGGCATCGCCGATATCAGAAACGAGTCCGGCCGCAAGGGCATGCGCATCGTCATTGACCTGAAAAAGGACGCAAATCCGCAGGTCGTGCTGAATCTGCTTTACAAGTACACGCAGATGGAGGATACCTGCGCGGTCAATATGCTCGCGCTTGTCAACGGCGAACCGAAGGTGCTCAACCTCAAGGATCTGCTGAAATACTACATTCTCCATCAGGAGGACGTAATCACCCGCCGCACCCAGTTCGATTTGGATAAGGCGTTAAAGGAAGCGCATATCTATGAAGGTCTGAAAATTGCGGTTGACAATATCGACGAGGTTATCAGCATTATCCGCTCGAGCGCGAACATCCCCGAGTCGAAGGCAAACCTTATGGCCAGATTCGGGCTTACCGACGCGCAGGCGCAGGCCATTGTCGAGATGACGCTGGGCCGGCTTTCCGGTCTTGAAAGAAAGAAGATCGAGGAAAGACTGGCAAACCTGTACGCGCTCATCGACGAATTAAAAGGAATTCTTACGGATAAAAATAAAATAACGGCAATAATAAAGAAAGACCTTTTGGAAATTAAAGAGCGCTACGGCGACGACAGACGCACCGAGATTGTAGAAGTAGAAGACGAAATTCTGCTGGAAGACTTAATCGAGCGCGAGAACTGCGTCATCACGGTCACGCATGACGGCTACATCAAGCGTCTGCCTTCCGAAACATATCAGGCGCAGCGCAGAGGCGGAAAAGGCATCACCGCGATGTCAACCAAGGAAGACGATTTTGTCGAGAACGTCATCATTTCCTTCAGCCACGACTATCTTTTGATGTTCTCCAATCTGGGCAAGGTTTACCTCAAGAAGTGCTACGAGATTCCCGAGAGCGGCAGAACCTCGAAGGGCACCAACCTTGTCAACGTACTCTCGCTCGCCGAAAACGAAAAGATAACCGCGTTTATTCCGGTCAAAGCGTTTACCGATAAGGAATACCTAATTCTGATCACCAAGTACGGCGTGTCCAAGCGCGTTTCGCTCATGGAATACAGCAGAAGGCGCACAAACGGGCTCTTTGCGGTTACGCTGGACGAGGGCGACGAGCTTCTGTATGTGCTCAAGACCACCGGCGACGACCAGATTATTGTAGCGTCCCGCAAAGGACTTTCGGTCCGCTTTAACGAGCAGAACGTACGAGTAATGGGCAGACAGGCGAGAGGCGTGCGCGCGATGCGGCTTGAAGAAGGCGATTATATCGTCGGAGCCGCCGTCATACCGAAGAATTACGCGGAGATGAACGCGAAAATCATAACCGTAACCGAGCGCGGCTACGGCAAGCTGAGCGAGATCGACGATTTCACGGTCCACAACCGGGGCGGCAAAGGCATTACCTGCCACGGACTCAACGAAAAAACGGGTGACCTTGCCGGCATCGCGGTTGTAGAGCCTTCCGACGACATTATGCTGATTACCAACAACGGCGTCATTATCCGTACCAAGGTTAACGAAATACCGGTTTACCGCAGAAGCGCCGGTGGCGTCATCGTAATGCGTCTGGACGAGGGCGCGTCCATTGTCGGCTTTGCGCGCGTAAAAGAAGATAAAGAAGAAACCGAAAAATCCGATCTGGAAAATACGGATTCTTTGGACGAAGAAACAAGCGGCAGCGATTCAGACGGCAATATTTAACCTGTCGGAAAGCGAATTATTTTGAATGGCATTTATGAAGAGGGGTTACTATTTTTATGGCGATAAAAACCTTTGTTCTGGAGAATTATCCGGAAAAAGAGAAGCGGCACAACGCAATTGAAAAAACACTGAAAGAGTACCTGCAAAACGACAACATTCAGGTGCTTTATACCGGAAAAGGAAAGCCCTATATCAAAGGCTTGGAAAAAGAAAAATATATTTCGGTTACCACCACCGGCAAAGTAATGGTGCTGGTTTGTTCGGACAATCCCGTCGGAATTGACGGCGAATACTTAGGACGGTTCGGTCCGGACAACAAGATGGACTACACAGCGTTATCCGAGCGCTTTTTCTCGGAAGAGGAAGCGGAATATGTACGCGACGGAGACGGCGACCCGATGCGGTTTGTCCGCGTTTGGGTACGCAAGGAAGCCTATGTAAAGTTTACCGGCAAAGGGCTTGTTGATTTTCCGAACTTTTCCGTTACCGACGGCGAAAGGTTTTATTCCAAAATAAATGGTGTACCGATTCGAAAATTCAACGTAAACTTTCCTGGCAGCAATGAATATCTGTTCGCGATCGCAGGCGTGGAGTAAAAAAGAATAAAAAAAGAACGGGTGGAAATTTCCACCCGTTTTATTTGTTTTCAAAGATTATCTGGTTCTTCTTCTCGTTCTCAGGGACAGCGCAGACGCGCCGGCAAGTGAGATCAGCGCTGCTGCTGCCAACCATGCGATGCCGTCGTCCCCGGTCTGCGGTTGATTGGAAGAAGCGCTGGAAGCAGCGGAAGACGTTGACGACGGAGCTGTCGAAGAGGAAGAAGCCGGTGCGGAAGAAGACGAAGACGGAGCCGAAGCTTCAGAAGACGAGCTGGAAGATTCGTCGGACAACTCGCCGATATAAATAACTGCGTCTGCCTGAATGGTTCCGTTTGCGACATCAATGCCGACAACCGTTACTTTCTGACCTGCTTTCAAATTCGCGATTTTATCCTGATTATCTTTAGAATTATGGAAAGCATCGCTGTTCGGGTCTCTGTCGTCGATATGCGCGGCGTAAATGAAACCGCCCTCGGGAATGGTAAGCGATTCATCCGCGGTACCGTTCGTGCCGTTCATCAGGTTTCCGACGGTGTCCGAAACCAGTTCGTAAACATTCGGCTTATCGGTCGGTTTGCATACAATTTGCTTGGTCCATCTGAAGTTGCCTTCGCTGGATTTGATGGTGTTGCTGTTGTTAAAATGCTTTGTGAATACGATTCCGTCGCCGTAATCGATTCTCTGGTTTATTTTCGTGACATATACGCTCGGAAGATCTTCAGCTGCTGTGGGGAACGACAGTGCCATCGTAGCCAACAGAACTACTGCGATTAAGAGCGAAAAAATCTTTAACGCTTTCATTTACTCATTCCTTTCTATTCATTTTTCTTTTTTCATAACTGAATTATATACTTTTCTATTTAAAAAGTCAATAAAATTTTATATTTTTGATAATCATTCTTTCGCGTATTATAACAGAAAGGCGGAATTTCCGCCTTTACTTACGATTTTTCAGCTTCTTTTCCGCAAAGACGCATAATTCCTCCGCAAACTCGGAGCTGGCGGCCTCCGCAAAGACTCTGAATCCGCCCTCCTCGCGCGGGAAAACCGCGATGCTGCCTTTTTCATTGCGCAGCCGCACGCCGCGCGAGCAGTCGCCGCATTCCTCGGCAAGCGAACCGATCAGGTCCGCCTTTTCGTCTTCGTCCACCTCGATGTCGATGCTTCGGACATAGAAGCGCGGCAGCTTGCTGACCGCCTCTTTGAGCGTTAAGTTGTTTTCGCAAAGATACCTGCAGACCATCAGCGCCAAAAGCACGCTGTCGTTGTAAAAATGGGTTGAAAAAGCGTTTTTTCTTTCCTCGCTTTCGCTGTGGTTGTAAAAACAGGGCTGCAGGCCTGATTGTTTCAGATAGCCTTCCACCGCTTCCGGCGTGGACTGCGGAAGATACAGCTTTTTCTTATTCTTTCCGCACAGCGCGGCAAGCGTAAACAACTGCCAGAACGAAAGCGTCGTTCCGTCGGCAGTGACCGCGGAAACGCCGCCGTCGCCGTCGAACGCAAAAACGTCGCCGCTGACGTCGGAGTCGTCCTCAATCATCACCGTTTCGGCGCCCAGCTCGCGCGCGTTGGAAAAGAAGAAGTTCGCCTGCTCGTTTTTGCCCATCGCCGCCGCCTGAATGCCGTCCAGCCGTCCGGCGGTGTTTTGCAGGTAATGGCAGTACCGGAATTTGACACGCTCCGTATGCTCAAGAAGCTGCGGCTCGTAAATCTCCGCGGGCGCGGGCAGTTTTTCGCGCATCGCGTTTTCGATTTTGCGCTGTTTTTCTCGGGACAAAAAAAGCCCGTTCTTTTCAAAAATCCGGATATGAACGTTTTTCTCGCTGTCCCCGCCCAGATACGAAACATACGCGCAGCAGTCCAAACGATACGCCTGCGGGGCGAAGGACGCCAGCTCGACAAACCCGTCCTCCAGGTCAATCACCTGCCCGCCGCAGGAAACGACGGCTATTTTTATGGAATCCGCGAGCAGTTTTGCTATTTTTTCGCCGTTGTACATAATCCCGACGCGGGCGGGTTTTCCGAGCGTGGACAACCCATGCCCGAGTTTGAAGCACAGCTCGCCGTCAATCTCGCTTCCGTATTTTCCGGAAATGCCCTCGTCACCGAACAGGTGCGAGGAAGCGGAACTCATAAATATATTTCCCATCACCTTTGCTCCTTTGCTGATACGCGCGCGGTCGGCGATCCGAATGCCGGGCGATAAAACCGCGCGGTCGCCGATCACGGTTCCGGCGCCGATGACGCAGCCCTCCGGAATGACGCAGCCGCTGCCGATCACGACGTTTTCGGCAATAATGCTGTCCGTAATCTCGCTGTCGCCGACTTTGACGTTTTCAAACAGAATGCTGCCGGCGATTTTCGCGTTTGGATCGACCGAACAGCCCGCGCCGATAATGTTTTGGCCGCCCGAAAGCCGCATGCTGCAGGCGTAAAAGTCGCCGAACGTTCCGATGTCGCACCAGTATCCCTGCGCCACTTCGCCGTGAATCGGAATGTTCTTTTTTAAAAGCTGCGGGAACAAATCTCTTCCAAAGTCAAAAAATACCCCTTCGGGGATTTGGTTGATGATATCTCGGTTCAAAATATAAATGCCGGTGTTGATCAGATTGGAAAGCGTGTCCGCCCACGATGGTTTTTCTAAAAATCGCGCGATTCTGCCGGTTTTACCGTCCAAAAGCACCGTGCCGAATTCTTTTGGGTTTTTAGTTTTGGTCAGCAGCATGGTAACCTGCCGGTTTTCGGAAATATGCCTTTCGTAAAGCTCTTTCAGCGCGAAATCGCATACGGCGTCTCCGGAAATAATGAGCACCGTATCGGAAAGACAGTCAGAAAGCGCTCGCACCGCGCCGGCGCTGCCCCTCGGCTCGTCCTCGCGGAAAAACGCAAGGCGGACGCGGTCGTGTTTGACGCTTTCCAGCTGTTCCGGAAGATACATGGTCGTCACCGCGGCGCTTTCAAACCCGTTGTCGGCGAGCAGGTCGAGTATGCGCTCGAACGCGCTGCGGTTGTTGATCGGAAGCATGGGCTTGGGTCTTGTGTTGGTCAGCGGCGCAAGCCTGCTTCCGAATCCTCCAGCCATAACTACCGCGCCGTATTTTTGACCGGACATAAAATCCATCCTTTTAACATATTAAAAAACCTGCCAAACCGTAAAAGTCTGGTAAATATATTTTTATCGTCCGCGCCCAAAAATATTCTGCCTGCGATTGACAAAGCGCGAAAAAAAAGATATATTTAAGGTATAAAAGCAAAAGGTTGGTAGAACGAGAGCGTCATGCGGCACCGCATGTTTTTTCTATTTTTTGTTCGCAAACAGGGTTAGAAAAGAGATCTTTTATGAACATTATTACCGACAACGACTTGCCGATAAAGCAAAAAACCATCATAGCCATTGGAAACTTCGACGGTGTTCATATCGGACACCGGCTTTTAATAAAGACGATGGCAGAGCTGGCGGAAGAAAAAAAGCTGGACGGAATCGTTTTTACGTTCGCCCAGAACCCGAAGAACCTGCTGACAAGCGGCGAGGTCAAATATCTGACCGGAACCGAGGACAAAATGCGGTTTCTTTCCGAATACGGCGCAAAGAACATCTATTTTGCGGATTTTGCGGATATCGGCGGATTATCTCCCGAAGAATTCACCGATAATATTCTTGTAAGAAAATTCAACGCCGACACCGTCATCTGCGGGTTCGATTTCCGGTTCGGAAAAGGGAGGGCCGGGAGCGCGGAAGACCTCGAAAAGCTGCTGGCAAGACACGGCGTCCGGTGCGTGATCACCCCCGCGGTGTATTTTGAAGGAAAGCCCGTAAGCTCGACCGAGATACGGCGGCTTTTGAGCATCGGGGACGTCGAGCGGGCGGAAAAGCTGTTGGGCAGGCCGTACTGCTTTACTTTGCCGGTCATCCACGGCCGCCAAATCGGCAGAAGCCTGGGTTTTCCGACCATCAATCAGGTTTTTCCGGAGTACCGTGTAATCCCTGCCTACGGCGTTTACGCGGTGGAATGCGAAGCGAACGGCGTTGTTTATAAAGGCATCGCCAACATAGGGATTCGCCCCACCGTTTGCAAAACGGGGGACTGCCCGGTCTGCGAAACCCATCTTTTTGATTTCAGCGGCGATTTGTATAACCAGGCGGTACGAGTCAGCCTGAAGAAACGGCTAAGGCAGGAGATAAAGTTCGATTCGCTCGACCAATTAAAAGACCAGATACAATCGGATATTAAAGCGGCAAAAGAATACTTTTTAAACCAGCATTAATGGGGGAATACGCTTGAAAAAGAAAGCAGCAGCATTCATATTGGCAGTTTTGGCGGTATTTACGGCGGTTTCTATGCCGATTTCCGGCGTTTCGGCCGCAAACACCAGCTCGCAAACCTCAAGCGCAGTTTCCGCGTCTTCGAGCGCCGGTTCGTCCAGCGCGAACACCAGCTCGACGGACGAAATTACGCTTACGCCGAACCTGACTTCCAACAACGCGGTTGTGGTCTATAACGTGGACGTCGATCAGGTGCTGTATTCCAAACGCGGCGCCGAAAAGCTGTCGCCCACGGCGGCGACCAAGCTGTTGACCATGATGGTCGTGTACGATATTTTTAAAGAGAAGAACCTTGATTTTAACACGGAAATCACCGTCGAATCGGGCGCGCTTCTGAATATCGGCAAGCAGGGCGATTTGAGCGCTCCGTTTTTAGGACTGCGTCCGGGCGAAACCTACAAGGCGGAGGACTTAATCGGCGCGACCCTGATTGCGAATATGAACGACGCCTGCAATATTTTGGCGTATTACTGCGCGACCAAGCTGCTGAACGGCAATATGGATGCGTTTATCGCGCGTATGAACCAGAAAGCCGCGGAGGTCGGCGCAACGAACAGCAACTTCACGAACGCGATCGGTCTGGTCGAGGACGGCATGACGACGACGCCGGAGGATGTCGCGAGGATCGCCGGCGCGTTTTACAAATACAACGACCTGCTGCTGCTCGACAACCGTCCGAAGATGACCTTTAACCAAAAAAGCACCATTCACACCAAAAACTATCTCCTGTCGGATTTTCTTACGCGGGATTATAAAAACAAGTACGCCGTCGGCTTAATGGCGGGGCAGCGCAGCAACAACGACGGCTATTGTCTGATTACCGCGACCGAGAAGGATGGGCTTGCGTATATCATCGTTGTCATGGAGGCGAGCGGAGAAATCCGCGGAACCGACGGTTCGAGAACCTTCGGCCCCGGCAACGCCTATGACGACACCGCGGTCCTGATTGACTGGACGCGCAAATCCTTCGCTTTTCAAAAGCTGGTCGGCGAAAACGAGCTGATTACCGAGATGAAGGTGGAGATGGGCAAAAACTACGACTACGTCGCGGTTGTCCCGGAGAAAAAGGTTGAACTGCTTATCAACAAAGCGGTGGACCTTTCGCAGATACAAAGGCAGATTACGCTGGATTCCAGCCTGATATATGAAAGCGGCGAAGAATCGAAGGTCAGCACCATAAAAGCGCCGGTGCTCAAAGGACAGGTTGTGGGCACGCTGACCTTTACCTATCAAGGAACCGTTATCGGCAGCGTCAACCTCATCACCCAGAACACGGTAGACGAGAGCAAACTGATGTCAACGGCAAACCGCATCAAGGATTTCCTGTTCGGCAGCACGATGAAGGTTATTCTGATCGTGTTCGCTTTAATCATTGTTGCCTATACGTTGTTCTCGCTGGTCGCTTCGATCGTTCGGGGAGTTAAAAAAATTAAAAAAGACAACGAGAACGGATACCGCTAATCCTATTTGCAGGAAGAACAAAAACCGCAGTACCGGCGTCTTTAAAAATATTTGCAAAAAAAGAATTTTTCTCTTGCAAAATAAGATTTTATATGGTAAAATGGAGACTGCGGCATATTGCGGATATCATGCCTAAATGAATTGCTTATAATCGGAGGATTTATAAATATGAACGGATTAAGCGTGCTCGAATACGTTATCGGCGGACTATTGGGTATTTTAGGAATTGTTCTTATAGTACTGATCATGATGCAGCAGAGCATCAGAAGAGGTCTGTCGGGTACGATCAGCGGCGGTGCTTCAGAAACTTTCTACGGCAAAAATAAAAGAAAAAGCAAAGCAAGAATGCTGAACAAAGCGACTATGTATTTAGGCATCGTATTCGCAGCGCTTGTACTTTCGCTTTACATTGTTCACACCGTTACGGTAAGACAGGATAACGAGGAGTCGTCTACTTCGGCTGTAAATTCCGCGGCGACAAGCTCTGCGGCGGCAGTTACCAGCGAGACTTCGAGTTCGACCGATACGTCTTCTACCGAATCGCTTTACGAAACCGAATCTGAATAATCAGGAGAATAAGGCAGACTTATGTTTACAGCAAACAAAAAGGGTTATTACTATTACGGCGGCCGCTATTATTATGCGGTCTTTTCGTCGTGTAATAACACTGCTGTGAAGATGGTCTGTATACCCGAATAGGAGCAATAGTAGGGAGATTATACGGAGCTCACGCAGTGGGCTCCGTTTTTTTATACCAATACGAAAGACAACGGAAGGAGAAGAACATTTATGATCATCGTTCTGAAAAACAACCAAACCGAAAGCAAAATCAATGAATTTAAAGAGTACCTTGAGAAAAAATACAACGTCGGCATTCACGTTTCGGTCGGCCGCGACAGCGTGGTTCTCGGCCTGATCGGCGACACGTCGGCGGTGGACGAGGACTCTATCCGCGCGCAGGAAATCGTGCAGGAAGTAAAGCGGGTTCAGGAGCCGTATAAGAAAGCGAACCGCAAATTCCATCCCGACGATACGGTGATTACGCTGGAAAACGGCTTGAAAATCGGCGACGGAAGCGTTACGCTGATCGCGGGCCCCTGCTCGGTTGAGAGCGAAGAACAGGTTACGGAAGTCGCGGAAGCCGTAAAGAAATCCGGCGCCGTCATTTTGCGCGGCGGCGCGTTCAAACCCAGAACCTCTCCGTACGCGTTTCAGGGCATGGGCGCGGACGGTCTGAAACTGTTAAGACTGGCAAGAAAGAGAACCGGACTTCCGATTATCAGCGAGGTTATGTCGGTCTCCCAGCTCGAGCTGTTTGAGGACGTCGACATCATTCAGGTCGGCGCGAGAAATATGCAGAACTTTGACCTTTTAAAAGCGTTGGGCAAACAGCGCCGCCCGGTGCTGCTCAAGCGCGGGCTTGCCAACACGATCGAAGAGCTGCTGATGAGCGCCGAGTACATCATGTCGAACGGCAACGAAAACGTTATTCTCTGCGAGCGCGGCATCCGCACCTTTGAGACGAAAACCCGCAACACGCTGGATATTTCCGCGGTTCCGATTTTAAAGAAACTGTCGCATCTGCCGGTTTTCATCGACCCGTCTCACGCCGCCGGAATTCCCTGGCTGGTCGAGCCGCTTTCGATGGCTGCGGTCGCCGCAGGCGCGGACGGACTGATTATCGAAGTGCATAACAATCCGGCGAAAGCGCTTTGCGACGGTTCGCAGTCCCTGACGCCGGATATGTTCGATTCGGTTGTGAATAATGTGAAAAAGATTGCCGCCGCGGTGGACAGAAAAGTTTCGGTTTTCAAAGCAGCGGTTGACATATAACAGAAAGGGGCAGCATTTTGAAAAGCATCGCTGTGTTTGGGCTTGGGCTGATCGGCGCGTCGATCGCAAAAGCCGTCAAACAAAATTCGGATATCAAAGTTATCGGCTGGAACCGAAGCATCGGCGTCGCCGAGCAGGCGTTAAAGGACGGAACCATCGACTGCATATGGGACAAACAAAGCCCGCTGTGCGCAGACCTCGCAATCATCGCGTTCCCGCCCGACGCGACCGTTGCATTTTTGCAGGAGAACGGCGGGCGGTTTTCGAAAGAAACGGTGGTTACGGACGTATGCGGCGTAAAAAGGCATATCGTTTTAGAATGCGAAAAGATATGCGCACAGCACGGTTTGACCTTCATCGGCGGGCATCCCATGGCGGGCAAGGAAAAAGGCGGCTATGCGAACGCGGACGCCGGGCTGTTTGTCGGGGCGAGCTATATCATTACCCCGACCGAACACACGCCGGAAAGAGCCGTCTTCGTAATGCAGGAGTTTATTCGGATTTTAAAGGCCGGCAGGGTAACGGTTTCGACCCCGGAGAAACACGACCGGATCATCGCCTATACTTCGCAGCTGCCCCATGTGCTTGCCGGCGCTTATGTAAAATCGCCCACCTGCCGGGAAAGAAAAGGGTTTTCCGCGGGCAGCTTTATGGATGTTTCTCGGGTTGCCGCCGCGGACGAAAACCTGTGGAGCGAGCTGTTTCTCTATAACGGCGAAAATCTGTGCAGGGAGATCGACACGCTGATCGCCAACCTCACAGCTTACCGGGACGCCATTCGGGAAGGCAACAAAGAAAAGCTCTACGCGATTATAAAAGAAGGCAGGCTGCTGAAAGAAGCGGACCTGCGCTAAATGGATCCCCCTGCCCAGAAAAGCTATTGTTTTTTGCCTGGAAGTATGTTATGCTAATAATGGAATACCCCATGCATCATGGCTTTTTACAACAGGGAGGGGATAAAAATGCGGGAATTAACCGGAAACGGAAGTATTGAGAACATGAAAACGCTCGCGGACAAACTGGCATACCCGGCGCTTTTGTTGGACAAAGACTACAAGATTTGCTACAAAAACGCATTCTGCCTGAACCGGCTCATTCCGTTGAGACTTGGTTCGTGCATTAAGAATCATCTTACCACAGCGGATTACCGGCGTATTGTTCAGATGAAAACAGGAGAAACCATCAGGGTCAGCATCGAGCTTCCCGCTTTATACGGCGCGTTCGTGTATAAAGGGGAAGACTGCTGCCTTGTTGGACTGCGGACGCTTTCCGCGACCTTGCAAAACAGAATACACGAGCTTGTCAAGCTCAATTCTGACCTTACGGAGTCTATATTGTGTCAGATGAGCGCGCTTTCTGTCGAAAACGGCGAGAAAGGCATATCCGAGCTGATCAAGCACAAATCCAATCGGATCATTCGGTCGCAGCAGCACATCAGCGAATTTCTGCGCATTATCAACGGCGTAAAAAACACAAAAACGAAAGTCTGCGACGTAGGGTCGATTGTTACTTCGATCGTTACATCGCTGCGGGACACGCTGCGTCCGCTCGGCATTCAGATTACCTTCAACAATAACGCCGACACGTTCGGCAGGCTCACCGCGATGATCTGCGAGCCGGATTTCAACATGCTGCTGTGTCTGATCATCTACAACGCGATCCGCATTTCGCAGAGCGGAAAACTGCAGGTGGATATCAACGTTATCAACGAGAAAATATACTTCTCCGTCATGACGGACACCATCCTGCCGGAAAAAACCGCAAGATTTATCTGCGAGGGCGAGTATGAGGCCGAAAGCTTTTATAACCCCGACGGATGGATGTATTTCGAGCTGCTGCTGATAAAATCGCTGTGCGAGTATTATTTGTGGAACTTCAGCATCACCGCACCGGGAGCGGATTTGTCGCGTCTGCAGTTTACCATGTCGCTTCCGGTTGAGAAAGGGGACAATACGGTTTTTACCGTAAGGACGAATGAAGCCAAAATAAACGAGATCAACAATCTGATTGATATCGAGTTTGCGGACATACTTGATTAAATCAATAAACATATGATATAATAGAACCAGCCGGTTTGCGGCAGACCGCCGCAAAACGGTTGGTTTTTTCAATACTTAGGCGTCTGGGTGCCGGGCTGTTTTATAAAACGCTCGGCTTAAAAAGGAAGCGGGGTGTATGTTCGGTTTTTTACCGGGCAGAGTCCCCCACGAACTCGTCGCTGTGAGAGCTAATCGGCCGCAATGATGTCACTGGCGCACGCTGGGAAGACTGCGGCCGGTGTTTGATGCTTAAGTCAGAAGACTTGCCCGGACGAAACCGTACAAAGAGCCGCGAGTAATCGGCGAAGGTACAATTCCCCTCCGAAGCGAGGGCTTTGTTTGCTTTGCTCATTACCTCCGGTCTTTGCAGGTGTCCTAAAAAAAAATAAGCAAAGAAAGGGGGGAGCAAAATGAACAAGCAAACAAAGATTGTTCTGATTGCAGTGCTGGCGCTGGTTGTGCTTCTTGGCGTTTTCGTCGCCGTATATTATTTTTCAAGGCCGGATACGGAAAGCGGCGGCAAGGAAATTATCGTAAAAGTAATAGAAGGCGACAACGTTAAGACGTTCGAGATAAAAACCGACGCGGAATATCTTTTGGACGCACTCAATGAGAAAAATCTTATTGCCGGCGAAAGCGGAAGGTACGGTTATTACATCACTGCTGTGGACGGCAGAACCGCGAACGAGGATAAGCGGGAATGGTGGCAGATTGTAAAAAACGGTGAGCAGACAACAACCGGTGCGGATACAACGCCGATTAAGGATGGTGATATCATTGAGCTCATCTTGTCCACATACTAACGGTTCTGGCGCAAAACTCAGGCAGTTGATCCTGTTCGCCCTGCTTGCGGCGATTATGGTGGTTTTCAAAGAAGTAAATCCGATACGGATGAATATCGAAATCGTTTCCACTCTGATCGTCGTATATACCTGCATTTTCGCATGGCGCGCGTTTATTCCCGTTTATGTTTTTGTGTTTGTGGAAACGGCGTTGTACGGCTTCGAGATATGGACGATTAACTATCTCTACATCTGGAGCGTACTGGTATTGGCCGCGCTGCCGCTCAGAAATTACAGGTCCCCTGTTTTATGGGCGGTCGTCGCCGGAGTGTTCGGGCTTTTGTTCGGCGCCTTATGCGCGATACCCTATTTTTTCATCAGCGGAGCGGGCGCGGCCGTTGCGTACTGGATAGACGGGCTGAAGTTCGATTTTATCCACTGCGCGGCGAACTTCACGCTCACGCTGGTCTTGTACAGGCCGCTGTACAAGCTGATCGAATACGGGAAAAAACAGCTAAATATCTAAAAAAAAGAGGTTTTTTAATAAACCTCTTTTTTTATGTTGTCTTATAAATGTAATCCGCGAAGCAGGTCATGCACACGATTTCCGCAAGCAGGAGAACGTAAAACTCGCAGGCCGATTTATACAGATAGCTCATATATTCCAGTGTGGATATGTAGCCGATGCAGAAAACCGTCGCCAGCAGGGTCGAGCATATCAGGATATGCGACGCGAATGACGAAAGACGTCTTTTTTTGGTTCTGTTCATTTTTATTTTTCCTTTCTAACAAAAGTTGGATTTTTTATTTACAAAAGCAAGAAAATATGATAAATTATAAATTGAGCTGACAATTCTTTTCATCACAGGAGGTTATTATGAAGTGTCCTTCATGCGGGCATCTTGACAGCAAAGTAATCGACTCGCGTCCGTCGGCGGACAACGCGTCGATCCGCAGAAGAAGAGAGTGCCTGAACTGTCAGAGGAGATTCACTACATACGAAACCATCGAAACGGTTCCGATTATAGTCATAAAAAAAGATAAATCCCGCGAGAGCTTTGACAGAAATAAAATTCTAAACAGCATCATCAGAGCCTGCGACAAGCGGCAGGTTACGAGGGGCCAGATGGAGGCAATCGTCAACGAGATCGAATCTGCCCTCCAGAATTCGCTGCAGAGCGAAGTGCCGAGTTCCGTAATCGGCGAAATGGTCATGAGCCGGCTGAAAATGATAGACGAAGTGGCGTACGTCCGCTTTGCGTCGGTTTACCGGCAGTTCAAAGATATCAACGACTTTATGGAAGAGCTCAAAAAACTGCTTGCCGAAAAGTAAATAAAAAACGGGGAACGATATTGTCGTTTCCCCGTTGTTTTTTTATGCTTTTTTACGGAATTCGGATCATGCTGAGGAACTGGTCCGGATCCACAAAGGCGCCGTTTACGTTTACCGCGAAGGTAAGCGCGGCATCCTCGCCGGCTGTTCCCGAAAGTCCAATCTTTTCGTTCTGGCTGACAATTTCGCCGACGCTGACGGAAACGCTCTGCAGGTTATAGTAGCAGGACATAATTCCGTATCCGTGGTCGATGACCACCGTTAGCCCGGTTGCCGGAAGCGATTCCGCAAGCACGACTTTTCCGCGCTGGGCCGCTGTAACCTCAGACCCTTCGGCCGCGGAGAACATGACGCCCAGCAGCTTTTTGGTATTGTTGTCTTTCAGAATCACTTTGCTGCCGAATTTGGCGCGTATGTTTCCGTCAACGGGTTTTACAAACGCCGTTCCGAAAGTGTAGTACGCCTCGGCGCAGCGGTTCGTGAACACCTGCTCCAGCTTCTCGGCGGTTTTTTGAATCGCGTCTTCGGTGATATCCTGCTCGCTTTTACTGCCCAAGCTCAGCACGGTTTTTTCGTCGTCGGCTTCCTTGACGGTTATTTTCTCGCTGTACGATACGCCGCTCAGCATAAAATCCAGCGTATATTCGCCGGCTTTGTTCTCGGCAGAGATGGGAATCAGCGCAAAGGAAATATCGCCCTGCGTAAAGCAGGCAATGCCGGGCGTGTTGAGTTTGGTTTCGAGAGTGATAACCTCGTCCTTGTTGAGGTGTTCAATGCCGATGACGGCGACTTCGCCCGGATTATAGGTTTTCTTCTCAAGCGTAACGGTCGCCGGCAGGTCATACAAAAGCGGGAACGAGTAGGTAGCCTCGCCGTAATAATTCAAGCTGCTGTTCTGATACCATTTTGCGGTGATGGTTACCTCGATTTCGGTATCCTTATCGAAACTTATGTAGGACAGGTCGCTGACCGACAAAGTTCCGTTCGCCGTCGCGAAGGAGATGGCGAGGTCGTCCGGCGTAATCGAAAAGCTGATTTTATTGTCGCTGCTCGGACGAATGCAGGCTAACTTCGTCGTTTCGGCGTTATAAACGGCGCTGGTTTTATCCGCGTAAAGATTGCCGTCCACTTTTTTATAATGCCAGTCGTAGGTAATCGGAGGAATAACGGTTCTTTCGGACGCCGAAAGGATCGCCAGCTCCGGAAGCATTATTTTTTTGTAAACAAACTGAAACTCAGCCCGCATCAGCAGTTCGGAAGCGCTGTCGGAGCTTAAAATATACATTTTGTTATCCGAATCGACGGCCATGCAGCCGGAAAGATTGTTCTGCAGATACAAATCGTAGGCGATGGTGCGGTCGCCGCGGTCAAACTGAAGCGTGACCGGCGTTTCCTGGGAAATATCGCGTACCGCAGAATTGATGTTCTGCGCGCTTTTAATCACGTTTACGAAGAACTCGATTTGGTTCGGATCGCTGTATGTATATTGCTGTCCGTCAGGCACGGTGAACGTGACCGTTTTTACGTTGTCTTTCGAGATATTCTGCGACGAAAACGATATGGCAAAATAGAAAATAAAAGCCAGCGGGATGCAGAACAATATCCCCATAAAGGAACGGCTTTTGCTGCTTCCTTTCATTGCAATATCCTCCGACAGACAGATTTTTTTCGACAATTCGGTTATATTATATAATTGAAACCGCATTATGTCAATAGAATCTGGTTAATAATTTTTTCCTTAAGGAAAATAAAACATTTTTTTGGGAAAAATAATCAAAAATTACGGTTTTGTTCTCGTAAGGGGGAAGTTCTGTGGACGTAGCTACGCTTACCGAGCTTGAGAATAAAGTAACCCAAATTTTTGCGAACTGCGACGATTTTTTGATTCGAAAAATAAACGCCGGCAACACCGCGGTGATGTTCTGCTTCTTCAAAGGCATCACGCAGCGCGACTATATCAGCGAAAAGCTGATAAAACCCTTCCTTGTCCATGCCGATATGCTGAACAGTTTCAGCGGCAATTTCGAAACCATTTTGCAGAGCAGCACGGTCAAATATCCGCCCGACATCAACGAAGTCGTGGACGGCATCCTGCGAGGCGAGGTCTTAATCGCCGTCGAAAAGGACGGCACGCTGTACACGGTGATGACAAACTGTCAGGTCAGCGTCGGGCGCAGCATAGTCGAGCCGACCAGCGACATTACCGTAAAAGGACCCAAAGCCGGTTTTATCGAGGATGCCGAAACCAACATGGCGCAGCTGCGCCGGTATATCAAAAATTCCAGTCTGAAATTCGAGTCGGTCAACATCGGCAACCTGACCGACACCAAAGTGGTCATCGCCTATATGGAGGGGCGGGCGAACCCGAATGTAATCGAAAACATCAAAACCAAGATTAAAAACGCCGACGCTACTGCCATTGTGGATTCCGCGAACATCAATACGCTCATAGACAAGCGCAAATTTCCGTTTTTCCCGATTATGGGCAGCAGCGAAAAAGTGGACAAAGTCGCGTCCAAGATACTGGCGGGCAGAGTCGCCATTATTGTGGACGGAAGCCCGTTTGTGCTGACGGCGCCGTACGTTTTCGCGGAAAGCATTCAATCCTCGGAGGATTATTACCGTTCTACGTTTTACGCGACCTTTATACGCTGTCTCCGCTTTACGGCGTTGATGGTCGCGCTGTATCTGCCCGGGCTGCTGGTCACGCTGATTACCTCTTATAACGAGCTGATCCCGCAATCCCTGTACGAATCCATTCAAAAAATGCGCGCGGATATGCCCTACTCGATGTTCTGGGAAGTCGTGTTTGTTCTCATTATGTTCGAGATGCTGCGAGAGGTCGGCGTGCGGATGCCCCGTTCGGTCGGCGACGCGATCGGCATCGTCGGCTCGCTGATTTTGGGCGACGCGGCGATTTCCGCCGGACTGGCTTCGCCGATTGTCATTGTCGCGATCGCTTTGGCAGCGGTCTGCGCGTTTATCGTGCCGGTGTATATGTACTCGACCGTCCTTTTAAGGATATTGTTTCTATTTTTGGGATTCAAGCTGGGTTTTTACGGCATTATTTTAGGAACGCTGATGCTTCTTTTCCTGCTGTGCCGGACCGACAGCTTCGGTTCTTCGTATATGACCCCGCTTGCTCCGTTCGACAAAACCGGTCTGGAGGACTTCCTCATCGCGTCTCCGAAGAAAACGCTTGGCAGAAAGGAACAATTGTAAGCGTATGTATTTCTTGTGCACAACGGTGCTGACCGCTTCCTTTTTAATCAAATCCGAGTTCACCGCCGTTACTTTTGCCGTTGAGGTTTTGTATACCGTCGCGTACTTGACGCTGTTTTCGGTGTATTTCAGAAAGAACAAGGATATCCGCGTGTTTGTTCCGCTGCTGCTTTTGTCGTTCGCGCTGCATATCGTTTTCTTCTTGAAAGAACTGCAGAAAAACTATATCAAGGGCGTCAACATCTGGATTTTAGTCGGACTTTTGCTGATTGTCTGCATCTATATCGCGTTCGGAACCAGCAGCCGGACCGGCATGACCGCGTTTAAGCATCTGTGTTCGCCCGTCTTTTTTGCCTTGCTTTTTCTGGCGTTCATCAACGTCATTGCCGGAAAACCCGCCGATAATCCGGTTGTCGGAAAGAGCGTCGAGCAGTACTTTTTATCCATTATTTCTCCGCCGTCAACCGCGCTGTCGCTGTTGTACCTGCGGCCCAGCCGTTTTTATAAGCTATTTCCGGCCTTTATGAGCGCGCTGTCCATCGCGGTTTTCTTCTTTTTGATAGATTCGCCCTTCTTCCGCGCGATCGCTTTGAACTTCATCGCGCCGGTTCTGATTTCCGCCGAACTCATCGCGATTAAGGAAACCATTCTCTGGCGAAAGGATCTGCTCGACGAGAACGCGAACCAGAACCAGTCATAAAAGAACTCCCGCAAGAATAACCTTATATCGTGAACGAAAGGAATGAAGGATATGTTCTTTTTGAAAAACGATACGACGGTTATTCAGGAGGAGACAATCAAAAAAGACCTTTGCGACGAGAACGGAAGGGTGTTGGTGCATGTCAACATCGCCTATCCGTCGATTAATTTAAAGGAAAAAAGCAGGCTCAAGCAGAACGCGCAGCCGTTTTACGAGCGCAGCGCGAAGAATTTTCTGCACTTTGCGGAAAACGACCTGTTTGAGAGGGCAAAAAAACTGGCGGACAAAGAAGGTTTCCGCCCCTGCGGCGCGGTGATGAAGTTTACCTGCTCGTACGAGAGCAAAAACATCCTGTCGATTTATACCGATATCAGCGTGTTCGACGGCATAAGCGAGCAGAACCATCTCAGAGCGTCGCAGGTCTGGAACAAAGACAAGGGGTATATGTACGGTTTCAACGATATTTTCGCGCCCGGCGCGAAGGAGTTTCTTTTGGAACGCTTCGCTTCCGAAGGCAATACCGGCGTTCTTCCGACGGAGGAGTATAAAAAGGCGCTGCGGAAGTTTTTTGTGGAAAACAGCTTCTATATCACCGAAAAAGCGGTCGCGTTTTTTTATCCCGCTGAGCGGCTGGGCAGCAAACCGGGCGTCCGCGTGTTCCTTTGCGACAAAGAACCGCTCAAAGAAAAAAAACTATTAAAAGTTTCGGTTTAACCCTTTACATTTTGAAAACCGATGGGTATAATGGGCGTGACGACAGAATAAAAGATTAAATATTGTAATACACGAAAGGACGTTTACCATGAAACAGCTCAGAGTGGTAATATTGGGTCAGGGCAGAAGCGGCAGAGATATCCACGGGCTTCATCTGAAAAAGGACACCGAACGCTTTAAGGTGGTCGGCGTCGTCGAGCCGATGGAAATCCGCCGCGAAAGAGCCGCAAAGGAGTTCGGCTGCGAAACCTACTCCGATTACAAACAGCTATTCGGAAGAACCGACGTTGACCTGGTCATCAACGCGACCCCCAGCCATCTGCATTACAGCATCACCAAAGATTTGCTCGAGCACGGCTTCAACGTTCTGTGCGAGAAGCCCTGCGTGCCCACCGTGAAGGAGTTTGACGACCTTGTCGAAACCGCGAAGAAAAACAACCGCGTACTGCTTGTTTTCCAGCAGTCCCGCTTCGCAAGCTACTTCTTAAAGGTCAAAGAGGTCATCCATTCCGGCGTATTGGGCAGAATCGTACATATCGGCATCCAGTTCAACGGATTCGCAAGACGCTGGGACTGGCAGTGCTGCCTTGAGTTCAACGGCGGCAACCTCGCCAATACCGGACCGCACCCGCTGGACCAGGCGCTCAACCTTTTGGATTACTATGACGGCATGCCCAATGTCTTCTGTAAAATGGACAGAGCGAACACCTTCGGCAACGCCGAGGACTATGTCAAGCTCATTCTGACAGCGCCCAATCGTCCGCTCATCGACTTAGATATTTCTTCCTGCGACGCTTACCCGAGCTATACGTACAAAGTAGAGGGCACAAGAGGCACGCTCAAGGGAACCATGGGTCACATCGACTGGAAGTACTTCAAGGAAGAAGAAGCGCCCAAGCAGCAGCTGATGAAAGAGCCGCTTTGCCAGGGCGAGGAAAAACTGCCCGCATACTGCACCGAACAGCTCAAATGGTACGAGGAGAGCTGGGACGGCGACCCGCAGGCGCCCTTTATCGCGGCGGTCAAGACGTATTACGACCAGGTATACGATTTGCTTACCGAGGGCAAAGAGCACGAGGTAAAACTGTATCAGGTCCGCCAGCAGCTTGCCGTTATCGAGGAAGCGCACAGACAGAACCCGCAGATTTGCTAAGCCATAAAATGCAAAAGACTGCTTATGCGATTGCATAGGCAGTCTTTTTTTACGTTAAGATATGGTATAGATAGCTTTTGCCTTTTTTCCCCGCTCTCTCGACGGCGCCGACAAAGTTTAGCACATTCAAAGCCGTTGAAGCGGCATGCCGGCTCAGCCCTGCCGCTTTGGCGAAATCGGCGGAAGTAAATCCGCCTTGCAGGGTGTCGGGAATCAGTTTTCGATATTCCGCCGGGCTGTCGATCTGCAGTTCGTCTTTCAAAGCGACTGGAATCCGCTCGCAGCGGGTAGAACCCTTTTTCTTATCCCGGCTCCAGCCGTTGAGATACCGGTATTCCCGCATGTCCAAAAGCATCAGCCGCAGCCGCAGGTTGGGGTGCGTCAGGTACGGCTTGATTTTATACAGCTCGTGGAAAGCCTGACAGGGATTCCCGGTTTTGGGGCTTTTGCGCTGTTTGGTGGTTTCGCCGGTTTCCGGGTCCACCCACAGAAGCCACTTGGTCGCGGGGATCGGGAAAACAATGGTAACGATATGTTCCTTGAGGAAAAAATCCAGTTTTTTGCGCAGGTTGTTAAAATCCCTTGTCTGGATTTCGGTTATGCCGTTTTCGTTGCAGATGTCCGCAACAAAAGAGCCGACAGCGACCTCCTGAAACGCGTCGTTCGGCTCTATGTAGCGCTTCAGCACGGCGTGAAGCGTTTTCTCTTTGTACGTTCCAATGCCGGCGCGGCTGCTGTCCGCAGACAGACAGTACTCAAGCGCCGCTTCAAAGGAAGAATCCATTATCTTCTCCTGTTGGACAAGGAAAGGAAATAGAACAGCTGTAAAAGCGAGGTGACCAGCGCCGCGACGTAGGTTAAGGCGGCCGCCGAAAGCACGGCCCGCGCGCCTTTCAGTTCGTCGTAGGTCAGCGTTCCGTTCGCTTCAAGAATCGCGATCGCGCGTCTGGAAGCGTTAAATTCGACCGGGAGCGTCACCAGCTGAAAAACGGCGACGGTTCCGAAAAGGATAATGCCCAGCCAGTATAATTCGATCCAGCTTAACGCAAAGCCCAGTATAATCAGCAGCGGAGAAATCGACGCGCCGATGTTGCAGACCGGTATAATCGCGGTTCTCACCTTGATGAACCAATAACCGGTTTGGTGCTGAACGGCGTGCCCCGCTTCATGAGCGGCAACGCCGATCGCCGCGATGGAATTCGAACCGAAAACCGGCGTGGACAGGCTGATTACGTTGGTTCTTGGGTCAAAGTGGTCGGTCAGTTCTCCCGGAATCGGGCGGACGTCTACGTTATATAGGCCGTTCCGGTCAAGAATAGCCCTTGCGGCGTCTCTGCCGGTCAGTCCGCTTCTGGCTCTCACTTTGCTGTATTTATTGAAAGCTGATTTCACCCAAATCTGCGCGATAAGGCCGAGCAGTATCGCGGGCGCAATATAAAGCAGATAGTTTAAATCATAATATAACATTCAGAACCCTCCTAATCATTTATAAAAACTCTTTTTTCAGGCTTCGCTGGAACAGCGCCTGCATCATTTCGGAAGCGCTTTTTCCTTCGTACAGCACCGCGTTGACCGCAGTGCAGATCGGCAGCTCTACGTTGTTTTGTTCTGCGAGCCGAACCAGCGCCTTTACCGCGTAGCACCCTTCCGCAAGCGCGTCGAAACGCTCGCCTTTTACGAACGCTTCGCCGTACCGGCGGTTGTGGCTGTGCGGCGAGAACAGCGTCGCTTCATAGTCGCCGAGGTGACAAAGCCCGTACGCAGACAGCTCGCTTCCGCCCAGCGCTTTGATCAACCGCGCGATTTCCCGCGTGCCGCGCGACATCAGCCCACCTTTGAGCGAAGAAAGCCGCATTCCGTCCAGCATTCCGGCGGCGATGCCGATGACGTTTTTCGCCGCGGCCCCGATTTCGTTTCCGATCAGGTCGTTGCCGTAATAGAACCGAATCAGGTCGCTGGAAAAGGAATCGACCAGGAATTCCTTGACCTGCTGGTTATCGCTGTCGATGACCATGCAGTTGGGAATGCCTTTTACGAAATCCTCAGGGTGTCCCGGACCCAGCCAGACGGCGACGGCGCTGTCGTTGTCGATATATTCGCGCACAACCTCGCTCAAGCGCTTGTTGCTGCCGACTTCAAGTCCTTTCATACACAAAACAAAAGTTTTGTGTGAAAAACCGATCTTTTTCAGTTCCTGCATCAGCGAACGCAGCCCCTGCGAAGCGATGGCGATGACAATCACTTCGCTCTCCAGCGCTCTTTTCAGGTCGGAACCGACCGCGATTTCCTGATCCAGCGTGATGGTTCCGTTGGTGCGCTCGTTTTGGAGCTTTAATAGCTTGTCGGAACCTGCCCTGCCGTATAAATAGACGCTGTTTCGGCAGCGGTTGAGATACCACGCCAGAAACACGCCCCATCTTCCGCATCCTATGACACTGATTTTCAAACGGTTTTTCCCTTTCTTGCCAATATGTCGTATCTTCATTTTATCATATCTATATTTTATAGTCAATGTATGAAAGTTTATTCTGAGATGAATGAAAATAAAAATACCGTGTTTTTCCACACGGTATTTTTGTTTTTTTGGAACACTTGCGGGTAAATGCCTTTAATGCTTAAAGAGGTCTTTGAGCTTGAGAATAATCGGGGATGCCAAGAGGGTCAGCGCGGCTTCCGGACCCATGTAGGTAATGTTGTAAAGCAGCGAATAGATCCACTTGCTGTACTGATGCACGTAATCGTTCCAATTGTTTTGCTTGGTAATCTCGTACCAGACGACGCCGCCGATGATTACGTGGCTGATAAACCGGAGCAATAAAACCAGAAAAGTTCCGGCGAAAATGGATATCAGCGCTTTTTTTCTGTCCACACCGCTTTTATAAAATATGCCGGCAAGACCCAGAACGGTAAAGGGAACGATATAATCCAGAAGAATTGCGCCGATAATGCCCGCAGGCGTAACAACGTACGCGAAGGTGTTCAGACCGAACAGCAGCTGGATTACAGAATAAACAAAAGCGGAACCGACACCTGCCGGAACACCCCATCGGAACGAAATCACAATGATAGGCAGCATGGATAACAGGGTGACGGAACCGCCGAGCGGAGCTTCGTAAACTTTTATCATAGACAAAACTGTCGCCAGGGAAACCATAATTGCGCATTCGACTAAAATTCGTATATTTTTTCTTTCCATAATACACTTCCTTTCTTGAAAAAAATAAGCTGCACCGGAAACGGTACAGCCATAGACAGACGAATAGACTAACTGTAACTATGTTTCCTACGGCGGCATTACCCGCATCAGGTTCCATGGGTATAATCTCAGCCGATTTCTCAGCACCCCGTTGTTATGTACGGCGTCGCTTCAAAACGCCGATTGTAAAGAATAGCTTGCGCTATTGCTATTATTATACGCGCTCATTTTGATTTGTCAAGTGTTTTAGCTGATTTCGCTGTAATCGGTTGTCACAGGCTCGGAGATTTCAACGTTATCAAACGCTTTATAGGTTACCTTTATCCGGACTTTCAAATCCAGCATGTAATCCGTCTCCGGCGGCGTATAGCCCGGCGTATAGGCGGGCGTGTCGTACAGGGCGACCGTAAACACGATCTGGCGGGACACAAGAACGGTTTGTCCGTTTTCGTCCTGCGTAAACGTGTACTCGCATTCGATTTCGCCAAAACGGGTTTTGTTCTTCTGCGGTTTGATGATTTTCGCGAGCGAATAGATATCGTCGCCAAGGAGCTTTTTGAGCTGTTCGTCATAACCGCTTTTGACCTTGAAGGCGTAGAGCGTGCCGGAGGAATTTTTGCTCTTTTTTAAGCCGGAAACATCCTTCTCGTCGAAATTGAGCGCTTCCGCGTACTGCAGGTAGCCGAGATAGTCCGGTCTGTTCACTTTGAATTTGCCGTTGCTGTCGCTGATATAGAGATAGCCGTCCTGAACCATCTCGGCAACCTTGTCCGAAGACCCTAAATAGGTACGGACATATTCTGCGTACAGCTTTTGCGCGTCCCGGTCAATCGAATAGCTTCCCTGCTGGTAAAGCAGGGTCGCCGTTTCGTTGTCAAAGGTTATTTCGGTAATAAAACTTGCGGAATACCGCTTGTTTGCGTTTGTATTTTCAACGCCGGCGCTGACTTCGCCGAACGAAGCGTTTCCGCCGCAGCCCGAAAGCAGCCCGCACGCCAGCGCCAGCGCAAGAAGAATGCGCGTTAACCTTCTCACTTGTTGGAAACCTCTTTGCCTTCAATCAGAAGCTGGACGTTCTTCTGAATGCGGTTGATGTTCTCAACCAGCACGTAGTACTTGCCCTCGCCGTTGACGGTGTAATAGGCTTTGCTGGTCGTTACCCGGTAGAACCGGATTTCCTGATTCTTGGAAGAACCCTTTATGTCGATGATCATTTCCTCGGTGGGCGTGTTCTCGACATCGCCGTATTCGCCGTGGATGTAGATGCTCAGAATCGAAACGTACAGACGCCTGAAGTTCGGCAGATCAATTTCTTTGCCCTCGTAGGTGACTTTGGCGAGCTTTCCGTCGTCGCCCTTGATGAGATTGAACACATAGTCTTTGTTCTTAAAGGAAATGGTAAGCGTATCGATCGAATCGATATACATCGAAACCAGCGAGTGGTCCAGATAATCCAGAATGTCCCAGTTGAGCCAGGGCGCGTCGACCGCGGAAATCGCCGCGATGACGTCCGTGCAGATGTTGACCTGTTTGCCGTTATACTGCCCGGAAATGACGGAATAGCAGTAATAATATCCGTTCTCGTCCATTTTGCTGAAGTAAAGATCGCTTTTTACGCCGTACAGCTCATAGGAGATATGCTTATCCGGCTTATCAAGACCGTATTTCGCCAGCTTTTCGGTTTTGAGCGTGTCGGGATTGCCCGAAGTGGTGATTCCGTAATCCACGATCGTATCCGAAGTCAGCGTAGCGATTTTGAGCAGCACTTCTGACGAGAAGTCCATCGTCGGGTAAATAAAGTTCCTGCCGGACGGAATATACTCCGACGGCGAAACAATCCTCCAGCCGCCGACAACGCCGTCGTCCGGCATCGCGTCTTCTCCGTCAACCTTGACCGTCACCTCGTCGAGCACGATATACCTGGACGCGGCGACGTCGAAATACAGACGCACGGCTCTGACGGGCGTATCGCTGTGGAAAGTAAAGGAGTAATTCTTCAGCTCCATGTTTGCCTGGTTGAAGGATACGCCGGACGTATCAATATCCGTAAAATTGACTTCGTCCGTCGAGAACGCCGCTTTAAAGCTCTTCGGCAGAACCGCGCCGGCAGCGTCGTCGCGCAACAGGCCGAAGGAGACCGTATAGTCGCCCCTGCTGCCGTAAACCGAGAGCGGCGCTTCGAGATAAACGGTCTTGCCGTCCAGAGACGTAAAGCCGGCGAGCGACGCGATCTCCGTCCAGTTCGTGTAGTTTCCGGAGAACTTTATTTTGTTGGTCAATATCGCGGTAATTTCGGCGTTCTTGTAAACCGTCAGGTTCGGTGAAGGTTTAATCTTTGCGTAATTCAGGAACTTTAAGGACTGGTTCGAGCTTAAATAGTCAATGCTGATGTTGTTGATGGCGAACAGATCGTTCTGGCTTGAAATGCTGTAAACCATTGTCTGGGTCAGCAGATCGGTTACCGGACCCAGCAGCATGTTCAAATCAGACGCTTTGATGATATAGACAAAGTCCTTAGTATAATACTTTGCGTAATAGCTGTCGCCGGACGGCGTTTTGTTGCCGATGATGATTTTGTGCGTGATGTTGTTGGTGGTCAGAACGGTGATGACCGCCGTGGCCTTTTCCTCGTCGTCCAGGCCGTACACGGACAAGTCAAGCGGGTCTTTTACTTTTCCGCTTGCAAGCACATACGTCGAGTTGACGATGAGGTTTGAGAACTTTTCGGAATTATAGCTTACCTGCTCGGCGCCCTCGAAATAGAATTTATTGTCGGAACCCCTGTAAGTCTTGAACGTGCCGTACTGGTTCCGAACCGTTATGGACTGCACCTGCGAACGGTCTATATTCGGATAGAGGAAGGGCCGCTTGTCGGTGGGAACGACCGTATCGCCGTCGGTATCATATCCGTCCAAAGCGCGCAGCTCTACCTTCATTTCCTCTTTGCCGCAGAGCGAAAAGATAGCGTTGGCGATAAGCCGCTCGCCGTCGAACGCGTATTTTGTGCCGTTGCTTAGTGTTTTATAAAAGTCGTCGAAGGGAATCTGCTTTTCTGCGTCGCCTTTTTTCACGACGACGCCCTGAAAGCTGCCGTCCTCGTCGAATTTTACCTTGATCTTTTTATTGGTCTTTTTAAACACAAGCGCGTATTTGTAGGTGCGGTTCAGATACTCGTCGCTCTTGACGGTTTCTTCCGAAACGCCCGAGAACAGGATGGTAATATTGTCCTCGATATTCTGGATTTCGGCGGCGACGGGCTCGGTCAGCGTGTAGAAGCTGTCGCCGCTGATGTCATCGAGTGAATCCGTTTTAAAAACAAACTCATACAGTCCGAACAAAAGAAGCGCTGCAGCCAAAACGCTGACGACAATAATGATCTGCTTTTTCATTACAAGTGTCTCCTCTTAATAAACACGACAACGCCCGCGCAAATGATGATAATCGGGAACACCGTGGTAACCAGCCATGCGAGGGTGTTTGCGGTCCCCGCTTCTATCTTCATGGCGGTTTCGGTAAAGGGTTTTTCATCAATATCGGGAACCACCCGCTCGGTGCTCATGACGCGCATCGCGCCGAGGACGATTTTGTTGTTTCCGAATGCGGACGTCATAAACTCGTCCACGGCAAAATCGGTGGAAGAGGAAAGCAGCACATACTTATACTTTTTTGCGTTGTCCACATACGTCGCGTAGGTCGATAAAAGCATCAGCGGAAACTCGCCGGATCTGGGCGGTTCGTCCTTGTAAACCGATTGCGCGGTAGAATAGGTTTTGATAACGGTTTCCAGGACATAATCGGCTTTGTTTGCGTTGACGGTTTCCAGCTCGACCGCGTTTCTGAAAACGGTTTTAATGTCGGAGCCGGCCAAAACGCTGGTGATGTTGTAGGAAGCGGTTTCGTTCGCGTTGCCGGCGTACTGTCCGACGATCGACAAACCGTCGCTCTTAATCGAATGGGACATATCGGTAAGCTTGTGATACGGTTTGTAGTTAATGCCCCATCTTTCGGACAGATACTCCTGCAGGTTGGGCAGTTCCGGCGTATCTGCGTTGACCAGCACGATAATGTCCTTGTACCCGGTCATAAACTCGATAATTTTATCGATTTCGTTTTCGGCGTTCGGATTCTCGATGCCGATAAAATCGGTTTTCGGATTGTTGATAATCAGAATCTCGGTCCGCTCGTCAAGGTCTTCTTTGGAAAGATCGACCTGCTGAATCTCGTAGCCGGCCGTCATCAGAATATCGCACAGCCGTTTCATGTTGGAAGCGGATTGCGATTCGACTTTTCCCGCGATGATGTCGGAAATATCCGGCTCGCCGTGCCCTTTTGTAAAGGCGACGACCAGCGGTTTTTCGAGCGAGCACTGCTGGATGGCGGCGGTAAAGCGCTTTTCGCCGTCAAACGCGTACAGATTGCCGGTTTCCGAGCTTTTGATAAAAAACGCTTCCAAACTGAGCACTCTGTAATGATAAGCGCCCTTCACGACCACATAGCTGCTGTTCAGTCCGGTTGTCTGCGTTTCGGCGATAATCTGCTGCGCGAATGCCGGGTCTTTTTGAATATTTTTATACTGCACGGAAATATTATCGGGATAATGGCGGGCAAACTCTTCGCCGAGGTTGCGCACCATCATCGCGTAAGGGTCGTTATCGTACATATCCCTTTCCGCGAGGAAGGTAATGGTGATCTGAAAGTTTGACTGTTCTTTCAGTTCGTCCAGAATCTGTATTGTGCTGTCGCTGAGCGAATACAGTTCTTTTTCGGACAAATCAACAGCGAGATTGACTTTCGGCGCAATGGACGACAGAATCAGGTTGAGCGCCAATATCAATGCGATGAACGCGGCCGTAAAAACGACCGAAAGCGAACCGTATTTGAGTTTTCGGATGGTTGAAGTTTCGTTGTTGTTCATGCTCATTTCGGCACCTCCTTACGACCAGCGCCGTTTCTCATAAACCCTTACGGTAAGGAAAAGGAATACCGCGGTTAAGCTTATAAAATAGACGACTGCGGTGATATCGAGCAGCTCGATGGTAAACGGTCTGTATCTGTCAAGAATCGAGAACCATTTTAAGAACACGCGCACCCATTCGACGCCGATTTTGTCCACGACGAAGAACAGCGCGAGGAACACGACGATCACGCATATGGACGAAACGGCGGCGATCAGCTGGTTCTCGGTCAAAGAAGAAAGGAACACGCCGATTGCGATGAACGCGCAGCCGATCAAAAACAGGCCTAAAATATTAATCAGAATCAATCCCGCGTTCGGTTCGCCGTACTGGAACAAAAGAATATAGTTAAAGCTGTTGACTAAAAACGTAGCGCCAAAAACCGTAACAGCAGCAAAATACTTGCCCATGACCATGCCCGTCAGCGAAACGGGGGTTGTCAGCAGAATCTGCTCGGTCCGGGTTTTTCGGTCTTCCGCGAACAGCTTCATGGTGAGAAGCGGTATCAGAATCGCGAAAACGGCGATCATCATCAGAAAATAGGTCGGAAGACTGGAGGTTGACTGCGCGAGCAGCGTGGTATAGGAGAAAATAATGCCGGACACCGCCAAGTACATGCCGCAGAACACATAACCGATCGGTGTTAAAAAGTAGGACTTTAATTCTCTTTTATAGATCGCGATCATCCTTTTTTAGCACCTCTCTTCTTTTTGTCGCTCTTTTCTTTATCGATGAGCCGGATGAATATATCCTCAAGGTTCAGCTCGTCTCCTTCAAGCCCGATCAAAGGCCAGTTGTTCTTCGCCAGATTAAAGAACAGCGATTTTCGTACGTCCACGTTGTCCTCGGATTCGATGATATAGCTGATGCTGTCCGTATCCCGCTTTCCGATGGATTCGGCGTATCTTACGCCGGGCGTGGATTTGAGCATCTTGAGCACTTCGGCTTCCGGTCCGACAATTTTCGCCGTAAGCCTTCTTGAGCCTTCGACGGCAAGGATAAGGTCCTCGGTCTTTTCGTTCGCGACCAGCTTGCCTTTGTTGATGACAACGATTCTGTCGCAGACGGCCTGCACCTCGGGCAGGATGTGCGTGGACAGAATGACGGTGTGCTCTTTGCCCAGCATTTTAATCAGGTTTCTAATCTCAATAATCTGCTTCGGGTCAAGTCCGATGGTAGGCTCGTCGAAGATGAGCACCTTCGGGTTCCCGATCAGCGCCTGCGCGATGCCCACTCTCTGGCGGTAGCCTTTGGAGAGGTTCTTGATCATCCGCTTATAGACGTCGCCGATTTTGACAACGTCGCAGATTTCCTTAAGATGCTGTTCTTTCGGAAAACGGCATTCCTTCAGCTCGTAAACGAAGCCCAGGTACTCCTTAACCGTCATTTCGGGATACAGCGGCGGGATTTCGGGAAGGAAGCCGATTCTTCTCTTCGCTTCGATTGGATTCTCCAGAATGTCTATGCCGTCGATTTTGGCGGTTCCGCTCGTCGCCGACAGATAGCCGGTAATGATGTTCATGGTGGTGGATTTGCCGGCTCCGTTCGGTCCGAGGAAGCCCAAAATCTCGCCTTCGACGACGTTAAACGACAGGTTGTCCACCGCTACCTTATCGCCGAATTTTTTGGTTACGTTAAGAATCTCAATCATAATTTACTCCTTCCTTATGATGAGTCCGAGCTCTTCGAGCGCCGATTCGGGAACCTCCGCCGGGCAGTCGGTCATCAGCTCGGAAGCGTTCTGCACTTTCGGGAACGCCACGACTTCGCGCAGGCTGCTCGCGCCGAGCATCTGCATGACAAGTCTGTCCAGTCCAATGGCCATGCCGCCGTGCGGGGGAGGACCGAAACGGAATGCGTCCAGGAGATATCCGAACTTTGCTTTCGCTTCTTCGTCGGAAAGCCCCAGCAACTGAAATATCTTTGCCTGCAGTTCGGGGTCTGTAATTCTGATCGAACCGCTCGAAAGCTCTATGCCGTTGAGAACCAGGTCATACGCCTTCGCGCGCACGTTTGCCTTGTCGGTTTCCAGATAGGGGATACATTCATCCAGCGGCGCCGTAAAGGGATGGTGCATGGCCACCCATTCGCCGGTCTCTTTGTCAAACTCAAAGAAGGGCATTTCCACAACCCAAAGGAAGCAGTAGCCGCTTCTTTCGATATTCAGACGGTTCGCCGCTTCCACGCGCAGTTGACCGAGCTGGGTCAGCACGTTCGAGGTGTTGCTGTCCGCGATGATGAGCAGAACGTCGCCGTCTTCGCAGTCCGCTTTCGCAAGCAGCGCGTTCATCTCGTCTTCGGTCAGGAATTTTGCAAAAGAGGACGAAATCTGACCGGCGCGGCGCACCCATGCGAGACCTTTGGCGCCGCAGCCCTTCGCGTATTCCGTCAGTTTGTCGATTTCTTTGCGGGTCAGAACGTCCGCTTTTCCTTTTATCGTAAAGCCGCGAACGCTGCCGCCGTTTTTAACAGCGTCGGCAAACACCGCAAATCCGCAGTCGGCGACAACGTCGGACAGATCGCGAAGTTCCATGCCGAAGCGCATATCCGGCTTGTCGGTGCCGAAGCGGTTCATCACTTCGCGGTAGGTATATCTCGGCAGCGGGAGCGGGATATCGATGTCCAGCGCTTCTTTAAACAGACGCTGGATATAGCCTTCGACGATGTTTAAAATGTCCTCCTGATCGACAAAGCTCATCTCAAGGTCTATCTGCGTAAACTCCGGCTGCCTGTCAGCGCGCAGGTCTTCGTCTCTGAAGCAGCGCGCAATCTGCATATAGCGGTCAAACCCGGCAACCATCGACAGCTGTTTATACAGCTGCGGAGACTGCGGCAGCGCGTAGAACGAGCCCTTGTGCAGTCTGCTGGGCACAAGATAGTCCCTTGCGCCTTCCGGCGTGGATTTGATTAATATCGGCGTTTCTATCTCAATAAAGCCCTGTTCGTCAAAATAATCTCTTGTTATCTTCGCGACCTTGTGCCGGAACATCAGATTCTGCTGCAGCGCGGGACGGCGCAGGTCAAGATAGCGGTATTTGAGCCGCAGTTCTTCGTTCGCTTTCGTCTCGTCGGTGATTTCAAAGGGAGGGGTTTCCGAAACAGCAAGAATTTTCAGGCTTTCCACAAAAATTTCGATATTCCCGGTCGGGATATTCGGATTCTTGCTCGACCTTTCTCTTACGGTGCCTTTCGCAGACAAAACATATTCGCTTCGAATCCGAAAGGCTTTATCGAAGATCTCCTTTTCGGTTTTCTCGTCGAACGCCAACTGCACGATGCCGGTTCTGTCGCGCAGGTCGATAAAAATCAGGCTGCCGAGGTCTCGCTGCTTCTGGACCCAGCCCATCACACATACTTTTTTTCCGATATCGCTTTCTCGAAGCTCGCCGCAGTAATGCGTGCGGCGGTCGCTGCCTAATAATTCCGCCATAATTACCTCTTCCTATAAACAGACAGTATTCATGATACGCTCTAAGCTTAAATCAATCTGTATTTTCTCGCCGGTCCGCATGTTCTGCAGCACCGCTTTTCCTTCGTTTATCTCGTTGTCGCCGAGAACCAGCACGAACTTCGCGCCGGTTTTGTCCGCGTACTTCATCTGCGCTTTCAATGAGCGCGCGCAGAGGTCGGTTTCCGCCGCGACGCCTTTTTCGCGCAGGTTTTCCGCGAGCACGAACGCTTTTCTTGCGGCCGCTTCTCCGAGCGGGGCGATGTAAACGGTTGCCGACGAATCGATTTCGGGGACTAAATTTTCGTCCTTTAGCGACTGAATCAGCCGGGTAATGCCCATGCCGAAGCCTACGCCCGGCAGCGGCTGACCGCCCAGCTCCTCAATCAGCCCGTCGTACCTTCCGCCGCCGCAGACGGTGCTCTGCGCGCCGATGGATTCGTTGATAAACTCGAACACGGTTTTGGTATAGTAGTCCAGACCGCGTACAATGTTGGTGTCGATTTCATAGCTGACCCCGCAGTCGTCCAGCAGGGTTTTGAGCTTATCAAAATGCGCTTTGCAGTCGTCGCACAAAAAGTCTATCGTTCTCGGCGCGCCCTTCGCGATGTTTTTGCAGACAGGCGATTTGCAGTCAAGAATCCGCAAAGGATTGGTATCGAGCCTGTCCTTGCAGGTTTGGCAGAGCTCGTCCTGATTGCGCTCGAAATGCTTTTTGAGCGCTTCGCGGTATGCGGGCCTGCAGTTCGGGCAGCCGATGGAATTGATTTTCAGTTTTATGTTTTGCAAGCCGAACGCACGAAAAACGTTGTTCGCAAGCAGGATCACCGAAGCGTCCGCTTCCGCGCCGGCGCTGCCGAAAAGCTCGACGCCGAACTGCCAGAACTCGCGGCTTCTGCCCGCCTGCGGGCGCTCGCGGCGGAAGAAGTTGGATAGATAGTACAGTTTCAGCGGCATCGCGCCGGCGTAAAGGCCGTTCTCCAGCACGCTTCTTGCCACACAGGCTGTCCCCTCCGGACGCAGCGTAAGGCTTGAGCCGTCCTTGTCGATGAAGGTGTACATTTCCTTCTGTACGATGTCCGTCGTTCCGCCGACGCCTCTGTTGAACAGCTCGGTCGCCTCGAAGGTCGGAAAACGAATCAGCTTGAATCCGGCAAGCTCAGCCTGACGTCTTATCGTATCTTCCACATACAGCCAAACGCCGCTCTCCGACGGCAAAATGTCCAGCGTTCCTTTTGGCTTTTGATAACCCATTCGTATTGTCCATGCCTTTCTACGGTAATACCGAATAATGTTTACCTTTTTTTGTCTCTCTGAAGCGTTCTCCAGTCAAGGTCGCCTCTGTCGAGCGCGAGGATGAGCGCTTCTGCGGTCGCAATGTTGGTCGCAACCGGAACATTCAGCTTATCGCAAAGACGGATAAGCTCCAGCTCCGAGCCGGTGTATTCCTGCTCGTTGAACGGATCCCGCAGCATAATGAGGATATCGACCTCATCATAGGCTATTTTCGAAGCGATTTGCTGGATGCCTCCATGATATCCGGACAACAGCCTTTCGATGTTCAGCTTTGTCGCTTCGTAAATATATTTCCCTGTTGTCGCGGTGGCGCAAAGCTTATGCCTGCTCAAAATTCCGCAGTATGCAAGGCAGAACTCTGTAATCAGTTCTTTTTTCTTGTCACTGGCGATGATGGCGATGTTCACTGTTAAAATTCATTCCTTTCCTCTGGTTCCCCGACTTTGAGAATTGTGGTTGCGCATAACGTCGTTTGAAGGCATCCTTCAAACAGGCTCTTTTTTATATTTCTTCAGATAGTAATTCTTCCGCTTTGGGGTAAAAACGTTATGAAACAGCGGGACGCGTTTTCCTAAAAGTCTGAGCGTCGTATTGACAAAAGCCGCTTCGTATTTTTTCAAACGCGCGTTTTTTTCACTGGAAAGGGTTACGTAACCTTTTTCCTGGTCGGCCGGAAGGTTTTCGTCGAACGGGATAACGCCGATAAGTCCGACCGTGGAGCGGTTGATGATGTCGACGATGCTCGGGAGCTTGCCTTTTTCGGCATATTCCCGGTGAAAACCGTTAATAATAAGCTTTGGGTCCGAAAACCACTCGGACAGCTTGGCGGCCGTTTTCTCCGCCGCTCGAACCGCCGTCGATTGATGGTGCGCGACGATGATCGCTTCGTCGGCGACGCGCGCGAAGGATAAATAATAGGGCGACGGGTCGGCCGAGCTGTCGATGATGATGAAATCAAATTTCTGCCGCAGTTTTGAAAAAAGCGCAAAAAAGCTATCTGCCGGGATTGGTTCGCCGCTGTAGTTCATCGGCGCCGGCATAAAGAAAAGTCCTTCCGATTCCGCAATCGCCTTTTCGGGCTCGCAACGGCCGGTGAGCACGTCGAAGCAGTCGAAGACCGTGTCGCTCTCGCAGCCGAGCACCAAATCCATGCAGCGCATGCCGAAATCGCCGTCGATGACCAGCGCCCGGTAGCCGAAGGCGCGCAGAGCCGCAGCAATATTGGCGGCGGCCGTGGTTTTGCCCACCCCGCCTTTAAAGCTTGTAATAAAGATCACTCTGCCAGCAGCAGTCAAACCGCAGCCCTCCCGAGCGTTTTCGCATTTCATAGTTTAGCATAAACAAAAAAATAATTACATTGTTATTTTGTAACAATCAATATTATCATTTTTTACTTAATATGTCAAGAAAAAAGCCTTTTATCCGAACCGGGAAGAAAAATAAAGGCGTTTTTCGCAATACGCTTCTACTAATATTTTTTATAAAAAAGGCTTGCAAAGCGCAAACACTTGTGATATAATCAATTGTCAATTTACCGGAGCGGTCCTCTGCAAGCTCAGCACGAACGCTTCGTAAACAAACGAACAGGAGGAAAAGCTTTATGAACATACTTGAAGCTTTTGTAAATGAGCAGCTTAAAAAAGACGTTCCCTCTTTTGAAGTTGGCGACGTTGTCAAGGTTTATCAGCGTATCGTTGAGGGAGCAAGAGTAAGAACGCAGATTTTTGAAGGTACCGTTATCGCTAAGAGAAACGGCGGCATATCGGAGACCTTTACCGTTAGAAGAGTTTCTTTCGGTGTCGGAACTGAGAAAACCTTCCCGCTTCATTCGCCGAACGTACAGAAAATCGAGATTGTCAGACGCGGTAAGGTTCGCAGAGCAAAGCTGTATTACTTGCGTAACAGAGTCGGCAAGGCTGCTAAAGTAAAAGAAAAAATCTAAGTCTTTTGCAACCGTAAAGGTGTCTGTATGATACTGTTTCTTATTTAGAAGTAGTATTGCAGACACTTTTGTTCTAATTTTAAGACAGAAGCGACAGCGCTTTTTACCGAAATCAGAAAGGTCGAGATGGCATGAGTATTGACAATATGGCATTGGAGAACAATGAATATTCGGTTGATACGCAGGAAAACCGGCAAACAGAGGCAGACGCGCAGGAAAAAAAGCAGAAGAAAAAGCAAAGCGCGATACAGGGGCTTTACGAGTACGTCGAGACGTTCTGCTATGCGCTCGCCTTGATGATTCTGCTTTTTATGTTTGTGTTCCGATATGTTTCGGTAGATGGCGATTCCATGCTCTATACGCTGCACAACAACGACAAGCTGGTTATATCGAACCTGGCGTACACGCCGAAAACCGGCGATATTGTGGTGATCAAACATTCTCCGAAGCCGCTGATTAAAAGAATCATCGCGGTCGGCGGGCAGCGGGTGAGAATCGATTACGAGAACTGGGCGATCTATGTGGACGGCGAAAAGCTGGACGAACCTTACGTCCGCAGAATCGCCGGCGTACCGATGGCCGGCGGAGCGTATGCGACAGACGAGGAGTTTTTGGTTGACGAGGGCAAAATTTTTGTCCTGGGCGACAACCGGAACAATTCGAAGGACAGCCGCGAGTTCGGACTCTTCAACGAAAGCGATATTCTCGGCAGGGTCATCTTCCGCGTTTACCCGAATTTCGGCAAAGTGGACAACAATACCGGCAGAACCGCCGACAGCGTCATAGAGTTCAGCAGCGCGTTTGAAAAGTAGGTTTGAAAAATGGAGAATCCAATCGTTTGGTATCCCGGGCACATGGCGAAAGCGAAGAGGAAGATGATCGAATGCCTCTCGCTGATCGACATTGTGATAGAGCTTTTAGACGCGCGCTTACCAGTTTCAAGCAAAAACCCCGATTTTGAAAGCATTTTTTCCAACAAGCCCTGCATTACGCTGCTGACGAAATGCACGCTTGCCGACGACGCGGCGACCGAATACTGGGTCAAGAAGCTGTCGGAGGACGGAAAGCCTGTTATTCCCATAGACTGCAAGACAAAGAAGAATTTTAACAAAATCGTCCCCGCTGTTCGCGAACTGCTCAAAGAGAAGCTGGAGCGATACGAGCAAAAAGGCATGAACAGAACCATCAAAGCGATGGTCGTCGGCATTACCAACGTCGGAAAATCCACATTTATCAACACTTTTACCGGCAAGAAGAAAGCAAAAGCGGAGGACAGGCCCGGCGTGACGCGCGCCAACCAGTGGATACAGTCGGACGCCGGCATTGACTTTTTGGATACGCCCGGCGTTTTGTGGCATAAGTTCGACGACCAGATGACGGGCGTCAAGCTCGCCTGCACCGGCGCGATTAAGGATGAAATTTTGGACACGGTTGAGCTTTCGCTCAAGCTGCTCGACCTTTTGCGGGAGAAGTACCCGCATTTCATAACCGAAAGATACAAGACAGAGCCTTTGCCGGACGAAAGTTCATACGAACTTTTCGAACGCATTGCGCGAAAAAGAGGTTTTTTGCGTTCGGGCGGCGTGATTGACGAGGAACGCTGCGCGTCCGTTCTGCTGGACGAGTTCCGCGCGGGAAAAATCGGAAAAATCACGCTCGATTAATATATAAAGCGCAGCAAGAAATAAGGGAAGCCTGTTTTTTACGGGCGGAAAAGGGGGCGCTTCCAATGGTAAGCTGGGACTTGCAGAACACCTTTTACACCGAAACGGTCAGCGTCGTATGCGGCTGCGACGAAGCGGGAAGGGGACCGCTTGCCGGCCCGGTTTTCGCGGCGGCGGTGATTCTTCCCAAAGGTTTGGTTATCGAGGAGCTTAACGACTCCAAGAAGCTGACCGAGCGCGAGCGAAACCACTTGTACGACATCATTCGACAAAAGGCGCTCGCTTACGGCATCGCGCATGCCGAGGTTTACGAAATCGAAGCGATTAACATTCTAAACGCTTCCATGCTCGCCATGCGCAGAGCGATTGAGATGATGCCCATAAAGCCTGATTTAGCCCTGGTGGACGGAAACATCGCCAGAGATTTTCCGATTCCTGCGCAGCCGGTTGTAAAAGGGGACGGCAAAATTCCCTGTATCGCGGCGGCCTCGGTGCTTGCGAAAGTCGCGCGGGACCGCTATTGCGAGGAGATGGATCGGTTTTATCCCGGCTACGGATTTGCAAAAAACAAAGGGTATGCGACAAAGGCGCACAAAGCGGCTATTTTAAAATACGGTCCCTGCCCGGTACACCGCCGCAGTTTTTTGAAAAAAACGTTGGGTGACAGCTTTGAGCAGCAAGACATTTGGCAGAGCTGGTGAACAGTACGCGGCGCAGTTTTTAAAAAAGAACGGGTACCGGATCCTTTCGCAGAATTACAGAGCCGGCGGCGGGGAGCTGGACATCGTCGCGTACAAACGCGGCACCCTTGTTTTCGCGGAAGTCAAGACGCGCTCGGACGATTCTTTCGGAACACCGGCCGAAGCCGTCGGCGACAAGAAGATCGCCTGCCTGCGAAGCGCCGCTGCCGCTTTTCTGCGCGAGCAGTGCAGAGACGGCAGGGTGACGGTTTTTTACAAGTTTGGATTTAAAGCGAAAAAACGGGTTAAGAACACGCGAAACGACATTATCGAGATATACACAAAAAAAGGCGTTTTTTCGCCCTATAAAATCCATCACATTCAAAACGCATTCTAAGTACGGCGAGGAATAAATCATCGTGAACTATATCAGCACAAGAAGTGAAAACTCAGAGAAAAAATCGGCGGCTTACGTCATTAAGCAGGGCATCGCCCCCGACGGCGGCTTATATGTCCCCGAAAGCATTCCCGTACTGTCTCAGGCGGACATTACCGCGCTGACAAAAATGAATTATATCGAGAGAGCGGCGCATGTGCTCGGATTATTCCTGACCGATTACACGAAAGAGGAACTGATCAGGGCCGCGTCGAAAGCGTACGGCAGACACAAATTCCCGTCGCCCCCTGTTCGACTGTCGCAGGTCAACGGCGATTATGTTTTAGAGTTGTGGCACGGCCCGACCAGCGCGTTCAAGGACATGGCTTTGCAGATTATGCCGCACCTCTTGGCGCTCGCGCTCGAAAAGACGGGCGAGAAAAGGGACGCTTTGATTCTGGTTGCCACTTCCGGCGACACCGGCAAAGCGGCTTTGGAAGGCTATGCCGACGCAGAACGGGTATTTATACAGGTATTCTATCCGAGCGACGGGGTCAGCAACATCCAGAAAAGGCAAATGGCGACGCAGAGCGGCAAAAACGTATGCGTCACCGCGATTAAAGGCAATTTCGACGACGCGCAGAGCGGCGTAAAAGCCATTTTCGGCGACGGAGAAATCATCGAAGCGTTGAATCAAAAAGGCCTTTTCCTTTCCAGCGCGAACTCCATCAACTGGGGCAGGCTCGCGCCGCAGATTGTATATTATGTTTCGGCATACTGCGAGCTTTTAAAGCAGAAAAAGATAAAGCCCGGCGAGACTTTGAACGTCACGGTTCCGACCGGCAACTTCGGCAACATATTGGCCTGCTATTTCGCGAAGAAAATGGGGGTTCCGATCGGAAAACTGGTTTGCGCGTCCAACAAAAACAACATTCTCACCGATTTTATACGAACCGGCGTTTACGACAAGCGCAGGCCTTTCTATACGACCATTTCCCCCTCGATGGACATTCTGATTTCCAGCAACCTTGAGCGGCTCTTATACCTAATCGCCGGAGCGTCCCGCTGCGCCGGATATATGAAGTCGCTCCTTGAGAAAGGCTATTTTGAAGTGGAAAAAGACGTGCTGGAGGTCATTCAGCAGGACTTCTGCGGCTGTTTCTGCGACGAGGACGGCACAAAAGAAACCATAAAGCGTTATTTTGAAAACTACAATTACCTTTCGGATACGCACACCGCGGTGGGGCTTTACTGCGCGGAAGAATATAAAAAGACGACCGGCGACGACGGCGCGATGCTGATCGCTTCGACCGCTTCGCCCTACAAGTTCTCGCCCGCCGTGCTGGGCGCGCTCGGCGAAACGGTTCCCGCGGAAGAGTTCGAAGCGCTAAAGAAGCTGAACGCGGTCAGCGGCGTTCAAATTCCGGAACGCTTGGCGAAACTGGAAAGCAAAAAGGTTCGCTTTACGAAAATTATTGAAAAAGAAGCGATGAAAAGCGAAGTGCTTGCGTTCGCCGACGCGATAAAAAAATAAAAGAAAAGCGTGCCTTTTTCAGACACGCTTTCAGTTTTAAAAAGGCTATTGGTCTGTTTCCTTTAACTGGAAAGTGGCGCAAAGCGTATCGCCGCTGGTAACCGCGTTGGAGGGACCGACGGCGATCTTTCCAGCGGTGCACTGCGTTTTCCCGTCGTGATAAACGCAATTCTTAACGGAACAGCTGATGCCTTTTATCGGCTTCGGATGCTCGTCAATTCTGATTGGATCCATTGTGATTCCTCTCTTTTGAGTCGTTTTTGCATTCAAAAATGCGGAACGGTAACAGCGTTACCGTCGGTTTTATTTTTCGCGCGCATTGTTTTTTTATTCTTTTTTGCGTTAGCAACTGTTGCTAATGCGATTTGTCAAAAACGGGAGTTGATTGTTATTTCGGTATTTGTAATCGGCGACCTCCATCTCTCGCACGGGACCGACAAACCGATGGACGTGTTCGGCGCAAAATGGAATCATCACGCCGAAAGAATAAAAGAAAATTGGCTTTCTGTGGTTCGGGAAAACGACACCGTCGTGATTCCGGGCGATCTTTCGTGGGGACTGAAAACCGCGGACGCGGCAGGGGATTTTCTGTTTTTAGAAGCGCTTCCCGGTAAAAAAATTATTTCCAAAGGCAATCACGATTACTGGTGGCAGACCATGAAAAAGCTGAACGCTTTTTTGGAAAGTTTAAACATAAAATCCATATCTTTCCTGCACAACAACGCATATTTGTGCGAGGATTTTATCATCTGCGGAACGCGCGGATGGTTTATTGACACAACCTATACGCCCGAGGATGAAAAAATCGTCAACCGCGAAGCCGAACGGCTCAAAATGTCGCTGAACGAGGGCTTGAAAATCAAAGAAAAACACCCCGACAAGGAAATCTTATGCTTTCTGCACTATCCGCCTGCCTACGGCGGGATTGAATGCGCCAAAATCTGCGACGTTCTGCGCGAATATAAAATCAGCAGATGCTTTTACGGGCATCTGCACACCGTATCGGAGGAAAAACTTGCGTATCAGTTGGGGACCACGAAGCTCAAGCTGATTGCGGCGGACAGGCTCAACTTTAAGCCTTTCTTAATCGAACCGAATAAATACAGAACCGGCGCAACGCCTGTTTAGGGCGCGCGCCGGATTGTTTTAATAAAGATTGCTTACAATGCTTTGCGTATCCATTGCGATCACAAGCTCTTCGTTTGTCGGGATGACAAAAACCTTGACTTTCGAGTTGTCGCTGCTGATCTCGCAGGCATTCTTTTGCTCGTTTTTCGCCTTGTCGATTTCGATTCCCAAATAATCCATGTCGGAAAGGCTGTCGTAGCGGATTTGCGGGTTGTTCTCGCCGATGCCGGCCGTGAACACGACGCAGTCCAAACCGTTCATCGCGGCGGCATAAGCGCCTACATATTTTTTAATCTGGTAGCAAAGAATATCGTGCGCAAGTTTTGCTCTTGCGTTGCCCTTCTCAATGGCTGCCGAAATCTCGCGGAGGTCGCTCGAGACGCCCGAAACGCCGAGGAAGCCGCACTTTTTGTTTAGCCAGTTGCACATTTCGGAAGCGGGGATGTTTTCTCTTTCCATGATGAACGGGATAATCGCAGGGTCGATAGAACCGCAGCGGGAGCCCATGATAACGCCCTCCAGCGGCGTAAAGCCCATGCTTGTGTCAATAACCTTTCCGCCTTTGATTGCGGAAATGGAAGAGCCGTTGCCGAGATGGCAGGTTACAATTTTCGTGTCCTCCGGATTCTTGCCGAGCAGATCGATCGCTTTTCCGGAAACATAGCGGTGCGACGTGCCGTGGAAGCCGTAGCGGCGAATCTTGTACTTTTCGTACAGCTCGTAGGGAATCGGGTACATATATGCGTGCTCGGGCATTGTCTGGTGGAACGCCGTATCGACAACGATGACCTGCGGCGTTTTCGGCATTGCTTTCATGCATCCTCTGATGCCCATCAGGTGCGGAACCGTGTGCAAAGGCGCTATATCGCAGCATTTTTCAAGGTCTGCGATGACATTTTCGTTTACAAGCACACTTTTTGTAATCCAGGGACCGCCGTGGACAACTCTGTGTCCGACTGCTGAAATCTGGCTCATATCGGATATGCAGCCGTGTTCCTTATCCGTCAGGATATCGACCAGCGCGGAAACCGCCTGCGCGTGTGTAGGCATCGGTATGTCTTTGATGATCTGGTCTTTGCCGGTGGTTTGGTGTTTCAGCCTTCCATCGATGCCAATTCTTTCGCAGAGGCCTTTAGCGATAACGCTCTTTGTCTCCATATCGAACAACTGATACTTTAACGAAGAGCTCCCTGCGTTTACAACTAAAATATACATTTCGTATCTCCTTTTGCTGCGGTTTTACAAAAAACCGTATATATTGACTTTTAAACCGAAAGTAATTATACTACCCCTATATACAAAAATCAAGGGTATTCTTATACATAAAATAAGGCTTTTTCAACGTAAAAGAGGTGTTTTATGACCAAAAAACGTTATGCGGCCGTTATCTGTGAGTACAACCCTTTTCATTACGGGCATTTAAAGCAGATCGAGCATCTCAAAAGAGAATTTGACGGCGTTATCTGCATAATGAGCAGCAACCTCGTTCAGCGCGGCGAAATTGCCGTCGCCGATAAATACAGCAGAGCGAAAGCCGCGGTGATGTGCGGCGCGAGCCTTGTCGTTTCTCTGCCGTTCCCGTACTGCATGATGTCGGCGCGTGATTTCGCGGCCGCGGGCGTATATATCGCGGCGATGCTCGGCGCGGACGCGCTGGCTTTCGGCTGCGAGGACGATTTTTCGACGCTTGAGAAAATATATCGGGAAACCAAAGATGTTTCCTTTGAAAAAGAACTGATGGCGCTGATTGACAAAGAGAAAAACCTTTCGTATCCGAAAGCGAAGGAAATGCTTGTCGCGGCGAAGTTGGGGGAAAAAGCGGCCGAGATCATCCGAAAGCCGAACAATATCCTGACGCTCGAGTACCTTGCCGCCATTGAAAAGGGCGGGTACAGCTTAAAACCTTTTCCGGTCGCGCGGGACATGACACTTCGTTCCTCCTCGTCGATCCGCGCCGAAAAGGACCGCGCGAAATTCCTGTCGCTTCTGCCCGAATGCAGCGCCGCTGTTTACGGCGGTCTGAGCGCTGAGGAACTGCCCAGAAGCGCGGAGAACCTGTCGCAGTATATTATCGGCACGCTGCGGCGCTATAACGTCGGCGACAACAGAAACATTTACAGCACGCCGCTGGATTTGGCGAACAGCATTGTGAACGCGGCGAAGCTGCTGAATTCCTTTACGCATTTGGTGGATGTCTGCAGGAACACGGTCTATACGGAAGCAAGAATCCGGAGAAGCGTTTTCTCGATGGTATTCGGCGTCACGCCGGAAGACGCGCTTTCAAAACCGTTATACACGCTGCTGCTCGCGGCGGACGAAGCGGGATGCGCTTTTCTGAAAAACAGGAAAAAGCATTTCGGCATACCATTGATTACCAAACCGGCGCACATTAAAAAACAGCCGGCGCATATCCAAAAAGCGTTCTATCGGGAAGCCGAGATCGAAAGCGTCCTTCTGCTGTCGGCTCCCGGCGTTCAGAACGAAAACGCCATGGAAAAAACACCTTTTATAAAATTTAAAAAATAAAAATTCAGGAGAATGAGAATTTGCAGCGGCATTTATTTGTAATCAATCCGGTCGCGGGGAAGAAAGACCGTTCGGGACTGATCAGAAAAGCAGTCGAGAGGATGCTGTTAATCGAGCCGTATGAAATCGAGGTTACCAAATGCGTCGGAGACGCCACCGAGATTGTGAAGGAAAAGCTCGATACGCTTCCTTCGGATGCCTTTTTGCGCATTTACGCCTGCGGCGGAGACGGCACCCTGAGCGAAGTGGTCGAGGGCGTTTATAAAGCGCAGAACAAAAACTGCGCGGTCGGCGTCGTCCCGATCGGTTCCGGAAACGATTTTGTGAAGTATTTTGAGGAAATCCCGACCGAAAAATTCCGTTCGTTGCCGGACATGGTGAGAGGAAGACTTGATTTTAGCGACCTGATATTGGTCAAAGACGCCGACAGCGGCAGAGAGCACGTCAGCGTCAACATCGTGTCCGCGGGCTACGACGCCGCCGTCGCAAAGGGAATGGAAAAGTACAAAAAGCTCCCGCTTGTCAGCGGCAAAGCGGCGTACAACCTGTCGGTCGTCGAATGTCTGATTTCCAAAATGAAGCATAAGTTCACGCTGGTCGCCGACGGAGAGGAAGTAAAGGACAAGGACACCGAGTACTTATTCGCCATCTGCGCGAACGGAAAATATTACGGCGGCGGCTTTAAGGCTTCGCCGTTGAGCGACATAAAAGACGGGCTTTTGGATTTTATCCGCATCAAAACCGTTTCTCGCCTGACCTTTGCCGCGCTTGTAGGCAGTTTTCGCAGAGGGGAACACCTGACGAAGCTGCAAAAGTACTGTACGCATAAGCTGTGCAAAGAGCTGAAAATCATCTCCGAGAAAATCATTGACGTAAACATCGACGGAAACATTATCCCGATGAAGAACCCCACCATTTCAGTCGTGCCGAACGCCGTTCGGATAATACTGCCGGAGTAAAAAATAAGGAGTGAGCGAAAAACTCACTCCTTTTTTGTTTGTATTTCTTACTGTGCGGCTTCGATGATGATGGAGAAATCCTCGGCTTTCAGAGACGCGCCGCCGATCAGACCGCCGTCCACGTTCTCCATGCTGAGCAGCTCCTTTGCGTTCTTTGCGTTCATGGAGCCGCCGTACAGAATCGAGGTGGCTTCGGCTGTCTTTTTCGAGTAGAGTTTGGCGAGAACGTTTCTGATAATGCCGCAAACCTCGTCGGCCTGCTCGCTGGTCGCGGTCTTGCCGGTTCCGATCGCCCAAACCGGCTCATAAGCGATGACGACGTTCTTCATCTGCTCTTCCGTGACGTTTAAAAGCGCGATTTTTGTCTGCATCGAAACGATTTCTTCGGTAATGCCCTGTTCTCTCTGCTCAAGCAGCTCGCCGACGCAGAGGATTACCGTGAGCCCTGCTTCCAGCGCGGCGTGAAGCCTCTGGTTTACGGTTAAGTCGGTTTCGCCGAAATACTGTCTTCTTTCGCTGTGTCCGATGATTACATATTCGACGCCGCAGGCTTTGAGCATATCCGCGCTGATTTCGCCGGTAAATGCGCCGCTCTTTGCCCAGTGGCAGTTTTCGGCGCCGATCTTAATTCTTGTGCCGTCGGCGGCTTTCACAGCGGCGTCGATATCGACGAAGGGAACGCAAGCGACAATCTCGCAGCCCTTTGTTTCGATATTCGAAATTCTCTGGTTAATGTCGTAAATCAGCTGCGCAGCCTCTACGGGCGTTTTATTCATCTTCCAGTTTCCGGCAATAACAGTCTTTCTTTTTGCTTTGTTCATTTACGATAGAGACCTTTCTATTTAAAATAAAATATAAATAATTGGAATACACCAAAAATGTTTAATTCTTATCGTTTAAGCAAGCGATTCCAGGCAGGACAAGACCCTCGAGGAATTCGAGAGACGCACCGCCGCCGGTGGAAATGTGGGTAATCTTGTCGGCAAGTCCGAATTTCTCTACCGCTGCCGCGCTGTCGCCGCCGCCGATGATCGAGATGGCGCCGCTTGCCGCGACGGCTTCCGCAATCGCTTTGGTGCCTTTTGCGAAGTTATCGAACTCAAACACGCCCATCGGGCCGTTCCAGACAATGGTTCCTGCGCCTTTGAGCGCTTCGGAGAACGCTTTGATGGTTTCCGGACCGATATCGAGACCCATGTAATCCTCGGGGATAGCGTTGGTCGGGAACACCTTCTGCTCGGCGTCGTTTGAAAATTCCTTCGCGCAGACGGTATCGGTCGGGAGCAGGAATTTTACGCCCTTGCTCTTAGCTTTTTCGAGCATTTCTTTTGCCAGGTCCAGCTTATCCGCCTCGCACAGGGATTTACCGATGTTGCCGCCCATCGCTTTTTCGAACGTATAGGACATGCCGCCGCCGATGATGAGCGTATCGACCTTTTCGATCAGGTTGTTGATAACGCCGATTTTATCCGAAACCTTCGCGCCGCCGAGAATCGCGACAAACGGACGCTTCGGGTCGGAAAGCGCTTTGCCCATTACGGAAATCTCTTTCTGAATCAGGTATCCGCAGACGGCAGGGAGATAGTCGGCCACGCCGGCTGTGGAAGCGTGCGCTCTGTGCGCGGTGCCGAACGCGTCGTTTACATATATCTCGGCAAGAGAAGCGAGCTTCTTTGCGAATTCGGGGTCGTTTTTCTCTTCTTCCTTATGGAAGCGTACGTTTTCAAGAAGCAGGACTTCTCCTTCCTTCAAAGCGGCCGCTTTTGCGACGGCGTCTTCGCCGATAACGTCATTTGCGAGCGTGACTTCGATTCCGAGCAGTTCGGAAAGTCTCTTAGCAACCGGCGCGAGGGTGTATTTCATGTTAAATTCGCCCTTCGGTCTGCCCAAATGGGAGCAAAGTATAACCTTCGCTTTGTGCGCGAGCAGGTATTTGATGGTGGGTAATGCGCCGACAATTCGGTTGTCGTCGGTAATTCTGCCGTCCTCAAGCGGAACGTTGAAGTCGCATCTTACCAGCACTTTTTTTCCGGATACGTCAATATCCTCAATTGATTTTTTGTTATACATCTGTACCATTCCTTTCCACGGTTTTTCAGCCGCACAGTGAATTTTTGTTCAACCAATTTATAGTATTATTCCATAAATAACCAATTAATCATACCATAAAGCGTCTGAAAAATCAATACCTGTGTCGTTTTAAATTCCGAATCGCGCTATTTGAATTTCTCGGCAGCGTATTTTTCGAACGCGGAGAGCGCTTCGTTCGTGAAGGAAAAATCAGAGCCCTTCTTTGAGACGGCGTCGATGACAACGTTCGTGCTGACGTTCGCGATGGCGGGCATGCCGGACGCGTGGATTGCCGCGAAATCGAAATAAACCGAATCCATAATCGTGTTCAGCATGACGGTCGCGGCGTTGTTGGTAAAATACAGATTGACATATTTGTCGTAAACCGCTTTCCGCATCGTATCTTTGGATGCGGCGCAGAGCATGTTTAAAGCAAGAATGCTTCTCTGCGGATTCGTGGCGTTTGCCGGTATTGCGAACGCGTATGCGTTCGGATCGACATAGGAGCGGTAACCGTTCTGGTCGGCTGAGTATTTCGGAAGTGGCAGAATGCCCCAGTCCCTGCCGGTTTCCACAAGCGCAGCGGAAAATCCGAGCTTATAGATAAAGAAACCCATTCTGCCTTTTTTGAACGCGGCGGCAGCCTCTTCGCCCTGAAGCGGGAAGCGGCTCTTGTGGAAATATATATTCTGCAGTTCTTTCGCGCTGTTTTTCAGCACGGCGGCGTCCGCTTTTAAGGTTACCGGACCGCCGTAGGTCTCGCCGAACAGCGGAATGCCGCAGCTTTCCCAAATGGCGAGCGGAAGGTCGGCGGTGTTGTTGTAAGAAGAAAAGCCGAACACGTCGGTCGCGGTATCGGGCGAACCCTTGCTCATCACTTTCTGCGCGACGGCTTCGGAATATTTAATAAACTCGTCCCAGGTCCATTGGCCTGACGCCGCAAGTTTCGCAGGGTCGGCAAGCCCGGTGCCGGAGACAAGCTGTTTGTCGTAGAATACAACCCATGTCTCGTCGTAGAACAGCGTGGCGTTGTCAAACAGCATATAAAGCGTTTTGTTGCCCGCCATTTCTTTCGCGGCGGTTGTATTGATATAATTGGAATCCAGTTTGAAATCGGGCGAAGAAAGCAGGTTGAAAAGGTATCCGCCGTCTGCCAGCGCGGAAAGCGTCTTGGCGGGAAGACAGAGAATATCGGCGTAGTTTAAGCCGGCTTTTTGCGCGGCGTCCAGTTCGGTCAGAACGTTTTCGGCAGACACCGTTTTGATTTTCAATTCAAGACCGCATTTCTCGGCGAGCAAATCGTTCCGCGCCATCGAAGTCAAGCCGATAATATCGTCCGTGTTCGGGTTCGTGGAAAAAGCAAGCTGCTGGCTCTCCGGAACCGCTATGGTGATTTCTCCGCCGATGTATTTCAGCAGCGATTCCACGTCCACGCTCGTCGTGTCCGAAACGCCGTCCGAATAAGTACCCGACGACGCGTCTTCGAGCAGAGACACGTTTTCGCAGGAAGCGATAAAAGCGCATAAAAGCAAAAGGCTTGCGAACAATGCCGCCAATCTATTTTTTCTCAAAGAGTTCACCGTCCAAATTATAATCGCGGATATGTTTCACGTGAAACAATCGGCGACAGTCCCGCTTGTGTTTCACGTGAAACGATCGAACAAAGTAACAGGCATATTTTAACGGTTTTAAGAAAATTAGTCAAGATAAAAATGTTGCGGAAATTGTTGATAAAAAAAGAACAGCCTGCGCTGTTCTTTGTAATATGGAAAAATTAATATGCTTTCGCCCACACGACGAGGTGCTTTGCGGGTTTGCCGCAGCAGACGCAGGTGTCGCCGACGGGTTCGGCGTCCGGCAAAATGCAGCGGGAGCCGACGCCGGTTTTTTCCTTTACGGTCGCTTCGCAATGCTCGTCGCCGCACCACATCGCTTTGACAAAACCGTCGCCATTCTCGGCAATTGATTTTACAATGCTGTCCATATCGTGGCAGATATAGGTTCTTCTCTCGCGGTTCTGCAGCGCTTTTTCGTACAGGCCGTCGTGCACCTCGGCCAGTTTTCTCCGGATAACCTCGACGATCGAATCCAGCGGTACGGTCTCTTTTTTGTTGTCGTGTCTTGTGACCACAACGCATTGGCCGGCTTCGATGTCCTTCGGCCCGAGCTCGATCCGAACGGGAACGCCCTTCATCTCGTACTCGGCGAACTTCCAGCCGGCTGAATTGTCGCTTTCGTCTATTTTTACGCGGAATTCCTTTTCAAGAACGCCTTTCAGTTCTCTGCATTTTTCAAGCACGCCGGGTTTGTGCTGCGCAATCGGAATGATGATTGCCTGAATCGGGGCGACCGCGGGCGGAAGCACGAGACCGTTGTTGTCGCCGTGCGTCATGATAATCGCGCCGATCAGACGGGTAGAAACGCCCCAGGAGGTCTGGTGCGGATAAACCTTTTGGTTCTCCTTGTTTGTGTACATGATGTCAAACGCTTTTGCGAAACCGTCGCCGAAATAATGGCTGGTGCCCGCCTGAAGGGCTTTGCCGTCGTGCATCAATGCCTCGATGGCGTAGGTCGCGACGGCGCCGGCGAACTTGTCGCTCTCGGTTTTTCTGCCTTTTATGACGGGAATCGCAAGGCTCTTTTCACAGAAGTCTGCGTAAATGTCCAGCATTCTCTCGGTTTCCGCGATGGCTTCCTCCGCGGTGGCGTGAATGGTGTGGCCTTCCTGCCACAGGAACTCTCTGGAGCGCAGGAACGGCCGGGTGGTTTTTTCCCAGCGGACTACGCTGACCCACTGGTTGTAAAGTTTGGGCAGGTCTCTATAGGAATGAATGATGTTGGAGTAGTGTTCGCAGAACAGCGTCTCGCTGGTCGGACGGACGCACAGCCTTTCTTCCAGTTTTTCGCTTCCGCCGTGCGTAACCCAGGCGACTTCGGGCGCGAAGCCTTTGACGTGGTCTTTTTCCTTGTTCAAAAGGCTCTCGGAAATGAACATCGGCATGCATACGTTTTCATGCCCGGTTTCTTTAAAGGCCTTGTCCAGAATCCGCTGAATGTTTTCCCAAATCGCGTATCCGTACGGGCGGATGACCATACAGCCTTTGATGCTTGTATATTCGATCAGTTCTGCCTTCTTTACGATATCCGTGTACCACTGGGCAAAATCTTCCTCCATGGACGTGATATCTTCAACCAGCTTCTTTTCAGCCAAAATAAGTCAGCCCTTTCTAAAGAATTAATCAAAATTTTTACGGTCAGTCTTGAATTGTGTATAAAATCGTGTATAATACATAGTATTGAGAAAGTATAACAAAAATTATGCTCAAAGTCAATGCATAAATCAAAGTGAAAAACAATATTTTATGAAACAAAATCGATAAAAAAACCACACTTATATAAAGGTACGACATGAAAACGCCAAGACATGGTTTGTACCTTTATCTCGATTCAATTAAAAAATATTGCCGCGCTGCGGCAGACGGAGGAAATAATGTTTAGCAGGAAAAGTTGTTCAATTGTGCTTGCCATAATGATGTTGTTTTCAATATTCGCTCTTCCCGTTATGGCGGAAAACAGTCAGAGTAATGTTTTTGAAATTACTTACAAGCGGGGCGAGGGATATACCGTCACTTTCAACGTTTCGGGCGAAGAAAGTGTCGTGAACGATGTTGTTACCTGTAAATTCCCGGAAGGAACAACGGTAACGGCGACCATTCAAACGGAAGAAGGATACAGGATTGCCTCGGTAAAAGCGAACGGAATCACGATGCCCGGCGCGGCCGGAAAAACAAACTACGAGCTTTCTGACCTCGAGAGCAACACTTCCATTACCATAACGGTGGAAAAGCTGCAGAAGGCGCTGGTCACCGTCGTCAATCCGGGCGCGCATTACATTTATACGTTTGATGGCGTTGACACGGAGGGCAAAGCCTATATCGGTTCGACGGTTACGCTGAGAATAACGCCGGACGAAGGCTATAAAGTTTCAAAAATCATACTAAACGGCAGCGAAGTTCCCGCCGGCAATACATACACGTTTACGGTAAGCGAAATCAACAATTTCCAAATCGTTGTTGTTGAGGAATTTATCTCCGACCAGAAGCATTTAATTATAGAACCGACAACCGGCGGAACCGTTACCGCGAACGGAGAGCTCTTTACAGCGGGCAGCACGGTCACGCTGACGCTGACCCCCAACACCGGATACATGCTGTCCTCGCTGAAGCTGAACGACACCGCGGTTTCGATTTCAAGCGTATCAAACAATAAATACTCGTTTACAATCACGACCGATACCGTCGTAAAAGCAGAATTTGTAAAGATAGTGACCGTTAACGTGCAGGCAGGCAAGGGCGGCACGGTTTCGATTAACGGCAAAGAGGTAGGCAGCACCTCGGTAACCAAGGTTCCCGAGGGAAGCGACGTGGTGATTTCGGTATCGGCTTCGCTCGGATATGTGATAGATACCGTCACGGTTGACGGAACGCCGGTCGAGCTGACCAACAACTCGTTTACCATTCCGGCGATCGACGCTACCAAAAAGGTCGTCGTTACCTTTAAAGCCGCGGACGGCATTAAGCAATACACCATTACGGCGACCGCAGGCCCCGGCGGAATCATCACGCCGTCAAACCAGACGACTGTCGAGGAAGGTCAGAGCATTACGTTCGTCATCACGCCGGATCCCGGCAAAGAAGTGGATACGGTGAAGGTGGACGGCAACGTGGTTTCGCTGACCAACAATACGTACACGTTCAGCAACGTAGCCGCTTCGCATACGATAACCGTTACCTTTAAGGATGCGGCTCCGACAGACAACCCCGGCGGCAACGGCGGCGTCGTTCAGGTGTCGGACGTGAACTGGAACGCGGACATCATCGTAATTGATATCAAGACCAAGACGCTGATTTCCGCCGACGTTTTCAAAAAGATAACCAACGACATCAAGGATAAAACCGTTATATTCGAAGCGAAGACGTACAAATGGGTGCTGCCCAAAGGCGCCAGCGTTTCCATCAGCGCAGAGTCCGCGAACGTCGCGCTTCAGACCAACAACACGCTTTACGCAGAGGTTTCTTCTGCCGTAAGCGCAAAGAAATCGAACGCGAAAGTTATGCTGTACTCCTACGACAACAGCGTTCAGTTCCCCGAAGGAACCGTTCTTGAGATAATGCTTCCGAACAACTTCGTAAGCCAGGAAGTGCAGCATCTGATTTATGACCCGGCAAACAAAACGCTTTCCAATCCGAAGAACGAGCTGGGCGACAAAGCGCTGGATATCCGTACGGTTTCGAGCGACTGCTGGGTCAGTCTGAATTACAGGAACGACAGCAATATAGTCGTGTGCGACGTTTTAACGGAGTATCATACCATCAATATCATCTTAAACGTAGGCGGCTCGGTTCTGCCCTCCAATAAACTGTTTGTAGAAAAAGGCGGCGCCGCAAGATTCAGAGTCACGGCCGACGAAGGATACGTGATCAACTCGCTGGTCGTAGGCACAACCGAGGATACGGACGCGCAGGGCAAAGCGTCGTACGATAAAGTTTTGCAGCAGGTAACGGCAGACCTGAATGTAACCGTCAGCTTCAGACTGGCGGAAACGCAGTCTTCCGAGGAAAGCAGCAGCGGCAGCTCGAGCCTGATCGTCGCGCTGATTATCATCGCGCTTGCTGCGGCCGGCGGCGCAACCCTGTTTATCATCAAGCTGCGTCAGGAAAAATATTAAAGCGATGAAGAACAAACTTCATTTTGCCTTCATGGCCGTCGTGTTTGTTGTTGTGGTGTTATGCGCGGTATTGATTATCATATCCCTGAACGAATCGAACGAGGAATCAAACGGCTATAATCCGATCGTTCAGACGAAATGGCCGAATAACGACCTTACGAAAGGCGTTCCGAAATTCGAAGGGGATATCTATTCCGTAATGGTTTCCGGGACAAGCACGGTGGTGTATGCTCAGAATGTCGAAAAATCGGCTTTAGACGCTTACGCGGCGAAACTTGCCGCTTCGGGATTGCAGTTCGGCAACGGCGATTACCCGAAAACCGCGCAGAAAGGCGACGTGTTTATCACGCTCGCTTATAACGCGGAAGAAAAAAAGCTTTCCATAACCTTCGCTTTAAAGAATGAGTCGGAAAGCTGGCGACAGTTCGGCGTCAGCGAAATCTCGGAAGTCGAGTGATGAAAAAAAGAAAACGGCAGATAAGAAAACCTTATCTGCCGTATTTTTTTTACGAATCGTTAGTCGAGGGCGATCTCGCGGTTCTGCTCGCTCGAATCGTACATAGCCTGCATCATCTTTGCAGTAATAATAACGGTATCGATGTGAGCGGGCAGCTTCTCGCCGGTCTTGATGCATCTCAGGAAGCTGTCGATCTCAGCCTGGAAGTGATTGTTCGGCGTAAATTTGGGTTTGAGGTTTACCAGACCGCCGCAAGCGGTTGTGTAAACGGTAAAGTCGCCGCCGTAGTTCAGACGGGCGCCGGCTTTTGTGCCGAGGAAGTCGATGTAGGTCTCGCTGACGCCGATGTTCTGAGCCCAAGCGCCGTTGAAGGTGATGGTCGGGCCTTCTGTGCGGACAAATCCGGTTACAAAGTCGTCGACATCGTAAGTGCCGTTGAGGTCCTTTGTATTCTCAGCCCACATGGATTCGTAAACATAGTTCTTCATGTCTACGCCGAGCTTCGAGAACGCTTTTGCGGAAACGGTAAGGGGTTTCGGGTCGCCGCAGCAGTACATGACGATGTCCAGATAGTGAACGCCCCAGTCGATCAGAACGCCGCCGCCTGCGATCTCCTTGGTTGTGAAAGCGCCGCCGAGACCGGGTATGCTTCTGTGCGCTCTGAAGGAAACATAAACGTGATAAACCTCGCCGAGGTCGCCGCGCTGAATCATCTCGCGCAGTTTGTTGACAGCGGCATTGAAACGGTTAACAACGCCGATGTTGAGCACTTTGCCGTATTTGTGCTGCGCTTCCTGCATCGCAAGCGCTTCGGTATAATTTCTTGCGGCGGGCTTTTCGCAGAGCACGTGCTTGCCTGCTTTTAAGCAGTCGATGGTAATGGTGGAGTGCATCTTGTTCGGCGTGCAAACGGATACTGCTTCAACTTCGGGATCAGCAAGAATCTCCTTGTAATCCGTGATGGCAATACCGCAGTTGTATTTCTCGACAGCCGCCTTTGCTCTCTCGGGAATTATATCGCAGAAATACTTAATCTCTGCGTCGGGATTTGCCATATAAGCCGGAATATGCGCGTTGTTGGCGATGGTACCGCAGCCTATGATGGCCACTTTGATCTTAGACATTGAATAAAACCTCCGATATTGTTTTATATCTATGGGCGATTGTAACATAAAGGTGTTGATTTTACAATATATTTTTCTCAAAATTTTTTATATTTTCATAAAAAAAGCTCTTGACAAACCAATTACCGCTTAATATAATCGTATTAACTTAATAACAGTTTAATAAAAGCATTGATGGGGAACAAGCGGATGTAAACAACATTTTTGTTGTTCATGCGTTTTCAGAGAGCTGCCGTATGGTGCGAGGCAGTACGCAGTGCAGACGTGAGCTCACCCCGGAGCTGTCCGTTGAACAAATTCATATAAAAGTTTGCGCATACAGGCGCTTTGTATGGATTTAAGTAGGCGTGATCGGGTTTCTCGCCGTTATCAAGAGACGATGTTGTTAGACATTGTAATGATAATTTGAAACTTACCGGCTCTGTCCATGCTTGCGGCAAAACAGAGCTTTTTTTATTGTTTTTTTGCGCGTTTTTCGGCTCATCGTTGTTATTTTAGTAAAAATAAATGATTAGGAGATTTGGTCATGAAAATTGCATTTTCAACCCTTGCGTGTCACAACTACAGCTTTTCAGAGATTTATTCGATGGCGACCGACCTTGGTTTTGACGGTATCGAAGTAAGGGGACTTGGACTGGACATTTTTGACGGAAAGACAATGCCATTTTCAAAAGAGCAGATTCCGCAGACCCTGCAGAAGCTGCGCTCGCTCAGGCTGGAGATTTCCTGCCTTTCTGCCGGCTGCTGCCTGAAGTACGCAGACAAAGCAGAGGAGAATATAAACGAACTGAAAAAGTATATCGAGCTGGCGAACGCGCTGGACGTACGGTATGTCAGAGTGCTGGGGGACTTGAACCCGGAACCCTGCGCCGAAGAAGTGGACGACAATACTGTATTTCTGCAGCTGAACGCGCTGATTCCCTACGCAGAGAAGAACAACGTGACGCTTTTGATCGAAACCAACGGCGTTTACAGCAATACCGAGCGGCTCAAGAACCTGCTTGACCGGTTTAAGAGCGACAATGTCGCGGCGCTCTGGGATTTTCATCATCCCTACCGGTATGCGGGCGAAAGCCCCGAAAAAACCGTGCAGACGCTTGGAAGGTATATCCGATATGTGCACGTTAAGGACAGCGTCGTTGAAAACGGAAAGATCAAATACCGGCTGATGGGAGAGGGCGACCTTCCCATTCCGGATATGATTATGGCGCTGCGTTCGATTGACTATTCCGGCTACATTTCGCTGGAATGGGTCAAGCGCTGGGCGCCCGATCTGGAGGACGCGGGCATCGTGTTTCCGCAGTTTGTCCACTATATGTCGCAGTTCATCGATAAAGGAAAGGGCACCGGCAAGCTCCAGACCAGCCTGCGGGGCGACGGCCATTATATTTGGGAGAAGAATAGACTGATCGACGTTACCTTCCCGCAGCTTTTAGACATCGTATGCGATATTTTCCCGAACCAGTACGCGTTTAAGTACACCACCTGCGACTATACCCGCACCTATCCGCAGTTCCGGGAAGACGTTGACCGCTTCGCGAGAGCCCTCATCGCGCTCGGCGTAAAGCGGGGCGACCACGTCGCGATTTGGGCGACAAACGTTCCGCAGTGGTTTATCACCTTCTGGGCAACGGTAAAAATCGGCGCGGTGCTGGTCACCGTGAACACTGCATATAAGATTTATGAGGCAGAATATCTGCTCCGTCAGTCGGACACGCATACGCTGGTTATGATTGACGGCTATAAGGACAGCAACTACCTCGAGATTATGAAAGAGCTTTGCCCCGAGCTGGAGACCGCCGAGCCGGGCAAACCCCTCTATACCAAGCGCCTGCCCTTCCTGCGCAACATTATTACCGTTGACTGCAGACTGCCGGGCTGCCTGACCTGGGAGGAAGCGCAGGAATATGCGGACAAGGTTCCGATCGAGGAGGTACACCGCAGAGCAGCTTCCTTAGGCAAGGACGACGTCTGCAATATGCAGTACACCTCCGGAACCACCGGTTTCCCCAAAGGCGTTATGCTGACGCACTACAATATCATCAACAACGGTAAGACCATCGGCGACGGCATGGACCTTTCGACTGCCGACCGGCTGATGATTCAGGTTCCGATGTTCCACTGCTTCGGCATGGTGCTGGCGATGACCGCCGCGGTGACGCACGGAACCACCATGTGCCCGATTCCGTACTTCCAGCCGAAGGTTGCGCTCGAGTGCATCAGCAAGGAAAAAATCACCGCCTTCCACGGCGTGCCGACCATGTTTATCGCGCTGCTTGAACATCCGGACTTTGCAAAGACCGACTTCTCGCATGTCAGAACCGGAATTATGGCCGGTTCGCCCTGCCCGGTCAAGGTTATGCAGGATGTTATCGACAAGATGAACATGAAGGAAATCATCATCGTTTACGGTCAGACCGAGTCGTCTCCCGGCGACACGATGAGCACGATCGACGACAGCATCGAGCGCCGCGTCAATACGGTTGGAAAAGCGATGTTCGGCGTCGAATGCAAAATCGTTGACCCGGTAACCGGAAAGGATTTGCCGGACGGCGTGGACGGCGAGTTCGTGGCGCGCGGCTACAACATTATGAAGGGCTATTACAAGATGCCGCAGGCGACCGCCAGCGTTATCGACAAGGACGGCTGGCTGCACACCGGCGACCTCGCGCGCAGGGACAAGGACGGCTACTTTAAAATCACCGGCCGAATCAAGGATATGATTATCCGCGGCGGCGAGAACATCTATCCGAAGGAAATCGAGGACTTTATCTACACGCATCCGAAGGTAAGGGACGTTCAGGTCATCGGCGTTCCCGACAGGGAGTACGGCGAGGAAATCATGGCGTGCGTCATCCTCAAGGAAGGCGAAACCATGACAGAGGAAGAACTGAAGGACTTTGTCCGCGCGCATATGGCGAAACATAAAACCCCGCGCTATGTCGAGTTTATGACCGAATTCCCGATGAACGCGGCGGGCAAGATATTGAAGTATAAATTGAGAGAATGGGCAATCGAGAAGCTCGGATTGCAGGAAGCAAGCAAAATCGTTACTGCATAAAGACAAATCTTTAAAGGACAGCGGTATGAAAATACTCATTATCAACGGACCGAATCTGAATATGCTTGGCGTGCGCGAGCCGGAAATTTACGGCAGACGTACATATGCGGAGCTTTGCGCTTTTATTCAGGATTACTGCAAAGATAACGGGATAGAGGCGAAAATCTTCCAGTCCAACCACGAAGGCGCCATTGTCGACGAGATTCAGGCGGCGTATCGGGTTTTCGACGGCCTTGTCATCAATCCCGCCGCGTACACGCACACCAGCATCGCGATTCCGGACGCGATTAAAGCGGTCGGCATTCCCGCCGTTGAGGTGCATCTTTCGGACATCAGCAAACGCGAGGAGTACAGACACCGTTCCTACACTGCCGAAGCCTGCATCGCCACCATCGCGGGGCGCGGGTTTGAAGGGTATGCGGAAGCGATTGCGTTGCTAAAGGAGAAATTATGCAGAGAATAGCGCAGTTTTTTAAGGTAAGCCGCGCGTTATACCAGCCGGCGGAACATTATGATGATATCAAACTTCCCAGACGGGCCACCGTCGGCTCCGCCGGGTATGACTTTTTCGCGCCGTATGATATTGCGCTCCAGCCGCACCAAACCGAAACGGTGCCGACCGGCATCCGCGTCAGAATCGACGACGGCTGGGTGCTCATGCTGTTTCCGCGCTCGGGTCTGGGCTTTAAATACCGCTTGACCTTTAACAATACAGTCGGCATAATTGATTCCGACTACTATTATTCGGACAACGAGGGGCATATTTTTATCAAAATCACGAACGGCGACAAGCCTTTGACCATCAAAAAAGGCGAGGCGTTCGCGCAGGGCGTGTTTGTCCCTTACGGCATAACCGTCGACGACGACTGTCAGGGGATTCGGAACGGCGGTTTCGGAAGCACGGATAAGAAGTAATTTATAATAAAAAAGAGAGACCGTTTTATGAGCGGTCTCTTTTTTCGACAAAAAAACAGAAAAAAGTGTTGACTAAATTAAAAATATTTGATAATATAAAATATAAATACAACGAAAGGCGAAAAATGTATGAAAAAGACAACAGTGTTTACAGTCATCTCCCTCATGCTTTTTGTGCTGATTACGATTCCTTCGGTTTTAGCGATTTCGGAAACTGCTGATGCGGATAAATACGCAGCGTATACGTCTGAAGAAGTCGTTACAGCGGGAAGCTATAAGTATCCGAGGACAACGGCGAAATCGTTTTGGTCAAGTATAACGGATACGAGCAGAATTTGGTTTTGCCGGATACTTTTAACGGCAAACCTGTCAAGATCATTGAAACCGGTTTTTTAAGCGGAAACAGTTCGGTCCGTCAGCTTACCGTACCGAACAGCGTTGAAGTAATTAAGAACGGCGCGTTTTCGAACTCTTCTCTTACAAATGTTGCGCTGGGAAAAGGCGTACGTTATGTCGGCGAAAGGGCGTTTTACTGTCCGAATTTGACAGCGATCACAGTCAGCGAAGAAAACCAGCACTTTACCGCGGAAAACGGTGTGCTTTACAGCAAAGATACATATCCCAACGGACTTACAGAAAAACACTTTGTAGTTCCGAACGGCGTTAAAGCGATAAAGGAGCATGCGTTTTATTATAACAACAACATTGAGAAAGTTACGCTGCCCGAAGGCATGACCAGGGTTGACACCTATGCATTTGACTTCTGCTTTAACCTCAAAGAAGCAGTTCTGCCCAGCACGCTGAAATATATCGGCAGCTTCGCTTTCTGCGAAACGTCTTTGGAGAGCATTGTCATTCCGGACGGCGTGACCAGAATCGAAGAAATGGCTTTCGGCAACTGTAGAAAACTAAAGAGCGTTCAGTTTCCCAAAAATCTGAAATATATCGGATACGGCGCTTTCTGCAATTGCGCGCTGACCGAAATCTCGCTGCCCGAAGGGGTAGAGGAGATTGCAACGATTGCTTTTTCCGGATGCAAGGATTTATCCAGAATTTCTCTGCCGAACAGTCTTGTAAAGGTGCATGTCGACGTTTTTGCTGGAACGGCGTATATGAATGCCCGTAAAAACAACAGCGCGGTTGTAGAAAACGGCATTCTGCTTGCCTGCAACAACAGCGTTATCCCGTCCGGCGTGCGCGTCATCGCGGGCGGCGTGTTCAAGTATAAAACAGTCAATTCGATTCCGGAAGGCGTTACCCATATATGCCACGCAGCTTTTCAGGGCGCGCAGCTGTTAAACGCGACGCTGCCGAAAAGCCTTGTATATATCGGCATCGCTGCCTTTTCCGATTCAAACGCATATTTTCCGAGCATTCCAAACGGCATTAAAGAGATAGAAACATTGGCGTTTGAGAATACGCCCTGGATGAGCGCGCAGACAGGCGAATTTATCATCGTCGGCGACGCATTCTTATTCGATATAAAGGCAGCAAGACCGCGGTTGATATTCCGCATGGCGTAAAATACATATCGGGATATACCTTCGCATATAGCAATAATATCGAGCGCATCACCATTCCAAACAGCGTCGTAACCATCGGAAGCGAAGCGTTCAGATACTGTTATAAGCTGACAAGCGTCAATATTCCCGACAGCGTTGAACGGATTAAAGGCGACGCGTTTAGAGACTGCTCCAAGCTGAACCAGCTCACGATCGGGAAAGGCGTTAAGACCATAGAAGCCAGAGCATTTCAATCCGAAAATCTGAAAACCATTACAATTCGCGGCAATGTCGAGTATATGCTTCAGAACGCGCTGCATTTCATGTGGGAACCCTATCATTATACGATAGTCGGCGTCCCCGGTTCGTACGCGGAGATTTATGCGCAGCTGTACGGCTTTAACTTCGTTTCGCTGACGGAGAGCCAAATTAAAATCGAAAACGATATGATAACCGGTGTTGAAGAAGGCACAACCGCAGCGCTTCTTAAGAAAGCGGTCGGGATGACGATTATCGGTGCAAACGGGAAGCCGCTGAACGATTCGTCCGTTGTCTCCACCGGCGATACGGCTTCGGACGGAACCAATACCTACACAATCGTTGTGCTCGGCGATATAGACGGCGACGGCTTCGTGGATTCTTACGACTGTCTGCTGCTCAAAAAAGCATTGGTCGGTTCCTATAAACTTGAGGGCGCATATTTAAGAGCCGCCTGCATCAGCAGTTCTGACACGCCGGATTCGCTGGATTATTTAAGGCTTAAAAAACATATTATCGGAACACAGAGTCTATACTCCTAAACCAAAAAAAGAAAAGCGGGTGCGTGAAACACCCGCTTATTTTTTTATGACAGCCAAAAATATATGATCAGGAAGATAAGAAAGAACATCGCGATATACGCAAACACAAGCGGCAGAATCGCGAGCAGCGCGCCTTTGATCATCGCGCGGCGTTCCGCTTTTGTGATTTTGAGATCGGCAAGCTCGGATTTGGCGCGTTTGTATTTTTCAGGAACGTACCCTCTCATGCCTTCAACGTTCATGTTGGCAATCGTCCTGCCGTCGTCAATATACTTTACTTTTTTCTTTTTCTTTTTTTCAGCGTTGTTCTCGTTGACTTTCTCTTTTTCTTCCATTCACAATACCCAATCGTTCCAGTTTTAGTCCTGCGGATACAAATGGCAGGCGACTTTATGTCCTTTTTCGTACTCCTTGTAAACCGGCGGAACCTCTTTGCAGATATCCATGCAGTTCGGGCATCTGGTGCAGAACTTGCAGCCCTTGGGCGGGTTTGCCGGCGAGGGAAGATCGCCCTGCAGGATGATGCGGTTCATTTTCACCGTCGGGTCCGGAACCGGAACCGCGCTGAGCAGCGCCTTTGTGTACGGGTGCATCGGGTTCTTAAAAATCTGCTCTTTCGTACCCATTTCCACGATGTTCCCCAAATACATTACCCCGACTTTGTGCGAAATATACTCGACGACGGAGAGATCGTGAGAAATAAACAGATACGAGAATTTATACTGATCCTGAAGGTCCTTGAGCAGGTTTATAATCTGCGCCTGAATCGAAACGTCAAGCGCCGAAACCGGCTCATCGCACACGATAAATTCAGGTTTGAGCGCCAGCGCGCGCGCAATGCAGATGCGCTGCCGCTGTCCGCCGGAAAACTCGTGCGGGTATCTGTCGAAATACTGAGGACGCAGTCCGCAGTTCTGCATAACGCCGAGCACGTAATCCTTGTACTCGCTGCGCGGAACAATGCGGTGCGCCTTTACGGCTTCGCCGATGATTTCGCCGACGTTCATTCTCGGGCTCAGGCTGGAATAAGGGTCCTGGAAAATCAGCTGCATTTTCGGGCGCAGCCGCCGAAGCTCTTCGTGCTTTAGCTTTGTAATGTCAACGCCGTTGAAGATGATTTGTCCGTCGGTAATCTCGTGCAGGCGGAGGATGCTTCTTCCGACCGTCGTTTTGCCGCAGCCCGACTCGCCGACTAAACCGAGCGTCGTGCCCTTTTCAATATCGAACGAGACATCGTCAACCGCTTTTAGAAACTGGTTCGGCGTGCCGAAGAATGTTTTTCCGATCGTAAAGTATTTCTTCAGGTTTTTTACCTGCAGACAATACTGCGTATCGTTGGTTTTGATCGTGTTGTCCATTATTGCGCCTCCTTGCTCTTATCACACAAATAGCAGGCAGCATAATGAGTATCGCTGATTTTATACAACGGTGGATAATCTCCGGCGCATTTGTCGAACCGACGGTCGCATCTGTCCCTGAAGTAGCAATAGTTGGGCATATTAATCGGGTTCGGAACCTGACCGGGGATACTGTAAAGACGGTCAACAACTTTGTTTACAACCGGCTTGCTCTTCATTAGACCGATCGTATAGGGATGCTTGGGGTCAAGAAAGATATCGTTGACAGTGCCTTTTTCTATAATTCTGCCGGCGTACATGACGACAACATAGTCCGCCATTTCCGCAACCACGCCTAAGTCGTGGGTAATCAGCATTATACTGCTGTTTGTTTTATGCTTGATTTCTCTTAACAGGTCAAGAATCTGCGCCTGAATCGTAACGTCAAGCGCGGTGGTCGGCTCGTCGGCGATAATCAGCTTCGGCTCGCAGGCCAAAGCGATCGCGATCATAACTCTCTGACGCATACCGCCGGAAAGCTCGTGCGGATAGCTGTCATAAACAGCCTCCGGTCTCGCGATGCCGACGCGCTTCAACATCTCGATGGATTTTTCTTTTGCCTGCTTTTTGGTATAACCCTCGAGGTGAAGCAGGATCACCTCGTCGATCTGACTGCCGATCGTAAAGACGGGATTCAAGCTGGTCATCGGCTCCTGGAATATCATCGAGATATCCTTGCCTCTGATTTTGCGCATCGCCTCGGTCGGCATTTTTACGATATCGTAGCATTTGTCGCCCGCGTTAAAGCGGATAGAGCCTTTTACAACCTGTCCCTGCGGCGCCTGCACCAACTGCATCAGCGAAAGCGAGGTAACGCTTTTGCCGCAGCCGGATTCGCCGACGACGCCCACCGTGCTTCCTTTCGGAATTTCAAACGAAACGCCGTCAACCGCTTTTACGGTTCCGATATCCGTATAGAAGTACGTATGCAGATCGTCGAACTCTACCAGATTGTTCGGGTCGCGCATTTGCGTCAGATATTCGCTTTCCGAAACATTCTTACGATTTTTCAGCTTCTCGAAGTGGCGCATCATTTTTCTGTTTTCACGGATGATCGCGCGCTCTTCTTTTCGAGTCAGCGTATATTTATTTTTATTTTTATTGATACCGTTCATAGATTTACACCATCATTTCCGGTTTACTTCTTCATTTTCGGGTCAAAAGCGTCACGAAGTCCGTCGCCGACGAAGTTAAAGCCGAGAACCGCGGCGACGATGAGAATACCGGGCGCAACCCAGAGGTTCGGGTAGAAGGAAAGAATCTCGCTTCCTTTCGACGGGTCGGCTGCCGAGATCATTGAACCCCACGCAGCATACGGGAACGGAACGCCTAAGCCAAGGTAGGAAAGCGTAGCTTCGTAAAGGATTATTTGTCCAAGACCAAGTGTCATCGAAACGATCAGCTGCGGCATTACGTTCGGAATCAGGTGCTTGATAATTTTTGTGCGCGCTTTAAGACCGGTTGCTTCCGCGGCGATCATAAATTCCTGTTCTCTCAAGGACAATATCTGGCCTCTGACCAGTCTTGCGGTGCCAGACCAGCTGAAGAAGGTGAGAATGCCCATCAGCCAGTAAAGGCGCTCGTTCGGGTGAATGGAGGGAATCGCCCTGATGATCTGGGACGCAATCAGCAGCAGCGGCAGACCGGGCAGACAGTAGAATATATCGACGATTCGCATGATCAGCATGTCCACCCATTTGCCGAAATAGCCTGCAATGCCGCCGAAGATAACGCCAAGCAATGCTTCCAGAAGAACGACGATAAAGCTGATCTTTAACGAAACCTGGCCGCCGTACATAAGACGCGTGAATACGTCCATGCCGTTGGGGTCGGTTCCCAGCCAGTGCTCCTTAGAAGGCGGCGCTTTATCGTACGCAAGGTTTTTGGATACGTCGTAATAGGTATATACTTTTCCGTCCGCCCCGGTAAAATGCTCCTCGGTAACCATCTTTATTTCGCGCGGAATCGCAAAGGTGGTTGTGTCCGTATATTCGACAAACAACGGTCCGATATAACAGAAAGCGAAAAGGAAAATAAGAATGCTCAAGCCGACAATAGAAAGGCGGCTTCTGAAGAAGCGGCGAAGAACCAGTCTGCCGGGCGATAAAACCTTCACGCTGTCCGATAAACTCTCTTCTTCCAACTCATCAATTGTATCTGGTACTTTTTTGTTCTCTGACATTTTGCAGCCCCTCCTTACCTCAGCTTAACACGAGGGTCAACAACCATGTATAGCAGATCGGAAATCAAAATTCCCAATACGGTCAACACAGCGATAAACATATTGTAACCCATAACGAACGGCACGTCTGCCTGAAGCACGGCCTTATAAGCGGTATAACCGATACCTTCAAGCGCGTAAACGCTTTCGGTAATCATAGCGCCGCCGAAGAGCGAAGGAATGGTTCCGCCGAGCAGCGTAACCAGCGGAATCAGCGTGTTCCGGAAAGCGTGTTTGTAGATAACGGTTTTTTCCGAAAGGCCTTTTGCTCTTGCGGTGCGGATGTAATCAGAATTGAGAACCTCGAGCATATTGGTTCTGGTGTAACGCATCAAGCCTCCGACGGACAAAAGCACAAGCGTTGTCATCGGCAGCACCAAATGGTGCAGCATATCCAAAAACGCCGGGAAGCCGGAGAGCATCTGCGTCGCGTCGCGCAAACCCAACAACGGGAACCAGCCCAGTTTTAACGAGAAAACTCTAAGTAACAGCGCCGAAAGGAAGAAGGACGGCAGCGAAATACCCATCATCGCCAGTACCGTAACGGTGTAATCCGCGACGCCGTACTGGTTGGTAGCAGCATAGATGCCGAGAGGAATCGCGATGATTACTTCAAAAATCAAGGCCGTAAAGGAGATGCCGAACGATATCCACATGTACTGGTTGATAACGTCCGCCACAGGTCTTCCGTAAACGAACGAAATACCCAAATCGCCTTTGAGCAGATTGCCCAACCAGGTAAAATAGTTTTTCAAAATGCCGGTAAACGAATTGTCGCCGATTCCGTATAGCGCTTTCATATTTTCAACCTGCTCTCGGGTCAGCTTGCCCTGCGAGACCTGAGCCGCGGTTTGTGTGTCAATGTAATCCGCCGGCATGTTTCGAACAAGAAAATATATAATGATCGAAACGCCGAACAGAATTAATAAACCAAGTAATAATCTTTTCATTATATACTTGAACAAAAGAATTCCTCCCTAAAATCATCTATCCTGCTTTTTTAGACATTTTATATGTTTCGCCATATAAAACACTCAATGAACCACAAACATAACGCTTGTGCTTCATTGATCGTTTTATATTTTTCTTTTTTCATTTAAGTCGGGGCTTAATAGCGGACTATTAAGCCCCGATTAAACTGTTTAATGTTCGTTTTGCTTATTTAAAGCTTACGTTCCAAATCTCAGCGAGCGGTCCCTTGTAAGGCGTTACGTTCTGCCAGAGAGTGGTGCCGTCGATAATGGCGCTGTTGTAAACATACATGTTCTTTCTCTGATAGGTCGGGATCTCGACGCAGAGCTTAGCGAGATCGTCAAGCGCCTGAGCGTATACGGGCTTTCTCTCTTCAACGTTGAGGGACTCGCGGCCCTTCATAATGAGATTGTTGAGTTCTCTCAGAAGCGCCTTTTCTTCATCGGTTCCGTTTTCAAACAGCCAGTACAGACCGTAAGACTTGGGCGACGAAGAAGTGTTCTTGTTCGGATCGGAGTAGTAAACCTGGAAGAGATCCGGGTCTATGGTTGCCTGCCATGCGGCTGCCCAAATCGCGACAACGTCGTTTTCGAGCTTGCTGAGCAGGTTGTCGTCAACTTCGATCGTGACGTCGACGCCGATCTTAGCAAGAACTTCCTTAGCCTTCAGGAAGATTCTTCCTGCCGGATGGTCATCGGCTGCCTGCGGAAGCGTAAATGTGTACTTAACGGGCGAGCCGTCTTTGTTCACAACCTTGCCGTCCTTCTCAATGAAGTTGTCGGACTTCAGGAAGAACTGCTTGGATGCTTCGCCGGACTCATCAAACGGATACATATTGGTAGCGTCGGTCGGATATGCCCATGAAATCTTGGACATGCTGCGGTAGATGTTGGAAGCCAATCCGCCGGTGTAGTACTCAAGCGCGAGCGTTACGTCAAATGCGGAAGCAATCGCTCTTCTTGCGTTGATATCCGGAATGAGTTTAGCGTTAATGCCGATGTAGCCGTAGCCGAGGTTGTCGACAAGGATCTGCTTGAGATCGGTACCAGCGAGTTCGCTGATGCTCTCCGGTCTTGCAGGCGGGTCGGAGTACATAACCTCGCCGCTCTTCAGAGCAGAAAGCTGGCTTCCGGCAGAGATTGTCTTATAACGGACATACTTAATTTTCGGAGCGGATAACATGAAGTTATCGTTCGCAACAAAGTTAACAATACCGTCTTTGAAGAACTTGGTAAAGTCGGTTGTAACGTTACCCTGGTCGTCAGCTGCAATGTACGGACCTGCGCCGAGCGGAACGGTCTTCTTCTTGAGCTGATCCTGGAATTCTGTGCTGTTGAATTCAACGCCGAAGTTCTCAACGCCGTCAAACTTAGCGACAAGCTCGTCGGTTGAGTAGTAATGCAGCGGCGCTACGTAGAAAGTAAAGTTCCAAATCGCTTTGGGGTCGACGCCGTTCAGAACGACAGTAATTCTTTCGCGCTCAACGCCGTCGTCGCATACGACTTTGTCGGCTGTGATACCGCTGATGCTCTTAACGGTACCTTTGTTCTCTTCGAGGTACTTAGCAGCTTCGTCTTTCTTGAACTCTTTGAACATATCCGAAGCTTCAGAAGCTTTTTCCTCGCTGCCGTCGGTTACAACGGACCAGCCGTAATTCAAGTCGTATTCAACAAGAGACATATTTGCTTTTGTATAGTTGAATGCGAGATCAACTGCTTCTTCCAGTGTCATGGAAGCGAGTTTGTTGAGGTCAACGTTGGTATCGACTGCTTTGACAGTGCCGTCTTCGCAGCTGATGTTGCCCATGTATCCAAGGATTGCTGCGTCCTTGTTGAAATCTTCGGGCCAGTTCTTGCCGATTCCGAAATCTTCAAGCGTATAGCCCTGCGCAAGATAACCTGCAAGAACGGAAGCATCTTCGGCGATGCGCTCTTTAACCTTAGCCCATGCAGCGGCGATGTCTGCTTCGGTTCCGTTGCCGGCAACAAGCGCTTCTACTCTCTTCAGAGCAGCTTCGCCAAATTCCTGGTCTTTTGCTTCAGCAGCTTCATCGCCGGGAACCTGGTTCTTGTAGGACTGGTATCCTACGATGTTCATAGAGAACAGCGTGGACGATCCGGTGTAAGCGGGATCGAGGAACTCATATAAGTTAAACAATACGTCCTTGCTGCTTACAGGAGTACCGTCGCTGAACGTGATTCCGTTCTTAAGTATAAACTCATAGGTACTCTTGCTCTTGTCTTCGCTGACAGTCATCTTGAAGCTGTAAGCAAGGCTGTTTTCATTAATGCCGGCGACAGGTTCAGCTTTCTCGTTGCTCGTGATAAGCGGAATCTGCGTCATTCCGACGATGTCGCCGTCATATCCGCTTGTGTAATAGAACGGATTGAACTTGCCGTCCAGTGTCATTGTGCTGATTACCAACGGCTGTGATGCGTTGTTTCCAGTACGCTCAGATGCATCTCTTCTGTTATCCGGAACATCGGGTTTAACAGTTGTGGTATTCGATGTTGCATCTTTTGATGTTTCATCGCCGGTCTGTTTGCAGGCGGCGAAGCTGAAAACAAAAGCAAAGCATAGTAACAGCACCAAAAGTCGTTTTGCTTTCTTCACCAAAAAACCCTCCTAAAATATTTTTTTATTTTTATAATAATAGGCGTTATTCGCCGATTATTAAAAGTGAATCGTCAATATTAAGACCGCTACGGTCCGCGTCTGCGAAACTGCAGTTGGTAAACTGGCTTGTTCCGTTATCAAAGCAGGCGGAGCCGAATCTTACCTCGACGCTGACCTTTCCGCTTGAAGTGACCTTCAAACCTTCTATCGCGCAGTTTTCAAAGACGCAGTTTTCTGCTCTGCCGCCAAATGCGCCGACGCTGACCCGAACGTTGCTGGTGTTGTTGATGTTCAAGGTTACGTTCTTGAAATTCAGTCCGTAGAATTTCGCGCCGGAAAGTTTTGTAAACAAACCGAACGATTTTTCCTCGGCGCCGCTGACGGCGATTTTGCTGACTCTGTTCAGCGCGGTAACGTTTAGGTTGGATATGGTGTAACCGTTTCCGATGAAGGTGCCTTTGAACGCTTCTTCTCCCAGCGGAGTCCAGCTCTCGTTCTTAAGGTCGATGTCGGCGGCTAAAATATAGCTGCCGCTCATATCCTTGATGTTCTTCAGTTCGGTGGCGTTGTTGATTCTGGTATATTCGCCTTCGATGTACTTGCAGTAAATATAGACTGCGGAATCGCCGTTCTGGTCTGCGATGAGCTCCTCAATGGTTTTGCCGTCGCTTCCCCAGACCGCTTTTCTCGTGCATTCTTTGTCGAAGTAATAATCCAGCAGCGTAAAAATTACGGTTTTGCCGTCTTTTTCCTTTTCCAACGTTGCCCTTTCGGTGGTGGTCGGCTTGGAAAGCGTTTTTGTTACGTCAACATTTTCCCATTTAATCAGAACGTTGTCCGGATTGTCCGCGTCCACGAAGAATATGGTGGGCGGATCGATCCAGCGGGCGTAAAGGGTAAGGGTTCTGTCAACCGTATTCGAGTCGTTGATCCTGTCCTTCTCGAAATCCCACAAATCCGCTTCGTCGAACTTGTAGATGGGATTTTCCTCCGTGCCGACATTCTCGTATTTGGTATACCAGCCCATTACCACTTTTTTGCCGTTGACCGGTTCGATCAGAATACCCGAAAGCCCTTCGGGCTTTTTCAGGAGAGAATCGGCGGCATAATAAACCTCGCGCCGGGGCGATTCGTTGATTTTCCCGCCCATTGCGTCATAGACGACGCGGTAGACAAAATCGCTGTTGATCTCCCAGGGTTCTCTGTAATTGGACGAGCCGACCTGGCATGAGGACAATACAGACGTTAAGAACACTGCAAACAATAAAATTGATATTAGCTTTTTCATTTCCTAAAATTAACACCTTTTCAGCATTTATCCTTCGAATGATGAATGCCGTGATTTATAACTTAATCTACATCTTATCATATTAAATATTCGTTGTCAATAGTTATGAAATTATGGCAATAACAGCCAATAAATTTAGTATAAATATACAACAAATTGAACGAAAAATTAAAAATACCGCGAAAACGCGCAAAAATAAGGCGTTTTTCGCATCGAGCATACTTTGCCATTTAATATTTATACATCATACGGGCTTTTCTTGCTAAAAACAAGCGATATTTTTTTCTAAATTTAGAAAATATCTATTACCCGAAACGGCAAACAGCTGAATATATATTAATGTTTTTTCGTTTCCTGCTGTTCAAGAGCGGCTTTTACGAACTCGACGAAAAGCGGATGCGCGCGGTTCGGGCGGCTCTTGAACTCGGGATGGAACTGAACGGCCACAAAGAACCGGTTTTCCGGGATTTCCACGGTTTCGACGATTCTGTCGTCGGGCGAAGTTCCGCTCACTCTGAGCCCTTTTTCTTCCAGCAATGCCCGGTATTTGTTGTTGAATTCGTAGCGGTGCCTGTGCCTTTCGGCAATCAGCCGCGTGCCGTACGCTTTTTCCATCAAGCTGCCCTGCAGAATCTTACAGGGATAACTGCCAAGGCGCATGGTTCCGCCTTTTGCGATGGTGTCGGACTGGTCGGGCATAAAGTCGATAACGTTGTTTTGACCGTTTTCGTCGAACTCGCGCGAGTTTGCGTCTTTGATGCCGCAGACGTTGCGGGCGAACTCGATGACGGCGATCTGCATGCCGAGGCATAAGCCGAGGTAAGGAATGTTGTTTTCGCGCGCGTATCTGCAGGCGGTGATTTTTCCCTCGATACCTCTGTTTCCAAAACCGCCGGGAATCAGTACGCCGTTGCAGTCGCTTAACAGCGATCCGACGTTTTTATCGGTTATGTTTTCGCTGTCCACCCATTTGATTTCGATTCTCGAACCGTTCTCATAGCCGGCATGCCGCAAAGCCTCCGCGACCGAAAGATAGGCGTCGTGCAGTTTTACATACTTGCCGACAATCGCGATTTTGACCTTTTTGGTCCGGTTGCGGATTCTTTCCAGCATTGCCATCCAGTCGCTCAGATCGGGTTCGGGCGCCTGAATGCCCAGCTCGCGGCAGACGATGGCGGAAAAATGGTTTTCTTCGAGCATCAGCGGCGCTTCGTAAAGCACCGACACGGTCAGATTCTGAATCACGCAGTCTCTTTTTACGTTGCAGAAAAGGCTGATTTTATTCAGAATGCCTTCTTCGATCGGTTCGTCGCTGCGGAGAACGATGATGTTCGGGGAAATGCCCATGCTTTGCAGCTCTTTGACGGAATGCTGCGTCGGCTTGGATTTGTGTTCGCCCGAGCTTTTTAAATACGGAACCAGCGTGACATGGATGAACAGGCAGTTCTGCGAACCCACCTCGAGCGCGACCTGACGGATCGCTTCCAAGAAAGGCTGGCTTTCGATGTCGCCCGCCGTTCCGCCGATTTCGGTGATGACGATGTCCGCGTTGGTCTTCTTGCCGACGGAATAAATAAAGTTCTTGATTTCGTTTGTGATATGGGGGATTACCTGAACGGTCTCGCCGAGGTATTCCCCTTTTCTTTCCTTATTTAATACATTCCAGTAAACTTTTCCGGTAGTAAGATTGGAATACTTGTTGAGGTCCTCGTCAATAAAGCGCTCGTAATGGCCAAGGTCCAGATCGGTTTCCGCGCCGTCCTCGGTCACGAAAACCTCGCCGTGCTGATACGGGCTCATTGTGCCGGGATCAACGTTGATATAAGGATCAAGCTTCTGTGCGGCGACCTTCAGGCCCCTCGCTTTGAGAAGCCTGCCTAAAGAAGCGGCGGTTATGCCTTTTCCGAGCCCGGAAACAACGCCGCCGGTTACAAAAATATATTTGGTCATATGCTTTCTCCTTGCAAATAAAAGTTTCTTTATTCCTAATCCTGCAACCCAAACGATTCAAGTGAAGCAGAACCGTCTGATTTGCGTTCAAAAAAGTAGTTATCGTACAGTTCGCGTCTAAACATGGCCCAATCGTTGAACGTTTGCCAGTTTAATAAAATTCGGTTTACTTCTTTTTCGGCATATATTTTTCCCTTTTCAAACTTTGATGCCAAGTAGAACAGTGACAAAATCTTGAACTTTCGTTTGGAGGGATAAGCCTTCAGTTTTCCCTCGCTGTCAAGAAAATTCTCAATTCGTCAAGCAGATATTGGTCATCCATAATATACCTTACGAAACCGCAAGTGTAATTAACTTATATTAATTATTAATGTCTATTTATAATTTAAATTCATTAATATGGCTTTCAGACAGAATAACAGCTTCTTTGGGAATCCACCCTAGTTCTCCTTTAGAAGTTCGTATATATGTATAACCTTCACACGAGTTATCAATCACAGAAACTATTTCGCCTTCATATACCGAAACGAAGTTAGCCATAGTATCCCAATATTTAAAAATGTTTCCCTTGTCTTTGATATACTCATTTTTAATCAAGCCTTCTGCGCCTGTAGAAATAACTCTGCATTTGGTAAAATACTTTCCCTCTTCCAATTTTTCGATTTCTTTTATGCCTTGATAATATAAATATACTCCATTTATATAATCGGTTTTTATATTTTGAGTTATTATGCCTTGCGGGTAGACATCCGCGAAATCATACGAAAATTTATAATTTTCATTTTCGTCTGTTTTTTCAATTATGAACGCATTTAATTGTGCGTCAAAAAAACAACCGCTTCCGCCATCTATACTTATCGTTTTATTATCGTAGCGGATAATAGGCAAAAGTGTTACTTTTGATTCCGGGAAAAGTCTTGTCGGGGCATGTCCACTTATAATCCATTTTTTCGTTTTATTTGGAAGAGTGATATTTCCGTACCACGCATTCCATTCCGAAGTTTCCTGCCAGTCCTCACGGCTGTCAAGCGCAGCGTGAACGAATAAAAATTCGTCTGTTTCTATTACGAGAGGCAGATTTATAATAAAATCTATTTTATTCTGATACTTTTGCTTAATCGCACCAATGACATTTTTATAGTTTTCTTCTGTTATATCTGTGTCATTTATCCCTATAGTTTTTGCCCACTGAGCCAATATATTCCCCGGACGTATTTTTAGCCATTCCAAGCTGTGCTGACAATCTTCAAATTGTATATATCTCATTCTGCTGTCATTATTTCCGCTGATTATATATACTCTTTTGCATTTTGAAAGCTCATACAAATAATCTATCGTCGGAATTTCTTCTTCTCTGCCTCTTTCTAATAAATCGCCGAGTATAAAGAGAAAATCTTTCTCCTTACGATAATTTACTTTTGCTAAAAGTCTTTTAAAGGCTTTGAGATTACCATGAATGTCCGCTATGCAAACAATACGGTATGAATGAGGCAGATTTATTTTTATAATATCTTTTTCAAGCATTTTCTATCTCCTGAATATACGATTCGTATTCATAAGTTCGAATGATATAAGATACTTTAAATACGCTATCGTCCTGTTATCAATGCTTATAAATTATAAAGAAAATCAACCTATCTCTGTTTTAGCTTCAGCACCTAATCAGCGGATACCATTAAAACGAGTTCTATACAAAATTGCTCTTATTAGTCCTTTGCGGTTGCACGGCACCATTCCTGCTTTTCGTTGAAAAATACAGGCTTTATCCGTGCAACCATAAACCGTTACATTATTCCCACTCGACGGTTGCCGGCGGTTTATCCGTAATGTCGTAAACGACTCGGTTGATGCCGTCTACCTCGTTGGTAATGCGGCGGGAAATTCTTTCGAGCGTTCTGTACGGCAGCTTCATAAATTCGGCGGTCATAAAGTCGTCGGTTTTGACGGCTCTGACGGCCACCGTATAGTCATACGTTCTTCCGTCGCCCATTACGCCGACCGAACGCACGTTGGTCAAAACCGCGAAATACTGGTTGGGCTTGTTCCGCAGCCTGCCGATTTCCTCGCGCACGATCGCGTCCGCTTCGCGCAGAATATCTAATTTTTCTTTTGTCACTTCGCCGATAATGCGGATCGCAAGGCCGGGTCCCGGGAAGGGCTGGCGCTGCACCAGGTAGGAAGGAAGCCCCAGCTTTCTGCCGACTTCGCGCACCTCGTCCTTAAAAAGCCCTCTGAGCGGCTCGACGATGCCTGCGAAGTTTAGCCGCTCGGGCAGTCCGCCGACATTGTGGTGGCTCTTGATGGTCGCGGCTTTTCCGGTGCCCGATTCGATGACGTCCGGATAAATGGTGCCCTGCGCCAAAAACTCAATGTTGCCGAGCTTTCGCGCCTGCTCCTCGAAAACCTGAATAAATTCGTTTCCGATAATCTTGCGCTTTTTTTCCGGGTCGGTGACGCCTTTTAACTTCTCCAAAAACCGTTCCGACGCGTCCACGCGGATAAACTTCAGGCTCCGTTTGGCGAAGATCGCCTCGATCTGGTCGCCCTCGTCTTTGCGCATAAAGCCGTGGTCCACAAAAATGCAGACCGCTCTGCTGCCGATGGCTTTGTCCAACAGCGCCGCGCAGACGGAGGAATCCACGCCGCCGGACAACGCGAGCAGAACGCGCTTCGAGCCCACCTTTTCCCGAATGGCGGCGACCTCTTTTTCGATATAGTCGGTCATATTGTAGTCGCCGGTCGCGCCGCAGATATAATATAGGAAGTTTTTAATAATCTCTTTTCCGTGGATCGTGTGGATAACCTCGGGGTGGAACTGCAGCCCGTACAACTTTTTCTGATCGTTTCCGAAAGCCGCAATCGGGCAATCAGACGATTTCGCCAAAGGAACAAAGCCCTCCGGCAGCGCAAAAACCCTGTCGGTATGGCTCATAAGCACGGTCTGAACCCGGTCAAGACCCTGAAAAAGCACGCTGCTCGTATCCACCTCGCAAACGGTCTGCCCGTATTCGCTGACTTCGCCCTGCTTTACGACGCCGCCCAGTTTATGACACATCAGCTGCATGCCGTAGCAGATGCCCAGCACGGGAACGCCCAGCTCGAAAAGTTCTTTGCCGCAGGCGGGCGAGTCGGGTTCGTACACGCTCGAAGGACCGCCTGTAAGGATGATGCCGATCGGGTTATACGCTTTGATTTTTTCGATCGGCGTATCGCCGCTTAAAATGTAAGAAAAAACGTTCGCCTCGCGTACTCGCCTTGCGATGAGTTCTTTGTACTGACCGCCGAAGTCGAGCACCAAAACCGTCTGATTTTCCATTCAAAAACCTCTCTCTTAAACAACTTGTATAATATCGTATTAACTTTCGTAGTTTCGAATAATACTTTCTGCAACCTCGCGTTTGGTTATGCGCATATCCATTGCCTGCTTTTCGATATAGCGGTGCGCCTGCGGTTCGCTCATTTTTAAGTATTCGATCAGCACCCACTTCGCTCTGTTGACCAGCTTTATCTCGTCCAGTTTGAGCGAGAGTTTTTTGTTTTCCTTCTCCAGCCGCCTTAAGCGCTCCAAAGTCGCGATCGACATCCGAAGCACCTGCATAAAAACCGCCCGGGTGGTTGGTTTGCTGACGGCGAGCACGCCGAACTGCTCTACCTGGTCGCTCACTTCGTCGTACAGTTCGCTTTTCACGATCAGGATGACCGCGGAAACCGAATTTTCGGTGATTTTGAGCGCAAGGTCGCTGCCGAACTCGTCGCTCAGCGGCGCGTTGATGATAATCAGGTCGAAGCTCTGGGTAATCAATATGTTCCTTGCTTCTCCCCCGCTTTTCGCGAATACAACCGGAGAATAGGTAGCGGGCTCAAGCACCTCGCATAAGAAATCGTTTATTTTTTGTCCGCTGGAAACGACCAGCACGCTGTATGGGGTGCCGGGCAGCATTTCGTTTCCCCCTATTCCTTGTGGAATAACTGCTTGTATGCTTGAGCCACTCTTGCGGGAAGCACTTTGTTGATAAATTCGCTGCAGCAGGCCAGTTCTACGGCTTCGCTCAAGCTGGAAGGCAGTTTCGGCAGTTTGTCGGTGATCGATTTGTCCGCTTTGTAAAGGTTGATGTCCACCGGCGCAGGCGGAACTTTTTTGTTGAGAATGCCTTCCATGCCCGCATAAATCAGCAGCGCATATGCAAGATAATGGTTTGCCATGCAGTCGGGCGAGCGCAGCTCAATCCGTCTGTGTTCGCTGCTGGATGCAGGAATCCGAATCAGCTGCGAACGGTTCTGCTCCGACCAGGTGATGTATTTCGGCGCTTTTTTCTCGCCCAGCCGCAGGTATGAGCTTTCCGTAGGATTTAAGAAAGCGGTGATTTCCGCTATTCGGTCAAGAACGCCTGCCATAAAGCTGAAGAATTCGCCGTCCGTGGTGTTGCCGTTGATTCTTTTCGGCGTCATATTGATATGAAAGCCGTTTCCGCTCTGGTCTTTCAAAGGCTTCGGGTCAAAGGTTGCGTAAAGCCCGTTTCTTGCCGCGATGGTGCGGACCACCCACTTGAAGGTAGTGACGTTGTCCGCAGAAACAAGGGGGTCGCCGTACTTAAAATCAATTTCGTTCTGCCCGGGGCCTTCCTCGTGGTGCGAAGCCTCGGGGGTTATGCCCATCTCTTCCAGCGTAAGGCAGATTTCGCGGCGTACGTTCTCGCCCTTGTCCAGCGGGGAAACGTCCATATAGCCCGCGTTGTCCAGCGGGATGTTGGTGGGGTTGCCCTCCTCGTCGCATTTGAACAGGTAAAACTCGCATTCCGCGCCGAAAATAATCTTAAAACCGTGTTCGGCGGCATAACGAACCGCTTTTTTCAGGATAAGCCGGCTGCTCAGCTCAAACAACGTGCCGTCCGGACGCTTGATGTCACAAAAAAACCGCACTACTCTGCCGTGCGAAGGCCGCCAGGGTAAAAGCGCCAGCGTGGAGGGGTCGGGGAACAAAAACAAATCTGACCGAACCTCGTCGCCGAAACCCGCGACCGCCGAAGCGTCAAAGGAAATTCCCTCTTTAAACGCCCGTTTCAGTTCCGACGGCATAATCGAGATGTTTTTCTGGTTGCCGTAAATATCGCAGAAGGCCAAGCGGATGAACTTCACATCGTTTTCCGCTATAAACTGCATCGCATCGTTTTCGCTGTAAATCATGGTATCCGCTCCTCCGGCTTGTCTTTATTGCGCATAAGACGCTCGAAACGAACTACAAATAAAATAATACTATATTATACACCTTTTAGTTGTAACAGTAAAGCTTTTTGTAAGGATTTTTTGTGTTTGGCGTCAAAACGTAAAAAGGAGAGGACAAAACGACCGATTTTTCCACCCCGAACTTCTCGCAGTACGCGTCGATATACTTGTCGATTTCCTGCATATCCTCGTCGGTGGCGAGCCGTACCATGACCTGTTCGGGCAGGTCTTTCGGTTCTTTGCTCGTTCTTAAGTAAATTTTACCGCCGTGCATGCCGGTTCCGCAGAAGTAGCCGACGATGCTTTCGTCCTCGTATCCAAGCCCTAAGACGATAATGCGTCCGCCTGCCTGATACTCGCCCAAAAAGCTGCCGGCTCTGCCGCCGATGATTAGCACCGGGACTTTGTCCTGATAGGCTTTCATGTGGATGCCCGCGCGGTAGCCCGCGTCGTCGCGGACATAGATTTCCCCGCCGCGCATACACAGTCCGCAGGCGTCGCCGGTGCTGCCGTAAATGGTGATGGTTCCTTCGTTCATGGTGTCGCCGGTCGCGTCCTGCGCGTTGCCGTAAACAATGATATCCGAACCGTCCAGATAAGCGCCGAGCGCGTTGCCGGGCACGCCGTGCAGTATGATGGTTTCGCCCCGGCTTCCGCAGCCGATGTATCTTTCGCCCATGCAATTTCTTTCCATAGATCTCATTCCTTATATTACAGTTTTATTCCGTTGTTCAGTCTGTCCGCTCTTTCTCTTGAGGAAAACGCCATTAGCTGCGGCTTTTCCTTAATCAGCTCAAAGTCGATGCTGTCGAGCGGTTTTTTCTCGCGGATCAGCGCGGTGTAAATGCCTGCTCTCGCAACGTCCCCGATCAGAATGAAGCCCTTGAGGACGTTGTCTTTGTAGAACAGCTTTTTGTAGCTGTTTTCGGTAACCTTTTTGTAGCATTCGCCGTCGTAGACTCCCGCCGAAATGATGTGCAGTCCGAAGAAACCAATGGCGTTCATCGGAATGGCGTGGTCGTAGAGTTTATTGCCGCCCGCCATGTTGATGCCGGCGGTTTCGCCCTGCATGTAGGCGTTCGGGAGGAGCGCGAGCACTCTTACCTGATCGCAGGTAATGTCATAGCTTTCGGTGCAGTCCCCCGCGGCGTACACGTCGGGAATGGAGGTTTCGCATTTGAGGTTGGTGCAGATTCCTCTGTTCACCTTTCCGCCGGCTTCGGCGACCAGCGCGGTGTTGGGACGCACGCCGACCGCGATGACAAGGTTGTCAAAATCGAGCACCTCGCCGTTTTTCAGGTAGGCTTTCTGCCCGGCTACCTTTACGATGCTGTTGCCCAGCAGGAACTCGACGCCCTTTTTCTCAAGATGATTCTGTACGATTTTTGAACCGTCGGCGTCAAGAATGCTCGGCAGCACCCTGTCCGCCATATCAATAACCGTAATCTTTTTGACCATGTGCAGGATGCCCTCGACGCATTTCAGGCCGATCAGGCCGCCGCCGAGCACAAGCACTCTGCTTTCCGGCGTCAGGTCTTTCTTGAGCGCGAGCGCGTCGTTTAAGGACATAAACGTATGTACGCTCGGCGCGGTGTCCATGCCTTCAATCGGAGGAACGAACGGATTGGAGCCGGTCGCCACCAATAGCTTGTCGTAAGCTATGCTTTTTCCGTCGTCGGTGATAACCTGTTTTTGCTCGGGAAGAATTTTTACCGCGGCGGTTCCGAGCATGACGGTGCAGTTGTTGTCCTCGTAGAAGCTGTCGGGGCGGTACTTCATCCGCTCCGTGTCGGTTTTGCCGAGCAGAAGGTAGGAAATGAGCGGACGGGAATAGGTGTGCCAGTTTTCCCTGGAAATAACGGTAATGCTTCCTTCTTTATCAATGCTTCTGATTCCCTCGATGCAGCCGATAGCGGCGGCCGAGTTTCCGATGATTACGTACTTCATGGTGTTACCTCCCTAAGCTCAATTGCTTTGTTCGGACAACCTTTCACGCATAGCGGCTCGCCGCACGCGTTCTGCAGGCAGAGCTCGCATTTCTGCATGACGCCCTTTTCGCTGGGCATAATGGCACCGTACGGGCAGACGAGAACGCAGGTATGGCAGCCGACGCATTTGTCTTTGTTGATGCGCACAACCCCGTCGATCTTTGAAAGCGCTCCGGCGATACAGCTTTTGACGCAAAGGGCTTCGCTGCAGTGGCGGCAGTTGACCGCGAAGCTGATTCCGTCCTTCTCCTCGACGCGGATTCTTGGATTAATCACAACATCCTTGAGCGCCTTGACCATGCTGTCCTTGTTCGAGTTCGCGAAAGCGCAGTAATACTCGCACAGATGACAGCCAAGGCACCATTTTTCGCTTACAATAACACGTTTCATCGTATTACTCTCCTGCGTGCAGAATGCCTAAAATTTCAAGCTCTTTCTCGTTCAGGCCCACGCCTCTGAGCATAAGGCGGTTGCCTTTGAGCGCTTCGATCGAGTTGATGCCCATTCCGCCCATGATTTCCTTGATTTCGTGCGTCCACGCGGAAATCAGGTTGACAAGGCGCTTTGCGCCGATGTCGGGATTTAATCGTTTGACGAGGTCGGGACGCTGGGTCGCGATGCCCCAGTTGCATTTTCCGCTGTGGCAGCTTCTGCACAGATGGCAGCCGAGCGCGAGCAACGCGCTGGTGGCGATATACACCGCGTCCGCGCCGAGCGCGATCGCTTTGACGACATCGGTGCTGCAGCGGATCGAGCCGCCGACCACAAGCGATATGCTGTTGCGGATGCCTTCGTCTCTGAGCCGCTTATCCACGCTCGCGAGCGCAAGCTCGATCGGAATGCCGACGTTGTCGCGGATTCTGGTGGGCGCGGCGCCGGTTCCGCCTCTGAAGCCGTCGATCGCGATGATATCCGCGCCGCTGCGGGCAATACCGGATGCGATCGCGGCGACGTTGTGAACGGCGGCAATCTTTACAATAACCGGCTTGGTGTAGTTGGTCGCCTCTTTCAGCGACAAAACCAGCTGGCGCAGGTCCTCGATGGAGTAAATGTCATGGTGCGGCGCGGGGGAAATGGCGTCGGTGCCTTCGGGAATCATTCTGGTTCTCGAAATGTCGCCCACAATTTTCGTGCCGGGAAGGTGTCCGCCGATGCCGGGCTTTGCGCCCTGACCCATTTTAATCTCAATCGCGGCGCCCGCGTTCAGATAGTCCTTATGTACGCCGAAGCGTCCGGACGCTACCTGAACGATGGTGTTCGGGCCGTACTTGTAGAAATCCTCGTGCAGACCGCCCTCGCCGGTGTTGTAGTAAATGCCCAGCTCCGTCGCGGCCCGCGCAAGGCTTTCGTGTGCGGTGTAGCTGATAGAACCGTACGACATCGCCGAAAACATAATCGGCGTGCTGAGTTCGAGATGCGGTTTGGTGTTGTCGATGATATTGCCGTCCTTGTCGCGCTCGATTTTGGAAGGACGCGCGCCGAGGAAGGTTTTGGTCTCCATCGGCTCTCTGAGTGGGTCGATCGAGGGGTTCGTGACCTGCGAAGCGTTCAGCAGGATTCTGTCCCAGTAAACCGGCAAAGGCAGCGGGTTGCCCATGGAAGAGAGCAGAACGCCGCCGGTTCCCGCCTGACGGAAAATATCGTTGATAAAACCGCTGTTCCAATGGTCGTTTTCGCGGTAGGTATTCTTTGATTTTACGATTTTGAGCGCTTTTGTCGGGCAAAGCGCGACGCAGCGGTTGCAGGCGACGCATTTTGCATCGTCGCAGACCATCGTTTTCAGTTCTTCGTCGTATTTATGGACCTCGTTTGCGCACTGCCGTTCACAGACGCGGCAGGTTATGCAGCGGTCCTTGTTTCTTTGCACTTCGTATTCTGGATATATAAAGTCTTGCAGCATAACGATTTTCCTATCCTTATTAGAATTAGATTTGGCAATTTATATCTTTACGCCTTTGTTGAAGGTGTATATGACCGGCTCGCCGCCGCGCGGCGCGAACACGCGGTCCAAATCCGGCTCAATAATGCGGATTGCGCTTTCCTCGCTGGCAACGTAGACGTTGTCGCCTTTTTCGCCGACGACCATCGAGCGCAGCTTGAGCCGGTCGTTGATCGCCATGATGCCGCTGGCAAAGCCGATAATCAGCGAGAACGGACCGGTGATCAAAAGGCTTGAAAAGGTGTTGCGCAGGTAGGTCAGGCGCTGTTTTTCTTTTTCGTCCTTTTTCGCAATCGTGGACCAGAAAGGCGCTGCGATGACGTCGGCGGCTTCTTTCAGGGTCAGACCCTGCTTGCGGCAGAGGTAATCAATAATATAGGTAATCACTTCGGTATCCGTCAGCAGCGTGCACTTGTAGCCGTACATTTCGATAAAGCGGCGGTTGGCGTCGTAAGAGGAAATCTCGCCGTTGTGCACGACCGACAGGTCAAGCAGCGCGAACGGATGCGCGCCGCCCCACCATCCGGGCGTGTTGGTCGGGTATCTGCCGTGCGCGGTCCAGCAGTAAGCCTCGTACTGGTCCAGCTTGTAGAACTCGCCGACATCTTCGGGGTACCCCACTGCTTTGAAAACGCCCATGTTTTTTCCGCAGGAGAATATGTACGCGCCGTCGATGTTCACGTTGACTTTGATAACGGTGCGCGCGGTGAACTCGTCCTCGTCCAGCTGGCTGCTCTCAAGTTTGGTCGGCAGCGGTTTTACAAAGTAGCGCCAGATGAGCGGCTCGTTGGTGATGGACGGAACTTTTTTGGTCGGAATCTTCGAGAGATTTACAATATCAAAATGGCGTTCGAGGAACGCTTCGCATTCTTCCTTCGCTTTTTGCGAATCATAGAATACGTGCAGCGCGTAAAAATCCTTGTAGTCCGGGTAAATTCCGTAGCCGGCAAATCCTCCGCCGAGCCCGTTGGAACGCTCGCGCATCAGGCTGATGGACTTTATAATCTTTTCGCCGCCGATTCGTTTTCCGGTTTTGGAAAAGATGCCGGAAATCGCGCATCCCGCGGGGATTCTATAATTGTTTTGACCTTCACTTAGCATTTTGAATCTCTCCTAAATATCCAAAGTCGAATTGAATAAATGAAAAATAAAAAAGATGTCCGACATTTAACTACAGGGAGTATTCCCCCTGTAATTCCTATGTCAGACATCTTTGTCGTTTGCTTCATTATACTCCCTTATTTCTATTTGTCAACCCTTTTCTGCATAAAATTTCTTTATAAAAATTTTTATAAAGGTTTAGGCGGTATAATTTGGTATCAGTATATGTTCGGCGCTCCTTTTTGATAACAAAATTTTTGTGGAAAAATTTTTGAAAAAGGTATTGACAAATTGCTCCTGATGGTTTATAATGCCACCAAACAGCAAAGGCGCTGTGGGGTAAGTCTCCCGCAGTGCCTTAATTTTTTTAACGAAGGCACGAAAGGCAGGACATTAACATTGGGCAAGACTTTTATCCCACAGAACTACCGATCCGTATTATCACTTTACGAAACCCAGACAGCAATCGGCTTGATCAAGCGGTATTTTGAAGATAAGCTCAGCGCGGCTCTGAACCTGAAAAGAGTTTCCGCTCCGCTGTTCGTCGAACCGTCAACCGGCTTAAACGACGACCTGAACGGAACGGAAAGAGCGGTCGTATTCGATATCGCCGCTACCGGTACCAACGGCGCAGTGGTTCATTCGCTGGCAAAGTGGAAGCGTTACGCGTTATACAAATACGGCTTCCCGGCGGGCGAGGGCCTCTATACCGATATGAACGCTATCCGCAGAGACGAGGAGCTGGACAATCTGCACTCCATCTACGTGGATCAGTGGGACTGGGAGAAAGTCATTACCCGCGAGCAGCGCAACGTCGAATATTTAAAAAGCGTGGTAAGGGCGGAAGTCAAGGTGATTTGCGAAACCAATGATTTCATCAAATCATTGTTTCCAAAGCTGAGCACGGAACTCAAAGACGAGGTCTCCTTTGTCACCACACAGGAGCTGGAGGATCTGTATCCCGAGCTTACGCCCAAGGAGCGTGAGAACGCCTATACGAAAGAACATAAAACCGTGTTCGTGATGCAGATAGGCGATGTCCTGAAATCCGGAGTCAGGCATGACGGTCGCGCGCCCGATTATGATGACTGGCAGCTCAACGGCGATATCCTGTTCTGGAACGACCTGTTGGGATGCGCGTTCGAGATTTCATCAATGGGGATTCGTGTCGACAAGGATTCCCTTGAATCTCAGTTGAAAAAAGCGAACGCGCTGGACCGGAAGAATTTGATGTTCCATCAGCTTCTGCTCAGCGAGACCCTTCCGCTCACCATCGGCGGCGGAATCGGTCAATCCAGATTGTGTATGCTGCTGCTCCAGAAAGCCCATATCGGAGAAGTCCAGGTTTCTATCTGGGACAACGATACCAAAGAAAAATGCAAAGAAGCCGGAATAGAACTGCTTTAAACGAAACACCAATCCAAACATAGAAAGGGAGAGTTTTGAGAATGGATAAAAAAGTACCCGAAATATTCGGTTCACTCGTCTTCAACGACGCGGTGATGAAAGAAAAGCTTCCGAAAGATATATATTTATCCTTAAAAAAGACCATTGAAGAAGGCAAGGACCTGGACATCAACGTCGCGAACGTAGTCGCGAGCGCGATGAAGGACTGGGCGATCGAAAAAGGCGCTACGCATTTTACCCACTGGTTCCAGCCGATGACCGGCATCACCGCCGAGAAGCACGACAGCTTTATTTCTCCGCTGTCGGACGGCAAAGTCATCATGGAATTCTCGGGCAAAGAGCTGATTAAAGGCGAGCCGGACGCTTCCTCGTTCCCCTCCGGCGGTCTCAGAGCGACCTTTGAGGCGAGAGGATATACCGCCTGGGACCCGACCTCCTACGCGTTTATCAAGGACAATTCGCTCTGCATTCCTACGGTTTTCTGCTCGTACAGCGGCGAAGTGCTTGACAAAAAGACGCCGCTTCTGCGCTCGATGGAAGTGCTCAGCGAGCAGTGCTGCAGAATCCTCCACATGTTCGGCGATACCGACGTCAAGCGCGTGGTTTCCACCGTCGGTCCGGAGCAGGAATACTTCCTAATCGATAAGGAAGTTTATCTCAAACGCAAAGACCTCCGCCTTACCGGCAGAACCCTGTTCGGCGCGAAGCCGCCCAAGGGACAGGAGCTTGAGGACCACTATTTCGGTTCTATCCGCCCGAGGGTTATGAAGTTCATGGAGGAACTGAACCAGGAATTATGGAAGCTGGGCATCCTTGCGAAAACCGAGCACAACGAGGTCGCGCCCGCGCAGCATGAGATAGCGCCCATATTCGCAAACGCAAACATCGCGACCGACCACAACCAGCTGATGATGGATATTATGAAGAAGGTCGCGGAGCGTCACGGCATGGTATGCCTGCTTCATGAAAAGCCGTTTGCGGGCGTGAACGGAAGCGGCAAGCACAACAACTGGTCTTTGACGACGAACACAGGCGTCAACCTCTTCAATCCCGGCAAGAATCCGGCAGAAAACAAACGCTTCCTGCTCTTCTTGGCCGCTGTCATCAAAGCGGTTGACGAACATCAGGATCTCCTCCGCCTCTCTGTTGCGAGTGCGGGTAACGATCACCGTTTAGGCGCAAACGAGGCACCTCCGGCAATCGTGTCTATGTTTTTGGGCGATGAGTTAACCTCCATACTTGAGTCCATCGAAAAGGGCTGCGCGTACAACTGTGTCACCGCGAAAAGCATGAACACAGGCGTGCACGTTCTTCCCGATTTCAAGAAGGATACAACCGACCGTAACCGCACATCGCCCTTTGCCTTTACGGGTAATAAATTCGAATTCAGAATGTTGGGTTCTTCTTTCTCCGTTTCGGGCCCGAACATCGTGCTCAACACGATCGTCGCCGACGCGCTGTCGCAGTTTGCCGATCGTCTTGAGAAAGCATCCGACCTTTCGAAAGAAGTCGACGAAATTGTAAGAGAAACGTACAGCAATCATAAGCGCATCATCTTCAACGGCAACAACTACGCGAAGGAATGGGTTGAGGAAGCGGAAAGACGCGGACTTTTGAATTTGGTGAGCACGCCCGACGCGCTTCCCTACTTTGTCAGCGAAAAGAACATCAACCTGTTCACCAAGCACAAGATTTTCACGAAATCCGAAATTATTTCCCGCTGCGAACTTCTGCTTGAGAACTACTGCAAGATCATCAATATCGAAGCGCTGACCATGCTGGATATCGTGCGCAAGGATATTCTTCCTGCGGTATATGAATACAGCAATATGCTCGCGACCGAAGTAAAGAACAAGAAGGAAATCGGCATTGACGTTTCCGGCGACAGCGAAGTTGCGATTATCGAGAAGATCGGAAAGCTCGCTTCGATTCTTTACAAGAAGGCGGATTCGCTGGAGAAAGCGCTGATCGCCGCCGCCGACCACAACTCGACCACAGCCGAGCACGCGAAATACTATAAGGACGCGGTTCTTTCCGAAATGCAGGAGCTGCGCGCGACGGCAGACGAGCTGGAAACCATTGTCGGCGCGAAATACTGGCCCTTCCCGACATACAGCGATTTGTTGTATTCCGTTTAATACGGCGCCATACAGTGAACAGCACCATAAATAGTGTAAACCTCTCTCAAAAAAAGTTCTCGCGGTTTTTACAATGGCCGCGGGAACTTTTTATTGACAGAAAAAAGAATTTTTTGGTATAGTGAATCATCAAAATAGGTTATAAGGGATAAAAATGTTAAAAACATCCGTCACGGCGCTGCGCATGCGGCGCAATTATCTGACAAATCCGGCTTCCGTAGAGGAATATAATCGACTGTTCCGCATGATGTCGCCGGTGTTTACAGAATACTGGTGCCGGCCGGGTTCGCCGCCGACACTGCCGATGCGCGCTGCTTTTGATGATTATGAACACTGCTTTCGTCACCGCGCAAACCGCGAGTTGATAAAAGGCAGGTTTCAGAACGGCAATATCGCGTATATCTTCGCGGACGAGCTGGACTTGTACGGCGCGGCATATAAAAAAGACAGCGGGAAACTGTCTTTGGCGGAAGAAGATATTTTAGACCTGATACGGTCGGACGGACCGCTGACGATAAAAGCCATCAAGGAAATCACCGGCCTGCGCGCGAAGGATATCACGCCGATCCTGCATAAGCTGCAGGAAAAGTTCTTAGTCTTCGAGGATCAGGCAGACGACGAATGGGACAGGGCATGGTATGATTTTGATGCGGAATTCCCGAACGTTGATTTTAACCGCTATACCCGCATGGAAGCGATGAAGATTATTATTCTTCGTTTTGCTTATCTGTACGTTCTCTTTAATGAAGACAACATTCGCTCGTATTACGGTTTTTCCATGAAAGACATAAAAAAAGCAATTGCAAATCTTGTGACGGAAAACAAACTGATTCCCTGCGAGGACGGGTATATTCTGCCGGAGGACTTGGAAGCGGCGACCAGTCCGAAGCCGCCCGTTCGGGGCGTTGTTGCTTTGCAGCGGAACGATTTTTTGGTCAAAGCGAACGCGCATTGCTTATACGACAAGTTTCGGCATACAGATTATGATATAAAGTATTTTCTTTTAATCGACGGAGAGTTCCGCGGCGCCGTCTACGGTTTTTTCAAGTTCACGCCGGTTCCGCTGGAGGATATTTTCGTCAACCTGCCGGAGGATGAAGCAGCGGAGAGAAAAGAAGAAATCATCTCCGCCGTCGGCAGAACGGCAGACCTTTCGGTCACGCCGCTCAAACGGTACTGCGGACAAGATCTATAGAAATTGCCGGTCCCGTATGATCTTCCACTTATCGATCAGCTTTTCGAGGCTGTATGCCGCGTTGGCGGGGCTGGTGGAGGGAAGCGCTACCGCTTCGATACCGGTTACGGGTTTTAGATATTTATCGTACAATCTCGCAGCGGTGCCGCCGTTTACAAAGATGCGCCGAATACCGCAGTTGTTTAAAACAACCGTTATGTCCACCGGAACGACGTTTTTGATGCTGGCGTCGCTGGAGTTTTCAATGTCGCAGGTTTTAATCACATCCCATAGAGCGATTCTGTTTTTCAACAGAAACGCTCTTTTTTCTTCGGGGGTGATTCCAGCCTTTTCGCCGTAAACCGCTTCTAAAACCTTCCAGAAACGGTTCTGCGGATGACTGTAATAAAAGGAAAATTCTCTGGATTTGACAGACGGAAAGCTTCCCAAAACTAATATTTCTGAGTTTTCATCAAAAATAGGTTGAAAGCCTTCTTTTATCACTTCGTGTGCCATTTAATTACCTTCCGCTTCGCAGTATTCGCAGCGGTATATGCCTTTGCTTCGGTCAACGAGATTGAACACGCTGTCCAGACTGTGCTCGACGGTCGTAATGCAGCGCGGATTTTTGCAGCGGAGCACGTTGATTAGCTTTTCGGGCAGTTCCAGTCGGCGTTTTTCTTTGAGCACGCCGTCTTTTATAATATTGACGGTAATGCCTGCGTCAAGGTAGCCGAGGATGTCCAGATTGATGTCGATTAAAGAATCGATCTTGATGATATCCTTTTTGCCCATTTTTGTGCTTTTGACGTTTTTAATCAGCGCGACGGGGCAGTCCAGCTTGTCCAGCGCCAGGTATTGATAAATCTTCATGCTGTTGCCGGCTTTGATATGGTCCAGGACAATGCCGTTCTGTATCGAATCGATTTTCATGAATCCACCTCCAGATTCAGAAGCTTGAGGATAAGCGCCATGCGCATATATTTGCCGTTTAAAACCTGTTTAAAGTAGCAGGCTCTCGGGTCGCTGTCCACGAGGTGGGAGATTTCGTTGACTCTCGGCAGCGGGTGCAGAACGGACAGGTCTTTTTTCGCGTTCGCCAGTTTCGACGGCTCCAAAATATAGCTGTCCTTTAAGCGGACATAGTCGGCTTCGTTAAAGAAGCGCTCTTTCTGCACTCTGGTCATATAGAGAATGTCCAGCTGCGGCATGACGTCTTCCAGCCGTTCCACCTCGATATAGGGCAGTTTGTTTTTCCAGAGCGTGTCCTCTTTGATATAGTCGGGGATTCTTAACTCCTCGGGCGAGATGAAGATAAAGTTGATGTTTCGGTATCGGGAAAGCGCGGTGATGAGCGAATGTACGGTTCTGCCGAACTTCAGGTCGCCGCAGAAGCCGATGGTGAAGTTCTCGAGGCGTCCTTTTTCGCGGTAAATGGTAAACAGGTCGGCGAGCGTCTGCGTCGGGTGGTTGTGTCCGCCGTCGCCCGCGTTGATAATCGGGACCGGCGAAACCTTCGACGCCGCCAGCGGCGCGCCCTCTTTGGGATGGCGCATCGCGATAATGTCGGCATAGCAGGCGACGGTTCTGACCGTGTCGGTCACGGTCTCGCCCTTGGCGGCGCTGCTGCTTTCCGCAGAGGAGAACCCGATCACGCTTCCGCCCAGCTCCAGCATCGCCGCCTCAAAACTTAACCGCGTCCGCGTGCTCGGTTCAAAGAAAAGGGTGGCGATCTTTTTCCCTTTGCAGACTTCGGCGTACTTTTTGCCGTTCTGAATAATATCTTGAGCTGTTGCAATCAACTCTTCGATTTCTGCAACAGAGAGGTCTGTGATGTTGATTAGGTGCCGCATAGCTCTTCCTTTCATGATCCAGTTTTTGAATTTATCCAGCTTTAGTCAGAAGGGTTGTTTCTGAACGCAATCAGTCTTTCCTTGTCCGCTTCCTGAATATAGCCCTGCTCGGCCGCGACTTCGACGACGGTGTCAAAGTCGGTCAGGCTAATGTTTTTTATGTTTGCCTGCGCGAGGTTTTCAAGCCCTTTCCGCATACCGTAGGTGAAGATGCTGACGACGCCCAGCACCTCCGCGCCCGCTGCCCGCAATACGTTTACCACTTCGATCACGCTGCCGCCGGTCGAAATCAAATCCTCCACCACGACCGCCCTTTGACCGGGCGTCAGTTTTCCCTCAATCTGGTTGGCTCTGCCGTGGTCTTTCGCGCTCGAACGGACGTACCCCATCGGAAGCCCCAGTATATGCCCGACAATCGCGGCGTGCGCGATGCCGGCGGTCGCGGTGCCCATCAGCACCTCGCAGTCGGGAAAGTTTTCCTTGATCAGCGCGCAGAGCCGGTTTTCGATTCGGGTTCGCACCGCCGGCGCGGTCAGCGTCAGCCGGTTGTCGCAGTATATCGGGCTTTTAATGCCGCTCGCCCAGATAAAGGGCTGGTCCGGTCTTAAAAATACCGCGCCGATCGAGAGCAGGTCCAGCGCGGTCTGCCGTTTCACATCATTCATATAAAAACTCCTCCTTTGCGCGTCTGTATGCCGCCGCCGGGTCGGCCGCTTCGGTAATCGGTCTGCCCATCACGATGTAGTCCGAGCCGTTCTCCCGCGCCCATTTCGGCGTCGCAACCCGCTTTTGGTCGCCGACGTCGCCGCCGGCAAAGCGAACCCCCGGCGTTACGGTTAAGAAGTCCTGCCCGCATACTTGTTTGATCAGCTTCGCTTCGAGCGGCGAGCAGACCACGCCGTCCAAGCCTGCCGACGCCGCGTTCTTCGCGTAATGCAGAACGGTTTCCGGCATGCTTTTTTCAATCAGCAGCTCGGCGCGCAGTTTTTGCTCGTCGGTCGAGGTCAGCTGCGTCACCGCGATCAGCAGGGGTCTGGTTCCGTCCGGTCGGGTCAGCCCCTCGATTGCCGCTTTCATCATTTCGGCGGTGCCCGCCGCGTGGACGTTGCACATGTCAATCTCAAGCGCCGATAACACTTTCATCGCTTTTTTTACAGTGTTCGGAATGTCGTGCAGTTTTAAGTCGAGGAAAATCTTATGCCCTCTTGCTTTGATTTCTTTGACTATCCTCGGTCCTTCCGCATAGAACAGCTCCATGCCTATTTTTAAAAAAGGCTTTTCGTTTTCAAAGCGTTCCAAAAAAGCCTTCGTTTTTTCCCACGAATCAAAATCGCAGGCTATGATGACGTCCTTCAATCAGTGACCAGCTCCTATAATGTCTTTTAAGCGTTTAATGCCGTATTTTTCCGCCGTTTCGGGGAGAGATTGGATAATTTCTTTGAAAATATACGGGTTCTTCAGCCCGGCCGCGCCGATTTGCACCGCGCTCGCGCCCGCCATCATCATCTCGAGCACATCCTTCGCGCTGGATACGCCGCCCATGCCCATAATCGGAATCTTGACCGCTTCGTAAACCTGATAAACCATTCGAACCGCGACCGGGAACACCGCCGGGCCGGAAAGTCCGCCGGTTTTGTTGGCAAGCAGCGGCTTGCGCTTTTTTAAGTCAATCCGCATGCCGAGCAGCGTGTTGATCAGGCTCAGGCCGTCCGCGCCCGCGTCCTCGCACGCTTTCGCGATTTCGGTAATGTCGGTTACGTTGGGGGAAAGTTTGATAAATACCGGTTTTTTCGCGACCGCTTTGACCGCCTTGGTGACCTGCGCCGCGCTTTTTGCGTCGGTTCCGAAAGCGATGCCGCCGCCGTGTACGTTCGGGCAGCTGATGTTGACCTCGATGATGCCCACCTGCTCGACGTCGTTCAGCTTCTCGGCGCAGTACACAAACTCGTCTATCGAGAATCCGCTGATGTTCGCGATTACCTTTTTGCGGAAGTAGCGGTTCAGGTAGGCAAGCTGCTTCACCACGACGTCAATCCCCGGGTTCTGCAGACCGACGGCGTTCAGCATGCCCGACGGGGTTTCGGCGATGCGCGGCGTCGGGTTGCCGAATCGCGGCTCTTTGGTCGTGCCCTTGAAAACAAACGAACCGAGGATATTGATGTCGTACAGGTCCGCGAACTCGCGCCCGTAGCCGAAACAGCCGCTCGCTGGAATCACCGGGTTGTCCAGCTCCATGCCGGGAAGCGTCACAGATAAATCTACCATACGATTTCCTCCCTTTTCAGAACCGGACCTTCCTTGCAGATGCGTTTGTAGCCCTTTTGGGTCTTGCAGACGCAGCCCATGCAGGCGCCGAATCCGCAGCCCATGCGCTCCTCAAACGAATACTGCCCGTCGGCATCGGTTTTCTCATACACCGCTTTCAGCATCGGCAGAGGACCGCAGGTGAAGATATAATCAAAAGCAAACTGGTCTAAAGCGTCGGTGACAACGCCCTTGACGCCCATGCTGCCGTCCGCGGTCGCGACCACGGTTTTTAAACCCAATCGTTCAAATTCTTCTTTAAAGAACACGTCGTCCGCGCTGTTGAAGCCGAGAAGCGCGGCGGGTCTTTTTCCGTCTCGAATCAGCCGTTTTGCCAGCATATACAGCGGGGGGACGCCCACGCCGCCGCCGATTAACAGCGGCCGCGCGCCGCTCTTTTCGGTGTCAAAACCGTTTCCCAGCCCGGGAAGTACATCCAGCACCGTTCCGGCGGGCAGCGTGCTCATATATTGCGTTCCGTCGCCGAAGACTTTATATACAATGGTCATTTTGTACCCGTTCAGGTCGCATACCGAAATGGGCCGGCGCAGAAAGAAGCCCGGGAGCTCGATATGAACAAACTGCCCCGGACGGGTAATCTTCTCGGTGTTTCCGTACAACTGCATCAGAAACACGTCTTTTGCGATGTTGATGTTTGTAACGACAGTGAATTTTTCAGCCAAATCGATAAACCTATCCTTTCTATATTCGCGGGGTCTTTTGCCCGAGAGGGGATGCCTGTGCCGCGTTTTGCGATAACCTTATTCCTGCCAGATTTTTTTGCCTTTGTAAAAGGTCATGACGTTCTTCCCGAACACTTCCATGCCCGCGAACGGACTGCTTTTTCCTTTGGAAAGAAAGTCCGCAGGGTCAATCGTGTACCTTCGCCCGAGGTCGAGCACCGCGAAGTCGGCGCTCTCGCCTTCCGCCAGCCCGCCGCCGATGCCGAATATCCGGCGCGGACCGTCGCTCATCAGCGCAATCAGCTTTTCAAGCGGAATGACGCCGGTTTTTACCAGTTTCGTGTACAGTACCGGAAAAGCGGTTTCCAGCCCGACAACGCCCATCAGGCTGCCTGCCAGCCCTTTTGCTTTTTCCTCCGCCGCGTGCGGCGCGTGGTCGGTCGCGATGATGTCGATGGTTCCGTCCTGTATGCCTTCTATCAGCGCGTCGCGGTCGGCAGCCGAGCGCAACGGCGGGTTCATCTTGAACCTGCCGTCCTCCTGCAGGTCGTCCTCGCACAGAACCAGATAGTGCGGAGCTGTCTCCGCGGTTACCCGAACGCCTTCGGCTTTCGCTTTCCGGATGAGTTCGACGCTTTCTTTGGCGGACACGTGGCAGACATGGTAGCGGCAGCCGGTTTTCTTCGCGAGCGCAAGGTCTCTTTTTAGCTGGCGGTATTCGCTTTCGGAGGGGATTCCTTTATGCCCGTACGCCCGGGCGTATTTTCCGTCGTGGATATATCCGCCGTTTAGCAGGGAGTTGTCCTCGCAGTGGGCGGCGATGATGCAGCCGTACTTTGCGGCTTCTGTCATCGCTTTTTCCATCAGTTCCGCCGACTGCACGCCCTTTCCGTCGTCCGAGAAGGCGATTACCTTGTCATGCAGCGCGGAAAAGTCGACCAGTTCTTCCCCTTTCTGCCCTTTGGTGATGGAAGCGTAAGGGTAAACAGCAATCGCGGCGTCTTTTTCTATAATGTCCGTCTGAACATTCAGGTTTTCCGGACTGTCCGGCACCGGATTCAGGTTGGGCATGGTGCAGACGGCGGTATAGCCCGCGGAAGCGGCGGCGGTCGTTCCGGTACGAACGGTTTCTTTATAAGAAAAACCGGGCTCTCGCAGATGCACGTGCGCATCAGCGAAACCCGGTACTATGTAAAAATTATAAAGCGCAATGGTTTTTGAACGGTTTGTGGGAAGATGAGGCTCGATTTTGGAAATAATACCGCCTTCGATTAATATGTCGGCTTCAAAAAAGCTACCGCCTTGATAGACATAACCTCCGGACAGCAGCAAGCTCATGATCTCACACCCCTAATAATTTCAAAGTATTATATCAAAGAGAATATAGTTTGTCAATATATTTGCTTTATAATAAAACCAAACCAACAAAAAATACCGGTCAATTTTTATTGCTTTATTGTCGATTTTATTGTATAATAACTCGATAAACAGCGTTTTAACGGTTCTTTAAAAAAGTAAAGTTTAGGGACAGAAAAGAAAATGGTTCAATATATAAAAAAACACCGATACTTTTTTATTTCTCTGTCGGTGGTTTTGGCAGCTTATATTCTTCCGCTTTTGTTTATTCGTCTGCCGCTCGGGCACGACATATATTTTCACCTGACCAGAATCAAAGGACTTGCCGACGAGCTGGAAATGGGGCATTTCCCGGTCCGCATCTATTCTACGGTTTTCCACAACTACGGATACGCCGCCCCGCTTTTTTACGGCGACTGGCTGTTGTACTTCCCGGCCCTGCTGGTTGTGGCGGGCGTAAATATCGTGACCGCGTACAAAGTTTTTATCTGTGTCTGCTTCGTGCTGGCCGCGCTGTCGATGTATTTTTCCGGAAAAATCATTTTCGGCGACAAACGGGCCGCCTGCGTCGCGTCCGTACTGTATTCGCTTTCCACATACATCGGCACCGACGCGCTGATACGGCACGCGAACGGCGAATTCCAGAGCTTTATATTCCTGCCGATTGCGTTTGCGGGGCTGTACGACATTGTTTTCAACGAGGGCAAGCGGTGGATTCTGCTTCCGCTGGGAATGTGCGGCGTATTGGTGACGCATACGCTGACCGCCGTATTGACGGTGTTCTTCTTTGCGGTTTTTGCGCTTATTTTTGCCTATAAATTGATACGGAAGCCGAAGAAGCTGCTTTACATACTGGCGTCGGTCGGCGTGTTTCTCCTGCTGTCCGCGTCTTTCCTCTTTCCTATGATAGAGCAGCTGCAGTCCGGCAAATTCCTTGCCACCGACGGTACCAGCGCGAACCGGTACGGCACGCTCGAATTTCGCGCCATGCCGACCGTTTTCAGCCTGTTTTGGATTTTCAACACCTACGAGTCGCCCTGGTTTATTCCGCAGGGCGTGGGATTTGCGGTTCTTTTTCTTGTCAGCTTGTTTGCCGCGCTGCATAAAAAGACGAAATCCGCGCAGTCTTACGCGTTCCTCGGGCTCGCGCTGTTCGCTTTATTGATGACCAGCCGCTATTTCCCGTGGGAATACCTTCAGAATCTCTGCGGCATATTGCAGTTCCCCTGGCGAATCATGCTCTTTGCGGCGTTCTTCATCGCGTTGTTCGGCGGCGCCGTCATATGGAAACTTTCTGACGCCGCGTACCGGAGCGTATATGTTTTGGCTGTCGTGATCATTTCCGCAATCGGCGTTGCCGCGACGATGATTCCGCGGTACAATTCTGCGCTGCATCTTGAGGATTATTCGGACAACTACAACATCGGCATCAATATCGGACTGGGCGAGTATCTGCCCACCAAAACCGATAAATCGATGCTGGCATATTACCCCAGAATCGCTTTTTGCAGCAACAACGACGCGCGCATTTATTATTACGAAAAAGACGGTTTTACCCTTGAGTTTTCCAATAATAACGCGTCTAACACATATTTTGACCTGCCGCTTATAATGTATAAAGGATACAAGGCCACTTTGGAAACCGAAAACGGCGTTTCGGAACTGCCGCTTGCCTATGGCGCGAACAACCGTGTCCGGGCATATGTAGGCTCCGAAAAAGCCGGAACAATAAAGGTCTGGTACGAGGGCACGGCAGTGCAGAAAATATCCTTTATCGTCACCCTGATCTCTTTCGGAGCGGTCGCGGTTTATTCGTTTATTTCTATCAAAAAGCGGAAAAACAGGCCGCTGCAGGATTCGATTCCGCCTGCCGACAGCGCGGACGGTTCGTAAACGGTCAGTTTGAAGTCGTGTTCTTCGAATCGCTGTATGCTTTCAGTTCGTCCAGCGTGCCGAAGCGGTAGCCCTGCGCTTTCAGTTCCTGAATCACATCTCTTAAAATCGTCGCGTTCGTGGTGGAGTTGGGGTGCAAAAGCATCACCATTCCGTTGTGGACGTTGTCAAGAATCTTCTTTTTCGCCCATGCCGGGTCTTTTTGCGCGTGGTTGTCCCAATCCGCGTACGCGAACGACCAGAAGGTCGGAATATAACCGTGCTCTTTGCAGATCGCCAAATTTTCCTCAGAGAAGATTCCCTCCGGCGGGCGGTAATACTTCGATAGCTGATAGCCGGTGTTGTTGTAATAAATCTCTTCCAGATCGGTCAGTTCTTTTAAGAATTCTTCCTTATCCGTTATATTCGCCATATTCCGATGCGTAGCGGTATGGTTGCCGACAATATGACCGTCCTCATGCATGCGTTTGGCAAGTTCGGGATTCTTCTCCGGAACCGCGGGAAGTATAAAGAAAGCGGCGGGAACCGATTCCTCTTTTAAAATATCCAGTATTTTTATCAGTCCGTCGCTGACATATCCCGCGTCGAAGGTCAGGTATATCACCTTTTCGTCGGGAGAACCTAAATAAAGCGCGCCGTATTTGTCCGGCATTTTATTGTTGTCGAACACGACCGGCTGTTTGTGGTCCGGCGCCGACTTGAAGTACCAGTTGTAGCTTTGCGCGCTTACCGTTATCGGAATGGATAAAAAAAGCAAAGAAAGCGCGAATATCAGAAGTTTTCTCATAAAAGATCCTTTCCTTTTTTAAAAATATTCATTTCCGTTTTTTCTATTATTTGCATATAAAGGCAAAATAGAAACGGAAAAATTAACCACAGGAGGCAGCCCTTTTGAAAATCATCTGCGTTCCGAAAGCGCCACTGTATAAAGCGCCGGACCTGACAAGCGAATATGTGGACGAAGCCCTGTTCGGAATGGGACTGACCATTTTGGACACGGTAAGCGGTTTTTATAAAGTAAAAATGTTTTACGGCTACGAGGGATATGTGGAAAAACCCTTTGTCTGCGACCAGATTCACGAGCCGAACCGGATGGTTTGCAGTTCCTTCGCAGACCTGCTCCCCGAAGCCAAGAATTTTTACCGTCCTGTCATGACTTTGCCGCAGGGGTCGCTTTTGGACGTGGGCTTTTCGGATCAGTTTGAACGGTACGGATTTGTGGTACTGCCGAACAAGCGGGTATTTTATATACATAAAAACCATATCAAGCCGCTCCCAAAAACCAAAAACAAAAGCGAAGCCGAGCTGCGGAAAAGCATTGTCGACGCCGCGTTTTCCTATTTGGGAACGCAGTACCGCTGGGGCGGCAAGACACACGAGGGAATCGACTGCTCGGGGCTGGCATTTATGGCGTACTACCTCAACGGCATTCTAATATACCGGGACGCCGTCATCGAGAAATCGCCCAACGTGCGCGAGATACCGTTCTCGGAAGCAAAACCGGGAGATTTGCTCTATTTTCCGGGTCATGTGGCGATTTATCTCGGAAACGGAGAATTCATCCATTCCTCCGCGAAAGCGGGCCGTGTCTGCACGGGCAGCTTTTCTCCGAGTTCTGAAAAATACGAAGAATATCTTGCAAAAAATCTGATTCATACGGGTACAATATTCTAATGGAAAGCATATTTGTTTCTACCAACGAAATCGAAAAGCAAAAAGCGATAGCCGGAGAACTGCGCGGAATCTGCGCCGGCAAAAAAGCCGCGGTGAAAACCTACGGCTGTCAGCAGAACGAGGCGGACAGCGAGCGAATCGCCGGAACCCTAATGCTTTGCGGTTACGAAATCATCGACGACGAAACCGAAGCCGACCTCGTCATTGTCAACACCTGCGCCGTCCGAGAGCATGCCGAATTAAAAATTCTATCCAGCACCGGCCGGTTAAAAAATAAAAAGGAAAAAAACAGGGATATGCTCATCGGCATCTGCGGCTGCATGGCGCAGGAAAAGCACCGTGTTGAGCAGATTTTAAAGAGCTATACCTTTATCGATTTTATTTTCGGCACCGATATGCACCACCGCCTGCCGGAAATCCTGCAGACGGTCATATCGACCAGAAAGCGACAGGTTTTCGTAAACGAGAAAAAGCACAACGAGTTCGGCGTCATCAGCGAGGACATGCCTGTCTTAAGGCAGAGCGATTATAAAGCGTGGGTATCCATTATGTACGGCTGCAACAACTTCTGCAGTTACTGCATCGTTCCGTACGTCCGCGGCCGGGAGCGCAGCCGCTCTTACCATGAGATCATGAAGGAAGTGCGCGGTCTGGTCGCCGATGGATACAAGGACATTACGCTGCTCGGACAGAACGTCAACTCGTACAGCGGCGAGAAGGATTTCCCGCATCTGCTCGAGGACATCGCGAAAATCGACGGGGATTTCTGGGTCCGCTTTACGACCAGCCACCCGAAGGACGTTTCCAGCGAGCTGATCGACATTATCGCCGCGAACGAAAAAATCGCAAGGCATTTTCACCTGCCGTTCCAGGCGGGAAACGACCGGATTTTGTCGCTGATGAACCGCCGCTACACCAAACAGCAGTATATCGAGAAAGCGCTTGAGATAAAGGAAAAGATAAAAGGCGTATCCATTACGACGGACGTTATCTGCGGCTTCCCGACCGAAACCGAGGAGGACTTCCTTGACACGCTGGACGTCGTCAAAACCGTCGGGTTCGATATGATATTCACCTTTGTGTATTCTCCGCGCAAGGGAACGCCGGCGGCTTCCATGGAAGGGCAGGTGCCGCATGATGAAAAGGTTCGCCGCTTCAACGCGCTTTCGGAACTGCAAAACGAGAACGCGTTAAAAAACAACCAAAAGTTTATCGGTCAAACCCTCAAGGTGCTGACCGACGGGCTCAACAACGGCACCTACACCGGACGCTGCAGCCAGAACAAGGTGGTAGTGCTGGACAAGCCGGTAGAAAAAGGCGTTTTCGTAAACGCCGAAATCATCGACGCTCAACCCTATTTACTGATAGGGAAAATAAAATAGATAAGCGTAAAGAAAGGAAACATCATCATGAACCAGAAATTAAGAGAAAAATTCGAGGAATTCCTGACTCTGCTGGAGGCAGATTCAGATATAATCGAATACAAAGCGGCCAGAGAAGCCTATGAGAACGACACGAACATCATCTCGAAGGTAAACGAGTACAACGTGCAGGCTTCCATTCTGGAGCAGGAAAGCAAAAAGCCGGAAAAAGACACGCTTTTGATTGAAAGCATTAAGAAAAGAATCGACGATCTTTACCGCGAGATCACCGAACAGGAGACCATGAAGCGCATGACGGCGGCTGAGGACAAGCTGACCATGCTGTTCTCCGAAATCAACATGGGGCTGCAGCGGGTGATTAATCCCGAGGGCTGCCATGACGACGGATGCGGCGGAAGCTGCTCGACCTGCGGCGGCTGCCATTAAATCACTTTCGGCGTAAACTCCTTGGAAAGGATTGAGAAAATGGCACTTTCTCCGATGATGCAGCAATATTTCAAAATCAAGGAAAAGCACCCGGACTGTATTTTGATGTTCCGGGTCGGCGATTTCTATGAAATGTTCTACGAGGACGCGAAAACCGTTTCCCGCGAGCTTGAGCTTGTGCTTACGGGCAAGGATTGCGGAGACGACGAGCGCGCACCGATGTGCGGAGTGCCTTTTCACGCCGTTGAAAGTTATCTGACGAAACTGGTGTCCAAAGGATACCGCGTCGCGATCTGCGAGCAGCTGGAGGACCCCGCGCTGGCGAAGGGACTTGTCAAGCGCGACGTGATTCGGATTGTTTCGCCCGGAACGGTGACCGAGGGCGGGTTCCTGCGCGAAAACGAGAACAACTATATCTGTTCGCTCTATTATGAAAACGGGAATATCGGAGCCGCTTTCGCGGACATTTCCACCGGCGAAATCAACGCGACCGAGATTTTTGGCGAGGAGAGCGTCGAGCGCCTTTTTTCAGAAGCCGCCGCTTTTTCGCCGAGCGAAGTGATAACGGATTCGGATACGCCCTCGGAAATTACCAAGCGTTTTTCGGACCGCTTTGGTTCTATGCTCACCGTTGTCGAAAAGGAGGACTTCCTGCCGGAAAACGCAAAAGCGCAGGTGTCCGAACAATTCGGCGCTGACTGGGAGACAAAGTTTGAAACCACGATTTCGTCCTATGCGGCGCTCGCGGTCGGAGCATTATTGGCTTACATAAAAAGAACCCAGAAAACCGACATCAGCTATCTTAGAAACCTTACTTTTTACGATTCCGGCGCTTACCTCGGAATCGACGCTTTCTCGCGCCGCAATCTGGAGCTGACCTCCAGCCTGCGCAGCGGGGAGAAAAAGGGCAGTCTGCTCTGGGTGCTCGACAAAACCAAAACCGCTTTGGGCGCAAGGCTTTTGCGCAAATGGATCGACAAGCCGCTGATTAACTGCAACGCGATTAAAATGCGGCAGGACGCGGTCAAAGAGCTTTATAACGACAGCATCACGCGGGAGGAGATTACCCGTCTTTTGCGGGACGTCGTCGATATAGAGCGTCTCTGCACCCGTCTGGTGTACGGCAGCGCGAACGCGCGCGACTTAAAAGCGCTCGAGGCGACCATAAAGCTGCTCCCGGCGATACGGGAAAAACTGGCTGTGTTCAAGTCCCCGCTTCTAAAAGAAATTGCGGAAAAACTGGATACGCTGGACGATATCGGCGAGAGCATCGGAAACACCATCGCGGACGATCCGCCGGTTTCTCTGCGCGAGGGCGGCATTATCAAGCCGGGCTGCAACGCCACCGTCGATGAGCTGCGCTCGATGATGACCGACGGCAAGACCTGGATCAGCAAAATAGAAGCGACCGAAAAAGAAAGAACCGGCATCCGCACCTTAAAAGTCGGTTACAACAAGGTTTTCGGCTATTACATAGAAGTTTCCAAATCCTTTATCGGACAGGTTCCGCCCACCTATATACGCCGTCAGACGCTAACCAACTGCGAACGCTATGTAACCGAGGAACTCAAGGACATCGAGAACCGGGTCATCGGCGCCAAAGACAGGGTCTGCGCTTTGGAATACGAGCTGTTCTGCGCTTTGCGCGACTACATACTCAAAGCGCTGCCCAGAATACAGGGAACCGCTTCCGCGGTCGCGAACCTTGACGTGATCGCCGCGCTGGCGTCCGTCGCGCGGGAGTATAACTATGTCTGCCCCGAGGTGGACTACTCGGACAAAATCGTATTAAAGGACAGCAGGCACCCGGTCGTCGAGCGGTTTTTGAACGGCTCCTATTTCGTGCCGAACGACTGCCATTTGGACTGCGCGCACAGCAAGCTGATGCTGATTACCGGACCGAATATGGCGGGCAAATCGACGTATATGCGCCAGGTCGCGCTCTGCGTTTTGATGGCGCAGATCGGCTCGTTCGTTCCCGCCGCGGAAGCAAGAATCGGCGTGGTCGACCGGATTTTTACGCGCGTCGGCGCTTCGGACGACCTGGCTTCGGGCAGTTCGACCTTTATGATTGAGATGAACGAGGTCGCCGAGATTTTGAAAAACGCGACCAAAAAAAGCCTGATTATATACGACGAAATCGGCAGGGGAACTTCGACCTACGACGGCATGAGCATCGCGCGGGCGGTCGTGGAGTACACCTGTAAGAAAATCGGAGCGAAAACCCTTTTCGCGACCCATTACCACGAGCTGACCGAGCTGGAGAACGAGATTCCGGGCGTTATCAACTACAACATCGCCGCGAAGAAGCGCGGAGACGATATTATTTTCCTGCGCAAAATCGTAAAAGGCGCCGCGGACGACAGCTACGGCATTGAGGTCGCCATGCTTGCCGGGGTGCCGAGCGCGGTGGTGACAAGGGCAAAGCAGATCCTTGCTTCGCTGGAAGCCGGCGCGGTAAAGACCGCCAAACCGAAGAAAGAGGAAGACAACATCACCTTTGAGGACATCGCGGAAGAAAGCATCAAGGATAAGCTGAGAAGCATTGATTTGAACACCATCACGCCGTTGGAAGCGCTCTCGCTTTTGTTTGAGCTTAAAAAGTTGGCGGAATAAAGAGTATGTATAAAGCGATCATTTTCGATTTTGACGACACGCTGACCGACCGCGGCGAATTATACAGGCGGTACAGCCATTACATAATCGACAAGTATTTTCATCTTCCCGAAGGCGCGGACAAAGAAGAAATCGTCCGGCTGATGTGCGAATGGGACAAACGCGGATATTCCGACCGCATCGAAGTAAACAACCGGATTATACAGCGCTGGAATCTTCCGGTTACGGCGGAACAGCTGCAGGACGAGCTTTTCTACGAAGGCGCAAAGTTTACGGTTCTGGAAGAAAACGCGATCGAAACACTGGAATATCTAAAAAGCAAATACAAGCTCGGCATGATTACGAACGGCTCGCCGGTGTTTCAGGGCAATAAGATAAAAGCGTCCGGGCTTGAAAAGTATTTTGACGACATTATCATCTCCGGAAACGTCGGGGTGCATAAGCCGGCAATAGAGATATTCTTATTGTCCTGCGCGCATTTGGGCGTTCTGCCGCAGGAAGCGGCGTATGTCGGCGACCAAATGCAAAACGACGTTCTCGGCGCGGAGAACGCCGGCATGACGGCGGTTCTGTACGCGAAGCATTTAAACGCCGCTTATAAAAATACGATATATAATTTAGCGGAACTAAAGCGACTTTTTTAAAACGGGAGGGTATAAGAAGTGGGGATTATCAACATTCTTGACGCGCAGACGGCGAATATGATCGCGGCCGGAGAAGTTGTGGACAGACCCGCTTCGGCTCTCAAAGAGTTAATCGAAAACGCCATCGACGCGGGAGCGACCGCGATTCAGGTTGAGATAAAGGGCGGCGGCAGCGCTTACATGCGGGTTACCGACAACGGAAGCGGTTTTGAGCGCGACGATATGCCGAAAGCCCTGCTCCGCCACGCGACCAGCAAAATCAAAACCGGCGCGGACCTGGACGGCGTTTCCTCGCTCGGCTTTCGGGGCGAGGCGCTGGCGGCGATCAGCTCGGTTTCGCGGGTCGAGATTATTTCGAGAAAGAAAGAGGACGAGATCGGGACCCGCCTGACCAGCGACGAGAACGGCATCGTCATGGAGGACACCGGCTGTCCGGCGGGAACTACGGTGATTGTCCGGGATTTGTTCTACAATGTTCCGGCAAGGCAGAAGTTTTTAAAGAAGGATTCGACCGAAGCCGCCGCGGCTGCCGCTGCCGCGGAACGGATTGCGGTTTCGCACCCGGAGATTTCCATTTCCTTTGTCAGCGAGGGCGAGAAAAGGTTTCAGACGCCGGGCGACGGGAAACTGCTTTCGGCGATTTACGCCGTTTTCGGCAGGGAGTTCGCGAACGGACTGAAAGAGATAGATTACGAGCTGGACGGCATCCGCGTCGCCGGATATGTCACCACGCCGGACAACGCGCGCGGAAGCAGAAACCTGCAGATATTCTTTGTCAACGGCAGGTTTATCCGCTCAAAAACCATTATGGCGGCGCTGGAAGAAGCGTTCCGCTCCTACCTTCCCGGCGGAAAATACCCGGCCGGCATCCTTCAGATTACGCTTAACCCAAAAACGATCGACGTAAACGTGCATCCGGCAAAGCTGGAAATCAAGTTCGCGGACGAACGAAAGATTTTCGAGGCCGTGTATTACGCGGTAAAAAATATGCTCGTAAAGCCGGAGAAGATGATACAAAGCCAGACGCCGGTCCGGGAAGAACCAAAACAGCCGCCGAAAGCGCAGCCGCAGGCAACGTTTACCCAGTCGGCACCGCATACGGCCGCTCCGGCGACCGCCCATACGGCAGCGCATACGCCGCCGCGGCATCAAGACGGTTCGGTCATCGGGTATGAGGTGTTTAAGCCGAATCTCGGCGAAGAGGATTTGCCGATTATCGATTTATCCACCGACAGCACGATGGTGTTAAAAAGCCCGCTGGTTCCGCTCACAGCGGAAGAAAAGAAAGAATACGAGAAAAATTCGTTTGAAAAGCCTCAGACAACGCCGAACTCGGCCGCAGAACCGGCAGCGGTTTCGGAGACCGCGGAACCGGCCTTTTTGATGGAAACGGTTCTGCCCGAAACCAAACCGTACAGCATCATCGGCGAAGCGTTTGACGCCTATATCTTTGTCGAGCTGGCGGACCGGGTGCTGATTATCGACAAGCACGCCGCGCACGAGCGGGTGCTGTACGAGTCGCTCAAAAACAAAAAAGAGGTCGCATCGCAGCAGCTGCTGGAGGGCATACCGGTGACGCTGCCCGCCGAGCAGATCGACATTCTGACGCAGAATTTGGATTATTTGGCACAGTACGGCTTTGTCGCCGAGCCTTTCGGATATGACGCGCTGATTATCCGCGCGGTGCCGGCGGTGCTTTCCGACCTAAAGGATATCCGAAACATCATCGAGGATTTTGCCGCGAAGCTCGCCGAGGGAAACGCGCTTTCCTTCGCGGAGCGCTGCGACCGGGCGCTGTTCACCGTCGCCTGCAAAGCGGCGATGAAGGCGGGGCAGAAAAACAACCCGATACATAACGAATGGCTGGTTGACCGGCTGCTCACCGGCGGCGACATACATTTTTGCCCGCACGGCAGACCGGTTCTGAAGACGCTTTATAAAAAAGAAATCGAGAAATTCTTTGACAGATAAAAAACCGGACCGGGTTTTCCCCGGCCCGGTTATCTAAAGGTTTAGTGAACGTATGAGCTTTACTTTGATAAAACAGGACGGAAAAGCAAGGCGCGGCGTTTTTGAAACGGCGCACGGAACCATACAGACGCCGGTGTTTATGAACGTCGGCACTTCCGCGGCGATCAAGGGCGCTGTTTCGACCCTCGACTTGCGGAATATAAAATGCCAGGTCGAGCTTTCCAACACCTATCATTTGCATGTGCGTCCGGGCGAGGATGTGATTTACAGGCTCGGCGGCATCCATAAATTTTTCAACTGGGACAGGCCCGTCCTGACGGACAGCGGCGGTTTTCAGGTGTTTTCGCTCGCGAGCCTGCGCAATATCACCGAGGAGGGCGTCACCTTCGCATCGCATATTGACGGCGCGCGGATTTCTATGAGCCCCGAGATCAGCATACAGATTCAGTCGAAGCTGGCCTCCACGATCGCGATGGCTTTTGACGAGTGTCCTCCGTCGGTCGCGGACAAAAGCTATATCAAGCCCTCCTGCGACCGCACCTACCGCTGGCTGGTACGCTGCAAAAAAGAGCTGGACAGGCTAAATTCTTTGGACGAAACCATTAATAAAAAGCAGATGCTGTTCGGAATCGGACAGGGCGGCATCTACGAGGATTTGCGCGTCGAGCACATGAAGCGGATTACCGAGCTGGACCTGGACGGGTACGCGCTGGGCGGTCTGGCGGTCGGCGAAACCGCGGAGGAAATGTATCATATCATCGAAGTAACCGAGCCGTACATGCCCACAGACAAGCCGAGATACCTGATGGGCGTCGGCACGCCGATCAACATTTTGGAGTGCGTGGACAGGGGCATAGACTTTTTCGACTGCGTTATGCCGTCCAGAAACGCGCGTCACGGCAATGTGTTCACCAGCGCCGGACTTTTGAACCTGAACAATCAGAAGTTTATGTACGATGACCGCCCGCTCGACGAGGAATGCGGCTGCGAGGTCTGCCAGAACTATTCCAGAGCGTATATCCGCCACCTGCTCAAAGCGCGCGAGATGCTCGGCATGCGCCTGGCGGTGCTGCATAATCTGTATTTTTACAACAACCTCATGGAGGAAATCCGCAAAGCGATTGAAGAGGGCCGTTACGCCGCGTTCAAAAAAGAAAAAATCGAGCGGTTCTCTAAGCGGGTATAAAAAACGGGTACATTTCGCAAGGAAATGTACCCGAAATTTTTTTATTGAATACTTTGAACGAAGCCTTAGTCCTTCTTGTTCTTTTTCGCAAGTACGATTACGACAACAACGACGACAACGACAACAGCCGCTATGATACCGATGATGGCGCCGGTTGAAAGACCCTCGCTGCTTTCGGCTTCAACGCTGGAAGCAGCCGAAGATGCAGATTTAGCGTCGCTGGATGTAACCTTTGAAGAGGTTTCAGCCGAAGCTGCGGCAGAAGAAGCAGCTGCCGAAGAAGCTGCGGATGAGGTAGCTTCAGAAGAAGCGGCTTCGGAAGAAGTTGCCTGAGAAGTGTTGCCGCCGCTTGCAGCGCCGACTGTGATAGACGGATTCGAACCGAGCTCCGAGTTGGCGATGTCAACGTTGTTCAGGGTAAGAATATCGCCTACTTTGAGCGCCTGTGTAGCGGCTCTGTTCGCGCTGGACTTCTTGCCGATTTCGGATTCGGGTTCTCTGTCGTCATAGTGAGCGGCATAGACAAATCCGCCTTCGGGAATGGTAACTTCTGTGCTTGCTTCGAGATTGCTGCCCGTATAAACGACTTTAAATTCATTCGGATTTCCGGTGGGTTCAGCCGCGATAACTGCTGCCCATATGAAGTTTCCTTCTTGCGCATCGGCTTTGACTTTATTGGTTCCCTTAAAGTCTTTTGTGAAGATGGTTCCGTCGCCGGGGCCGATCTTTTCGTTAATCTTGGTTATATACAGGGACGATTCTTCGGCGTATGCGGGAAGAACAAGGACTGTTGCCATGAGCATTACAAGAATCAAGAGTGCCGACATTAGTTTAAATGTGCTTGTTTTCATAAAAATCCTTCCTTTCATGTTTTCGCTTTATTATAAGCGGAAAATTAAAAAAAGTCAAGATTTTAATGAAAAATTGACAAACTATGACCCATGCCCGTACCAGAAGTCGGGCGGCGCGATACCGTTGTCGCCCGCGCCGGCCGCCATGGAATTAACGCCGGAATTGGTGATGACATCCTCTACTTCGAACTCGATGATTTCGATCTCCGGAGAGACATATTCCTTTTTTGTTTTCATAAAGATACCATCCTTTGCGTTACATTATTCTGGGATAAAATCGGCTGCGGATTTCACGGCGTTGTAGTTTCTCACCATCGGTTCTCCGTAAATAATTTCTCCGTCTTCGTATTCGACAAACGGTACGGCCGTAATGTTGACCGATAAGCCCGATTCCGGAATGTTTAGAAGCGTGGCGAAGAAGACAAAGGACTCGTAATCCTTAAAATCTTTACCGGCCCGATAGTCGCTGGCCGAGATGTTCACCGCGGTTACAAGAATGACGCCCGTGGGATTTGTGTTGCTGTATGGATTCGCCAGATAATACTCCATATTCAGCGCGCTTCCGCCGAGCTTCTCCGTCGGGTACAAAAGCATGCCGACCTGTTTGACTTCCTTGGATTCGACCCTGTTGTATTTCGCGCCGAACCTGAGCCCGTTCTGCAAAGGATTGATTTTGGCGCCGAGCGAAACAATCGCGCTTTCTTCCGGGAACAGCGCGGCGTCCGCGTTGTAAACGGCGGTGACTTCCGACAGCGGAACGATATCAAAATCGCTTTCGGGCGCAAGAATTTTTATTTTTATATACCTTGCCGTAACCCCTTTATCCAAAACAAGGGTGTATTTTTGTATTTCTTTTTGCTTTCCGTCTTCCGAACTGCTGATATGCCAGGTTACGTCCGCGGCGCCTAAATACTGGAAATGGCATCCGTTTAGCGAAGCGTACACCAGCGCCTGCGACGGGAACAATATACGGTCGTCGATTATTTGCGCCGAACCGATCTCGAACTTATACAGCCCGCTGACGATGGAGCTTAGGTCGATGGTTTTCGTGACGGCGCCCTCGCTGAAATCGGTCGGCCGGAACCCCTCCATATAGGCGCCGTCAATGGTGTTGAGGTCCTGAAAACTGCCTTCGGTCAGCAGTTTCGGGTTGCCGTTTGTCCAGCCCGTGGGGATGGTTCCGGTATAGTTTTTTCCGAGCGCGGCGTTGATTTCCTTATATGAGGTTTTGAGAACCTCTGTCTGTTCGAGTTCTTTCGGCGTAACGACCGGCAGGGCGGGCGTTCCGTCGGACAAATGCAGCCTCAAAAACTTTTTCGCGTTCACCCACGGCATGTCGGCGCCCAGGACGGAAGCGTCCTGCGCAAAGAAATAGGAACCGCTGTTAACCGGCGTGACGTGAAAACTGTATTTCAGGCTGGCACCGTATTCAGGCGTGAAAGGCGCGATTTTAAATTCCGCCCACGGAACGGACATTTCGACATACGTATTGCTTTCTATCTCCGCGCAGTGCAAGCCGATGGACGCGGCGAAAGCGGGGTCGGAGGGTGTCACGCCTCTCTTTGCTCTGCTGATATAAATTCCGTTGTCCGCGCCGTAACTCAGCTGGATGAAATACGTATGCGTATCCACGTCCGAATACGTGTTGAAATAAAACCGGAACATATCTAAAGAAGCAAACGGTTTGTCTATCTCGACATAAACATATAAATTTGTATGGTCCCACGCGAACGCATAGCGGAATGTAATCTCTTCAAAATGGACGTTCAGCCAGTTTTCGGGATGTTCGACGGAATTGACCGTCACCTTATGGACGCTCGACCAGTCGTCAAACGAGGAGTCCGAGACAGAAATCGTCTTCTCTCCGCCGGCGTAATATTCGAGCGGCGTGCCGAAATAGGTTTTCTCCCATTCCGCGGCGGCCGTCGGCAGGGGCAACAACAGCGTCAAGGTCAGCACGATACAGAAAGCGACGCTAAAAGCGCATATTTTTCGATATGATTTTATCCGCATCCTTCTCACCTCGATTTGACGGGAAATGTAAGAAAAAAATAAAAGCCCATATTAAAATTATAAGGGCTTTTATTGTCGTGATATGTTGGAAAACGTCGAATTAGCAAAGATTATGAAATAAAAGCAAGATATTTGCTGGAAATAAGGTTTTCCGTGTTGTAAACCACCAGCACGTAATCAAAGCCGTTCGCTTCGGCGATCTTGCTGACAGACGGCATATCGCTGACATTCATCAGCTCAAGGTCAAAGTGCAAAGCGAGGAAGGGGGCGAGGCTAAGGCCGAAGGAATCCTTGACCAGCAAAAGTTTCGGTCTTTGGCCCTGTCCTTCGCCGCCTGTTTTTACGACGGTTGTTTTATAGCTGTTTCCGCCGAGGAAGGAAGAGTATTTGTCTTTGGAATCAAGAAAACTTCTGTCGTAAAAACCGGTAAAGGAGGTTTTGTTCGTCTCGGACATATACCTTGTGGTGGTAAACTCGTTTTCGTCCGCGTCTTTGCAGTGGAAGTAGTAAATGCTGTCCGGGCTTACGAACTTAAAGCCGGATTTTGACCAGGTTGTTCCGTAAAAGCTGTCGCTGACAAGCTCCTGTTCGAAATTCTCAAGCGGAACAATGTCTTTTTCCAGCCCGAACTGCTTCATAACCGCGCAGTAGGTATAATAAGCGCCCAAAGAGGTGAAGTGGTGGTCGGTTTTGTAATAGACATATTCGCCGCCGTCCAGCTTTTCTTTCAGTATCGGGAGTATGTCGATATAATTGACGTCTTTTAAGCCGTCTCGGATATAGTTCTGCAGTTTCTCGCTGTTTTCGGACGGGAATCTGAATTTCGAGGAAGCGACGTCAATCGTGCGCGGCGGCGCGACGAAGGCGAATTTCTTCCCCTGCGCGTCCAGCTTTTCCTGCAGTTTTTTAACCGTGGCGAATTCCGCGTCCAAGACCTTTTCGCTGTAATAATCGGTCGGTTCGGTAAAACCTCTGCCGTCGTAAACGGCAAAGCTTCTGACCGCGATAAAGCCGTCCTTTCCTAACAGCACGCCGTTGTTCTCGCCCTTGAACAGGGCGTATTCGCTGAACCCCTTCAAGCCGACGAACGCGTCTCTGAACGGGAACTGGTCCGCGAAGTAGCTGTTTATCTTCTTGGAATAGGTTCCGTCGAACAAGGTGTCCGCATTCAACTCCGGAAGCGTCTGAAGATTGCGGTTCTCCTGCTCCGAGAAGGTTTTATCCTCGATGATTAAGAAAGCGGCGGACAGAAACACGATGACGCCTACAAATACTGCGACGGTAAGGATATTCGCTGTTTTTCTCATTTCCGCCCCTCCTTAAAAGATGTAATACAGAAACGGGCTGAAGGTAGAGTCAACCATATAGGCGGTGCAGAGCACCAGCGAGCCGCTCGAAAGAACCGGGTTGAGGAAGGATGCCGCCTGGTATTTCTCGATAAAGCGGCGGTACAGATTTTTCATAAGCGGAGTTGAAGCGATAGCGCATACCGCGAACAGCGGGACAAGCCGCGCCATATCGTAGGTCGCGATGCTTGTCGTGAACGGCACGCCCGCGCCGAACATCATCTTTGCGTATTGCCAGATCTCCGAAAGCGAGGAGGAGGAAAAGATCAGCCAGCCGAACACAACGAGAATCAGCGCGTAAACATGCCCTACGAATTTCGGCAGTTTGTCCAGCAGTTTGAGGAGGAAGGTCTTCTCGATCATTAAAATGACGCCGAAGTAAACGCCCCAGAGTATGAAGTTCCACGCCGCTCCGTGCCAGAAGCCGGTCAGGAACCATACGATCGCGATGTTCAGATACTGTCTGCGCAAGCCCTTCCGGTTGCCGCCGAGCGGTATGTAAACGTATTCCTTGAACCAGGTGGACAGCGATATATGCCAGCGCCGCCAGAATTCGGTAATGCTGCGGGAGACGTACGGATAGTTGAAGTTCTCGAGGAACTCAAAACCGAACATTCTGCCCAGTCCGATCGCCATGTCGGAATAGCCGGAAAAGTCGAAATAAATCTGGAAAGTATAAGCCAAAACGACCGCCCACGCGCCGACGACGCTCGGCTCGAACTCGTTGGCGAGCCGGAAGCTCTTGACGACCGCGGCCGCCGAATCCGCAAGAATAACCTTCTTCGCAAGGCCGGCGCAGAAGCGGGTAACGCCCGACGCGAATTTGTCAATGCTCTCCTTCCGCTCGGTCAGCATGTCCTCGATATCGCGGTACCGCACAATCGGTCCGGCGATCAGCTGCGGGAAAAGCACGACGTACGCGCCGAAGTAGACAAAATTCCGCTGCGCTCTCGTATCGCCGCGGTAAACGTCGATGGAATAGGACATGATTTGGAAGGTATAAAAGGAGATGCCGATCGGCAGGACCAGATCGGTTTTTATATTCGAAAGAAACGGAATGACGCTTGAGATGTTCTCGACAAAGAAGTTGGTGTATTTGAATACCAATAAAGCCGAAAGGTTTATGATTAATGACAGCGTAAGAAAGATTTTCGCTTTCCGCTTGTCGGTATCCCTGTATTTCTCGATAAAGAAGCCGAAGACATACGCGCTCAGAATCGACGCGAGCATGACAAGAATATACTTCGGCTCTCCCCAGCCGTAGAACACAAGGCTGACCGCGAACAGGACAAAGTTTCGGTAGGCCCGGTTAGGAATCGGGAAATACAAAAATAATGTGACCAAAAGAAAAGCATACAAAAATATCAGAGAAGAAAATACCATAGTTTATATATGCGCTTTGCGGCGCTATTCCTCCAGTTTCTTCAGTTCCTCGTAGTCTTCGTCTTTGACTTTTATCACGCCGACAACCTTTAGGTCGTTTTTCGTGAAATTCTTGATAAGCCCCTGCTCGCCGTTCATTTTAACCTTGATGACGCCTGTCAGGAAGTTGCTCTCTACGACGACGCCTCTGCCTGCCGGCGTTTCAACGATGGTGTCCACCTTCGGGAAATCGGCGTATTCCTTTTCGTAAACTTCGTGCTCAAAACGCAGACAGCACATCAGCCTGCCGCAGGCGCCGGAGATTTTTGTGGACGACAGCGACAGGTTCTGTTCCTTCGCCATCTTGATGGAAACCTGCGCAAAGTCGGATAGGAAGGTTTTGCAGCAGAAAGGTCTGCCGCAGACGCCGATGCCGCCATACAGCTTCGCTTCGTCGCGGACGCCGATCTGCCTTAACTCAATCCTTGTTTTAAAAACGCTTGCAAGGTCTTTGACCAGTTCTCTGAAATCCACCCTTCCGTCGGCGGTGAAGTAAAAGATCAGCTTCGCATTGTCAAACGTGTATTCAATATCCACCAGATGCATGACAAGGCCGTTCTTTTTGACCTTTTCTTCCCAGACGTCGCGCGCGCTCATCTCGAGCTGTTTGTTGCGCTGATGCTGGAGATCGTCCTCCGGCGTGGCTTTTCGGATAACCGGTTTGAGCGGGGAAACCAGTTCTTCTACCGAAATCATCCGGTTCGCAATCGCAACGGTTCCGTATTCGACGCCGCGTACGGTCTCGACAATCGCTTTTTCTCCCTGCTCAAACTGGATGCCACCGGGCGAGAAATAATATATTTTTCCGGCAGGCTTGAACCGTATGCCGATAATTTCTACTTTCTCATCTGTTTTTTGTTCTCCGGGAACGTTCTGCGCTTCCAGCGCGGGTTCGACGGCGTTTTGATCGACAGGGACGTTCTGTTCTTCTGGAACATACTGTCCGTTTTTTATTTCATCCATAGAATGATACCTTTCTTTTTCTAAAATTTTAGCGTCCAGAGCTTTGCGCACAGGTTTGTCAAAGCGGCGTTCATGTTTCCGCTTTGCTCGAGTGAACGCCTGCAGTCCGCAACAGCCTCGCTCATTAAGAGCAGCGCTTTTTTGGTTGTGCTTTCGGCATACCGCGCCGCGTCCTCGGCGCTCAGCAGCACCGGTGTTTCTTTTCCGTATTTGTATTCGACGACGTCCGCGAGCAGCCGCTGCAAAAGGTTTAACAGCTCTATATACTTCTCCCTTGTTATTTTTGCCGACAAACTGCTCAAAAACGCCGATTTGCTTCCGAAAAACAGCGTTTCCAGCAGCTGGAAGGCCTTCTCCAATGCGGCGCGGTTTTCCCTGCTCAGGAACTGCTCCGCCTGCCCCAAACTGCCGTCCGAAGCGCGCACTGCCGCCTTTATTTCGCTGTCGGCCGCCGTCGGAAACTTTTTTCTAAGGCAGGCTTCCAAAAACTCGTCGCTCTCGCCGGGCAAAACAATCAGCTGTCCTCTCGAAAGAATCGTCGGCAGCAGCGCTTCCTTCTTTTCGGTCAAAAGGAAAATCACAACCGATTCCGGCGGTTCCTCAAAGATTTTCAGCATCGCGTTCTGCGTGTCGGGGCGCATTTTATGCGCGGCTTTGATTATATATATCTTCTTGTCGCCGTCATTGGGCACAAGAAACGAAGAATCAATCAGGTCGCGGACCTCATTCATGGTAATCGGCTTCCCGTCCTCGTCGCCGAAGATGTGAACGTCGGGATGCGCGAGCGAAAAGACTTTTTTGCAGGAATTGCAGGCGCTGCAGGGCGGATTCGCGCTTTTACAGAGCAGCGCCGCGGCGCAGAACAAAGCGAAATCGAACTTGCCGGTTCCGGCCGCGCCCTGTATAATATAGGCGTGCGAATGAACGCCGTTCGCGAGCAGACGCAGAAATTGCCGCTTGCGGCCGCTATTCAATTCACCCTGTACTCCAAGCACAATGAACTCCCATAAAATTTATATTTTTTTAACATCATTGTTCTACTAATACTATTATATACTAACACAAATTCGTTATTTTGAAAAGATAGTTTTGGTGAAAATCAAAAAATTATATTGACTTGACAAACCGGACATAAAAGGCTAAACTGAACCCATAAAAGAGAGGGATTGTTTTTAAAATGAGCATCGTAATCGGAATAGACGTGGGCGGAAGCACCACGAAAATCGTAGGATTTGACGGCGACAGACTGCTTCATCCGCAGCTTGTCAAAGCGAACGACCCGGTCGCGTCCCTTTACGGCGCGTTCGGCAAGTTCACCTCCGACAACAAAATAAAACTGCAGGATATCGAGCGGGTTATGATTACCGGCGTCGGTTCGACTTATGTGGACGACCGCATCTACGGACTAAAAACCATCCATGTCAACGAGTTTGACGCTACCGGCAAGGGCGGACTTTATTTAAGCGGCCTGAAGGAAGCGATTATTGTCAGCATGGGCACTGGAACCGCCATTGTCCATTCCGACGGCAAAACGTCGACCCACCTGGGCGGTACCGGCGTCGGCGGCGGAACCCTGATCGGGCTTTCGAAACGAATGCTCGGCATGCAGGACGTCGAGCAGATTTCCGAGTTGGCGATGGAGGGCGATTTGCGGAACGTCGATCTGAAAATCGAAGAGATTACCAAAAACTTCGAAAGCCCCAACCTGACCGCGTCGGCGACCGCGGCAAACTTCGGAAAGGTGAGCGACATCGCAAGCAAAGCGGATATCGCGCTCGGCATTTTAAACCTTGTGTTCGAAACCATCGCCATGATGTCTATTTTTTCCGCAAGGCAGAAAAATATAAAGGACATCGTGCTTACAGGCAACCTGTCCGTTATTCCGCAGGGCGTCAATATGTTCAAAAACTTAGGAACCATGTTTGATTTTAATTTTTTAATACCCGAAAACGCGACCTTCGCAACCGTTGTCGGAGCGGCGCTTACCGACGTGAAAACTGAAAAATGAGGGGATTTATTATGAAAAGATTGATCAGCCTGACCTTGATGCTTGTTTTGCTGCTTTCGCTTGCCGCGTGCAATGAAAAGGCTTCGGAAACCAGCGGAGAGAGCCAGTCGAGCGGCGCGAGCCAGTCGGCCGGCAAAGAAGTAGGCAGCTTGACAGCCATTCTCAAAGATGTTTTGAAGAACAACAACCTTACCGAGGGAAAGGTTTACACCAGCGAATCGACGGTCGAAGGTGAGTACCTGGACGAGGACATGATTAAAGGGCTGTACGGCAGCCTGCTGGATTACCCCGACTTTTCCAAAATCGAGGAATACTGCGTCTACATACAGGACCAAAATCCGCTTTTGCATATTGAATTAGGTATATTTAAAGTCTATGACAGCAACAATAATAGTATGGTAAAAGACTTTATCGTTCAAAGGCAAACTTCGTTGTTTGAAAAATGGGCGAATTATCCTTCGGTTGATACGGAACCGTTTAAAAATATGATTGTTGATTCTGTCGGAAACTATACCTACTATATCGCCGTCAAGGAAAACAGAAACGAAATCAACAAAACCATTCGCGCAAGTCTTGGAGCAGATTAGTGTTGTTATGAAAACCAGCAAGTGGAACAAGAAAATATTCGCGATGCTGCTTGAGCAGGCAAAAGGCGTGCGCAGCTGGCGGCAGTTCGCGGCGGACTGCGGAATCAGCTATGTTCAGATGCGCAAGCTCGCGCAGGGCACGCAGGAGAACCCGCCCCGCCCCAAGCTGATACAAAAGATCGCTTCCAACGCATTCAACGATATTGACCTCGAGGACCTTATGTTTGCCGCCGGCATTACGGTGCCGGAGAGCATGTCCGTAAGGGTTTCGGCGACGCCGATCGAGAGCTTCTACGAAAAATACCGTTCCCTGCCCGCGAAAGACAGAAGAACGGTAAATGAGTTTGTAGATTTTCTTTTGCAGCGCAACACCGCTTCCAGTGAAAACACGGAGAAAGATTAGAAAAACAGCATCAGAAGTATAAGTATGATCAGCATATCGTTGCTGGCGTCTGAATCCAACAGCAGCAAAATTCCTATGCCGATTAAAATCAGGTCGTCGACCTGTATGTTCTTTAAAAAATCCAGGTTAAAAAGCGATTTCTTCTCCGCCGGTCTGTCATAATCATGATGCGCCATCGTCGGCTCCGCTTTTTCCTGCGGCTGCTGGAGCGGTACGAAGATTGTATCCGATCGCGGTTCTTCCGGCTGTTTATAGGTCTCCGGCTGCTTTAGGTTCTCGGAGTACTGTTTCTGCCAGTTGCTTTCAAATTCTCTGAGCTGCCCGTCAGAACGGATGCTGCCGAAATCTCTGCTGTACATTGCGTCGTTCATCCCCCAATACTGTGAAATTACTGTTTCTTCATTGTTCCGAACAGATTCGCCACCGTAAGCGCCCGCGTGAGCGTATCCACCTTCGCCTGTTTTTCGGGCCGAAGGAAGGGTTTTAACGAGTTTAGAAGCGCTACGCGCGGGTCCGGCTTTACCGCTGCCGGGAAAGACGGAATTTGCGGTTTTTTCAACAGTTCCGCGGCTTCCGATAACGGGCTGTTCTGTTCGGCCATCGTCTGGACAGCAGGGGGGTCAGCCGACGTCGAGGAAGCAGGCGGGGCGTTGGATGCCGGCTGGCCGCCCAGGCTTCCCGCAATCGCCGCAATTTTCGCCAACATTTCGGGGTCCTCCAATAAAGCCTTCACCTTACTGGAGAAGTCGTCGTTCATTTATTTGCCGCCTCCCTTGATAATGCGCAGAATATCCTCGCTTTTATCCTTGCCCGCGGCGTTCAGCAGTTTTTCCGCCTCCTTGGGCGATAAATTTGCGAGCATATTTTTGATAGCGGGAACGTCCGACATAAACGCCTCGGTTTTGTTGGGGTCGGCGCCGGCCGCAGCAGAAATTTGCCGGATCAGTTTTTTAAAGCTTTCGTCGTCAAGCGACAGAAGGTTTCTGAGTGTGTTGTTGTCGAATTCCATAATCCATCCCATTTCTCCGACGATTGATTTTTTTATGTTTACAGACCCATTTTCCGTCGGCAAAATGGTTCTTCGTATTACATTTATTTATATGAAAGCGCGTATGTGAATATCACATTTCCCTTAAACGAGGAGTAAAATTATGTTCAAGTGCAAACCTGAAAGGAATCCCAAACAGGCGATTACGCTTGTGGTAAGCCTTGCGGTTTTGTCATGCGGCGGTTTTCTTACGGCTTCTATTAGCCCGTATCGTCTGCTCGCGCAGCTCATCGCCGTCGCGTTTTTGGTCATGGCGATCATGCTCGTCGTACGCTACACGCTTACAGAAATTGAGTATGCGGTTTCTCCGGCCGCTTTCGTGATAACCAAGACCGTCGGCAGCAAGACGAACGTGCTCTGCACGGTCGATCTTACGACAGCGATAGCGCTTGTCGACAAAGAAACCTACCTTCATTCCAAGGATTTTTCGGACGTGTCCATAAAATTCAACTACTGCCAGAATATCAAGGCGAACAATACCTTTGTGTTTGTCTTTATGTATAAGGATAAAAAAAGCATGATCGAGTTTGAGCCGAACGAAGTGTTCGTAAAGCTCATGCGCGAAGCGATTGAGAACGCGAAAAAATCGAACGGGGAACCGGACGATTATTCAGAGCCGAAAAGCAATCTTATCGACTGATTACCCTTCCGCGGTAAAACCGACGCTGATGAACTCTTCCGAGAGCGCCTTCCAGGTGCTTTCGTCCACAATTCCGGTCGGTTCAAGACCAACCAGGCGCTGGAAGTCTTTCACCGCGTTCAGCGTCCTTTCGTCGAACCTGCCGTTTACCGGCAGCGGTTTGGCGCACAGTTTTATTAAGAAAGCGTTCAGAGCTTCCTGAATAAACGCTACATTTTCACCCTCGGAACCTACTGTCAGGTGCGTTCCGGGGTATGCTTTTATTTCGCAGACGCGGTCTGCGAACAAGCAGCATTCCTGTTCGAGCAGGTCCCAGGTGGCGTGGTCCGCCACGCCGGACTGCGGCAGTTTCTTGAAGCGCTGGAATGCAGTAAGGCCGATTCTGGTCTGGTCGTCAAAGATGCCGGTTATCGCGACCGGGGGAATACATCTTTTGCCGTAACGCCTTGAAAGCCCGTTGAGGTAATATTGCAGCTTCACCACGTCGCTGTTTGCGTCGCCTTCTACCAGCACTTTGTTCTTCTTTTTGACGCAGCCGCAGTTGCCCGCATACTTTCTGAGTATGCTGCAAACATATTCGATGCTGCGGACAACGTCCTTGTCCAGCCCTTCCGCTTCGGGCAGACCGAACTGCTTCCGGTACGCTTTTAAGGCGGTCCGCGTCGCGCTGCCGAGAATTCCGTCGGGGTGGACGATCATGGGGATAGAAAGATAGCATACCGAGATATGGTTCAGGCATTTTTGAATCTCCATGATTTTTGCGGGCGTAAAGTCGTCGATGGCTTTTTTGGAAAACGTGTTGACAGCCTTTCTGCATTCCGCGATTTGCGCGGAATTGCCGAAACGGCTTTTTATAATCTCCAGTTCGGTTTTGCCTTTGGAAGCGAGCGCAAGGCTTTCCCAGCAGCTGAAGTTAAAAAGTTTAGAGCGATCACCACCTTTGATGCAGAACGGGGACAGTTCTGCGGAAAGTCTTTTGAAGGGTTCGAAAATCATCCTTTCCGGAACGTAATGCATGCTTCCGTCCGGTTCCGCGGCGATGTCGTATCCTTTGCTGCGGTGAACGCCGGACGCGATGATGCAGCGGGCCAGCGTCATAAGGGACAGCATTTCCGCTCTGAGGGCGCTTTCCGGCCAGGTGGGGTAAAGCATGCTCGAAGCAACATTGGCGATAAAATCGGAAAAACCTACCGTGATGTCCGGCGCTTTTTCCTCCGGTTTTCCGCAGTGTACGGTTACGAATTCCGGAACCTCCTCCAAACACGCGTCCAGACCAACGTTCTGCCGGTTCCGGGTCTCGGCGCGCGTCAGGACGTGCGGCGGGATTACTGCTTCGTAACTGCCCTTGTCTTCAGGAACAGCGAACTGTATGTACGAAGTGATAAACGGGAACACCTGACAGCCCTTTATGCGGATTTCGCCTGAAGCGGGCAGCGATACGGTTAAGTCGCAAAGCGAGTAGGGTCTTGCTCCGCTTCCCGGCTTCAAGGACAATGCGACCGCAGGCGCAGGGAAGTCGAATTCCGCTCTGCCGTCGGCATCGGTCAGCAGCGTCAGCGTTGTTCCCTCTCCGGAAACCACAACCGCCGCGTTGTAAACCGGTTCGGGCTCCCCCTTTCTTGTGATTCTGATTGAAACAGTTCCCGAGCAGCCCTTTGCCAATCTTATCGCTCCTTTGAGAAAAATCGAGTACGATGCGTTTTTCTAAGTTTCTCGTTTTCTTTGGAAAAGTTGGTGTTACAATAATTATTCTATGCAAAAGAATAAAAAAGGTTGCATTTTTTGTAAGTTTTTGATATACTTATCAGGTTGAGCAGGAAATGTGGAAGGAACCAATGAAATCAATATGATCAAAAGAAACGATTTAAGAAATATTGCCATCATCGCGCATGTTGACCACGGCAAAACGACGCTTGTGGATAAAATGCTGAAATTCGGCGGCATGTTCCGAGAGAACCAGGAAGTCGTCGAACGCGTGATGGACTCGAACGCGCTGGAGCGCGAAAGAGGCATCACCATTCTCGCGAAAAACACTTCGACCTACTATAAAAACACAAAAATAAACATCGTGGATACGCCCGGGCACGCCGATTTCAGCGGCGAGGTCGAGCGGATACTGAAAATGGTAAACGGCGTTCTCCTGCTGGTGGACGCCGCGGAAGGCCCCATGCCTCAGACCCGCTTTGTTTTGAAAAAAGCGATCGAGCTTGGGCACAAAATTATTGTCGTCATCAACAAAATAGACCGACCCGACGCAAGGGTGTACGAGGTGCCGGACGAGGTGCTCGAGCTGCTGCTTGAACTGGACGCGAACGACGAACAGCTGGACTCCCCGGTAATTTTCTGTTCGGGCAGAGAAGGAACGGCGACGCTCTCGCCGGACGAAAAAGGAAAAGACCTTGCGCCGCTTTTCGATATGATTCTCTCGCATATCCCGGCGCCCGAGGGCGACGAGAACGGTGAAGCGCAGATGCTGGTGTCCGCTGTCGATTACAACGATTACGTCGGGAAAATTGCGATCGGCAGAATCGAGCGGGGCACCATATCCTTAAAGCAGGAGGTTATTGTCTGCGATTACCATAATCCGGAGATCAACCGGAAGAGCAGAATTACAACTTTGTTCCAGATCAACGGACTGCAGCGCGTGCCGGTGGAAAAAGCGATGGTCGGCGACATTGTCTGCATCTCCGGACTTGAGGACATCAACATCGGCAACACCATCTGTTCTGCCGCGGGTCCGGACCCGCTGCCGTTTGTCAAAATCGGCGAGCCGACGATCGAAATGACCTTTTCGGTCAACAACGGTCCCTTCGCGGGCAGAGAGGGCAAATATGTCACCACCTGCCATATCCGCGATTATCTTTTCAAGGAAGCCATGAAGGATATGTCGCTCCGCGTCAGCGAGACGGACAGCACGGACAGCTTCAACGTCGCGGGCCGCGGCGAGATGCATCTCTCGATATTAATGGAGAATATGCGTCGAGAGGGCTATGAGTTCATGGTCAGCACGCCGCGAATTATATACAAGGAAATCAACGGTCAGCGCTGCGAGCCCATCGAGCGCTGCGTCATCGACGTGCCGAAGGAATACGTCAGCGCGATCATGGAAAAAATGGGATACCGCAAGGGCGAGCTTGTCGAGATGCAGCCGAAGGGCGATCGCATGCACCTTGAGTTTTTAATTCCGACGCGCGGACTGTTCGGGTATCGTACGGAATTTCTGACCGACACCAAGGGCGAAGGCATCATGAACACGATTTTTGAGGAGTACCAGCCCGAAAAAGGCGAGATTCAAAAGCGGTTCGTCGGCTCTCTGATCGCGTACGAGGAGGGCGAAGCGACCGCTTACGGCCTTTACAACGCGCAGGAGCGCGGTTTGATGTTCATTGAGCCCGGCACAAAGGTTTACGCAGGCATGATTGTCGGCATGTCCCCCAAAGGCGAGGATATTGTGGTCAACGTGTGCAAGAAAAAGCACCTGACTTCGATCCGCTCGTCGGGCGCGGACGAGAAGCTGTTGCTTGTGCCGCCGAAGAAGATGAGCTTGGAGGAAGCGATCGAGTTTATCAACGACGACGAGCTGATAGAGGTTACGCCGAAGTCCATCCGGTTAAGAAAGCGCATTTTGGACAATGCCCAAAGAATGAAAGAAAAAATGTCGAAGAAATAGTGGTATGCGATATGTATGATGTTGCGATAATTGGCGCGGGAATCTGCGGCGCTTCCGCTGCCTACTTCCTTGCGCAAAGGAAGCTGAAAATCTGCGTCATTGAAAAAGAAAACGACGTGGCGATGGGAACGACCAAGGCGAACAGCGCCATCGTTCACGCCGGCTATGACCCCAAGCCGGGCACGCTGATGGCGCGCTTCAATGTGCGCGGCGCGGCCTTGATCAAGGAACTGGCGGCAAAGCTGTCGGTGCCGTATCAGCAGATCGGCTCTTTGGTGCTGGCGTTTGACGACGCAGACCTTAAGCTGATCCATAAGCTGTATGAGCGCGGCGTTCAGAACGGCGTGCCGGGTCTGCAGATTTTAAGCGCCGAGGAAACGCTTGCGAAAGAGCCGAACCTGAACCCGACGGTTCAGGGTTCGCTGTACGCGCCCACCGCGGGCATTGTCGCGCCGTGGGAGCTGTGCATTGCGCTGTGCGAGGTCGCGGCGCAGAACGGCTGCGAATTTAAGCTGGACAGCGAAGTGACCGCGATTGAGAACAGGCAGGACCATTTCGTCATTACGACGGTCAATGAAAAAATAGAAGCGAAATATATCGTCAACGCGGCCGGTGTTTTTGCCGACAAGATTTGCGCGATGGCGGGCGAATGCGATTTTACGATACATCCGTCCAAAGGGCAGTATTATCTTTTAGACAAAAATCAGGGCGATCTGGTACGTCACGTTGTTTTCCAGTGCCCGACCGCGCTCGGCAAAGGCGTGCTGGTTTCCCCCACGGTCGAAGGCAACCTGATTGTCGGGCCGAACGCGGAACTTGACAACCAGCGCGACGATGTCGCGACCACGCGCGCAGGGCTGGACTATGTCGCCGCGACCGCTGCGAAAACCACCACGAAAATCAATTATAGAGAAAATGTGCGGAACTTCAGCGGGTTGAGAGCCGTTTCGGACAAAGATGACTTTATCATCGGGCCCGCTGCTTTTTCACCCCGCTTTATCAACGTGGCGGGTATCAAATCCCCGGGTCTCACGGCCGCGCCGGCGATCGGCGAATACGTGGCCGAACTGCTCGAAAACAGCGGTTTGAAAGCCGAGAAAAAGGAAAGCTATATCGACATAAGGAAGCATATCGTTTTCAACAGGCTGACCGCGGAAGAGAAGAAAAAGCTGATCAAAGAAAATCCGGCTTATGGAAACGTCATTTGCCGCTGCAACACCGTTACGGAGGGCGAGATTCTGCAGGCGCTGCGCTCGCCGCTGCCGCCGAGGACGCTGGACGGCGTCAAACGGCGCGCCGGAACCGGCATGGGCAGGTGCCAGGGCGGGTTCTGCTCGCCGCGCGTTCATGAGATTATCAGCCGCGAGCTGGGAATTCCTTTTGAAGCGGTCGAGCTGGACAGAAAAGGCTCGCGCATCGTTATCAGAGATATGAATAAGGAAGATAGAAATGTTTGAATACGATCTTGCCGTTATCGGAGGCGGACCGGCAGGTCTGGCGGCCGCGCTTTCGGCATATGAAAACGGAATACAAAAAATTGTAATTCTTGAGCGCGACGTTGAACTGGGCGGCATTTTAAACCAGTGCATACATAACGGATTCGGGCTTCACCGCTTCGGCGAGGAGCTGACGGGTCCGGAGTACGCCCAGCGGTTTATCGACAGGCTCAAAGACACCGCCATCACCGTCATGCTCGGCACGATGGTGCTCGAGCTGACTTCGGATAAAACGATTACCTGCGTGAACAAGACCGAAGGGCTCTTTACCATCAGCGCGAAAGCGGTCATCCTTGCGATGGGCTGCCGCGAGCGCAACCGGGGTCCGATCGGCATGCCCGGCGACAGAGGCAGCGGAATATTCAGCGCGGGCTGCGCGCAAAGGTATATCAACATAGACGGCTACATGGTCGGCAGCCGGGTTGTCATTCTGGGAAGCGGCGACATCGGTCTGATCATGGCGCGCCGCATGACGCTCGAGGGCGCAAAGGTGCTCGCGGTCGCGGAGATTATGCCCCATTCCAACGGGTTAAACCGCAACATCGTGCAGTGTCTGAACGATTTCGGCATTCCGCTCTATCTTTCGCATACCGTTACCGAGGTCGTCGGCAGGTCCCGGCTCGAAAAGGTTGTCATTTCGCAGGTGGACAGTAACTTCAAGCCGATTCCCGGCACCGAGAAAGAATTTGAATGCGATACTTTATTGTTGAGCGTTGGTCTGATCCCGGAGAACGAGCTTTCCAGAAAAGCCGGCGTTCCGATTGACCCAAGAACCAACGGCGCCGTCGTTTATGACGATATGCAGACCGAAACCGACGGCATTTTCGCCTGCGGAAACGTGCTCCATGTGCACGATCTGGTTGACTTTGTTTCCGCCGAGAGCGAAAAAGCGGGCAGGAACGCGGCGGAATATATTAAAAACGGCTGCAAACCGACGGACAAAACAGGCGCCGTCGTGATTCAAAACGGAAACGGCGTCAGCTACACCGTTCCGCAGAAGGCGGTGCTGAGCCGTGTCGAAAAAGGTCTTGAAATATTCTTCCGCGTCAGACAGAAGTCGGAAAAATCGGTGATCGAGGTAAAGAACAACGACCGCGTCATCGCTGCCTTCAAACGGGACTTCCTCGCGCCCGGCGAAATGGAGAAAATCACGATTCCGAAAAAACTGCTGGAAGGCTGCGAAGGTACAATAACTGTTTCTGTTGGAGGCGCGAAATGAAAGAGTTTATTTGTACGGTTTGCCCCAGAGGCTGTCATTTAAAGGTGGACGAAAACACGCTTGCCGTCACCGGCAATTCCTGCGCGCGCGGCGTTGAGTACGGCAGGAACGAAGCGGTCAACCCGATGCGGACGCTGACTTCCACCATCGCCATTGAGGGCGGAATCCACCGCCGCCTGCCGGTCCGCACAGACCGGCCGATTCCCAAGAGCAAAATCTTTGAATGCATGGAAATCATCCATCAATGCAAAGAAAAAAGCCCCGTCAAAGCAGGGCAGGTTATTGTCGAGAATATTGCCGGAACCGGAGCGAACCTGATCGCTACGCGGAATATGTGATTATAAAAACAGCAAATATTCCAGATACATCAAGGGTAGCATCGCGAAGCTGCTGACAATGTTGGCGGTCGCCGCGTACGCTATCCTTTTTCTTATGCTTCCCTCGTGGAAAAGCAGTAAATACGCGAGCGCTTCGGCGATGGCGACGATTACCTCGACAAAGAAGAACACCGCGTAACTCGAGTACAGGCCGAGTTTGAGCAGCGAAGTGGACATGAAAAGCGTCATCACTGCGGTCGTAATCACATTCGTAAAAAAGAAAACCGCCAGCGTTTCAGCCTTTTTGTAGCGGAAAAGAACGAGGACAAAACCTTCGATAATCAGCGTCGGAAGCAGAGACATCAAAAACTGCTTCATGTAGGTCCAGGCAAGGCTCAAGCCTTTTTGCTCTGTGACCGCGCCGGTTTTGTAATCGTAGTATATGGTCGAAGCGTAAGATACCCGTTCGATCTCGCGCGATACCGCAACCCGGTTGTCCGGCGTCACGACAATAATTTTATACCGGTCGGGAACGCCGAAATAGCCGAAGGTATGAACCATCGTTTGGTCTTTGCGGTGTCCTTTCAGATTGCCCCACAGTTTTCGCCTGGTACCGTGCGCGAGCGCCGGATACCAGCCGTTTTCGCTGTAATTTTCCAAAAGCGACAGTTTGGTTTGATCGAACAGGTCCCGCTTGCCCTTGAGGTTGTCATACAGCGGCAGGTCGTAGTTGACCAGAATATCCAGATAGTATTCCTCCTCCGGCGGGTTGGTGACGATGATGGTGATTTTCGGTTTCGGGCCCATATCCGCTTTGACTTTCAGCGGGAACAGGGTTATTCCCAGCAAGAAAATAAGCAAAAAGACAGCCGTTTTTTTGCGCAAGCATACCCCTCCAGCGGAGCGTAATCAATTCTATTATTGATTTTCCCTATGTTTTTATACGCCGGCATTGTATTTTGAGAACAGAAAAACGCTGCGAGGGTTTAATGAGAATTCTCTCGAGAAATCTCGAGGGAATTTTGTAATCTATGGCATCGTGGCCGCAATATGGACAAATATTTAGCCGATTTAGTTTAGCTTGCTGGTAAACAGAAGCGCGATAAAAAAGTGTGCGATATTCATTCCGGCAGCAATCGCAATAGCCCTGACATGCATTTTCGCTTTTGCTGTTCGAGGCGCATTCGTTCAATCCGAAAAGAAAACGCGCACCGTCACAGAATTTTGCCGCAGGCAATCCTTATGCCCGAGTTGCCGGACGGCTGGGTCGTAAAGTCGTCCGGATTGCTGTGAATGACAACGGTACGGCCGATGATATCCTCAATCTTGAAGCGGTCGGTCAGCACCGCGCTCCAGGCATAGCCACCGTTTCCGAACAGCGGCGGCAGGTCGCCCGCGTGGTATGGATGCTCGCAGCCGCCGGGATTATAATGACCGCCGGTGTCTGCGAACGGGTCCTGTTCGTTTCCCGTACAGCTTGCGCCCTCGTGGATATGAAAGCCGAAGATGTTTTCTCTGCAGTCGTCTTTGGAAACAGGAAGCCCGAAAATTTCCGCCAAAACCAGCACGCCGTAACTGGTTTGATAAAAGCTGACCGTGCCCTGAATTTCAGGATAATCCGGCGCGCCCTTCATCATTGCCTTTGCGTCCGGCTTATATCGTTCCATGTAGCGCAGAAAACGCCATGAGTTCGCAATAACAGCCATATGTAACACCTCGTTTATAGGTTTTGACGTTTCATTATATGCCGGCTGCCCGCGGTTATATGTTCGCGCGAAAAATGCGGCGGATTGGTACTTGACAAATTCAAATTGGATTGCTATATATTTATATAGAAAACGCAACACTGATGTAATGGTAACATACCTGCTTCCCAAGCAGGATATACGGGTTCGATTCCCGCGTGTTGCTCCAAAAATTCGTATTGGAGTTGAGAAGATGCGCAAACTTTCCTGCTAAATTGAATAGCATAACTGAACACGGTCGGAAGACACGTTCTGTCGTGGTCTTGTTATGCAAATGCGGGAAAGTAATTGCATCCATTCACTCAAATACCCGTACCTTGGTACGGAACCTTTTGTATATGATTTGAGCTGCAGGAATACTTTCCTGCAGCTATTTTTATTACAGGAGGTTTATGATGTCACAGATTACAGTAAATAACCTAACATTCGCCTATGAGGGCAGCTATGACAATATTTTTGAGAATGTCAGTTTCACGATAGACACGGATTGGAAGCTCGGTTTTACAGGCAGGAACGGCAGAGGAAAGACAACTTTTTTAAATTTGCTGATGGGGAAATATGAGTACAGCGGAAATATATCTGCAAGTGTAGATTTTGAGTATTTCCCATATCCAGTGCCCGACAAAAACTTGCTCACATTTGAGGTTCTTGATTTGATGTATCCGGATTACAAACAATGGGAGCTTCTGCGCGAGTTAAACCTGCTTGAAGTTGACCCGGAAGTTCTGTACCGTCCGTTTTGCACTTTGTCCAACGGTGAGCAGACAAAGGTGCTGCTTGCGGTACTTTTTTTAAAGGAGAACAACTTTCTTCTCATCGATGAACCGACCAATCACCTTGACGCAGGCGCAAGAATTGCGGTAAGCAACTACCTGAACACGAAAAAAGGGTTTATCCTTGTTTCTCATGACAGGGTATTTTTGGATAACTGCGTTGATCATATTCTTTCGATCAGCAAAACCAATATTGAGATTCAAAAGGGGAACTTTTCGACCTGGTGGGCAAATAAACAGCTGCAGGACAACTATGAGCTGGCTCAAGACGAGAAGCTGAAAAAACACATAGAACGTCTGACAGAAGCGGCAAGGAGAATCAAAACATGGTCGGACAGCGTTGAGAACTCTAAGTTCGGCACAAAAAATTCCGGTATTAAACCGGATAAGGGGTATATTGGACATAAGGCCGCAAAAATGATGAAGCGGGCAAAAAGCATAGAAAGCAGGCAGCAGTCCGCAATTGAGGAGAAGAGCAGGCTTTTGAAGAATATTGAAAACAGTGAAGCTCTAAAAATTCATCAGCTTGAATTTAAAAAGAACTGCCTCGTTGCGCTAAAGGACATTAATATATTTTACGGTGATAAGAAGATTTGCTCAAATGTCACTTTTTCAATTGAGCAGGGCGACAGGGTGGCATTATGCGGAAAGAACGGCTCAGGCAAGTCAAGCATAATCAAGCTTATCTGCGGAGAGCAATTAAACTATACCGGTGAATTAAAAATCGGCAGCGGGCTGAAAATATCCTATGTTTCGCAGGACACCTCGTTCCTGAAAGGAAGGCTGGAGGATTTCGCTGAGGAATGTGGAATAGATGAAAGCCTGTTCAAAGCAATCTTGCGGAAGCTCGATTTTTCGAGAGTGCAGTTCGAAAAGGATATATCAGAATACAGTGAAGGGCAGAAGAAAAAGGTTCTCATCGCAAAAAGTCTCTGCGAAAAATCGAATCTGCATATTTGGGACGAGCCGCTCAACTTCATCGATGTCATTTCCCGCATGCAAATCGAAGAATTATTGCTGAAAAGCAAGCCTACCATATTGTTTGTAGAACATGATATCGCTTTTTGCGAGAATGTAGCTACCAAAAGAATACAGCTTTAGCTTTTTTAGATTGGGGCATTAATTAGAATTTGCCATAATGAGCATAAAAAAACGGGAGCGGAAAGCTCCCGTTTTCTTATTGTAGTTACTTATCTGCTTCTCTTTCTAACCGCAACGGTTG